>ERZ1292645.48-Hain-H14-02um-R2-48-length-59911-cov-6_pt1 | contig 59911 bp, 55 predicted proteins | sample MGYA00564401_ERZ1292645 | MGnify/ENA primary metagenome ERZ1292645 (study PRJEB36523, sample SAMEA6512644) | groundwater metagenome | collected 2019-01-09 | study: AquaDiva: Metagenomics assemblies of 32 groundwater samples | reverse complement strand
TCGCCAATGATATTCAGTATTATAGTTTCGTTCTCAACAAGCAGTACATTGAAAATCATGAGCAGTTGAAGTTTCAGAAATTAGTAAAAGTTTTGCCAAACCTGAAAAATATTGAAATCAACAAGAGGAAAAATTTTGTTTGCGATTACCTATCAAATCTAAAAGGGGCAAAGGGTTTTATATTCAAAAATTATTGTTTAGGCGGTACAAAGAAGCAGGAGTTTCAGCGGCAATATTTTTCAGATGAAAACGGAAAGAAATGCGACGCAATAAGATCAATAATTGAGGAGTGGAAAAATGAAAAGTTGATCAATATCAACGAGTATTATTTTCTTTTAGCCACACTTATCGAATCAATTGATAAATATGCAAACACCGCTTCGATGTATGGCGCGTTTTTGAAGCAATTAAAAAAGACGGCACAAAAGTCGTTCGTATTAAAACCTGCGGAGTTGATTATCAACGACCAAGTGCACCAAGTTTTCAACCAAGACATCAATGAACTTACGGGTAAGCTTGAGGGAGATATTTTATACCTTGACCCGCCCTATAATCACCGACAATACGCAACAAACTATCATTTATTAGAAACAGTCGCTAAATACGATAATCCGAAAATTCACGGCAAAACAGGGCTAAGAGAGTATGAAAGCCAAAAATCTCTTTACTGTTCCAGACCAAAAGCAAAAAAGGCATTCAGAGATTTGATTCTAAACGCAAAAATGAAATATATCTTCTTGAGCTACAATAACGAGGGGTTGATGACGCTGGATGATATTAAAGAAATAATGAGTTTGCGTGGCAAATACGGATATTTCACAAAAGAATACAACAGGTTTAAAGCCGATAGAGACGAAAACAGGGATTACAGCGCGAATAAAACAGTTGAATATTTGCACTATGTTGTTTGTAAATAAAGAGGGCTATTTTTTGATATATCAAAGACATACTTGCTATAATTGCTAACATTATGACTATTCCAAAACATCTTACACGGATTTCCTTTATCGGGTTTTTTGTTGTTTTTATCCTTTTTTCAAGTATTGTCGCTTTTGTTACTGATTGGTGGTGGTTTTCCGAAGTTGGCTACACTCAAATCTTTATTACGTCTTTGATTGCTAAAATAACGCTGTTTTCAGCCGTTGGAATTTTTGCCGCTGTTTTTTTGCTCGTCAATTTTTCGTTAGCGATCCGCTCAACCCATTCGACAAGCTCAGGGTGGCCGATAAATGTGGACAATCTCCTGATTAAAAAATTAACCATTGTTGCGAGTTTGGTAATCGCGTTCTTCTTCGGACTTGTGGCAGCGACCAATTGGCAAGATGTCTTAAAATTTATTTCAGGCGCTGCTTTTGGCGCGACAGACCCAATATTCAATAAAGACATCGGATTTTATATCTTCTCCCTTCCCGTTTTGCAAGCTGGTCTTGGTCTTGTGAAAACACTTATTATCTTGACGCTCCTCGGCTGTGCTGTCCTGTATTTTTTACGAGGCAGTCTTCATCTGGCAAGTTTGCGGTTACTAAAACAAATGCAAGTGGAACGATCAGTAAGAATTCATCTCGGTATTTTACTCGCAATATTTCTGGCGACCATTGCCGCAGGGATTTACCTTTCTCGTTTTACATTACTCACAAGTCAGAGCGGTTTAGTATTTGGCGCGACATACACAGACGCAACCGTGAGAATATTCATGCTTTGGATTTCAATAGTTACTGCTCTGCTTGCGGCAGTTTCAGCCATCTTTTGGGCATGGAAAGGAAAGCTGTCGCCGCTCATCGGAGCAGTTTCTTTGTATGTTGTCATGGGATTCGCCGGAGCGGTGGTTCCGTTTCTTATCCAAAAACTGGTAGTTGCTCCGAATGAGCTTGTGAAGGAAACGCCGTTTATTAAGCATAATATCGCCGCTACCCGTCAGGCGTTTGCGCTTGATAAAATTGAGGAACGAGAAATCTTGGGAGACAAGCCTATCACCGCGGCTGATATTGCGAACAATAATCTTACGGTTAAAAATGTCCGGCTTTGGGATAGAAAACCGCTTTTATCAACTTTTTCTCAGATACAAGAAATCCGAACCTATTACGAGTTTGCCGAAGTTGATAATGATCGCTACATCATAGACGGAGAAATTCGCCAGATTATGCTCTCCCCGCAGGAGTTGGCATCGGCCAGCCTGCCGAATAGAAACTGGATTAATGAGCGGCTGACGTTTACGCATGGCTATGGCGTAGCGGCCGGGCCGGTGAATCAAGTTACCCCAGAAGGATTGCCGGTCTTGTTTGTGAAGGATTTGCCGCCCAAATCGGATGTGAAAGAGCTTGAAATTTCGCGCCCAGAAATCTATTTCGGCGAGCTTTCAAACGACTATGTCATCGCAAAAACTAAATCTCTTGAGTTCAACTATCCAAAGGGCGAAGAAAACGTCTACGCAACATATGAAGGCACGGGCGGAGTGGAGATGAACTCGTTTCTCAAGCGTGTCTTTTACGCAGTAAAATTTAAATCGCTTAAACTGCTTTTGTCCAACGACATAACCAGCGAGAGCCGTATTCTGTACTACCGCGCTATTGCCGAAAGAATCGCCAAAATCGCGCCGTTTTTGACCTTTGACCGAGACCCTTATATCGTTATTACCGACGGCAAAATTTACTGGATTGCCGATGCCTATACCACAAGCGACCGCTATCCTTACTCTCAACCATTGCGATTGAACGGCAAGAACGTCAATTATATGAGAAACTCGGTAAAAGTGGTGGTTGATGCCTACAATGGCAGTGTCGTTTTCTATCAGGCGGACGCAGATGACCCAATTTTAAAAACATACGCCACGATTTTCCCCGGAACATTCCGGCCGATGTCAGAGATTCCAGAAAGCCTTGTCTCTCATTTGCGCTATCCCGAAGATATCTTTACCCTGCAGACTGTTGTGTACTCGGTCTACCATATGGATGATCCGCAGATTTTTTACAATAAAGAAGACCAGTGGGAAATCCCAACCATTGCGTCAGAAGGAGCGATGTCGCCTCGGCATATTATTATGAAGTTACCGGAAATGAAAAAGGAGGAATATGTTTTGATGCTGCCCTTTACTCCCCGCGCAAAAGACAACCTGTCCGCTTGGATGGTTGCCCGTAACGATGGAGAAAGCTACGGCAAGCTGCTGGTCTATCGTTTCCCTAAAGACAAGCTTGTATTCGGACCCAAACAAATTATAGGCAGAATTAATCAGCATCCAGAAATTAGTCAGCAAATCTCGCTGTGGAGCCAAGGCGGGTCGCAAGTAATTCAAGGTCCGCTTTTAGTTATTCCAATTGAGGAATCGCTCTTGTATGTGCGTCCGCTCTACCTCAAAGCCGAAACCGGAAAAATTCCCGAATTAAAACGAGTGGTTGTGGCCTATGAAAATAAAATTGCCATGGAAGAGACGTTAGAAGAGGGGTTGTCAAAGATTTTTGGCATAGGAGTAGCGGAGAAACCACAAGGAAACACTGTCAAATATGACGAGGAACGGATACGAAGAGCGGCGGCCGCATATGAAGAAGCGCTCGAGGCAATAAGGCGACTGGGAGATATTCTTAAACAATAACAGCACTATGTTTTGTCAAGATTGCGGAAGGCCGTTTTATTGTCATCTCCAAACATGGCTGGACGAATTGACAAGCCGTTTTCTACCGCGCCTAATTTTACCTAAAAAATTTGAATTATTTTTCGATTCTTTATTGGAGAAAATTTTTATTTTTTTCGGGCTGGCTTCGTTAAGAAGCGATTTCACCGGCTCCGATATTCAAATGCGGAGCGCTTGTTTTATAGAAGAGCTTAAAAAACGGGGAGCAATGGTCAAAGCCTTGCGCGGTCCGGCCGGTTATACAAATTATTTCCGCGTTGAAATGGGCGGCAAAATTATCCGATTTGAAAATTTGCCATTCGCAGACAATGCTTGGGTCGTTGACGATAAAGAGAAAACAAAATTATATCTGCGAAAGGGCAACTTTCCAATCGCCGAAGGCAAGTCTTTTTGGTTTTGGCAAAAGAAAAAAGCTTGCGACTTCGCAATGGAAAAAATTGGTTTTCCTCTGGTAGTAAAGCCGCGCAATGGTTCCGTCAGCCGGCACGTTACTACGGATATCCAAACTCTTGAAAAATTAAAAAAAGCGGTTGAATGGGCTACAATTTATTCGCCGGCGTTTATTATTGAAAAATTTATTTCTCGGGCATTTGTTTATCGGGCAACGGTTATTAACTTTGATTATGTTGCTTGCGTCAAACAAGTGCCGGCAAATGTTGTTGGCGACGGCATGGTGACAATCCGCGAATTAATTGATAAAAAAAATAGCGATCCCAATCGAGGCGAACCGCATCAAAAAATAGTTGAAAATGAAACGACAGACTTTTTAAATGTGCCGAAAAGGGGCGAGGTTGTTTTTTTGCAACAGGATCCGTTTCTTAAATTAGGCGGCGATTTAATTGAAATGACGCCGGAAGTCCACCCTGATAATCGCAATCTTTTCCGCCAAGTGGCTAAATTTTTTAATATCAGAGTCGTGGGAATAGATTTTTTAGCTCGAGATATTTCACGTTCTTACAAGGAGCAAGAGTGCGCTATTATTGAGCTGAACGGCGCTCCTTGCATTGAATTACACCATTTCCCATATTCCGGCGCGCCCCAGAACGTGGCCAAAGCGCTAGCTGATTTATTTTTTAAATATTATTTATGATTGTTTTAATTTGCGTTGCATTATTTATATTCGTTATTTTTGCGATTTTATTTTTGGTTTTTGCCCTTGATATTCTGATACGGCGCCATGATTTGCCTAGCAGCAAGCGAGCAACGCGGGCGCTGATTAAAGTGATAAAACAATACAAGCCGGACGCTGAAAATTTTTATGATTTAGGGTGCGGCCACGGCGCTCTTTGCTTGGCTATAAAAAAAGCGCTGCCGGGCCTTGAGATATACGGCATAGATAACAGCGCAATCAGAATTTTTTTTGCCAAGCTTAAATCAAAAAAATTAATTTTAGAAAGCAAAATATTTTTGATGCTGATTTAAGTTCGGCTGATATTGTTTATACTTATCTTTGGTATGATTTAATGCCTCCGCTGGAAAAGAAATTGCAAAATGAGTTGAAACCGGGAGCAATTGTCATAACGAATACCTCAAATTTTCCAACCTGGCGGCCAATTCAAAAAGTTATTATGCGCGAGACATTATTTGTCTATATTAAACGTTGACCGTGATAATTCTTTTTTTCTCCCTTAAGATTTTAGGCATTTTAACCGTTAAAATGCCTTCTTGCATCATGGCCTTGACTCGGTCGGGGTCTATTTCCACCGGCAGAATTACTTCTCTGGTAAAGGGCCCCCAATAACATTCTTTAGCGAAATAGTCGCCATTTTCTTCAGAAGGTTTCTGGCGGATGCCTCTAATGGCCACAATGTCTCTTTCTACAGTCACTTCTAAGTTTTCCGGCTTAATTCCGGCAATAGCGGTTTGAATGATTAAATCCCGTTCCGTTTGGAAAACATCAATAGCCAATTGTCCGGCCGGTTCTTCAAACCAGTCTTTCTTGTTAACCGCAACGGGAATTTCAGGGCGAATTTCTATCGGAGTTGTTTTTATCGGAGTTGTTTCTATTTTTAGCACTTGAGGCGGTTCTATCTCAAGAGAGGCTGTTTTTATTTGCCTCTTTCTTTTTGGCTTTTGGATAGATTCTTCTTCTTTTTGCTCTACCGCTTCTACTCCCATTCCCTTTTTTAATTTTTCAAAAAATGATGCCATGCCTATATTGTATTAGCTTTGGATATTTTTTGCAAGTTCTTGAAAGCCAAAGAAGTGAAAATAGCCAGGCTTGTTAAAATGATTAAAGGGATGAAGACTTTTAAATTCCCTTGCCCTTTCATAATAAAGAAATTATAAAATCCATGCAAGATGGTAGCCATTAACAGACCCAAAGCAACAAATTTTGCCCCGTCAATTTTTTTATAAAAAGAAAGAGAAAGAAAATAGCCGACAGTGCCCGAGGCTAAAGTATGTAAAAAAGTGGCTCCAACAAATCTGAAAATTGAAAGTTCTAATGTTTTTCCCCATAAAAATCCGGGACCAAGCTGAAATAAAATCAAGATATTTTCCAAGGCGGCAAATCCCAAAGCCGCAATTATCATATAAAGCATGGCGTCAATCGGTTCGTCGTATTCTTTGTGTGATAATACCTGATTTCGGACTACCAGATATTTTAAAAGTTCTTCCACTAAGGCCACGCCGACAAAGGTATTTAAAATTGCCAGTAAAAGCGGCGGCAGATTGAATGCGTCAAATGTCTTAAAAATTCCAATTTCCAGAAATACCGCCGGTACTGCCACAAGCATTCCCATAAAGAAAATTTTTAAAACCATTCGGTTGGATTCAGGGTGGACATCTTTTTTTAAATAAAAAAGCAGCCAGATAATGCTAGGGATGACTCCAAAAATTATATAAAGAGGGTAAGACATCGGTTAATTTTTTTAAGAAGCTTAGCTTCTTCACTTAGAAGCTAAGCTTCTAAGTTTCTATTCTGGCCAAGATTCGGCTATTAGCAATTTTTTACCCGGCCATTTAGGCAGCAAGTTTGTGTATATTTCCTCGGTTATAAACGGCATAAAAGGATGGAGAAGCTTGAGGTTGATTTTCAAAATTTCCAAAAGCGTAGATTGCGATATTTTGCCTTTTTTATAATCTTCAATAATTTTATCGCAAAAATCGTGCCAGAAATAATGATATATTTTCTCCGCGGCGGCGTAAAATTTGAAAGAATCCATTAATTTAGTAATATCTTTTACTAATTTATTTAAATCTTTCGATATTTTGAAATCCGATTTCCTATTATCGGATTTTCGGGAAATCGGATTTCTCGCATTCGTCAGCACAAAACGGGTGGCGTTCCAAATTTTATTGGAAAAATTGCGGTAGCCCCTAATGCGGTTTTCGTCTAGAGCCAAAGAGGTCCCCGGTGTATTACCCACAATCAATCCGATTCTTAGAGCATCGGTTCCATATTTATCGGTCAAGTCTAAAGGATTAATAACATTGCCTCGGGATTTGGACATTTTTTGTCCTTTAGCATCCAAAACTAATCCGTGCAGATAGACGTTTTTAAAAGGAATTTTTTTAGCGGTATAAAGTCCAAGCATAATCATTCTGACTACCCAGAAAAAGATAATTTCCCCGGCGGTTTCCATTACATCCGTCGGGTAAAATGTTTCAAAATATTTAGGGCGGCACGCCTTGAGCGCAGCGAAAGGCCATTGGCCGGAAGAAAACCAAGTGTCAAAAGTGTCAGGGTCTTTCTCCCATCCTTCGCCTGGTGACGCATTGCTAATTTTTGCTTCGCCATTTTTAAACCACGCAGGGATAGGTATTCCCCAAACAATTTGACGCGAGATATTCCAGTCAAGAATATTCTTTAGCCAATGCAGAGATATCTTTTTATAATGCTCCGGAATAAATTTAATTTTATTGGCTTTAATGGCTTTAATGGCAGGCTCTGCCAAAGTTTTCATTTTAATAAACCATTGGTCTTTGATTTGCGGCTCAATCAAGGTTCCGCATTTATAGCAGATTTTGACAATATGCTTATAGTTTTCTTCAATTTTGACCACCAAACCTTTAGCTTGGAGTTTTTCAATAATTTTTGGCCTAGCTTCTAAAATTTTCAAACCGGCGAACTCTCCGGCGATAGGTAAAAGTTTGCCTCTTTCATCTATGATTTGTTCTTTATCTAAATTGTGGCATTGGGCAATCTCAAAATCAATCGCGTCGTGCCAAGGAGTGATAGTCATGGCGCCTGTCCCAAAATCCATGTCTATAACTTTATCTTTTATAATCGTGGCCGTTATTTTCCCGTTTATCCATTCCAACTCTATTTTTTGGCCGTGTTTATAATCTTGGTATCTTTTATCGTCAGGATGCACCACTACATATTTATCGCCAAATTTTGTTTCAGGCCTAGCTGTGGCAATAGTGAACGGCCCATATTTTAAATAATAAAATTTATCGGTTTGTTCAATGTCGGTTGTTTCCAAATCGGAAAGAGAGGTCTGATGTTTGGAACACCAATTTATAATTCTCCGGCCCCGATAAACTAAACCATCGTCGTATAATTTTTGAAAAGTATCATATACCGTTTTGACGATATCAGGATCCAGAGTGAATTTTTCGCGAGACCAATCGCAGGAAGATCCCATTTTTTTTGCCTGGCCTTCAATATTTTTTTTGTTTTCTTGGGTAAAATCCCAAATTTCTTTATATAGTTCCTCCGGTTTCATTTGGAATCTTGACCTGCCTTCTTTTTCCAATTTTTTTTCGTAAACCACTTGAGTTTCAAATCCGGCATGGTCCAGTCCCGGCAGCCATAAAGTTTTAAATCCTCGCATTCTTTTATAGCGAGTCATTATATCTTCAATTGTTAAAACCAAGCCATGTCCGGCATGCAAAGAACCATTGGCATTGGTCGGCGGCATTATAATAGTAAAAGGCTTCCCCTTTCCGGTGGGTTTGAAAAAACCGCTCTTTTCCCAGAGAGCGTAGATTTTATCTTCCACCTGCTTCGGATCATAGGCTATCGGCATTTCTTTCATATTCTTTACATTTATCATAATTTCCGCTAAAATTAAAGAATTAAAGAGAATTTTGGCCCCGTCGTCTAGCCTGGTCTAGGACATTTCCTTTTCAAGGAAGTAACACGAGTTCAAATCTCGTCGGGGCTACTATCCTGTACCATTGCGTGGTATAATATAGAATATATACAATGGTACAAAATTCTTTACGCCAAAAAGCTTTTGCGTTGCGAAGGCAGGGAAAAAGCTACGGCGAGATTCTAAAAAAATTAAATCTAACCTCAAAGGGGACTTTGAGCTATTGGTTTAAAGGGTTAAAACTTTCCGCAGCTGCGCAAAAACTACTTGAAGGAAAAATTAGACTTGCCCGACAGCGCGGTTTATTCAAAAATAATCGGCGGCGTACGGAAGCTATCCAAATTGAAAATAAAAAAGTAAGACAAATTGCTACAGGCGAAATTAAGCCATTATCGCAATACGAGTTATTGTTGGTTGGCGCCGCTTTGTATTGGGCGGAAGGATATAACAGGCAAGATAAATTTCCAAGTCCTTTTATCAGTTTTGGCAATTCAAATCCAGATATGGTGGTTTTATTTATTAATTTTTTGATAGAAATTATGAAAATTCCAGAAGAAAAACTGCGACCGATTGTTCAAGTCCATCACAATATTGAACCAAAATCAGCCATTGATTTTTGGGCCAAAACTTGCAATATTTCTAAGGAGCGCTTTCGCGTTACCTATCAAACGAGCAGAGCCAGTAAAGGAAAGCGTCATTTCAATTCGCTTCCTTATGGGACGTTAAAATTGAACGTCCCCGGCCGCCAGAATTTTTTTAAGATTAAGGGTTGGATTGACGGATTAATAAAACAAAGCCTAATTGATTTTACTAAAATAAAAAAGGGCGGTATTGATATCAACCAGCTTCTTTCTCGCCTATAATTTTTAAATTTATTCACCCAAGTTTTTACGAAGTAAAAACGCAGGGTCCTAGATGAGAGGTAAGGCCTCTCATCGCTTATTCCAAGTGGATTTTGGTTTTGAATTGTTCTGCTCTTTGCAAAAGCTCGGGGTATTTTTTTAATTCCGGATCTTCGGTCAGGATCTCCTTAGCTTCGTTGCGGGCTTTGGAAACTAAAACAGAATCGCTTAAAGAAGCCATAGCCAGATCGGGGATGCCCCATTGCCGCTGGCCGGTAAAATCGCCGGGGCCTCTGATTTGCAAATCTTTTTCCGCCAGTTCAAAACCGTTTTCGCAAGTGATTAAAGCTTTTAATCTTCTGTTATAAATTACACCCGGCGTATCAACGAATAAAAAACAATAAGACTGGTGTTCGGCCCTGCCCACCCGGCCGCGGAACTGGTGAAGCTGGGCTAAACCGAATTTTTCTGAACCTTCAATCATCATCACCGAGGCGTTGGGAATATCCACTCCCACTTCAACCACTGACGTTGAAACAAGAACATCTATTATTTTTTCTTTGAATTCTTGCATTGCGTTTTCTTTTTCTTGAGACTTCATTTTTCCGTGGAGCATGCCGATTCTCAAATCGGGGAATATTTCTTTTGAAAGTTTTTCATATTCTTGCTTGACCGCTTTGACGTCCATCCATGACAAGCTTCTCGCATCGAGCAATTGTTCCGGGGTGGCTTTAGGCGGCTCAATACGAGGGCAGATGGCAAAAGCCTGTCTTCCTTCTTTAACCTGCTGCCTTATAAATTCATAAGTTGCTTTTTTATCTTTCGGTCGGATTATTTTGGTAATTATTTTTTTTCTACCTTTTGGCAATTCGTCTATAACCGACAAATCCAAATCGCCATAGACTGTTAAAGACAATGTTCTGGGTATGGGAGTAGCTGTCATTGAAAGCAAATGGGGGATGAAGTCTTTTTGGCGGAAAAGCTTAGCTCTTTGTTCTGTTCCGAATCTGTGCTGCTCGTCAATAATCACTAACGCCAATTTTTCGAATTTTACTTTATCTTGAAGCAAAGCATGGGTTCCGATTAAAATATCAAATTGAGACTCGCCCTGAGCCTGTCGAAGGGTTTTTTTGCGGCCGGCCAAAAGGCCGATTTTCAGATTAAAGTTTTTTAAAAGTTCAGAAAGCTTTTGAAAATGCTGATTGGCGAGAATCTCTGTTGGCGCCAAGAAAGCAACTTGCTGGCCGTTTTTCACTACATTCAGGGCAGCCATAGCGGCAACAACTGTTTTGCCCGAACCGACGTCTCCTTCCAAAAGCCGGTTCATCGGCCTCGGTTTTTCCATATCTTTTAAAATTTGCCAAACCGATTTTTTCTGGGCATCGGTTAATTTAAACGGAAGATTAGCGGTAAATTCTTTCATCAAGTCTAAGTTTATAGGTATGGCCTTAGCTTTTTCTTTGGCTAATTTTAATCTTTCCCGCAAAACAAAAATAGCCAGATTGAACAGTTCTTCAAAGGCGAATCTTTTTCTCGCCAATTCAGCCTCTTTAAAAGAATCGGGAAAGTGTATTTGTTGAATAGCTTTTCTAATCGGCAAAAAGCCATATTTTTTTATTATATTTTCGGGCAAAGATTCGGGGATATTTTTTTGTTGTGAGAGCAGAGGTTTTACGATAAATCTTAACCATTTTGAGGAGAGACCTTCGGTTTCCGGATAAATCGGCACCAACCGACCCGTGTGGGTTAAGTTTGTAGTTGGTAGTTTATAGTTCGTAGTTTGGTCAATCTTCTCGTATGCCGGTGAAGAGAAATATTTTGAGCTTTTTTTTCCTTTTACTTTCCCGGCCAAACAAACTAAGGTTCCTTTTTTCAAAGTGTTTACCAGATACGGCTGGTTAAACCAGAGAGCTTTTATTTTGCCGGTTTCATCTTCAATGGTTGCTTGGGTCAGCATCATTTTTCTTCTAAAAGCCCTGAACATTTTTATGTCGGCAATTTTTCCTTGGACGGAAAACGGTCCACCTTCTTCAGTTTGAGAAATAGGAATTAAATTTGAAAAATCTTCATAGCGGTGAGGAAAATGGAACAGAAGATCCCCGACGGTTTGTATCCCCAGATTTTTTAATCTTTTTTGATAGGCGGGTCCCACTCGAGAAATTTGTTCAATTGGCGTTTGGAGATCCATAGAAGTGCGCCCGGCAGGATTCGAACCTGCGTTCTCTGGGTCCGCAACCCAGCGCTTTATCCACTAAACTACGGGCGCAATATGTTTAAATTTATCACAAAATCGCTTAATTTTCAATTGACGAGATAGTTTTTATCGGGTAGAATAAGATTATTGGAGGAGTCGCCTAATTGGTTGGGCAGCAGGTTGCTAACCTGTAACCGTGTAAAAAGCGGTTTGTGGGTTCGAGTCCCACCTCCTCCGCATGAAGCTTGGTATTATCTTGCAGTCAAATAAACCGGAGCACGTCTGGAATACGTTCCGCTTGGGGATTACCGCGCTTAAAGCCGGTCATCAAGTAGAAATTTTTTTGATGAACGAAGGGTCAGAGCTTGATACTATCCCCGACAGCAATAATTTCGACATTTCAAAAAAGGTAGCGGAGTTCAAAAAATTGAAAGGCGAAATTTACGCCTGCGGTACTTGTTTGAAGGTGCGAGGCAAGGAAGAAAGCAAGGTTTGTCCCGTTTCCACGATGTCCGATTTACTTAAAATGGTCGAGAGTTCGGACAAAGTATTAGTCTTCGGTTAAAATTATAAATATGAATATACGTTTTTATTTTCAGGAAGTTAATAAAACTGGTCAAGAAGAATTAGAAAAACATTTGGTCGGGAAAAAATTGGATCGTTTGACCCGTTTGCTTCAGCATGGCAATATAGCCTTGGCAAAATTTGTGGTCAACGCCAAATACCACAAGCATCATGATATTTTTGCCGTTCGTTTAGGATTAGAAATAGCTAAAAATAATTTTGAATCAGAGGAGGTCAGCCATAATTTGATAGAGGCATTTGATTTGGCTTTTAACAAATTGGTTTACCAATTACGAAAAGTAGAAAAAGCAAGACACGGCAAATAAAATGGTGGGGTGGCTGAGTGGCCGAAAGCGATGGTTTCGAAAACCATTAAGGGAGCAATCTCTTCGTGAGTTCGAATCTCACCCCCACCGCCACGAATTTTTTATCGGTATGGCTCGAGTGTTAGACGCTTAGCGTCTAACATACCAGAATTCGGATTTTAACTAAAAGGCGCCGTCAATTTAATTAATAAGCGTAGTGTATTAAACATCTGATGTTTAACATGCCCCCAAGAACCGAGATACTCCAAAAATCGCCCCAAGGGTGTTTTTTTGTTGGGGCTTGATTTTTTCGTATTTTATTGTAGAAAGAATATACAAAATAAAAGAGGAGGTTGTACGTTAAAATGGCAGAAAAAAACAGAGGTCCTATCCTTGGTTATGTTGGGGGTATTCCAGTAGTAAATACCGCTTACAGCGGAAACCTTAAAGAGATGACAGTCCAGCAGTTGGAGGATAAGTTATGGAGATTAAATAATACGCCCGAGCCCGACTCAGACGAAGGATTTGAAGCCAAAATGCAAGAGCTGGATGCAATCTGTGATGAATTAAAGAAAAAAGGGTTGTCAGAACAAGTAATAGCAGATATTCGCTATCCTGACCGTCCCAAACCGGAGGAAAAAATAACGTGGCGGCAGCGGATAGTAAGAATGGTCAGGGGCTATTAAGAAAATTTAAGTAATGCTTTGAGCAAATTGGGTTGGCGAAAAAACGTCAACCCTATTTTTTTATCATCTAAAAAATTCTATAATGTTTCTATATGGAATTTTTTGAGGACATAACAGCCGAACAGCCTCGGATTGAAAAAGCGATTAAAAAATACGGTTATGCGCCGGAACATAATTTTTATTGGTATCAGTTCCAAGCAGAGGAAGGCTCTAAAAATGTTTTTGTTGATAGCGGCGACAATACAGAGCTTTTGACAATTGAGGAAAGAGAGAAAAAAAGAGTTTTTGTTTTTTCCAGCCCGATCGCCCTTCCGGCGCGGCGGGTGCCGATTCTTGTTGAATATCTCGAACAAATATTTCGATCGTCAAAGACTGAAAAAGTAATAATTGAAAAAGTGATATTTGAACTTGAAACTTCGTTGCGCAAAGAGTTTCTTAAGGCCTTGCCAGACAAAGTTAAAGCTTTAGCTATTAACTACACGCTGACCTGGCCGATTTACGATCTTAAAATGTTTGATCCGGTCCTTCCGGGAAAGCATTGGAAGACGCTGCGCAAAGCAAAAAATAAATTTTACCAAAAACATAAAGTGGACGCGGTTGATGCTAAAGCATATAATAATAAAGAGGCCCTACATTCAATTATAGACGGCTGGCGTAAAAAAAGAGGTGGGCGCGACAGAGCGCATTTTTCTCCGTTTCATAATCTTATTGACGGAAATTTTCTAGGGGCGACAGAGGCAAGGGTATTCATCGTTGACGGCAAGGCGGTTGGCATAAATGCCGGCTGGTTAATTCCTAACAGCAACCGATATTACGGAGCGTTGGGAATTCACGATTATTCCTCGCCTGATTTAGGAGATATGCTCTATTTAGAGGATCTCATTTGGCTTAAAGCGCATGGTTATAGGGAAGCTGATATGGGCGGCGGCGAAGGCGCGCTGACTGATTTTAAAAAGAAATTTCAGCCTATATCATTTTATAAAACACACATATTTTCAGTAGTAAAGTGTTAATTCTATGGAAAAAATTAATTTAAAAATAGCGATTATTATTGCGATCATCGTGCCATTGGGAGTGCTGGGTTATGTTTTTAAGGGTTTGTTTATTGCGGCAACTGTTGATAATAGCCCGATCAGCCGGCTGGCTATTATCCAAAAAGTTGAAAAAGCGTCGGCTAAGACTTTGCTGGATAATCTTGTTACGGAAAAACTTATTGAGAACGAGGCAAGGGCGAAGAAAATTATCGTCAGCAATGACGAAATTAATGCGGAAATAAAAAAGATTGGAGATCAAATTTCAGCCCAGGGCGGAACGCTTGAGGCGGCGCTTTCAGCTCAAGGTATGACTATAAATGAATTAAAAAAACAAATTATTCTCCAAAAACAAGTGGAGAAATTGCTCGCAGATAAATTAAACGTTACCGATGAAGAAGTGGCGAAATATGTTAAAGATAATAAAGTTCCTGTTGATCAGGCGAAAGACGATTTAAGAAATCAAAAATTAAATCAGGGAGCGGCTAATTTAATAACCACACTGAAGTCGGAAGCCAAAATCCGCTATTTCGTGAGCTATTAATCTCTTGCAACAACTATTCCGATGATTTCTTTGGCGCCTGCCTCTTGCAGGATCCTGGCGCATTCTTCCATAGTGGCGCCGGTGGTATAAACATCATCTACTAAAAGGATTTTTCTTGCCCTGAGCCGCGTCGAAGGGTTGACCAGAAAAGCGCCTTTGATATTTTCTTCTCTTTTTTCTTTAGCCAAATCTATTTGGGGCGAGGTTGTTTTTGTTTTTAACAATACATCGCTAATCAAAGGAATTTTAAAAAATTCGGCTAAATGTTTACCGATTTCTTCTGACTGGTTGTAGCCGCGCCATTTCAGGCGCTTTTTTGCCAAAGGAGCGGGGATTAAAATAAAATCATTGAAATTTGGTTGCTGGTCTAGCAGTTGGAAATGTTCTATAATTAAATCAGACAGAGTTTTTGCCAGCTCTTTGACAAATGGTTCATATTTAAATTTTTTGATAAGATTCTGGAGAAATTTATTTTGGTAAGAAAGGGGATAATATAAATCGGAAATATTCCCGGCGCCGTATTTTTGATGGAAGCCGGAAATATCCAGCATCGCTCGGCAATCCTGGCAGAGATATTCTCCTTCTTTTTGGCAGGAAAAGCAGAGTTTAGGGAAAAACATATCTAAAATGAAGTTTCTATTTAGCATTGCCTTTATTCTATGATATACTGAGAAGAAAGAGAAATTATTATATGTTTTTTACTAAATTTTTGCCCAAAAAATTTCTAGGAGTTGACATTGGAACAGCCGCTATTAAGGTTGTAGAGCTTTCGCGCTGGGGAGACAGGAGAAAATTGGAGAATTATGGCGAAATTTCGGCCGGCGTCCTTTATGAAAAAACTTTCCGGACTTTTGATAAAAGCACTCTTTTGCTTTCCAGCCAAAATATCGCTAAAGCTGTTTTGGCAATTAAGGAAAGCGCTAAAATAAAAACCAGAGAGTGTATTTTTTCTATCCCCGATTTTTCCACCTTTTTTACCAATTTTGACTTGCCGTTAATGACTAAAGATGAATTGCCCGAAGCCGTCAGATATGAAGCCCGCCAGCATATTCCTCTGCCCTTAGGAGAAGTGACATTGGATTGGCAAGTGGCTAATAATACCGATAAATTAAAAATTCTTTTAGTGGCGGTTCCCAACGAAGTCATCAACCAATATCAGGAAATAGCCAAAATGTGCGAATTAAAACTTGTTTCTTTGGAAGCCGAAGTATTTGGACTGCTCAGATCCTTAGTTCCTAAAGAAGAAACAAAAATTGTCGGTTTGTTGGATATTGGCGCTCAAAGTACGACCTACAGTATTATTGATAAAGGAGTGCTTAAAGTTTCTCATAGTTTTGATTTAGCCGGCAATGAATTGACCGAACAAATCGCTAAAAGCCTGTCAATTGATTATACCCAAGCCGAAAATTTAAAAAGAAAATACGGCCTTCAAACAGATCAAAATATCAAAAATATAATCGCCCCTTTGATAGATTCAATTTTAAGGGAGACGGAAAGAATTTCCAATAATTTTTTACAAAGCGAGAATAAGGAAGTGGCAAAGTTTATTATAGCCGGCGGAACGGCTTTAATCCCCGGCATTAAAGAATATTTTCAGGAGCATTCCCATAAAGAAACGGAAATTGCCAATCCATTTTTAAATATTTATTGTCCGCCAATTTTAGAAAAAACATTAAAAGAAATGGGTCCATCCTACGCCATCGCAACGGGATTAGCCCTCCGCGGGCTAGAAACTTAGAAGCTTAGCTTCTAAGTGAGAAGCTAAGCTTCTTTTAACGATTCGAATTTCGAATTTAATTAATTATGGTTGGAATTATTCCAAAAACAATTCAAAAATCTCCTTTATGGCAAGATATCCTGCTTTATTTTTCCATCGGTCTTTTTTTGGCCGCTATTTTCAGTTTTTTCGCCATAAGCAATTCTCAAAAGAAAGCGGAAAATTCTCTGCAAAAATTAGATGAGGCGCTGGCTCAAAAAAAGACGGCTGAGGAAATCAGCCGGGAAAAAGAAATTAAGATAATCAAAAAGCAGGTTAATGATTTTTCTCAAATTTTTGATGCTCATGTTTATTCTTCAAAAATTTTTGATGTTTTTCCAAAAATTATCCATCCCAAGGCTAGGTTTAAACAGGTCAATTTTGATGTGGTAAAATCGGAAGTTAATATTTCAGGCGAAACTGAAAGCCTTACTACTCTACAGCAGCAAATTTTCATTTTCCAAAAAGAGCAATCGCTGATAAAAGATTTCATTTTTAATTCTTTTGATATTGGAGAAAAAGGGAAAATTAATTTTAGTTTTAAGCTTTTTTTAGCCCCCCAGCTATTTAAATAAACAAGCATGTTTAGAAAACCAACAATTATCGTTATCACATTCTTATTTGCTTTTGTTTTTGCTTTTTCGCTTGTTTTTCCCAAAAAAGACGCTTTAAGCGATTTGGAAAAGAGAATCAAAGAAAAAAAGCAGGAATTAGCAGCCGCAGAAGATTATTCTAAAGAGATTAAAAACACTTCTAATAATTTGGCCAATTATCAAGATCAGCTTGATAAAATAAAATTAGCTCTGCCCGAAGGTTCCCAGCCGCTTGTTTTTTATAATTTTTTGCAAAAGGCGACCAGTCGCGCCGGTTTAGTTTTAAAATCTATCAACCATAATGAAGAACCGGGCGAGATTTATTTAAATTTAGCGGTTTCGGGGAGTATGGACGGATTCAGAAATTTTCTTTCTTTGTTGGAAAAATCCGCCAGGATGATTAATATTGAATCTTTCTCCTTCTCCAGCGCAGAAAAGGAAAAAGATCCCGTTGATTTTAATCTTAAAATTAAAGCCAATTTTATTGAATAATATGTCCATTTCGTTTTTAGAACAAAAAAAGAAAAATAAATTATTGCTTCCGATTCTTGGAGGAATTATTGTAGTCACCTTAATTATCATTTGGCTCGGGTTTTCTAGGAAACCAGAAAGCCCGCTTTCAATTTCACTGCTCCCTGTCCATAAAATTAATATTGATTGGCAGGTTCTTAAAAATCCGATTTTAGATAATTTGGAGTTATTTGAAGTAATTCAGCCCTTGCAGGGCAGTTACGGCAGAAAAAATCCCTTTTTGCCTTACTAAAACAATGACACTGATTCAACAATTAGTAAAAAAAGAAATTTTAGACCAGGAGAAGGCAACGGCTTTAGAATGGGAGGCTAAAACTTCGGGGAAAAAAGAGGAGGAATTAATTTTGGAAAAACACTTTTTAGACGAAAAATCACTTTTTAATCTGAAAAGCGAAAATTTAAAAATTCCATTGAAAGAAGTGGCGCCGGATTCAGTGTCTTTGGAAACAATGCAGTTGATTCCCGAAGAAACAGCCAGGTTTTACAAAATGGTTTCTTTGGCAAAAAATGGCAAGACCCTGCAAGTCGGCATGGTTTATCCCGAAGATTTTAAATCGCAAGAGGCCCTAAAGTTTCTTGCCCGCCAGCAGAATTTTATTTATCAGGTATTCTTGATCACACCGACGAATTTTAATGAACTTTTAAAACAGTATCGCAACTTAAAGGGAGAGGTGGGAACGGCTTTGGAGGAATTAAGCGAAGAAACCGGTAAAGAAAAAAGGCCGATTAAAACAGAGGAACTGGAGCGGCTAGCCGAAGAAGCCCCTATCAGTAAAATTGTGGCGGTTATTTTAAGACAGGCTCTTGAAGGCGATGCTTCCGATATCCATATTGAACCGACTAAAGAAAAATTAAGAGTTAGATTCCGTTTTTTAGGCGTTTTGCACTCTTCCATTATTTTGCCTTTGAAAATTCATCCGGCGGTAATTGCCAGAATTAAAATTCTTTCTAATTTAAAAATTGATGAAACCAGGGTTCCCCAAGACGGCCGATTTTCCAGCGAGATTAATGGAAAAGATATTGATTTTCGGGTTTCTACTTTTCCGACGGCTCTGGGAGAAAAGGTGGCTTTGCGAGTTCTTGACCCATCAATTGGTTTTAAAAAATTTGAGGATTTGGGATTGCGGGGAAAAAATCTTCAGGCGGTAAAAGATGCCGTTACTAAACCTTACGGCTTAATATTAGTAACCGGTCCCACCGGTTCAGGAAAAACTACCACTTTGTATTCTATCTTGCAGTTATTAAATAAAGAAGGAACTAATATCGTAACGCTTGAAGACCCGATAGAATATTTTTTAGAAGGAATCAACCAATCGCAAATAAAACCGGAAATCGGCTATGAATTTAGCACCGGACTAAGGCATATTTTGAGGCAAGACCCAAATGTTATTATGGTCGGCGAGATCCGTGATGAAGAAACGGCTAATTTAGTGACGCATGCGGCCTTAACCGGTCATATTGTTTTATCAACCTTGCACACGACTAACTCCGCAGGGGTTATCCCCAGATTGATTGATTTAGGCGTGAAGCCGTATTTTATCCCTTCCACTTTATCGGTTGCCGTTGCTCAGCGGTTGGTCAGAACATTGTGTCCGGAATGCAAAAAAAAGGTTAAGCCCGACAAAGAAACAGAAGAGTTAATTTCAAAAGAACTAAAAATTAAACCGCCTTTCGATATTTTTCAGCCGGTTGGCTGCAAAAAATGCAATCAATTGGGATTTGCCGGCAGGATTTCTTTATTTGAGGTTTTAAGTATGAATAAGTCTTTGGCGGCAATCACCATGCAAGAGCCTTCTGAAGCAAAAATTGCCGCAGAGGCCAAAAAATTGGGCATGGTGACGATGAAACAAGATGGTATTTTAAAGGTCTTAGAGGGTATAACAACTATAGAAGAAGTTTTAAGAGTAGCCGAAGAAAAATGAAACAAATTTTACTAGTAGAAGACGATCCATTTTTAGCCGATATTTACAGCACTAAATTAAAGGCCTCTGGTTTCAACGTTGAAGTCGCTCCCAACGGAGATAAGTGTCTTTCCTTGGTAATGGAAAAGAAATTTGATCTGGTTCTTCTGGATATTGTCTTGCCCCAAATGGATGGTTGGGAAATTTTGAAAAAACTCAAAGAAATGACCAAAACAAAACTTTTACCGGTTATTATCCTTTCCAATTTGAGCCAAAAAGCCGAGGTGGAGAAGGGCTTAAAATTGGGAGCGGTTAAATATCTGATTAAAGCCCATTATACGCCAAGCGAGGTAGTAGATGAGGTTAAAAAAGTGATAGGGTAATATAATAAAAAGAAAATGAAAGCTAAATTGGATGAAAAAACAACCAAATCCTTAAAAGAGTATTTTAATAATGAACAGGAAGTAGTTTTGGCATTTTTATTCGGCTCTTTCGCCAAGGGATTTGCCAATAAAGATTCAGATTTTGACGTGGCGGTTTATTTGAAAAGCGAGCAAAAAGAATCAGCTATTTGGCTGGCGATTTCTAAAATTATTAAAAAAGAAGTGGATTTGATTTGTTTGAATATGGCTCCAGCTACTTTAGTTTCCGCCGTTTTTAAAACGGGAATCCCCTTGGCGATTAAGGATAAAAAATTATACTGGGAGCTTTATTTGCAAAAGAGCCTGGAAGCCGAAGATTTTGTGAAATTCGCCGAAGATTTTTGGCGAGTCAAGCAAAAAGCCAAATCTTTATCCCCGGAACAAAAAACCAGAGCCTTAGAAAGAATGAGTTTTTTAACTAGCGAGCTGAAGGAAAGGGAAAGATTTTCCGGAATAACTTTTCGGGAATATCAAGAGGACAAACCCAAAAGAAGAGAAGTCGAAAGGTGGACAGAAAATATTCTTAATGCGACGATTGATATCGCCAAGATTATTTTGGCCTCGGAGAAAAAAGAAATGCCGAGGAGCTATGAAGACGCGCTCTTTGATTTAGCTTTCTTTATCGGATTTAGCAAAGAAGAGTCGGAAGAATTTTCCAGGCTTGCTCAATTAAGAAATATTTTAGCCCACGAGTATTTAGATATTCTTTACGGTAAAATCCAGAATTTTGTTAAAGAATCTCCAGGATTTTATCCAAGAATCATTGATTTTCTGGACAATTATTTAAAATAATCTATGCTCAAAAAAATTATTCCGCAAATTATCGCATCTCTTTTCTTAGCCGGTTTTGTGGTTTATGCCTGGACAGGGCCAGCCGGCACTCCGCCGAATAACAATGTAGACGCGCCGATCAATGTCGGAGATACTTCTCAATATAAATCCGGCGCTTTCGGCTTGGGCGGTCTTTTCCATGCTTTTTCCGACGCCATCTTTGACGGCAAGGTGGGAATCGGCACAACAAATCCGCAAGGCCAGCTGGATGTCGGCGGAGGGAAATTTGTGGTTAAAACCGAGGGAGATTTTGATTCTTTTGATATTTTTAAAAATCCAAACTCAGTAGTAGATCAAACTCCCCCAACAGGGATTCTCTGGAGTAATCCTTTATATGCTAAAACAAGCGATGATTCCAGCGCTGTGGCATCAACAATCGCCGATTCAAATGGTTTTGCCTCCACTCATTATTTAAAAGCCGCCAATTTTGGTTTTTCAATTCCTTCAAATGCTGTTATAGATGGTATTGAAGTTGAAATTGAGCGGGCAAATACCATTGTGCCGTCCTGTTCGTCGCCCAATTTAGATTATTGCAACACAAAAGATTTGATAGTGCAGCTTCTTAATGGCGGCAGTCTGGCTGGGGGCAATAAAGCTACTTCTGAATATTGGCCGCAAACAGACCAAATAAAGAGCTACGGCTCCTCTATTGATAAATGGGGCGTTTCTTGGTTACCAGCAGATATAAACTCATCTGATTTTGGCATAGTCCTACAGGCCCAAATAGCATCTTGGGTGCCAACGATCTGGTCTAATGCTAAAGTAGACAGTATCCGAATTAAAATTTATTACAGCGTTCCTATCGGTCTTCTGATAGATACGGCAAGAGTTGGTGGCGTTGCAGTAGAGCTTGAGCCAAAAGGATTTTCTTTTGGGGCCCGGGGAGTGGTAGGTGCTAATAATCAAGGTGGCTGGACTTCGGTGGTTTCAGTGCCATTTAAAAAGACCCTCGGGCTTAATAAAATTAGTTTGACGGGGACAATCAGAATTAATAATTTCAGTGGACATAATTATCTTGGAGATCCAATACTTAGGCTTAAAGCGGGGAGTCTTGTCGGCTCTTCTGTAAATACTTGGCAGTCAGGACAATCTTACAATTCTTCGTTTCCGTACCCTCTGCCGAATTCTCCAAGTATAAATATATCAAGTCTTGTATACGGACAAGATTATGCGGTAGAAGTTGAATTGAATCCCTTTAACAGCGATGATAGCATAACCCTTTACAATATTATTTTTACTATGGAGTAGGATAAATTTCTCTAATCTTATTTTTTAAATATGCTGAAATTTTTAAATAAAAAAGTATTGATTATTTCTCTTATTGTTTTGCCTCTCGCCCAAAAACAAATCCAAAAACCCGCCCAAGATGGGCGAGGCTCGCTCAATGAAATTGAGCGGCAACTGGAAGAATTAGACAAGCTTCGTCTGGGGCGATGATATTGACAATCGCCTTGGTAAGGAGTAAACTAAAAGTAGGATTATAAATTAAAGTAATACCTAATCAAAATGACTTACCAAACGACAATTACTAGAAAAGGGCAAATTACTATTCCTAAAGACATCAGGGATATTTTACGATTGGACGAAGGGAGGAAATTAGAAATTGAATTTGAGAGGATAAAAGGCGAAATTAAAATAAAGTCTGCGCCGGATATTTTAGATTTGGCCGGAATGTTTAAACCCAAAAAGAAGATAAATGTTTTAAGAGCGAGAGAAGCGATGGAAAAAAACTATGAAAGAGTATAATTATTTTGTTGACACTAATATTTTTCTTAGGGTGCTCCTGAAAGACGAAGAAAGAACTTTTGAAGATTGCCGCCAATTTTTGAAAAAGATTAAAAATGGAGACATTAAAGCCGTTACTTCTAATTTAGTTTTAGCCGAAATTAATTGGACGCTTTTGAAATTTTATAAATTTACGAAAGAAGATGCAGTTAAAAGTTTAGATTCTATTGCGCGCTTAAGCCATCTTAAATTTATTGACGATTTTGATTCTATTCTAGCGGTAAAATTCTATAAAGATTATCAGATCAAATTTATTGACGCTTTAATATCATCTATTCCCGGGATCAGCGATGGAAAAGTGAAAATTGTTTCTTATGACAGAGATTTTGATAAATTAGGAGATTGGCGCATAGAGCCAAAAGAAGTTATCAAGAATAAAACCTAATGTTCAAAAAGATTTTTCCGCAAATTAATACCAGAGGGAAGAATTTTAATTCTATAAGAGATAGCAATATTGTTAGATGTCGGACGTCTAACATTGCCGGGGAAACTCTCTTTGGGGAGTTTTTCTTTTTGTGGTAGAATAAAAGGGCGATGAGGTGAACCTCATTTTCACCTTCATTTTTATTAACATAAAAATTCGGTCAATGACGGAAAAACTTTTAAAATATCATCAAAGAGAGATAAAAAAAATAGCTAATCGGATTGTCAAAAAATACAAGCCGGAGAAAATCATACTTTTCGGCAGTTTTGCTTGGGGAAAACCGACTAAAGACAGTGATGTGGATTTATTTATTGTCAAGAAGGACAGGGGTAATTTTTTAGAGGAGCAGCAGAAAATAAGAAAAATCATTAACGGAGAAATAGCCGCCGATATTTTAGTCCATTCTCCCAGCGAGATAAAAAATAGATTGAGTTTAGGCGACTTCTTCTTTGAAGATATTATAAAAAAAGGTAAATATTTATATGAAAAATCAGCAAGATAACAAAAACGGAAAGAAAAAATTAGCCAGCGAGTGGTTTGCCAAGGCTGGTGATGACGAGCTCTCGGCGCGGGACATTCTCAAAGACAGAGAGGGAGCAGCAAGCACGGTTTGTTTTTTAAGTCAACAGATGGGCGAAAAATATTTAAAAGGGTATTTAGTCTATCAAGAAAAAAGTTTTCCTAAAATTCATCAATTAGACAGATTGGTGAAATTATGCGAGAAACTTGACGCGGATTTTGCTAAAATAATGGGGGAGGCGGAATATCTCACTGGATTTTATGTGGCTACTCGCTATCCCGGCGAATATCCCCAATTTTCTTTTGAAGAAGCGAAGGAGGCTATTGAAAGAGCAATTAAAATTAAAGATTTTGTCTTAGAGAAAGTTTTTAAAGTTTAACTTTTAATACATTATGCTCAAAAAAATTTTATCTTTTCTCCCGCAAATAATCGCTTCTTTTTTCTTAGCCGGTTTTGTTGCCTACGCTTGGACCGGGCCAACCGGTACTCCGCCGAATAACAATGTTGACGCGCCGATAAATGTCGGCACGACAACTCAGACTAAGCAGGGCGATTTTATTGTTAATGGTGTTATTAAAACACTAAAGGACTTAATAGTTGGCAGTGTTACTATAAAAAGCGATGGCAGTGTAAGCCCGGGCTTAAATGCCGAGAAAGCTGAAAACAGCCAGAAGTTGGGGGGATACAGCGCAAGCGATGTTTCAAATAGCGGAAAGGTAACAGGAACTATAACTATAGGCGGTTCTCTTTGGGGCGGTGTGTGCGGAGGATGGGGGTGTAATGGTTGTGTTTGTTATGAGAATACTACCTGCAGTGTGCAGGGGAAAGGATTATGCGATGGCACCACTCAGAGCTGGGGTGTACCCAATGCGCCGGTAAATTTTACTACTTACCAGCCGGTTTGCAATCCCGGAGAAACTTTAACTCTTATCGGCACTCAGGGCATTAATCAAAGTTGTTATTCCCCGCTTTCTTGTCCGACTAAAACCTATCAATGCGTAAAGCCCAGCATAAATTTTCCCGGTTGCGGGAATGGGATTTTGGAGGCTGGTGAAAATTGCGATGACGGGAATCAATTAAATAATATTGGCAATTGCACTGCTGATTGCCAAAAATATAATTATTTTTCAAGCGTGCTTATTCCGGGTAGTGGAACTAGCGGTTGGGTATCCGGGTACCCAACATTGGTTGTGACTAACGCCACTCAATATTGTAAAGAAAAAGGGTTTAGCGGAGTGGTTAAATATAATAATCTTAATTATCCTCAGTCTAACTGCTGGCCGTGGAATCCTAACGCTTGCCCGTTTTTAAATTTTTGGGACGGCTCTTCATGGAAGACGATCCAACAGCAGGCGCTTGTTTTAAGCGAACTTTGGTGCCAATAACTCTATGAATGATTTTAAAAAAATAATTACTCTTAATAATTTAGTTTTACTGATTTTGCTGTTTTTTGGCGGCTATTTTTTCTGGAATTGGCAAAAAAAGGTTACGCCGATACTTATTCCAGTCACTAATTTGAATCAGCAGATATCTTTCGAAAGATTCACGACTTTTTTAGCTGAAAAAGGAATTTTCCCGGAAAAAGTTAAAATTTCCGATCCTCAAACCGGGAATAGCGGCGATGTAGATATTTTTTTAAAAAAAACCAAAGATTCAATAGAGCTTTCTTGGCCCAAAGAATATCAGCCATATTTTTTAATTTTAAAAAATCTCGGGACAACCGACAAAACCGATGATAATAATATTTTATTGGGATTTACTTCGGATAAACCTCAAAATCGCTACTTTCCCAAAACAGGCCCTGTAGTAATTGAAAGAACTAAAATTGAGTCGCCCTTGATAATAAACCCTTCATTCACAAGCGCTTGGAAATTTTCTAAAGAAGTCAGTCCGTTTTCTGTTCCTACTGTCTTATTAGAATTTAAGAATGGGGAGAAGTACTTAGTTGAAATTATTTTTGAGAAAGGAATGGAAGATAAAATTTATATTGGTATTTTGTCGTTCAAATTTTAAAAGTTGTAAAAAAATACACAAATAGTAAAATAAAATATATGGCAAATTCAGTTGAATCGTTAGTAGACAAACTTTTAGAAACCACAATTGAAGAACAGGCCTCGGATTTGCATCTTTCGGTTAATCGTCCGCCAATTTTGCGCTTGTCCGGCCGTTTAGTTTCTCTGTTAAAATATAAAATATTAACCAGGGAAGATCTTGAAAATATAGCCAAGACACTACTGACCGAAGAGCAGTTCCAACGGTTCCAAAATGAGAAAGAAATTGATCTTTCATATAATTTTAAGGATAAGGGCCGTTTTCGCGTCAACGTCTTTTTTCAAAGAGGCGAGATTTCCTGCGCCCTAAGATTAATTCCGATCAAGATAAAAACTATTGAAGAATTAAACTTGCCGCCTATTTTACGCGAATGGACTAAAATTAATCAGGGTTTTATTTTGATAACTGGGCCTTCTTCCCAGGGTAAATCAACAACGCTGGCGGCGTTGATAGATGAGATTAATCATACCAGCGCCCATCATATTATCACTATTGAAGATCCGATTGAGTATCTTTTTAAAGACGACAGGTCTTTTATTGAACAAAGAGAAGTATCTCAGGATACTTTAAATTTTCCTCGGGCCTTAAGATCTACTTTCCGCCAAGACCCGGACGTTATCATGGTCGGCGAGATGAGGGACCCTGAAACTATTTCCACGGCGATTACGGCGGCGGAAACAGGCCATTTGGTTTTTACAACTTTGCATACTAATTCAGCGGCCCAAACTGTTCATCGGATTGTTGATATTTTTCCGCCGGAACAGCAAAGCCAAATTAGAGCCCAATTATCAGGGTCTTTATTGGGAATTTTTTCCCAGCGGCTTATTCCCCGCATTAAAGGAGGGTTGATTCCGGCGGGTGAGGTTTTATTAAATACCGTGGCGGTGGCTAATTTAATCAGGGAAAATAAGGTTCACGAGATTCCTCTAGTTATTGAGACATCGGGAGAAGTCGGAATGATTTCTTTAAACAGGTCTCTCGCCGATTTAGTCAAGAGAAGAGAAATTACTTTGGAAAATGCCTTGAATTATTCTTTGAATCCATCAGAACTCAAAATGCTAATTAGATGAAATCAAAAACTTGATATTCAACTACCAAGCGAGAACTCAAAAGGGAGAAGTTAAAGTTGGAACTATTGAGGCCTCGGGAAAAGAGGTGGCTATTTCGCTTTTGCAAAAATACGGACTATACGTCACTCTCTTGGAAGAAACGAATAAAACTTCGCTTTTCGTTAAAAAAATCAAACTTTTTGAGAGAATTCCGGCGAAAGATGTTGTTATGTTTTCCCGGCAGTTATCAATTATGTTTAATGCTAAAGTTCCTTTAGTGGAGTCATTAAGGACATTAGCTATCCAAACGAAAAATCTTGACTTTAAGGAAAAAATTATGAAAATTTCCGAGGAGATAGAAGGTGGCACGTCTTTTTCTTCGGCTATATCAAAGTATCCTAAATTATTTTCTCCTTTTTATGTCGCCATGGCCAGGGCCGGCGAGGTTTCCGGAAAATTATCAGATTCATTGGATTATTTGGCTGAACATCTGGAAAAAGAATATTATTTAATGGGCAAGGTCAAGGGAGCTATGACCTACCCGGCGGTTATTTTTTTAGTGGTTATCGCTGTTTTTGTTTTGATGATTCTTTTTGTTATCCCTAATCTTTCTAAAGTTTTATTGGAATCCGGCCAGGAATTACCATTAGTCACCAGAATCGCTTTGGCCTTGCCCGGTTTGCTTAAAACATGGGGTTTGGCAATCTTATTGGCCATCATCGGTTCAGCCGTATTTTCGGTCAGATACTACCGGACTAAGAAAGGAAAATATTTTTTTGATAGATTAATTTTAAAAGTCCCATTATTTTCTTCTTTTTTAAAGATTATTTATCTTTCCCGATTTGCCGAAAATTTTTCCACTTTGATTTCCGGAGGGATACCTGTCACCCAATCGCTGGAAATTTGCGAGCAGATTTTGGGGAATTCAATTTACAAGGAAATTATTGCCAGGGCGCGGGAAGAAGTGAAAAAGGGAGAACAAATTTCTTCCGTCCTGTCGCAATTTCCTGAATTTTTCCCGCCGCTTTTCACCCAGATGACGATTGTCGGGGAAAGAACCGGCAGCCTAGATAAAACTTTGCTTAACTTGGTGGCATTTTATACAAAGGAAACAGAAAAGACAATCGACAGTTTTTTATCCATTATAGAACCGCTTTTAATTGTTTTTCTGGGGCTGGCAGTCGGGGGGTTGATGGGCGCGGTTTTGTTGCCTTTGTATAAAATGGGCGGGGTTTAGGGTTATCCACAGGTTGACACTCTAAAAAGTGGTATAATAAAAAGGTCGATGCTATAAAATAAAATATCTTAAAAAATATGAAAACGAAGAAAGGTTTCACCTTGATCGAACTTTTGGTGGTTGTCGCCATTATCGGTATGCTGGCCAGTATAGTCATGGTTTCTATGGGCGGAGCCAGAAGCAAAGCCAGAGACGTCAAAAGACAATCAGATATGAGGCAGATAGTAACCGCCCAAGCATTAGTTATGGGTGATGACGAAAAGTATAAGACGAACGTTGCTGCAACCGGACTTATGCCCAATATTGCCAGTACGATAAATGTTTATTTACTCGGTGTTAAAGACCCAACCAATAGCGGCACTAAAATTTATACTTGGGTAGGCAATACTGGTGCTGGCGAAGATCAGAAATTCTGCGTTTATGCTTTATTAGAGAATCCGTCTTCTCCGGTCACTTATTTTACGGCTTCTGACCGGGGAACTTTTACCTCCACTGTTCCTCCGACCTTGCCCGCTTGCGGCTATTAGGGGTTGAATCATAAAAGTGATACAATAAAAAAAGAATATTCAAAGGTCGAGTGTCAATCATAAATTTAAATTTAATATGTTGCAATTTTTTCAGAAAAAAACAAAAGGTTTCACTTTGATTGAGTTATTGGTGGTTATCGCCATTATCGGTATGCTGGCCGGAATCGTCATGGTATCTATGGGCGGAGCCAGAAGCAAAGCTAGAGACGCCAAAAGACAATCAGATATGAGACAGATAGTAACTGCCCAGTCAATGGTCATGGGTGATGACCAGAACTATGCTACATCAACTGGCTCTACCGCCACCGCGCTCCCAGCGATTAAAAATGCCATTAACACAGTTTATCTTCAGGCTGTTGACGATCCACAGGCGCCAACTAAACATTATGGTCAGCTGAGTAATTCTCCTACCGGTCAGTATTTCTGCGCTTATGCCGCTCTTGAAAATCCAGCGGGTTCTTACTTCACTGCTTCTGATCGCGGGACAACTGCTACCACGAGCATACCGACGAGCTTGACTTCTTGCGGTTTCTAAGAATAATTACTAAAACCCGGTCCGACGATGCGTCGGGGCGGGTTTTATGTTAAAATAAGGCAATGCTTTAAGTGACTCCCGAAGTCGCTTAATAATCTAAATTTATGCCTTATAGAAAATTTTTTGAAAAAGATAAACCTGTCCATATCACCTCCCGGGCTCTGACAAACATTTTTAAACAAAAAGATGATTGCTATCGTTTTGTTTTCCAGTATTACGCCGTAAATTTAGGCAGAAAAGATACTAATCTTAAAATAAAAGACATGATAAAAGCTGGTCAAGCTTTATTGCAGGGCGAAAAAATTCCCGAGAAATTTGTGATTAAAAAGCATCCGCCATTAGTTCATTTATTAGATTTTTCTTTAATTATGAATCATTATCATTTTTATTTATTGCCGACCATAGATACGGCAATACCTATTCTTATGCATAGATTAAATGATAGTTTCGCTAGGTCATTTAATCTGCTTTACAATAGAAAAGACGCTCTTTTTGGGAGTAGATATAAAGGCATAGCAGTAGAGAGCGATCCCCAATCTTTTGCGGTCAGCCGTTACGTGAGCGTAATTAATCCTTTGGATATTTTTCAGCCGGGATGGAGAGAAAATGGATTAAAAAATCCAAAAGAAGCGTTTAATTTTTTAGAGAATTATGAATTTTCAAGTTTTCCGGATAAATTAGGTAAAAGAAATTCTTTGATTCTGGCTTCTAAAGAAATTTTGGAGCAGTATGCTCCTTTTTGGGGGAATGGGGAAGAATACCAAAAATTTGTTGAAGAGTTTTTAAAAGAAAAAACGGTTTCTTCTCAATCTGTTTTTTTAGAATAAAATCGGCCAATTTAAGTAACTCCCGAAGTCGCTTAATTTACAGCCGGGAATGTTTATTTATGATATAATTTGACAATGGTGATTTTTATTTTTGTTTTTGGGTTGATGGTAGGAAGTTTTTTGAATTGCGTTATCTATCGCCTGGAACAGGGAAAGAGTTTTTTAAGAGGCAGATCTTTTTGTCCCAATTGCAAACATCAATTATCCTGGCAAGACTTAATCCCTATTTTCAGCTTTTTAATCTTGGGCGGTAAATGTCGCTATTGTTCTCAAAAAATTTCTTGGCAATATCCTCTAGTCGAATTATTCACTGGAATAATTTTTCTTTCCATATTATTAACCAATAGTAATATTTATGCCATGGCATATTTATTACTGGTAAGTTGTTTTTTTATTATTATTTTTGTTTATGACTTAAAGCATTATATTATTCCCGATAAAGTTGTTTTCCCGGCTATCGGGGTGGCTTTAGCTTACGACTTGTTGAGGTTCGACCTCCTTGGGAGGTCGAACCTCCTAGCGTCCGCTTTCGGGGCCGCCGGGTTTTTTCTGGCGATTGTTTTAATTTCTCGGGGCAAGGGGATGGGAATAGGCGACATAAAGCTGGCTTTTTTGATGGGTTTATTTCTGGGCTGGCCGAACATTATCGTAGCCTTATTCTTGGCAATATTTTTAGGTGCTATAATGGGGATAGGACTGATAATTTCCGGCAAGAAAACTTTAAAATCGGAAGTTCCTTTCGGCCCATTTTTAACAATCGGCGCATTTTCCGCTTTATTTTGGGGTGAAAAAATAATAAATTTTTATTTTAATTTATTTTTATGAAAAAAGAGGGGCTTGAAGTGACGAATGGGTTCACCTTGGTGGAATTAATTGTTGTTACCGGGATTATTTTGTTGCTTTCTGCCATTGCCCTCCCTAATTTTAATGCCGGCGAAAAAAATATGGCTTTGGAAAGGTCAACTGTTAAATTAGTCCAGGATTTAAGCAAAGCCCGAGAAATGGCGATGTCGGCTGGAGCCTACGGAATAAAACTTGAAACAAATTCCTCCAGTTATATTTTATTTGCCGATTTAAATAACGATCAAGTCCTTGATTCCGGAGAAGCAGTCGAGACTTTTTTTATGGAAAAGGGAGTTAAGATCAGCGTTCTTTCCCCGGTTTCTCCTCTAATAATTACTTTTACGCCTCCGGATCCAACGGTAAACATCAATTCTACAACCACCATTACTTTAACCAATGATAATCAAAGCAAAAATATCAGAATCAATAAAGCGGGGTTAATTAATAATGAATAAGGGATTTACTCTTTTAGAGGCAATCATATCAATATTTATAGTCACCATGGGAGTGGGCGCGGTTTTTGCTTTAGTTAATCAAACTATAGGCGGCACCCAGATTATTTCCCCCAAACTAACAGCGACTTATCTGGCCCAAGAGGGCATTGAATCAATAAGAGAAATCAGAGACAGTAATTTTCTTAAAATTCACAAGGGCGTCGGCGGCGTCAATTGGGATGCGAATATAGTTTCCAGCGGCTGGCAGCCGGTTGTTTTCATAGATGGAACTCCAAATAACTTTCAAAGAAGAACAATTATTACGCCTGATGGCATTAATATCTTAAATGTTTCGGTTGAGGTTTCTTGGCAAGAGAGAGGAGGGCCCCATAAAGTAATTGTTCAAGAAAATTTATATAAATGGCTACAATGAAAAAAAATGGCTTTACATTAGTGGAAATGATAGTGACGATGGGGATTTTTTCTTTGCTCATCGGTTCGCTCGCGGCAGTGTTTACCCAAATCTTGCAAAGTCAGAGGAAAATATCATCAACTCAAGAACTTTTAGGCCAGACTTCTTATGTTTTAGAATATATGTCCCGGGCGATCAGAATGGCAAAAAAAGACACCGGCGGTATTTGTATTCCTAGTAATCTAAATTACTCACAAACCGCCACTGGAATAAAATTTTTAAATTATAATAGTGTCTGCCAGGAATTTTATTTAGAAAGCGGCCAATTGAAAGAGAACAAAGGAGGAGTTGTTTCTCCTTTGACTTCAAGCCACCTTAATGTTTTGTCGTTTGATATCGTAGATTTTGGTTGGACTCAAACAGACGATAATCAGCCCAAGGTCACTTTATTCTTAAATATTGAAGGCAATAACCAGTCAAAAATTAAAGTCCAAACCGCAGTTACCCAAAGAAACTTGGATATAATGCGATGAGATAGATCTCATCTTTATCTGCATTTTTTATAAAATAAAAAATTTGATGAAAAATGAAAATTAAAAATTCAGACAAAGGCGTTATTTTATATTTATCATTAGCCATAATGGGTATTTTGTTTTCTTCGGCTTTGGGAATAAATTTAATTCTTTCAAGCCAGGCAAAAATGATCAAAGACATCGGGGATTCGGTTTTAGCTTTTTATGCCGCCGAAACCGGGATTGAAAAAAATTTATACGATGGCAGCCAGGGACCGGGCAGTTTGGGAAATAATGCCGCTTATTCTGTAACGATTTTAGCCCCGGGGGTTAAATCCGTCGGCACGTATAAAACAACCAGTCGCGCCATCTACATCAGCCGTTAAATTTCAATACACCCATGAACAGCAACATGAAAGTGGACATACTGAAAGTGGACATACGATGTCCACTTATTAAGCATTATGTTAATATAAAACTATGAAGGGTGAAATTTTTCACATCCTAAATAGGGGGATAGAAAAAAGGGAAATTTTTAGCTCGGAAAAAGATTACCTTAGATTTATTCATAATCTTTTTGACTTTAACAGTACTCAACATGCTATTCCTTATCCTCGTCGATGTAATGCTCGAGATAGTGGACATGCGATGTCCACCAATAGTGCTAATAATGAAAAATTAATAGATCTTCTTTGTTGGTGTTTGATGCCTAATCACAGCCATAATTTAGCCCAAGAGGTAATTGATCGAGGGGCGAGTGTTTTTTCTAAAAAGATTTTTGGGGGATACACTAAATATGTCAATGAAAATTATCAAAGAAGTGGAGTTTTATTTCAGGGAAGGTCAAAAATAATTCCAATAAAAAAAGATTCGCATTTCTTGCGTCTGCCATTTTATATAATGGCAAATCCGGTTAAATTAATTGAGCCCGACTGGAAAGAAAAAGGAATAAGAAATTTAAATAAGGTTATTATTTTTTTAGAAAATTATCGTTGGTCAAGCTTGCCTTATTTAATTGGTAAAGAAAATTCGTTTCCATTTGTTAATAAAAGTTTATTTTATGAATTATTTCAAACCAATGAGGATAAATTTAAAAAAGACTTTATTGAGTGGTTGAAAAATTATAAGTAGCGCAGTGCGTGAACATGCGACGTTCACTTTATTTCAAAATGACCAAACAAGGAATTAAACAACGAATTGAAAAACTGAAAACGCTGATAAATCATCATCGTTATCTTTATCATGTTGAAGACCGGCAGGAAATTTCTGAATCGGCTTTAGATTCTTTAAAGCACGAGCTTTTCCGATTGGAACAGCAGTTTCCTGAATTTATTACTGCCGATTCTCCGACCCAGAGAATCGGCGGGCTGGCGTCAAAAGGATTTAAAAAAGTTGAACATTCCGCTCCAATGCTTTCCATTGAAGATGTTTTTTCTGAAAAAGAACTGCAAGACTGGGAAGATTATATAAAAAGACTCGCTCCGTCAGCTGACGGATCGGAATATTTTGTTGAACTTAAAATAGACGGCTTTGCCATAAACTTAATTTACGAAAATGGAATTTTTATCAGCGGCTCAACAAGAGGCGATGGAAAAATAGGGGAGGATGTCACTCAAAATTTAAAAACCATTGAAAGCATTCCTTTAAAATTAGAAATTGAAAATTTAAAATTGAAAATTCCCGAACAATTTATTGTTCGGGGGGAGGTCTATATGGCAAAAAAAGATTTTGAAAAGTTTAAATCTTCTTTTGCCAATCCCCGGAATTTGGCTGCCGGTTCTATCCGCCAATTAGATCCGAAATTAGCCGCTTCTAGGCCTTTGAAATTTTTGGCCTATGACATTGTTACGGATTTTGGTCAAAAAAAACATTCAGAAGAGCACGCCATTTTACCCTCACTCGGATTTAAAACCGATCCCGGCAGAATTTGCCGCAACTTAAAAGAGGTTATCTCTTTTTGGCAGGAGGTGAATAAAAAAAGGGAGACCCTGCCTTTCCAAATAGACGGTATTGTTGTCAGTATCAATGACAATTCTCTTTTTAAAAAATTGGGAGTGGCGGGCAAATCACCTCGGGCAATTCGCGCTTTTAAATTTTCGCCCAAACAGGCAACTACTAAAATTTTAGACATTGTTTTTCAAGTCGGCCGGACCGGAGCCATTACTCCTGTTACTAATTTAGAGCCGGTGCAAATCAGCGGGGTGACGGTTTCAAGAGCAACTCTCCATAATGAAGATGAAATCAAGCGGCTGGGAGTAAAAATTGGCGATACAGTTATTGTCGGCCGGGCCGGAGACGTTATTCCCGATGTGATAAAAATTTTAGCCGAATTAAGAACCGGCAAAGAAAAAGAAGTCCATTTTCCCAAAAATTGTCCAGTTTGCGGGACAAAATTAATGAGGAAGGAAAACGAGGTTATCTGGCGCTGTCTGAATAAAAACTGCGGGGCGAGAAAAAGAGAGTTTTTGCAGTATTTTGTTTCCAAAAAGGCATTTGACATAGAGGGTTTGGGGCCAAAAATTATTGACCAATTCCAAGACGCGGGATTAATTTCTCTAGCATCAGACCTTTTTAAACTGAAAAAAGAGGATTTATTGTCTTTGGACAGATTTGCCGAGAAAAAGGCTCAAAATATAATTGAGGCAGTGGAAAAAAGCAAAACTATAACTTTGCCTCATTTTATTTTTTCCCTGGGTATTATCCACGTTGGCGAAGAAACAGCGGTTGATTTAGCTGACTACTTCGGTGATATCCATAAATTATCAAGAGTAAATATGGGAGAATTGGAAAAAATTCCCAATGTCGGCCCGAAAGTCGCTGAAAGCATTTATAACTGGTTTCAGTTAACCCAGAATAAAAAACTGGTTGATGATTTAATAAAATCCGGAGTAAGTATAAAAAACCTTAAACCTAAAACCTTAAACCTTAAACTAGAAGGCAAAACTTTTGTTTTAACCGGCAGTTTAGAGACGATGGGCAGGGAAGTTGCCAAGGAAAAAATTCAGAATCTTGGCGGCAAAGTTGTAAATTCGGTTTCTCAAAAAACCAGTTTTGTGGTGGCAGGCAAAGACTCCGGCTCCAAGCTGGCCAAGGCCCAAAAATTAGGCGTCAAAATTCTCTCCGAACCCGATTTCCTAAAAATCTTGAAATGAAATAAGGCAAATTTATCGAAGTCGGACTTCCATAAAATCTATTAGATTGATATAATTGATTATATGGAATACGGAGTTTGGCACACTTTTAATAGAGGAGTCGAAAAAAGGAATATTTTTTTAAATAAAGTAGATTATTTCCGTGGGATTCACGATATCTACGAATTTAACGATAAAAACGCTGTTACCAATCTTAATCACCGTTTTAAGAATATTTATGGAAGTCCGACTTCGATAAATAGCGCCATAGCAAGTAGCGAAATTATTATTAAAAATAAAACAAGGGAATCGCTGGTAGATTTATTTGCTTGGTGTTTAATGGATAATCATTACCATTTATTTTCTTCGCCTAGAGAAAAAGATAATTTAGCGAAGTTTCATCAAAAATTTGGAACAGGATACACTAATTATTTTAATTTGAAAAATAAGAGAAGCGGAGTTTTATTCCAGGGGAAATATAAGAAAGTTCAAGTAATAAATGATACTCAGGTCGGGCAATTGGTTTGTTATATTCATTCCAATCCTTTAGAATTATGGAAACCCGGCTGGAAGAAAACAGGACTTAATGATTCAGAAATTCAAGACGCCTTAAAATTTTTATCAGACAAAGAGAACCGCTGGTCAAGTCATCAAGATTACTGGGGGATTAAAAATTTTCCTTCCCTAATTAATACTGATTTTTTGTCCAATTTTTTCGGCGGTCCAGAAGGTTATCAGAAATTTTTTATTGACTGGATAAAGCAATATAAGAAAAATCTTAAACTATTCCAAGACATATTTATTGAAGTCCGACTTCGATAAATATAGAAGAAGTTATCCACAGGGACATTGACGGGGTTATGGCGGTGATTTTTAATTTGTTGTAAAATAAAGTATGGTAAAAAAAATTGGGATTTTAGTTTTTGTTTTGATTTTAGCCGGAAGCGGCTTTTTTTATTGGCAGAATAACCAAAAAGATATCCAGGCATTAAATAAAATTTTGCCAGCCGGAGTGAAAGTGGCAAAAAATTTATTCGGCTTTGGCAACGAATATAAAGTAATAAATAAAATAGACGGCTATGAGTTTAAAGTCCCCTCTGCCTGGAAGGGAATTGAAAAGATTGAATACGAAGATGTGATAGACACGGATTTAAGTATAAAAAAACAAACAAAAGAAGACTTCTCTAAAAAGATAGTATCCGAAACCAATTTATATGTGGGGGGATTTGGATCACTAGATTATATGCTTACGAGGATTTTAAGATTAAATAATATTATTGATTTAAATAAATTTGTAGAAGAATTTCAAAAAATATATTCTCCTTATGCCAAAACGGAGAGGTCGGAATCATCACCAAAAATAAAAGATTTTATTATCGGTGATTCAAGGGGTTTTAAATTATACACGGTGTTTAAGTCAAAAACTGGTAACGAATTGATTACCGATGAATATTATTTTTTTGGGAAGGATTATAAAATATATATATTTAGCCACTTTAATGATGATTTTGTTCGAAAATTTATCGCCGATGGAAAATGGTAAAAAAAGAGTCATATTTTTAGCGGTTGCCCTGGCGGTAACCGCTAATTTGTTGTTGGGGAATAGTGTTTCGGCTGAAAAGATAAAAATCAACCAAACAGACATAGAAAGAATAAAGCTTGTTTTGGATTTAACAAAATTAGTTTCAAGCGTTGCTGTAAGCGATGATAAATTAAAAACGGTTTTGAATATGGCTATTAGCGGCGGCCAGACAGGAGCTGATGTTACTTATGGATTGGTTGTTTTAACTTCTTTGAATGAAATGGATTTTATAGATTCAGTGGTTTCTCAAAAATACAAAAAAGAAGCGGACGCCTATTTTAACAGCGTTTTAAATGAAAGATTAAATTTAAGAAATTATTATAAAGGAATTGGTTACGATCTGCCGAGGGTGCTGGCCGGCAGAATTACCAGTCCGATGGCGGCTTTAACTTTAAATAGTTTTGATATTACGGAAAAGACTATTGCGATACTTACCGCAATCGAAGTGCTTAAAAAAGAGATGCTCTACGATGGCTTGTTTGTCTATTTTGATGATAGAAAGGGAAATGAAAATCATGAAACAGCATGGGAAGATGCTAAAGAAATAATGGGCGGGGTAGTAAAACCAACAAATAAAAGATTATTTCGAAAAACAGAGATACGAGAAGAAATTAATCTAGAACTCGAGGCTCAATTCGCTACGCTTTACAACAAATGGGGGCCGTATGTGGAGATGAATAAAGGAGTAAAAAAACAATTTAAAGAGCAGGTGAAGCAGGAGCTTCAACAGGCAGTGGCTTTGGCGGCGAAAGATCAAGAGCTAGCGGAAAAAGACAAAAAAGATGAAATTTCTTTTTTAGAAAAAATGAAATTAACTTTAGTCAGTTTAATGAAAGAAGCGGAAAAGGCAATGGTAAAAATTCAGGAATTGGCAGGCCTTGGCGGAGCGCAAGTAAGCCAATCAACAATTAACGGGGATGAAAATGGAGAAAAGGAGGAAATAGGAGCAGATAAAGCAGTTGAGCCGGAAGCGAAGTTAACAGCAAGCGAAATTCAAGAGCTGTTAGATGATATTGCGGAAAAAATTGATGTTTTATCTCAACAAACTGATGAATTGACGGGTGAAAAGGGTAAAAAGGGTGAAAAGGGAGAAACGGGAGAAATCAAAGAAGTTTCTACGGAGATCGGAACTCCGCTAAATACTGTGGATGTCAAACATCTACAACAAGCTAAAGACGAAGTCGTAACAGCTGCCGAGAAATTGATTGAGGTCAAATCTCAATCAGAGCCGGTAGTTGTTTTTAATTATGGCACAGCGCCACCACCACCGGCGTCAGAGCCGCCGTATATCCCACCCAAAATTTTAATTTCTGAAGTCCAAATTGAAACCGCCAGCTCCACTGACTATGATTTCATAGAATTATATAACCCAGCGACCAATAGCGTAAATCTTTCCGGCTTTCAGTTAAAGAAAAGGAGTTCTACGGGTAGCGAATCTTCAGTTCGTTTATTTCCGACAGGCAGCGTAATTTTAGCTCAAAGTTATTTTTTGTGGCTGAATTCGGATTTTGCTTCTAATTCTCTTCAAATTTCAGCCAACATTATTAGCACCCAGACATTAGCAAAAAACAATAGCGTAATTTTGTTTGATAAAAAAGATAATTTAATTGACGCTGTGGCGTGGGGTACGAGTACCAATCCTTTTTTGGAAGGCACGGCTTTTTCTCAAAATCCAATAGAAAATCAAAGTTTAGGGAGAAAGTGGTCAACTAGTACCGAAAATTATATTGATACGGATAATAACCAAACAGATTTCGAAATTCAGACACCGACGCCGGGAGCCAAAAATCAAACGCCGTCTTCGCCGTCGCCGTTGCCCATAAATCAAATACCCGTTGCCAGTTTTTCTTTTACTCCACAAAGCCCCTTAATTGGCCAAGAGATTATTTTTGACGCCGCATCCTCAAGCGATTCTGATGGGACGATTACAAGTTATATTTGGGATTTTGGAGATAATTCTACCTCAACCGCCGTTTATGCCACAACCACTCATAATTATTCTTTTTCCAGCAATTTTCTGGTTAGTTTAACTGTGGTTGATAATAACAGCGCGACTAGTAGCGCCACAACAACCATTAATATAACTGCTCCGGAAATCCCTTCTTTAACCGTAGTTATTAATGAAATCGCCTGGATGGGGACTAGTGCCACTAATTCCAGCGACGAGTGGATTGAGCTTTACAATAATGCCACTTCAACTATTGACATTACGGGCTGGCGATTAATTTCTAGCGATGGAAGTCCGAATATCACTTTTTCAACTTCTAGTATTTTAGCTAATAGTTATTATTTATTAGAGAGAACAGCTTCTAACACTACTGATTTAGTTGAAGATCGGATTTACACGGGCGCTTTAAGCAATAACGGCGAGAAATTAGAATTAAGAGACGCCAGTAATACTTTAATTGATTTGGTTGATTTTTCTACTGGCTGGCCGGCAGGAACGAGTTCGCCTAATTATATTTCAATGGAGAGAATCAGCGCAACGTCCAGCGCCACTTCTACTAACTGGGCGAATAATAATTTATTAACTAGAAACGGATTGGATGCCAGCGGCAATAAAATTAACGGCACGCCAAAAGCCCAAAATTCAGTTTCAGCTACTTCAACGAATATTTCCAGCTTGCCTTTTGCCGAATTTCCCGAAATTACTTTGACCTATCTTGGCAGTCCTTATATTGTTAATAGTTTGACAATTCCTGAAGCAAAAACTTTGAGAATTGAACCCCGGGTTGAAATAAAATTTAAAAGGCAAGATTATTGGGTCGGTCTCGACAATTTAATAGTCAGAGGAACTTTGATAGCCAGAGGTGAAGTTGGCAAAGAAATTATTTTTACTTCTTTTTTAATTTCAGAGGGGTGGAACAGGATATATTTCGCTCCCTCAAGTCAGGGTTCTATTTTAGATTATGTTCAAATGAGATATGGCGGAATAAAACAAAGTGATTCTTATTTAATTATTGTTGACTCAACCCGAATTGTTCTTAAAAATTCTATTTTAGACAATGTCAATGGCGCAGGAATAAAATTGATTAACTCGTCAAGCACAATAGAAAATTTGACAATTCAAAATATTGCTTCAAATGAGGCAATTAATATTACTGGCGGGAGTCCAACGATTAAAAATTCATTTTTCAAAAACACCTATGCCGGAATGTTCTTAAGGGGAGGAACTACCGCCCTTATTGAGAGCAATACTTTTGAAGGAATAAATTATCTTCAAAGCCCAATTTCTGTCTTAGATAGTTACCCCATCTTTAAAAATAATATTGCTATTAACAATGCTTTGAATGGGATTTATCTTCTTGGCACAATCAGTCAAAACTGGACAATGACCAAAGATTTACCTTATTTAATTAATAATTTAAAAGTGGCCGAAAATGTTATTTTAACCGTTGAGCCGGGGGTAATAATTAAATTCTCAATCTATGGGAGACTAGAGATTTACGGTACCTTAAATGCTTCAAGCTCGTTAGAAAAAATTGTCTTTACTTCTTTTTACGATGATGAATATGGCGGGGATACCAACAATGATGGAACCAGCACCTCTCCCTATTCTAGCGGATATTGGGATAGAATTTATTTTAGTCCCCTCGGTCATAATTCTTCTTTGAAAAATGTTATCATTGCTAATGGGGGAGTAACGCCTGGGTGGGTAGATGTTCTAGGAGAGATTGTTGTTTCGGGAACAAAAGTTGAATTCGAAAATTTGCTTATGAAAAATTCTTCAACTTACGGACTTTTTATTGAAAATTCTCCAGAAACAATTATCGCCAATTCTCATTTTAAAAATGTACCAACGGCAATTAAGATTATCGGAGGGTGTCCCCAGTTAAGCGGTTTAACTTTTGAATTATATTCCTCTACGATTCTTCCCGCGGTTTGCTCTCCGCCGTAATTTCTGCTAAATTATGGATGATGGAGAAAAATTATCTAATCCAGCTTACTCAAGGCATTTACCGGATGACTTTGCTTTTCCCAAAAAAAGAACCTTTGAGATACAAAATGCGGGAGTTAGCCGATGATATTTTAGCGGAGAACGGTTCTCCGGAAACTTTGGATAAGTTGGCGGTGCTGGATAGCTTTTTTGAGGTGGTTAAAGTCCAAAACTGGGTGGCTGTTCAGGATGTCTTGAACCTTCAGGCAGAATATAGTAAGCTGGATGGAGAAATAAAACCCCAATCTTCCTTATCTTTGTTTAAAGAGGAAGAAAAACTGCCGGATAGGCAGGGTAAGATAATGGCTTTTTTAAGAGAAAACGGCCGGGCTCAGGTTTGGCAAGTAAAGCAGATTTTACCGGAAGTTACTAAAAGAACTTTAAGGCGGGATTTTGATCAGCTATTAAATCAGGGAGTGATTGAAAGGATGGGGGAGAGAAACGAGACATTCTATCAACTAAAAATAAGGGAAAGCTAGATAGGACACGCGTGTCCTATCTAGCTTTGAAGATGAAGCAACGCTTCATCGCCTAAATACAAATGGCAGATTTAAAAGAAACATTCAGCCAAATATACGATCAGTTGATAGGTAAAATCTATCGCTTTGTCTTTTTAAAGGTTAATTCGGAAGCCACAGCCCAAGATATTACTTCGGAGGCGTTTACCCGGTGCTGGGAATGCTTTAAAAATGGCGATACGATTGATAATCCTTCAGCTTTTTTATATCAGATTGCCCGTAATTTAGTGACTGATTATTACAGAGAAAAGGGTAAAAATCAGATAGTGTCTGTTGAAAATACGACGATTGCTGATCCAAGCGATGATTTTTCAGAAGCGATGTTGAAGTCAGACATCAACACGGTTAAGCTGGTCTTGGCCGGGTTGAAAGACGATTATCAAAACGTAATTATTTGGCACTATTTGGATGATTTTTCTATCCAAGAAGTAGCTAAGATGATGGATAGGACAGAGGATAATACTCGCGTCCTATTGCATAGGGCGTTGGAATCGTTGAGGAAGAAGTGTAACAAACAAGCCTAAAATCCGTCATAATTAGTGTAGGCGAAGAGATAAATCTCTTCTTCATAATTAGCTAACGCTTAATTATCAATGATGACTGAAAAAGAACTCATTGCCGAAATTAAGGGATTGAGGCAAATTAAACCTAACGCAAATTGGGTTTTTTCCGTTAAGGAACAAATATTGGGAGAACAGAGCGCAAGGCAATCAATGTTTAATATCTTAGCTAAATTATTATTCCAGCCAAAGGTAGCTTTAGCCGGGGTTTCCACTTTAGCCATACTTTTTGGAATATTAGTTTTAAGTCAAGATTCATTGCCCGGCGATTATCTTTATACTTTGAAAAGAACGGCCGAAAGAGGCCAGGCGCTTTTTGCTTCCCAAAATAATCTGGCCCAGATCAATTTAGAAACAGCCAATAAAAGATTGGGAGAATTAACTAAAATTGCCCAATCAAATCAGGTTAAAAAGATAGCTCCGGCCCTGCAAGAATATCAGGCCAGTTTAGCGGAAGCGGCGAAGAATTTGATCAAAGCGGCGGCAACGACTTCCGATTCAATGACGATTAAAAATATTGTTTTAGAAACTCAGAAATTGGAAGAAAATAGGGCTCAATTAGAGAGAATATACGGTATCGCCGGATTAGACGCTAAGCAGGGAGAAAATCCGGTTCAACTGGTGGCGGAGTGGCTGATCAAAGATTTGGGGAAAAGGACATTAACCGATGAGCAGGAATTGCTTTTTGAAGAAGCAAAAAAGGACTACGCTGCTGGAAATTATAATTCGGCATTGGAAAAAATATTTAAATTAAGCGATAGTCGATAATTATTTAAATTTTGATGGCTGTTTTTCTATGGTCGATACGGCCAAAAGTGGAAATTTCGAATAATATAATTTAAAATAAAAAAATACAAATGTCTACTATAAGTAAAAAGATTTTTGCGATTGTAACGACCTTGACTGTTTCTGTTATGTTGGCAGGTCCGGTTGGGGCCACCACCATAGATGATTTGATGGCCCAAATCGTAGCACTGCAGGCGCAATTAGTTCAGTTGCAAGCTGCTTCACAGCAAACAACTGGGAGCGCTCCGGCTGCGTGTTCGGGAATTACTTTCACCAGAAACTTAAAACAAGGAATGTCAGGCAGTGATGTCAAATGTTTGCAGGCAACATTGAACATGTCAGCTGATACGCAAATTGCGTCAACTGGCGCCGGTTCTCCCGGGAACGAAACAACTTTATTTGGCGCAAAAACCAAAATAGCTGTTATTAAAGCCCAGGAAAAATATGCCGCGGATATTTTGACACCATCCGGCTTGACAAAAGGAACTGGTTTTGTTGGCGCTAGCTCAAGGGCGAAATTAAATTCGCTGTTAGCTGCCACTCCAACCACTCCGACAACTCCAACTACACCAACTACACCGACCACGCCGGTTGTTACACCAGGACCAGTTGGTGAAAATAAAGTTCAATTAGCAGCTGATACTCCAGCCGCTTCAACTGTAGCTAAAGGAGCCCAGGATGTAATCTTTTCCAAGATTAACTTCTGCACAGCTTCTGCAGCTAATACTGTTTCCAAAATTATTCTAACTCGTGGCGGAATTGCCGCTGACACCGATATATCTTATGTCAAGCTTTATGAGGGAACAACTCGGGTTGGTTCAACTCAAGCTATAAATTCTACCACGCATAAAGCCAGCTTTGCTTCTTTAAACTGGACCATTGCAGCTAATTCTTGCAAGGTTTTGACAGTTAAAGCCAGCATTGCTACTGCCGCTACCGCAGGAGATACCGTGAAGTTTGATATTACTTCTGCTTCTGACATTACTTCCACAGTTGCTTTAGACGGAGTTTTCCCAATCTCAAGCACCGGAAGGACTATTGCCGGTATTTCCACGGGATTATTAGAGATTGCTACCACTACTCCTTCCGGAGGTTCAGTAATAGCTGGAGCTATCGAACAGGATATAGCCGGGTTCAATCTCACCGCTTCAGCGACAGAAGCTTTAACTATTCAGTCCGTTAAAATAACTCAAGTAGGATCAATTACCGGTTCTGATATTTCCAACATCAAACTGTTCTATGGTTCTGTCCAGATTGGTTCAACTGTTGCCGCTTTAACAGATGGCAAAGCAACCTTTGACCTATCTTCAAGTCCCTTAGAGATTTTAGCCGGCGGCACCAAAGCATTAAAGGTGGCTGCTGATATTGGAAGTTCATCCGGAATTAAAAATAGGACAGTGGCTTTTGAGATCACTGACAACACCTATGTTACAGCCTACGGATCCAATAGCGGAGGTTCTGTTGTAACATATGGAGCAACTTATGGCACTGATGTCTGGCCTCAAAATTCATCACCTGTTACTATTTCTTTGGGAACCTTGACTATTGCCAAAGATGAGGCCAATAGCCCTTCAGCTCAGGATTACGCCAAAGGCACTCCGCAAAATTCTATAATTGCCTTTAAGTTTTCCACCGGAGCCAATGAAGGGGTAAGAATAACCCAAATTAAATTTCAAGAAGCCAGCTCCACTGCGGATTCAGACTTTTCTAATGTTACGCTTTACGACGCTGCTACGGGAGCCCAACTTCTTGATACAGCCGGCAACCCCGTTCCTTCTACGGGAATGGTTTCCGGTTATGTGACTTTCGGCTCTTACACTACCGGTCTTGATGGCACCGGACTCTTTGACATTGCTAAATCAGCTAACAAGATCATCATAGTAAAGGCAGATGTTCCTACTGGAGCCGCTACTGCCGATAATTTCCTTGGTCTTAAACTTGCCAATCCGACCACTGATGTTAAAGCTGATGGTCTAAGCTCTCAAAATGATCTTGGCACAGCCGAAGTTAACGGCGGGACCAGCACTGCTATTCCAAGCACTAATCTATTGCATGACATAATTGCCAAGGGAACCTTGACTGTCCAAGTGGCAGCCAATAGTCCGACGGCAGCTACTTATGCCTTAGGTGTGACTGAATATGAATTTGCCAAATTTGATTTAATAACCACTGGGGAAAATATTACTATCTCTCAATTGAATATTCTCTTTTCTACCAGTTCTGATGTAACGGCTACTACTGTTGCGGCTGATGCGGCTGATATTAACAACATCAAACTTTACGATGGAACCACTCTTCTAAAGACCGATTCGGTTATTTCATCCGGCAAGGCTGAATTCGGAATCAATCTTACCATCGCAAAAAACACCACTAAAACCATAAGGGTAGTAGGCGATGTTCCGGTAGGTTCTGACGCCGCTTACTTAACAGCTCATATTGACAGCGGAGCTTATATCACAGCGTCTGGAGCAGCTTCTGCCCAGACTATTACAGCTACTGCTGCCAGTTGGTCTGCTCACGGTAATCTAATGACCAAAGGGGTTCCAGGTTTGGTAGTTAGGGCAGCTTCTACGCCTGTTTCTCAAACCTATATCAAGAACGCTACAGATGCTCTGTTTGCCCAAATTGCCTTTACCGCCTCTACGACTGAAGATGTAAAGATTACCAAAATTAAGATTTCAGCTGGAGCTACCACGAGCGCTACAATTACTACTCCAAGAGACGCCTTTACCGGATTAGATATTGACGCGACTCAGGATTTGCTTGGCAACATTAAACTTTTTGACGGTTCAACTCAAATTGGTTTAACTATCTCTTCCTTGACTAATGGCGCCAATAACACAGACTACGTTGATTTTACCGGTCTTTCTTTAACCATTCCAAAAGGAACAACCAAAATTATTGATGTTAAGGCCAAGGTCTTGAATAGCACCGGAACTTCCGTTTATTTCTATTTGGGGATAGCTTCCTCTACCAGCCAAATTACCGCTGCCGGAATAGCTTCCGGTCAATCAGCTACTATTATAGTAGGAGCTAATAACGGGACAATTGGCAAGGGAATGATATTGGGCGGTTCTGGAACCTTAACCATAACCAATGAGGTCAACCGACCAATTTCCGCTCAGATTTTAGAGGGTAAAACAGGAGTAACCTTGGGCAAATGGAAATTTGTCGCTAGCAATGAAAACATTCTTGTGTCTAAATTGATATTTGATGTTTTCAATAGTAATGCGGCTACCGGAACGAGCGTCGGTTATGCGGCCTTGTCAACATCCAGCCCTGATTCTTTAGCAACTGCTAGCGCATCAGTGTTCAACTATTCCATAGATAACGGAGCCACTCAAACCTGTAGTTTCAGCACGACTACTCAACAATGGGGAACCGCAACAGATGTTGCCAACCAGATTGCGACCAGTTGTCCTAATTTAAAGGCCTCCGTGTCATCTAGCATATTGACTCTTTGGGCATCTACCACTAAATCTTCTCTGCAAATTATGGATTCAACAGCATCTGCCAGCAACTCTGCTGACAATCTTAAGATTGGCATCAGACGCGGCGGCACAGAAGCGATTGGAACAACCGCAGGATTAGCTGATAACGTAGTTGCCGGTAAAGTCGGTCTTTACTACGGCGACACCTTATTGAAAGAAACTGGTATTGGATCTGACGCAGCTAATAAAGCGATTTTCAACTTTGGTTCAGGCGAGGAAATTAATATTCCTTACCCGGGCAGCAAGATTTTAACCTTGAAAGTTGATACATCAGCTTATACTGACGCTGTTGAAGGAAGCACTTTGACCTTTGCCTTGGGCACCAGCACAGCAGCTACCCAATACACCACAAATTACGTAGTGGCTAAGGGAAGCAGTTCGGGCGGCGCTTTGGGTATTAATGACATTATGACTTCAAGCAATGCCACGACTGGTCAAATGATTTCCAATGCTATGTACCTCTACGCCACCAAGCCCACTGTCACTGTCAGCAGCACAGCAATTACTCCAACGCTTGGCAGCAATACCGAAGTCTTCAGATTTGATGTCAGCGCTCCTCTTTCCGGATTTAACGTAAGCGTCAATGCCATCAGATTCACTATTAGCACCTATGCCAACGCCAGTTCATCTGTTTTTGACAGAACCTATAAGCTTTATAAAGAAGGTGATAGCACTGTGCTTGGTTTAGGAATTTCTTATGCCAATGCTACTGCTACGGACTCCACGGGTTGGGTAACTATTTATCCTGATCCAGCTCTTGAAGTAGGCGATAACAGCACTGTTAAATACATCTTAAAGGCTGATACTTCAGCTATGGATACGAATAACCTTAGTAATCAGTACTTAACCATTAGTATTGAAGATGGTGATTTCTACTGGGATGACAGCTTAGCTGCCAATGCCAGAGATAAAGTTCTGATTATGCCGGTTACCGGACCTCAACTGAAATACTAATTTTTCTTGAAAGACCATTCTTTCTTCTATTTTTCTTTGTGGATAGGAGACGAGAAGCAAAAGGCGCCGCATTTGCGGCGTCTTTTGTTTTTGGATTTCGCTTCTCGGTATGATATAATTTAAAAATATGTCGGTTAGAATTTTTAAATTGTTTTTAATCTCGCTGGCGGTTTTTTTAATTCCTTCGGCAATCCAGGCGGCCGTTTTAGAGTTTAACGTTGATCCGTCTTACGATTATTTGGGCCGTTCAAACGTCACGGCTTTTCTCCATCAAATAGGAGAAAACGCTCTTTTTTATGTTGAGGACGGTTATTATCAAACATTAGACATAGATGGAAAAAAAGAATTTGCCGCCGCGTTAAAGAATTTATCCCAGGAATTTGATGAAAATATTTATCCTAAATTGAGAAGCGTATTCGGTTCGGAATGGAAGCCGGGGATTGATAATGACGGAAGAATTACGGTTTTAGTCACCAGAATTAAGGGCGACGCCGGAGGTTATTTTAATTCCGGCGACGAATATCCAACTTTGCAATCGCCCGATTCTAATCAGAAAGAGATGGTTTATTTAAACGCAAGCTATGTTACTTCTCCTTTAGTAAAAGGATTTTTAGCCCACGAATTTACGCACTTAATTAATTTTTACCAAAAAGATAAAATTCAGGGCATTTCAGAGGAAATCTGGCTGAACGAAATGAGGTCGGAGTTAGCTCCCAGGATTTTGGGTTACGATGACGATTACGAAAATTCTAATTTGAAAAGGAGGTTGAAAAGTTTTTTGCAAAAACCGCAAGATTCTTTGACTGAATGGAAAAATGAGGCATCCGATTACGGGGTTTTAAATCTTTTTATGCAGTATATGGTTGATTATTATGGAGTGAAGATTCTTTCTGATTCATTAAAGTCTTCGGCAATAGGGATCGCCTCAATAAATGATTTCAGTCAAATTTTTACCGATTGGACAATCGCTGTTTTGGTTAATGATTGTAATTTGGGCCCCAAATTATGCTATTTGAATCCCAATTTGAAAAATCTCCGGATTTTTCCCCAGCTTAATTTTTTGCCGTCAGTCGGCGACAGCAGCTTATCGGTCGTCAATTACGTTAAGAATTGGGCTGGAAATTGGTATAAATTTATCGGCGGCCAAGGAACTTTTAAATTAGAATTTATCGGCGATGAAAGAACCAATTTCAAAGTTCCTTATTTGCTTGAAGATAATTCGGGCAACCTTACCTTGGATTATTTAAAATTAGACAGCAGCCAAAGAGCTACTCAATTCTTTCCTGATTTCGGCAAAAAGTATCGGTCTTTAGTTATTATTCCTTCTCTTCAAACAAAAATCGCCGGTTTTAACGGTATAGAAAACTATTCCAAATTTATTTTTACCGCTTCTATTATCAGCGACAACCAGCCAATTAATCCGGAAGAAGAATTAATAAAAAATCTTTTAGCCCAGATAGCCGTATTGCAAAATAAAATCGTCCAGCTTTTAGCTCAGCAACAGGGGAGCTGTTTATTGAAGAACAATCTTTATTTCGGAATGAAAAACAATACTGAAGTCCGCTGTCTCCAGCAGTTTTTAAAAGTTCAAGTTACCGGCAATTATTTCTCTTTAACGATAGCCGCTGTTAAAAAATATCAGGCCTCAAAGGGCATAATTCAAACAGGTTATTTCGGTCCCTTGACCAGGGCAGCTGTCAATCAAAAGATTAAATAGTTATCCATAGATTTAATTTGACAGGGATTCTTAATAATATGCTACAATAATTAATTACCTCCCGAAGGTAATTAAAAGTGATTGAATAATTATGCCTTATAGAAAAATTAATTTTGAAAAAAATCAGCCAGTTCATATTATCTCCCGGGCATTAACAGAAATTTTTAAACAAAAAGAAGATTGTTATAGATTTATTTTTCAATTTTACATTGCTAATTTAGGAAAAAAGGGTTTTAATGTAAAAACTAAAGACGCAATAAAAGCAGGGCAAGCGTTGTTATACGGAGAGAAAATCCCTACTAATTTTATAATCCAGGAACATCCCCCATTAGTTTCCTTATTAGACTTTTCATTAGTAATAAACCACGATCATTTTTATTTAGTGCCAAATATTGATAATGCTATACCTGTTTTTATCCAAAAATTAAACAATGGCTATGCGCAATATTTTAATTTAACTCACAAACGAAGAGACGCTCTTTTCGGTAGTAGATATAAGGGAATAGCAGTTAAAACTGAATTTCAATCGCATGCTGTGAGTCGTTATGTAAGTGTGATCAATCCCTTGGACATTTTTCAACCAGGATGGAGAGAAAATGGATTAAAAAATCCAAAAGAAGCATTCAATTTTTTAGAGAATTATGAATTCTCAAGTTTTCCGGATAAATTGGGCAAAAGAAATTCTTTAATTCTGGCTTCTAAAGAAATTTTGGAACAGTACGCTCCTTTTTGGGGGAATGATAACGAATATAAAACTTTCGTTAAAGAATTTTTAAAAGAAAAATTAACATCGTCACAATCTATCTTTCTTGAATAATCACGATTAATCACCTTCGGGAGGTGAATAGTATGACAAGGGGTATAATCCAAACTGGTTATTTCGGTCCCTTGACCAGGGCAGCTCTCAACCAAGAAATTCGTTAGTTGTGGATAACTTTTTTCTTGACACGCTTTGACGAAAGAAATAAAATAATAATAATATGTCTTTCAAAAAAGTTTTTTTGTGTTTTGGTTTAATTTTTATTTTTTTATTGCTGGCTCAAAAAACTCAAGCTGCGGCTCTTAGAGATATTCTTATTAATGAAGTAATGTGGGGCGGCTCAACCGCTTCTAATACCGATGAGTGGATTGAATTAAGAAACGCTTCCACTTCTCCGATTGATTTGAATGGTTGGACAATTCAAGATGTGAACAATACTATCCCCGGGGCAACCAGCAGCTTGACAATTTCCACAAGCACGGGTGCTTCCACTACCACTATTCCGGCCAGCGGTTATTTTTTAATTAGCAATGCAACCAGCGGTTTTTCAAGTATTTTAAATTCGGTTACTGTTCAGATGGCCACAGATACTATTAATTTACTTGATAGTTATCTGCTGAACGGAGCCATTGTTTTAAAAGATAATTTGGGAATTATTATTGACGAAACCCCGGCTTCTTCAACCACTGCCTGGCCAGCAGGAGCAATAGGGGTAGCTACCAGTTCAATGGCCAGGGACTGGACAGTGGGAACAGGCACCAGCACGACTGATTGGCACAGCGCCGTTTTCGCCACTAATTGGGATGCGGGAGCTCCGGAAAAAGGCACGCCAGGCGTTTATAATGGTTATTCTATTTCAGGCACTTTTTCTCAGTTAAACGCTAATGCTTCGGGAACAGTTTATTTAATTGTTAGCAGCACTACCCCAGCCACTATTGCCCAATATTCACAGAACGCAACAGGGAGTTATCAAATTCATCTTCTTGGCACAAGCGATGCCGGGTATAATTATTCCCTTTTTGCTTTTAGGGATTCTAATGGTACCACTACTCAATATAATGTTGGCACAGAACCCTATCAGACCTTAAATAATAGCGGTCCCGGCTATAATTTAGCCAGCAGCGGTTTTTCAAATATCAATTTTACTCTAACGGTTAATCCGGTTATTACCAGCGTTACCCCGGCTTCAACCAATATTGGAGCGACCATCACCATCGCCGGCTCTTATTTTGGTATTGGTAATGGCACGACCACAGCCCAAGGTAATGTTTTTCTTCCCAATAGCAATATTAATGCCGGTAATAATATTCAATCCTGGTCTTCCACTTCTATTTCCGTCCGCATTGCTACTTCCACCACTCCGCCCGGCGTTATGACAGGTGTCTTAAGTGTGCAAATCGGAACTTGGGCGCCCCTTGCCACTACTTCTCTAACTATTAAGCCGACAATTACTTCAGCCGTTGCCACCAGTAAATCAGTCATTATCAATTTTGACAGTTTTTTGGATGGGTCAGCCATGGTTTCTACTAATTACACCCTCCAGTCGCCGATTGGCACAGCCATTTCTTTGACTACTGCCTGGACTGAATTTAGAGGCAACAAAGCATATATTAAGGGGGTATCTTTAACCAGCGGTAATACTTTTACGATTGCCGCAGGTTCTAATATTAAAAGCGTTGTCGGCACTGCAATTGATACCGCCTCAAATAGCTGGTCAGGCACAGTGGTTAGCGGACCAACCATTACTTTAGTTAGTCCAAACAACGGAATAGCTGGCGTGACAACGACAATTACCGGCACCGGTTTTGGCACGGCTACCGGTACGGTTTATTTTTCTTCCGGACCGCCGATTGCTGGACCGCCGCCGGCGCCAGTCCTGGCAACAATTAATTCCTGGGCCGCAACCTCAATCCGAGTAACTATTCCTTCCGGAGCTAAAACCGGACCCATTTTTGTCATCACTAATGACGGGACTGAAAGCGAGTTTTCTCAAAACGCTTTCTTTAACACTTTAGCTAACGCTAACTTTAAGGTTCTGGAAGCCAATACTAATACTGTCATCAGCACTGGCACAGCCAGAATAGTTGTCGGTTCAATGGGCGGGCCGCAACTTTATTATGTTGGAGACAATAACACCACAACTTACAGCAATGGCACGACAAGCATTCCTAATATTTCTTCATCTGGTTTTGTTTGGGCTTTTGACAGTTCAGGCATTCATGTTTCCTCCCGAGGCGCGGAATTGAATACCGCCACCACTACCGTTTTTACTTTAGCCACTTCCGTTGCCAGGATTATTGGAACAATCAGCGGCGCTTCGGCTAATCGAACGATTGTTGTTTGGTTTAATCCTTTGGAAGGAACAACCGAATGGAAGCAGCCGATTTTTGTTGTAACTAATGCCAACGGCACGACAAGTTACGCTGTTGGACTATCAGCTACCGGCACATATATGATTGGCGTGCAAGATCCGGGCTTTGGCAACACTGCTTCTTCCAGTCCGATAATCGGGCCTTCTTCGGTGATAGTTAACGCCTCAACCACTGCCACTACCACGGTTAATTTTGCTTTTCAAACAGCCACGGCTAGAATTCATGGAAAGATTGAAAAGGGCGGGGGTACGAGTTTTAATGTCGGACCGGGAATGGATGCCTTCCATATTTGGGCCTATCAGCCGGTAGCTAACGGTTTTAGCGCTTCGGCTATGCCAAACGCCAATGGCGAATTTGATATTTATGTCAATCCGGGAACTTATATTGTCGGTGTGGGCGGGCCTGACCTGCCTTCTCCGGTAGAAAAACAAATTGAAGTTGTATCGGGAAATGCCAACTTTGCTTTGACTAACGCCACTACTGACATCACTTTGATTATTAAGGCGCCGGAAGAATATATTTCCGGCACGGTTACCGACAACAACGGCAGCGCCATTTCCGGGACTTCGGTTTTTGCTTGGAAATCCGGAAGTCCGGGCGGAGGGCAAGCCATTACCAATAGTTCAGGCGTTTATAAGTTATATGTTGCGCCCGGCACTTATACGGTTGAAGGATTTGCGCCGCAATTTGGCAAGTTGACCGCTAGAACCGGAGTCTCTGTGGCTGACGATTGCCATGCCACTACCCCCGTCTCCTGTCCTTCGGTGGATTTCAGCGTTTCTTCGGATTTAGCGACTATTTCCGGAACAGTAACTAAAAACAGCGCTGCCACGGCTGACATTGATGTTTGGGTAACAGTCGGCGAAAATGGCAATGGAATTAACGGGACGAGAACCGGCAGCGATGGCACCTATTCTCTAAAAGTTCCTTATGCCGCCGGTTATTGGCTTCACGCCGCTCAGCCGGGTAAAGGAGAAATTTATCGTATTAGCTTGTCAACTTTTAGCAGCAGCCAGTCTACTAGCACAAATAATATTACTATTAATACCGCCACTGTTAATGTCCGGATTTCTCCGGTAAGCGCTTTTTCTCAGGCCTTTGTTGAAATTCTTAACACCACTAGCACTAAAGAAAGAGGATTTACCGATAAAGACACCGGCGCCACCAGCAGTTATCGCCAGTATTCAATTGAGGTGCCCAAACCAACTAATAATGAAATTTGGACTTATACAATTCAGGGCGGAATTCCCGGGTTTGGTCCTTTAACTGCCACCACCACTGCCATTGCTTCTACAACGGCATCAACGACCATTAATATTGTATTAGGTAGCGTTTATCAGATTTCAGGAACAATTTCTAACGCTGAAAGCGCTTTTGTTTGGGCAGCCGGTTCGGCCGGCCATGGCGGAGGTCAGGTAAATGCTTCGGGCACTTTCTCTTTTACCTTAAAACAAGGCACCTATGACTTCGGCGTTGATAAAAAAGGCTATACCGGCAATATCTTATCTAACCAATCAATTACCGCTGACGCTTCAATCACCGGTTTAACTCTTTCTTCGGCCGGATTGGCTATTAGCGGCACGGTTTCTATCAGCAGCGTGGCTGAATCAGGCGCCTGGGTTTGGGGGACTAACGGCGCTGGCGGCTGGACCGGCGGTGAAAGCGATGGTAATGGCAGTTATACTCTTAATGTGACAGCCGGGACTTGGCAGGTAAAAGCTGTTTCTGAAGGTTATGAGTCGTCTCCCCAAAGCGTTACCATCAGCAGCGGCACAACTACTCTTAATCTCTCCCTTTCGGCAATGTCTGGTTATACCGTGGCCACGCCGACAGTGGAATCAATCGTTCCTAAGACAGGAGGCGTAGTTAAGGGAAGCGGATTTAGTATTGACGCTCCAGCCGGCGCTCTGTCTTCGCAGGACTCCGAGACCGGAAGAATGAGCGTTCAAAAAACCACCAGCGTTCCTCAAACCAACGGAGTCAAGCCCTTAGGCGGCGCTGCTTACAGTATTACAGTGGCTAATTCTTCAGGAACAGCCATCACAGTGTTAAACGACTCTATCACTATTACCCTGACTTACACTGCCGCCGAACTGGCAACCGCCGGTATTTCTCAGGCTTCATCATCATTATTGAGTTTGGGTTATTGGGATTCCACGGCCAATACCTGGACAACTATTTCCACTAATGCCGCCACTACTTCTGATGGCGGGGTAACTTATACAGGCACAACCAACCACTTGTCTGATTATGCGCCCTTGGTGTCTTCTGGCGCTACTCCGCCAAATACTCCCACCGGATTGACGGCTACAGCCGGCAACGGCCAGATTGCTTTGAGTTGGAGCGCTTCTTCTGGAGCGACCAAATACTACATCTATAGAAAGAGCGGTAGCGATTATCCTTATATTAGCCAGACAACAGCCATTACTTACACCAACACCGGTTTGACTAACGGCACGATTTATTATTATAAGATTTCCGCTCTTAACGCTGATAACGACGAATCAACTTCCACCGACGCAGTTTCAAATTCGGCTGCCGAGTCAGCCGGACCGTCAGCTGGTAGCAGTTATACTTATGTTCCGCCAACAACTCCGGCAATGCCAATTACTGTTACCGGCCAGGTAACAGCCACGGCTGGCTCCGGCGGTAAAACAACAATTACCACTGCTGAAAATATTAAGGCCGCTGTTGAATTGCCAATAAATGCCGTTTCAGCTAATACGACCGTCGCTATCACTCCTGTGGCCAAAACAGCCACAGCGGTTTCCGCGGCTGTCGCTTCAGCTCCGACTGGGAAAACTATTGTCGGCAGCAATGTCTATAATTATACTGCCCAAACAGCCGCAGGAGCTACGGTAAGCACTTTCAGTACAGCTGTTACCCTAACCTTTATTTATGCCGACAGCCAAATTACCGGTCTTAACGAATCAACTTTGAAAGTTTATTACTGGAATACTACTACTTCTCAATGGACAGCTTTAACAACCACTGTTAACACGGCCAGCAATACTTTAACCGCAAATACTACCCACTTTACTTATTTCGCCATTATGGGCGAGACGGGGATTATAGCGCCCACTACGCCAGCGATTGCTACTACTACGCCAGCTGTAGTAAAGCCAATTAGTCAAATGACGGCGACCGAGTTGCAGGCAGAAATTGTTAGAATCATTGCCTTAATCGCCCAGCTTCAAGCTGAACTGGCTAAAATGGTTTCAGGAGAAAAATTTACCGGCATACCAGCTAACTTTACCTTCAAAACTCTCTTAAAGTCTGAGATGACTTCTAATGAAGTAAAATATCTGCAAATTGTTTTAAATTCTAATTCTGTCACTAAAGTAGCTGATTCCGGTCCCGGTTCTATTGGCAAAGAAACGACAAAATTCGGCTTTATGACTAAAGGAGCAGTAGTCAGATTCCAGGAAAAATATAGGTCTGAAATCTTAACTCCTTCAAAACTAACCGAAGGAACAGGAATTGTCGGCTCGGCTACTCGGGCTAAACTTAATAAATTATTAGGAAAATAGTGATTAGAAAAGTCGAATTAAATAACATCCGTAAATATTCGCAATATGAAAGATAAAAAATATTTATATCCAGGCCTGACTGCTATTTTTATTTCTTTAATTCTTGTCCTCGGCTGGGTTTATTTTGTTTATGGTACTACCATAGGAACAAATGTCAGTACAGCTGATTTGACTGTTTCCGGAAACGCCAGCACCACCGGGACTTTATATGCTAATGGCAGTATTACCCTGGGCGATGCCAGTTCTGATACCCTGACGGTTAATGCCACCACCACCTTTGCCAGCACGACCACCTTCAATGGAATTGTTACCATAGGCGATGCCGGCGACACAGTAATTATTAATTCCTCTGATTGGGGCATCGGTGTCACTGGCAATATGACTGCTATTGGCAATATTACTGCTGATGGGACGATCAATTTTACCGGCACCAACCTTACTCTAGGCGACGCTGCTTCTGACAATCTGACTGTTAATGCCAGCACTACCTTTGCTACAACAACTGCCTTTAGTGGCATTTTAAACGCTAACAATAATATTACCCTGGGCGATGCCAGTTCTGATACCCTGACGGTTAATGCCACCACCACCTTTGCCAGCACGACCACCTTCAATGGAATTGTTACCATAGGCGATGCCGGCGACACAGTAATTATTAATTCCTCTGATTGGGGCATCGGTGTCACTGGCAATATGACTGCTATTGGCAATATTACTGCTGATGGGACGATCAATTTTACCGGCACCAACCTTACTCTAGGCGACGCTGCTTCTGACAATCTGACTGTTAATGCCAGCACTACCTTTGCTACAACAACTGCCTTCACTGGTAATGTGATATTTGGTGGGGGAAATGCTATTTCAAAACACATTTCCCAAACTCTTGTTGGTGTTGATATACCCTCTGTTGGAACTTCCACTGCCGCTTGTCTTAGTTACTCCACTACCACAATTACGGGAGTTGCGACAGGAGACACGGTAATAGCTACTCCGAAACCAGTTGCCAGTGGTATTGAGACTTTGGCTCTTACATGGAGCGGTTATGCTTCTACAACTGATGTGGTAGCAATTCGAGTTTGTAATGCGGACTATGTTAGCGCTAAGGATCCGGCTGCCCAAGATTGGCGAATTGATATCTGGAAACATTAAACTGATTAGTTAAAATTTATGAAAACCAGATTCTCTAAAATTAGTTTTTGGGTTTTGATTTTGAGTTTCATTGTCTTTAGTCAAGCCCAGGCCGCCAATATTACATTTACCTCCGATGTTCAATTAGATTTTACAAGCGTACCTTCAACTGTTTATATTAAGTCTGGTTCAGTTTCTGATTCTTTGATTACTTCTGGGTCTACTTTGCTTGCTGATGTTCCCTCTGGTGACACTTTTACCTTAAAGACAACAGGTTATACTGCTTTAGCATTGACTCCATCTGGCGGCACTGTCAGTTTGGCCTTTGATACAAGCTATTTTACTACCGGTTATGTCAGCCAGTGGACGGCGAGCTCAAGTGTTGCCGCCGCTACTGTGAGTTTTAGCATTGGGGTTTCAGCAATTAATACCTATTATACGATAAAAGTGGATGGGGTTAATTTAAGGGATTATTATTCTAGCTCCGAAGGTTTAGTAACTTTTGATTACACTGGTGGATTCTCGAGCAGAACATTTACCATAATAATTCCTCCTTCCGCCGTTAGTCCAAGTTACTCTTACACTCCCAGAGACACTACTCCACCAATAATTAACCAAATCACCACTTTGGCCGGAAACACTTCTACGACAATCTCTTGGAAAACTGATAAATCATCCATTTCATGGCTCTTGTATGGAACAACCACTGCTTATGGATCAGAAATTAAAACGGCGACCTCAGCCACTTCCCATTCTCTAAATCTGACTAATCTTTCAGCTTCAACTACTTATCACTATCAGATAAAAGCCCAAAATAGCTCAGGCGATGTTAGTTCTTTGATTGATAAGACCTTTGCCACTTTGACTTTAGTTAAGGCGCCAGTAGAAAAAGTTCCAGTAGTAGAAAAAGTTCCAATTGTTAAACCAGTTATTAAAATGACGGCGACCGAGTTGCAGGCCGAAATTGTTAGAATCATTGCCTTAATCGCCCAGCTTCAAGCTGAACTGGCTAAAATGGTTTCAGGAGAAAAATTTACCGGCATACCAGCTAACTTTACCTTCAAAACTCTCTTAAAGTCTGAGATGACTTCTAATGAAGTAAAATATCTGCAAATTGTTTTAAATTCTAATTCTGTCACTAAAGTAGCTGATTCCGGTCCCGGTTCTATTGGCAAAGAAACGACAAAATTCGGCTTTATGACTAAAGGAGCAGTAGTCAGATTCCAGGAAAAATATAGATCTGAAATTTTGGTTCCATCGGGATTGACTGAAGGAACGGGCATTGTCGGATCCAGCACTCGAGCTAAGCTTAATAAGCTTTTAGGAAAATAAATAATAACCCATCCTGACACCTCTTGACACCCGCTCTCGGGTGTCTTATGATGGAAGTATGACAGAAATTAATCCTAAAGAAGTTTATACCACCGAGGAAGCTCGGGATTTTTTAAAGGTCTCCGAAAGTACGGTTAAGCGATTTTTGAAAGGAGGAATCATCAAGGCCTATAAGGTCGGCGGCACTTACCGGATTTGGGGTAGTGAGATTTTAAGATTGGTATCTCCGGAAGTAGAATCAAAAGTTTATAAAATATATGATAAAGTCCGGCAAAAAGCCAGAAAAACCATTGAGAGGTGGTAGAATTGTCGTGGCGGTAAGCGGCGGATTTGATCCGATTCATATTGGTCATGTCCGATTGTTTGAAAAAGCCAAGGGACTTGGCGACAAGTTGGTTGTTATTTTGAATAATGATAATTGGTTAAAGCAAAAAAAGGGCTTTGTATTTATTCCGCAGAGTGAACGCAAGGAAATTATTGAATCATTGAAATGGGTTGACAAGGTTGTTTTTACGGGGCATTGTCCTAATCCAAAAGATATGAGCGTCTGCGCCGAACTTAAAAAATTAAAGCCGAACATTTTTGCCAACGGCGGTGATAGGGTTAGGAGCAATATTCCCGAAGTGCCAGTTTGCCAGGCGATAAACTGCAAAATGGTTTTTAATATCGGCGAGGGCGGTAAAATTCAATCAAGTTCTTGGTTATTAGAAAAATTTATAAAAAATAAAAATGCTCAAGCATAAAAACAAAATAGGCATATTGGGATATGGAGAGGTCGGGCAGGCAGTCGCTAAATTTTATAAGAATCCTTTGATTAAGGACATGAAAAGAGATGACGGATTAGAGGGCGTGGAAATTTTGCATGTTTGCCTTCCTTGGAGCGATAAATTTATTGGAATAGTTAAAAAAGAGATTAAAAGAATAAAGCCCAAATTGGCCATAATTCATTCCACCGTGCCGCCGGGGACTACCAGGAAACTCAGTTTCCTAGCCGAGAAACTGAGTTTCTCAGTAGTCCATAGTCCGGTTAGGGGAGTCCATCCCAATCTTTTCGAAGGAGTTAAGACTTTTGTAAAATACATCGGCGCCGATAACAAGAAAGCCGGGGAGATGGCAAAAAAACATTTGGAAGGATTAGGGATTAAAACAAAAGTATTTTATCCTTCAACAACCACTGAAATCGGAAAAATATTAGACACAAGTTATTACGGCGTAGTAATCGCTTGGCACGGAGAGATGAAAAAAATATGCGATAAATTCGGAATTAATTTTGAAGAAGCGGTTACTGATTTTAACCGGACATATAACGAAGGGTATGCAAAATTGGGCAAGAAAAATGTTATCAGGCCGGTCCTTTACCCGCCGAAAGATGAGATAACCGGCCATTGTATTATCCCGAATGCCAAAATTTTAAATAAATATTTCAAGAGTTCAGCTATAAATTTAATTTTAAATTATGGAAGAAACAAAAATTAAAAAAGCGCTTATCACGGGAATAGCCGGCCAAGACGGATCATATTTGTCGGAATTTTTATTGAGCAAGGGTTATGAAGTTCACGGGATGATCAGGTGGGATAGCGTTTTTACCACTCAAAGGATAGAGCATATTTACCAAGATCCTCATCTTAGCGGCGTCAGGCTGTTCAGACATTACGGCGATATGACCGATTCGGGCAATATTGAAAAATTAATTAATCAGATCAAGCCGGATGAAGTGTACCACTTAGCCGCTATGTCCCACGTCAAGGTTTCTTTTGATATGCCGGAATATACCGTTAACACCGATGCCCTGGGAACTTTGCGGATTTTAGAAGCGATTAAAAATTCCGGTTTGCCGATAAAATTTTATATGGCGGCTTCATCGGAAATGTTCGGATCGTCTCTTCCCCCGCAAAACGAAAATACGGTTTTTCATCCAAGAAGTCCTTACGCCTGCGCTAAGGTTTTTTCCTATGACATAACAAGGTTTTATCGGGAGGCTTATGGAATTTTTGCCTGTAACGGAATATTATTCAATCACGAAAGCCCGCGAAGAGGCCCGACTTTTGTCACAAAGAAAATTACTATGGCCATTGCCCGTCTTAAGGCC
>ERZ1292645.47-Hain-H14-02um-R2-47-length-60098-cov-35_pt1 | contig 60098 bp, 58 predicted proteins | sample MGYA00564401_ERZ1292645 | MGnify/ENA primary metagenome ERZ1292645 (study PRJEB36523, sample SAMEA6512644) | groundwater metagenome | collected 2019-01-09 | study: AquaDiva: Metagenomics assemblies of 32 groundwater samples | reverse complement strand
TCGCCGGCTTCGTCAGCGCCAAAGCCGACGCAGTTGTGTGAATCCCGTAGCCCAGCGGGGGAGCATCTGGGGCGAGCTATTCGTCGAACAACGTCGGTTGGCCCGGCGTGGGGACTTGCGGCGGGGGCGTGAGGCCGAGGTGGGCGTAGGCCTTGGCGCAGGCCATGCGGCCTCGGGGGGTGCGTTGGATGAAGCCTTGCTGGAGGAGGAAGGGTTCGATCACGTCCTCGACGGCGTCGCGGGCCTCGGCGATGGCGTAGGCCAGGGTCTCGACCCCGGCCGGGCCGCCGCCATAGTTGTCGATCAGGGCCTGGAGATAGCGGCGGTCGAGGGCGTCGAGGCCGGCCTGGTCGACGTCGAGCCTGGCCAAGGCGCGGGCCGCGGCCTTGCCGTCGATGACGTCGGAGCCGTCGGCGGCGGCGAAGTCGCGCACCCGGCGCAGCAGCCGGCCGGCGACGCGCGGCGTGCCGCGCGAGCGGGCAGCGATCTCGGCCGCGCCGTCCAGGGCCAGGGACAGGCCCATCTTGGCCGCCGCCCCGGTCAGCACCTTGGTCAGTTCGGCCTGGGTGTAGAACTCCAGCCGCAGCGGAATGCCGAACCGGTCGCGGAGCGGCGTGGCCAACAGGCCGGCTCGCGTGGTCGCCGCGACCAGGGTGAAGGGCGCCAGGTCGATGCGGATCGAGCGGGCGGACGGCCCCTCGCCGATGATCAGGTCGAGGACGTGGTCCTCCATGGCCGGGTAGAGGATCTCCTCCACATTGGCGGCCAGGCGGTGGATCTCGTCGATGAACAGGACGTCGCGCGGTTCGAGATTGGTCAGGATGGCGGCCAGGTCGCCGGCCTTGGCCAGCACCGGGCCGGAGGTGGCGCGGAAGTTCACCCCCAGCTCGCGGGCGACGATCTGGGCGAGCGTGGTCTTGCCCAGGCCCGGCGGGCCGAACAGCAGCACATGGTCCAGCGCCTCGGACCGCGCCTTGGCCGCCTCGATGAAGACCTTGAGGTTGCCCTTGGCCTGCTCCTGGCCGACGAATTCGGACAGCGTCTGCGGGCGCAGGGCCTTGTCGTGCACGACCCCGGCCTCGAACGGCTGGGCGTCGGGGGAGATGATGCGGGTCATGAGCGGGGCTGGCCCTTGGACTTAGATCCTCCCCCGCTGGGGGAGGTGGCCCGCGCAGCGGGGCGGAGGGGGCTTGCTGAAGGAATCATGGTCCCCCTCACCCGGCCAAGCGGCCGGGAGCTCCCCCAGCGGGGGAGCATCTGACGCGGAGCAGCGCAACTCATCGCCCAAGCTCCTGCAGCCCGGCCTTGATCAAGCCCGAGACCTCGGCGTCCTCGCCCAGGCGCAGGGCGGCTTGCTCGACCACGCGGCGGGCGTTTACCTCGGCGACGCCCAGGCCCATCAGGGCCGCGACCGCTTCGCCCACGGCCGACGGCGGCGGCGGGACGGCGGGGGCCAGGGCCCCGGCGTGGAAGGCGGCGACATGGCCGTCGGTCAGCGGCTTGTCCTTCAGTTCGGTGACGATCCGCAGGGCCAGTTTCGGCCCCACGCCGTTGGCGCGGCCGACCGCGGCCTTGTCCTCGCGCGCCACCGCCCCAGCTAGCTCGGCCGGCGGCAGCACGTCCAGCACCGAGAGCGCGGCCTTGGGCCCCACGCCCTGGATCGCCTGGAGCAGCACGAAGGCGCGGCGCTCGTCGCGGCCGAGGAAGCCGTAGAGCTTCATGCCCATCGATTCCGACCACTGGCTCTCGACGTGCAGCACCGTCTCCTCGCCCATGGCGGGCAGGTGACCGAGCGTGCGCGAGCCGCAGCGCACCACATAGCCGACCCCGGCCACGTCGATCAGAGCCTCTTCTTCGCCGACCTCGGCGACCAGGCCGCGCAGCCGCCCGATCATGCCGCCGCTCCCAGATTGCGCGCCTTGCGATGGTGGGCGTGGGCGATGGCGACGGCCAGGGCGTCGGCGGCGTCCGACGTGGTCTTGCCGGCGGTGGGCAGCAGGCGGGCGATCATGAACCCGACCTGGTCCTTGTCGGCCGCGCCGGTGCCGACCACCGATTTCTTGACCACGGTGGCGGCGTATTCGGCCACGGTCAGGCCGGCGCGGGCCGGCACGATCATCGCCATGGCGCGCGCGTGGCCCAGCTTCAGGGCCGAGGCGGCGTTGTTGTTCATGAAGGTCTCCTCGACGGCCGCCTCGTGCGGGGCGTGCAGGGCGACGACCTCGCTGATCGCCTCGAACAGCACCAGCAGCCGCTCGGCGAAGGGCAGGCTGTCCTTGGGCGCGATCACCCCGTGCGCCACATGGACCAGCCGCGAGCCCTCGACGGAGATCACTCCCCAGCCGGTTTTGCGAAGGCCCGGATCAAGGCCGAGGATGCGGAGAGGGGCGTGCATGGGAATCGGCGCGTTCGTCATCTGTTCCAATGAGGGATACAGGACGTCGGCAGGGTTAAGCAAACGTTGAGGGGCGGGACGGCGGCGGCGTTGGATTTGCCCGCCGCCTGGCCCGCTGGCGGCGTTCCGGCGCCCGGCCGGGCGGCCTGTCCTTGACTTCAAGTCTCCTTCGATATATCTAGATGCTGTCGATCGAGGAGATGCGCTTTCGCATCCCGGTCACGGCCGCAGCTTGGGACAGATCCCAGGCGCCCATCGCCGGCCCCCCTTCGACTTTCAACCACACCACACAACACAGCCGCGCAGCCTGACAGACGTCAGGTCTCGCCTGCGGCGTAGGAAAGCTAAATTTGACCAACCTTTTGACAGCTGACGGCCACCCCCTGGCGTCCGACCTCAGATACCTCGTGGCGCCGATAGAATTGCTCAGAACGACCCTGAGGCCGCCCCTGGCCCGCGTGGCGCCGGCCGCCCCCGACAGCCAGTTCGAATTTCTCCCGCGCCGGGACGCTGGGGCCAATCCCTCGGCGTCGTAGTTCGCGCGGGGGCGCGGTCCCGAGATGCTCGCAGAGCTATTGCTCGGAGATTTGCTGGGACGAGGCGATGGTCAGCGTCGGCACGGTCTATAGCTGGCTGCATCACCATCCGCAGCTCGCGCGCGATTACGGCGAGGCGCGGCGGGTCCAGGCCTTCATGTTGCGGGAGCGGTCGGTGGAGCTGGTGCTGGCGACCGGGCCGGGCGGACAGCGCGCCGCCGACAAGGTGCTGGCGCGGATGCGCCAGCGGATGGCGGTGTTGACGGCGAAGGCCTGGGATTTGAAGGCGCGGCCGGGGGGCTCTGGTTGGTGAGGCGGGCGGGACGTAGAGCGGCGTGCGCCGCCCCCTCACCTGACCTCTCCCGAGGGAGAGGGATTTTTCTCTCTTCTCCTCTCCCCGTTGTTGGGGAGAGGTTGGGTGAGGGGTCTTTGGGCTGTCGGCCTAGATGCTCCCCCGCTGGGGGAGCTCCCGGCCGTTTGGCCGGGTGAGGGGGACTTTGACGTCTTCAGCAAGCCCCCTCCGTCGCGCTGCGCGCGCCACCTCCCCCAGCGGGGGAGGATCTGAACGTTCGCGGACTGTCCCTCTCCCGAAGGAGAGGGACCTCGGGACTAGTTGGCTTCCTCGGCCATGCTTTCGCGGAAGTCGTCGGCGGGGACGAAGGCGGCGCCTTCTTCGTCGAGGATCCAGATGCCGACGAAGGCGGCATGGGTTGGGTCGAGGTCTTCCTCCAGCAGGTCGCCGTCATAGAGGCCGACATTGCTGTAGTCGAAGTCCAGGGTGAGCTGGTGGGCCATGCCGACCATCTCTTCGGCCATGCGCCGCGAATAGCCGATGGCTTCGCTCTGGTCGCCGAAATCGTCGGTAAGGGTGTTCACCTCGGCGGCGTCGCTGCCTTGGGTCGCACTGGTGGTGACGATGGTGTAGGCGGGCATGATCATCTCTCGCAGGGCTGATAGTCCCCCACACCTAACCCGTTCCTGGGCGGAAGCGGGCGACATTCTGCAAGAGCTTCGCCGTGGCCGGTGATCAGGCGCCGCCGCGGGCGTCCTTCTTGGTGGTGCGATAGGCCTTTTGAAGCGCGGCGCTGCGGCGGCGTTCGACGTTCTTGGCCGTCCGCTCGGCCTTTTCTTCCAGCGCCGCCAGTTCAAGCCCGAGCTTCTGGAAGTGCGCCCAGCGGTCGGGGGCCAGGGCGCCGCTCTCCAGCGCCGCGCGCACGGCGCAGCCCGGTTCGCCGGCATGGGCGCAGTCGTTGAACCGGCAGTCCTGGGTCAGCCGCTCGATGTCGTCGAACACCACGCTGGCGCCCTCCTCGGCGTCGATCAGGCCGACCTCGCGGATGCCGGGGGTGTCGAGGATCAAGGCGCCGCTGGGCAACAGGACCAGCTCGCGGTGGCTGGTGGTGTGGCGGCCCTGGTCGTCGGACTCGCGGATCGCCTGCATCGCCATCTTGTCCTGGCCCAGGAAGGCGTTGACCAGGGTGGACTTGCCGACCCCGGACGAGCCGATCAGCACGCAGGTCTCGCGCGGGGCGACCTGGGCGAGGAGGGCGTCCAGGCCCAGGCCCTGGCGCACCGAGACCATCAGCACCGGGCAGTCGCCGGCCAGGGCGGCGATCTGCGCGGCCTCGCCTTGCGGATCGGGGCAGAGGTCGGACTTGGTCAGCACCACCACGGGGCGGGCGCCGCTCTGCCAGGCCGCGGCGAGATAGCGCTCGATCCGGCGCGGGTTGAGGTCGGCGTTCATCGAGGTGACGACGAAGGCGACGTCGATATTGGCGGCGAGGACCTGGGGCCGGCGCAGGTGGGCGGCGCGGCGGACGAACGCGGTGTGGCGCGGCAGGATGGCGTGGATGGTGGCGGTGCGCTGGGTCATGTCCAGCGACAGCGCCACCCAGTCGCCGACCGCCGGATGGCCCATCTCTCCGGCCTCGTGACGCAGGCGGCCCGAGGCCTTGGCCTCGATCTCACCTTCATCGGTGAGGACCAGGTAGCCGCCGCGTTGCTGGACGACGATGCGGCCAGGGGTGTGGCCGTCGGCCGCGTGCGGCGCGAAGGCCAGCGCCAGGGGATCGGACCATCCGTATTGCTGGAGGAGGTTCGCCGGCACGTCCCTAGCGCCGGTCGCGGCGGAAGCGGGCGGCGTCCATGGCCAGGGACGACTTCATCGGGTCGGGCTCGACCTCGGCCTGGAACGGCAATTCGCCGGCGACGCCGCGCAGGGCCAGCCAGAGCTGGGGGGCGAAGTGGTCGAGCATCCGCAGCGGGCGGCGCTTGTCGTCGGTGACGTCCCAGCCCTCGGCCTCGAAGGCCTCGACCTGCTCGCGCAGCGGGCGGCGGTCGATCTTGTCCCAGCCCTCGGGGCGCGGGACGTCGTCGGCCTCGTCCTGGGTCAGGCCGAAGACGGCGCGGGAACAGTCGTCGATCTCGGGGAACTGCGCGCGGGCGTCGGCGTCGGCGTAGCGCGGCTGCATCAGCGCTTTTTGCTCGAGCTCCTTGAGGCCGGGCAGGTCGATGAGGCGGCGCAGGGGGGCGGGATCAGGCATGCCGGACGGAACGTCAGCCGCCGCGCCGCGTCAAGGTCGCAGGCGGCTACTTCGTCCCGATCACCATGGAATCGGGGCCGGCCAGGGGCTGGACGTGGGCGCCCGTGAAGCCGGCGTCCCTCATCCAGCCGATGCAGTCGGCGCCGGTGTAGTCGAAGCCGCCCAGGGTCTCGATCAGCATGTTGAGGCTCATCAGCAGGCCAAAGGCGTTCTGGCGCCGGTCGTCGTCGATGATGGCGTCATAGACGATCAGGCGCCCGCCGGTCGGCAGGGCGGCGTGGGCCTTGGCCAGCAGGACGCGCTTCTGCTCCAGGTCCCAGTCGTGGAGGATGTGGCCCATGATGATGACGTCGGCGCTGGGCATCGGTCCGGTGAAGAAGTCGCCGGGCTGGAAGCTGACCCGGCCGGCCAGGCCGTTCTGCGCGATATAGGCGTCGAACACCGGTTGGACGACCGGCAGGTCGAAGCCGGTGGCGCTCAGGTGGGGATGGGCCATGGCGATCGTCGCCGTCGCCCCGCCCTGGGCGCAGCCGACGTCGACGAATGACGTAACCTCGCTCCAGGGGAAGAGGACGGCCATGGCCTGGGCGGCCGGCAGGCTGACCCCGGTCATGCCGCGCAGGAAGCTCTCCAGCACCGCGGGGTCGGCGTAGATGGTGGCGAACAGGTCCTGGCCGCCGTGCTTGGCCTCGTTCTGCGGCGCACCAGTGCGCAGCCCCTCGGTCAGGCCGTCCCAGAAGCGGTAGAGGCGCAGATTGGCCATCTCCAGGATGCCGCCGACATAGGTCGGCTTGGCGCGGTCGAGATAGAGCGCGGTCTCCGGGGTGTTGGCGTAGAGACCGTTCTCGCGGGCCAGGACGCCCAGCGCCACCAGGGCGTCGAAGAAGTCGCGGGCCGAGCGGGGATGCAGGTTCAGCCGCGCGGTCAGCGCCTCCAGCGGCTGGGCACCGGCGGCCAGTTCGGTGAAGACCCCAAGCTCGACGGCGCTGAGCAGGGCTTTCGAGCCCCAGAAGCCCCAGCCCAGCTCCATGATCGCCTGGGGCGTGATCGTGCGCGCGTCCATGCCGTGCCTCCCTCGCAGAAGCGCCCCGGCTGGACGGTCGATCCAACGCACGCGACAGTCAAGCCGCGTTCGCTGAACGATGTTCGATATTGTTATCCCGCCGCCAGCTGGGCCGCCTCGGCCGCGCAGTCGCGGTCGGGTTTCAGGCCCTTGGCGCGGGCGGCGGCGACCTCGGCCTTGGCGGCCTCGACGTCGGCGCGGAAATCGGGATCCGACTGTAGCTTGGCGACGGTGGCCGCGCCCATCATGCGGCCTTCCTCGGTGTCGCTGAGCCAGTGGACGTTGCAGACCACCCGGCTCTGGGTGAAGGCGCGGCCCCTGGCCAGGATCTCGTTGGCGCGGTCGGGTGCGACCTGGGTCAGGACCAGCGCCCAGCCCCAGCCGACGGCGCTGTGGCCCGAGGGATAGGAGCCGTCGTTGCGCAGCACCTTCTCCTCATGCGGCGTGCAGATCGGCGCGCCGTTGAGCGTGAACGGCCGGGCCCGCTTGTACTTGTTCTTGGTCGGGTAGGTGGACAGGCCGTTGTCGGCCAGGGTGCGGCGCAGCAGCTGGTAGAGATAGGGGGTGTCGGCCTGGCTGATCTTCACGTCCATGGCGCAGGCGAAGGTCTCGGCGGCCTTGGGGAATTTCAGCTCGGCGTCCTCCGTCGCCAGGCTCCAGCGTGGGGTTCCGTGGAGGGCGAGCGCGGCCTTGGAGGCCTCGTCGTCGCGGGCCTGGGCGGCCGAGCCCGGCGCTGGCGGCGGCGGCAGCAGCGAGAGGCTGGAGGGCGCGGTCCCGGGCAGCAGGTAGCCGGGGAGGTAGCCGGGCAGCAGCTCCTTCAGCGGCTTGGGGCCTTGCGCCAGGGTCTGGGGGCCGGCGCTGGTGGTGGCGCAGCCCGCCATCAGGGCCGAAGCCGCCAAAGTCATCAGCCATGCGCGCATCTGGTGTTCCCCGTGTCCTGTGATTCCGCGCCAGCTTAGGCGGTTTTCCCTGCGGCAACCTAGGCTGGCGGCGCCGCTAGGTTTCCTCAGATCCTCCCGCTGGGGGAGGTGGCGCGCATAGCGCGACGGAGGGGGCTTGGGGCCGGAGTAAAGTCCCCCTTGGTCAGCTTCGCTGACAGCTCCCCCAGCGGGGGAGCATCTTTGCGCCTGGGAACCTGCCCGGGGCTGCGGGGGTTCGTTCGGGGCAAGGAGGACGCATCATGGATTACCGACTCTACCTGCTCGATTCCGTCGGCCGGTTCGCCGATGTGGAGGAGTGGAGCTGCCCATCCGATGTCGTGGCCCTGGAGCAGGCCTCGCGGCACGTGCACGCCTATGGCGCGGAGCTGTGGCAGGGCGCGCGGCACCTGAGCACCTTCGCCGGGCCGCTGGAGCCTCGGGCCCAGGTGGCGCGGGGGTAGCGCCTCAGCTCCAGAACCTGAAGGCTTTGTAGCCGGCCTGGACCGCTTCCAGCGGCACGCCGACCGCGTGGGCGACCAGGAAGGCTATGCCGAAGAACAGGTTGGCGGCGGGGGGCACGAAGAACAGCAGCGCCAGCAGGGCCATCATCGCCAGGCCCTCGTACTTGGCGGTCGCTTGGCGCACCTGGCGGGGCAGCCATGGGCGGATGATCCCATAACCGTCGAGGCCCGGCACCGGCAGCAGGTTGAGGATCAGGGCGGTGGCCTGGAGGAAGGCCAGGAAGGCCAGCGCCGGGATCAGCGGGCTGTCCATGCCGCCGGCCAGGCGTGGGAGCGCCAAGCCGATGGCGAGGCTGAGCAGCATCAGCACGACGAAGGTGCCAAGCGGGCCGGCCAGGCTGGCGGCCGAGCGCCAGGTGCGGTTGCGCATCAGGTCTTCGCGCAGATAGACCGCGCCGCCCGGAAAGCCGATGCCGCCCAGCACCACGGCGATCACCGGGATGACCAGGGAGACGCCGAGGTCGGCGTATTTCAGCGGGTCGAGGTTGAGATAGCCCTTCTCGGCGATGGTCGGGTCGCCGGCATGGTGGGCCACCAGGGCGTGGCCGAACTCGTGGGCGACCACGGCCAGCACCCAGCCCAGAATCACGAAGACGAAGGTGAGGACGCCGGCGGCCTGCGGGACCATGACCAGGCCGGCGCCGCTGGCGATCCAGGCGGCCAGCAGGATGTAGGCGTTGGGGCTGATCGGCGGCTGGCCAGCGTCGGTCGCGGGGAGGTTGGTCAAGTCGGCTCCGGCGTGTTGGGCGTGATGGCGACGATGGCGTGGTTCGCGCCCTTGCGCACGATCAGGTCGGCGCGGGGGCGGGCGAAGGCGATGTGGTCGTGCAGGTTCTTCAGGTTGACGTTACGCCAGACCACCTGGGCCAGGCCCTCCGTCTGGGTGCGGTCGAGGCCGCGGAAGCGGGCGTAGAACGAGGTCGGATCATGTTCGGCCGCCTCCCACAGCTCCAGGAAACGGGCGACGTACCAGCGCTCCAGGTCGGCTTCATCGGCCTCCAGATAGATCAGGGCGTCGAGCAGGCTGGCCGGGCCGGTGGCGGGATCGCGCAGGGTCAGGCCCTCGATGATCAGCACCGGGGGCGGGGCGAGCTTGCGGGTCAGGGCCGGGTCGATGTCGTAGGTGACGTGGGAATAGGCCGGGAAGTCGGCGGGGCCGGTGCGGATGGCGGTGAGCGCCGCGGCCAGGGCGGCGTGATCGTAGCTGGCCGGCACACCCTTGACCGACAGCAGACCGAGCGCCTCGAGCTGGGCGTTGGTGTGCAGGAAGCCGTCGGTGCAGACCAGCTCGGCGCCGCCAAACTGGCCCTGGAGCTCGCGGGCGAAGGTGCTCTTGCCGACCGCGACCGAGCCGGTGACGCCGATGATGAACGGCGCGCGCGCCGGGCGCAGGGGCGCAATGGCGGCGGCGACGCCGGCGACGTTCACAGCCCGGCGACCTTGGCCAGGTTGGGCTTGGGGATCGCCGAGGAGAAGACGCCCTTGGCGTTGGCCTTGTCGCGGGCGAGGTCGGCCCAGGCGCCGGCGAAGGCGTTCGGGGTCTTCGGATCGGGGCCGGAGCGGGCGAAGGTCGCCGGGCGGCCGGGCAGGGCGGCGGCCAGTTGCGCCCAGAGGTCGAGGTCGTCTTCCGGCGCCTCGTCGCCTTGCGGCTGCAGGCCCTTGGCCAGCATGGCGCCGACCCGAACCACCTCGGCGTTGTCGGTGTGGATGGCGACCGCGCCCTTGGGGGCTTCCTTCAGCGCCGTGATCAGGCCGGTGAGGGCCATGCGGACCGGGGTGGTGTAGCGATCGCCGCCGGCCTGGCCCGAAACCCCGGACGCGTCGTCGCGCACATAGGCCCAGCCGCCGCACTTGAAGGCGGGGTGATAGCTGGACTGGGTCCAGATGCGGGTGGTTTTGCTCATGTCAGCTTGGCTGTAGCACTTTGCGGAAATCGCGGCATGATCCGTGCAAAATAGGGGACAGGAACATGGCCGCCACCACCAATCACACCAGCGTCGAAAAGCTGAACCAGGCCAACGAGGGCAAGCTGCCCGGGCATCTGGGCCTGGTCATCACCGAGGTGGCGGACGGCAAGGTGGTTGGGCGGTTGAAGGTGCGCCAGGACCTGGTGGCCCACACCGGCTATCTGCTGGCCGGGGCGGTGCTGTCGGTGGCCGACATCCTCTGCGCCTACGGGGTCTCGACCTCCTGGCCGGAGGGGGCGAACGGCTTCACCACCGCCGAGGTGAAGGCCAACTTCGTCGGCACCCTGCGCGAGGGCGAGGCGCTCTGCACCGCCACCCTGCTGCATGGCGGCCGCACCACCCAGGTCTGGGACGCGAGAATCGAGGACGCGGCCACGGGCAAGCTGATGGCCGCGTTCCGGTGCACGCAGATCATCCTCTACCCGAGGTAACTTCCTCTCCCTCGGGAGAGGCTAGGTGAGGGGGCGACGCGCAGCGGCGTTCGAAGGCCGGCGGCGATTGATGTTGCAGGGGTCGTTCCCCTCACCCGAAGGGCGGGCACCGTGGCTCCTGCCATAGGAGTCAAAGTCCCCCTCACCCGGCCGAAGAGGCCGGGAGCTCCCCCAGAGGGGGAGCATCTGATGGCGTGTCGATGAAACTAGATCCTCCCCCGCTGGGGGAGGTGGCGCGCGTAGCGCGACGGAGGGGGCCTGCGGCGGGAGCCGAAGTTCCCCTTCAGTCAGCCGTTCGGCTGACTAGGCCGCGGCGGCGAGTTCGCGGCGGCGGTTGGCGCGGACCATCAGGCCGACGCCGCCGAAGCCGGCGATCATCAGGGCCCAGGTGTCGGGCTCGGGCACGCCCGAGGCGAACTTGAAGTTGTCCATCACGAACTGACGGCCCTTGTCGGTGCACTCGTCGATGTAGGTGGTGAAGGTCAGCTTATCGATGCCGGCCCAGTTGGCCTCGAACAGCAGCGGCTTCTTGTTCGTGAGGGTCAGGGTCTTGGTGTATTTCTCCACGCCGTCGTTGAGGCCGACGATGGTCAGCTTCAGGCCCTTCAGCCAGGCGGCCGTGAAATAGGCGCTCTCGAAGGTGAAGGTTCCGCTGGCCAGCGACATCGAGCCGGTGACGTCGCCGTGGTCGTTGAAGGCGATGTTCTTCTGGGAGACGGTGCCGTTGCCGTAGCCGTTGTACGGATTGCCCCAGGTGCTGTTGCTGAAGGTGCTCATGTTGTTCCAGTCGAAGCCCTCGTAGGAGGTCAAGGACTGCACTTCGGGGCCACGGTCGTCGAACGTGATGACGTCGGCGCAGGCCGGACCGGCCAGAACCGCCATGCCCAGGGCCAGAGCCCCCAAAATCGCTTTCATGTCAGCTCCCTCATCTTGCCCGGCGGCGCGCGTCGGACGCAGCGACGCCACCCTTCTGAACGTGGCGACTTGGCCCATAGCTTATGCTTAAGGCCAAGTTAATTCACTCGGAGCGCGGGTGATCTGGCGCGTTATTCGCCTTAGGAGGGAATTGCGGAAGTTCAGCCCATGGCGGCGATCGCCTGCAGGGCGAAGGCGACGTCCTCGGGCGTGTTGCGGATGCTGGGGGTCAGCCGCGTGTGCGGCTGGGCGTAGGGGGCGGCCGAGCCGATGATCCGCCAGCGACGCAGGCGCGAGACGGTGTCGCGCGACGACTGGCCGGCGACGTCGAAACTGACGATCCCGGCCGACATCTCCGGGCTCATCGGGGTCTGCACCCGCACATGGGGCATGGCGGCCAGGCCGGTCTTCAGCAAGCTGGCCAGTTCATGGGTGCGGCTTGCGACATGGGTCTTGCCCACCATCTGGTGGAAGCCGAAGGCCTCGCTCAGCGACCAGACCTGCTCGAAGGCCTTGAACCCGCCAGGCGTCATCCGCGCGGCGGTGGTGGGGCCCGGATCGTAGCCGCCGATCCAGGCCGAATAGGCGTCGGGCGCCAGGAAGCTCGGGATGATCGGTGATAGCCGGGCCAGGGCCTGGGGGCTGAAGAAGATCACCCCGGTTCCGCGCGGGCCGAACAGCCACTTGTGGCAGCCGGCGATCAGGACGTCGCAGCCGAGCTCCGGCAGGGTGGTGTTCTCGACCCCGAAGCCGTGCACGCCGTCGACGCAGAACAGGATCTGGTCAGGCGGCTGGCGCTGGGCGTTGATCGGCTTCAGGGCGTCGGCGATGGCCCGGATCGGCAGCTTCAGCCCGGTGGAGGAGTGCACCCAGGTCAGGGCCAGGACCCGCGTCGCCGGGGTGATCCCGGCCAGGATCCGGCGCACCATTTCCGGCGTCGAGGCGCTCTCGGCGCCGTCGTGCAGGGTGATCTTGCGAACGGTGGCGCCGGTTCGCCGCGCCGCCAGCCGCAGGGATTCGTGGGTGACGTAGTAGTCGTGGACGGTGGTCAGGGCCTCCTGGCCATAGCGCAGGCCCAGCCCGGCATAGATCAGGCCCACGCCGGAGGTGGTGCTGTCGCACAGCGCCACCTGCTCGAGGGGGACGCCGAAATAGGCGCCGGCGGCGGCGCGGGCGGCGTTCTGCAGCCGCTTGTTGTTGTGCTCCAGATAGGTGATCGGATTGCGGTCCAGCGCCTGGCGGTGGCGGGTGATCGCCTCGCGCACCGGCCTCGGATTGGAGGCGAACAGCATGGCCGAAAGGTCGACCTCGCCCCAGTCCAGGTCCCATTGGCCGCGCAGCCGGTTCCAGTCCGGCGGCTTGGTGTCCGGCGTGGGCGGCGGCTGCGGTGCGACCTGCGCGGCGTCCGGCTGATCGTCCTGGTCCAGCTCCTGGGCCATGGCGACGGCGGGTGCGGCGGCGAGGCCGAGCGCCAGGAGGTGGCGCCGGCTCAGTTTCGGCGCGTCGGCTGGTTCTTCAGCCCGCATGGGAAGCCCTCCAATCCACAGCCCCGCTCAACACAATGCGGAGCTTGTTCATCGGGTTTCGTCGGCGGGACGAGGGCTTTGCGACGAAGGCGGCTCTATTCGTGCCGAGGCGCGAGGTCGAAGGCCGCGACGCGGGCGTCGGCCAGCAGCCTGGCGGCGATGGCCTGGCTCGGCGCGCGGCCCACGCCGCTGAAGGTCGCGGCCAGTTCGACGATGTCCTCGGCGGCCAGCAGTCGGTGGGACACGACGTCGGGCTTCAGCTTGAACTCCGCGAACAGTGCGCGGAACTCATCCTCCGACACCAAGTCCCTGCCACGGTAGCGAACGGCGACGTCGAGGTGATGCAGTTGCGGCAGCCGCCCGTCGAGAAACCGCAGGCCCGAGAGCACGATCAAGGTCACGACCGTGCCGCTGATCGCCACCCCGTAGAAGCCGATCCCGTAGAGGACGCCCAGCGCCGCGGTGATCCAGAGCGAGGCCGCCGTGGTCAGGCCCCGCACCGAGAAGCCCTCGCGGAAGATCACCCCGCCGCAGAGGAAGCCGATCCCGGTCAGGACGCCGTGGGCCATCCGCACCGGGTCGATGCGGATTACGTCGTGCGGGGTGTCCGTCATCCAGCGGACCTGATGGACCGCCGCCAGCATCAGCAGGGCCGAGGTCAGGCTGACCAGGATGTGGGTGCGCAGGCCCGCCGCGCGGCCTCGGTACTCGCGGTCGAAGCCGATCAGGGCGCCGGCGACGACGGCGCCGAGGATCGGAAATGCGTATTCCGGCCGCCACCAGTCCATGGGCTCCTCCTGGGGGCGTAACGCGCGAGTTGCGGTTAAGCTTCGTGGGGCGGGTCAGCGCGCCGATCCAAGTCGGATCGGTGAAGATCCTGCCGCAGGACTCGCCGCCCTCGCTTCGCTCGCCCTCACCCCAACCCTCTCCCAGAGGGAGAGGGAGTCGTTCTGCTCCCGCTTGCGGGCGAGCGCAGCGAGGCCGCCGGAGGGGGTTCGGCGCTAGCCGAACTTTTCCATGTCTTCGTCGGAGATGTCGTAGTCGCCGTAGACGCTCTGGACGTCGTCGTCGTCTTCGAGGGCGTCGACCAGCTTCATCAGGGTGGCGACGGGATCGCCGCTGATCGGGGTCAGGTTCTTGGCGCGCCAGATGATCTTGGTGGACTTGGCCTCGCCGAGCACGCCTTCCAGCGCCGAGGCGACTTCGGCGAAGTCCTCATAGGCGGTGTAGATGGTGTGGCTGTCCTCGTCGGATTCCACGTCCTGGGCGCCGGCCTCGATGGCCGCTTCCATGACCTTGTCTTCTGAACCGACCTTGGCCGGATACGTGATCTCGCCGAGGCGATCGAACTGGAACGACACCGAGCCGGTGGCGCCGAGATTGCCGCCGTTCTTGGAGAAGATCGTGCGGATATTGGCCGCTGCGCGGTTGCGGTTGTCGGTCAGGCCTTCGACGATGATGGCGACGCCGCCGGGACCAAAGCCCTCGTAGCGGACCTCGTCATAGCTTTCGCCGTCGCCGCCGGCGCCCTTCTTGATGGCGCGGTCGATATTGTCTTTGGGCATGGACTCGGCCTTGGCGTTGGCCACGGCCAAGCGCAGGCGCGCGTTCATGGTGGGATCGGGCAGGCCCGCCTTGGCGGCCACAGTGATCTCGCGCGACAGTTTGGAGAACAGCTTGGACCTGACCGCGTCGGCGCGGCCTTTGCGGTGCATGATGTTCTTGAACTTGGAATGTCCGGCCATGGGTCTCTCTGAACGTTCAGTGTTCGGCTTCTAACCTTGCCCGCGCCCGAGCGCCAGTCGGCCGGAACCTTGAGCGGTCGCATGGGTTAGCCCAGCGCACAACGGAGCCAAGGTCATGAGCGACTACTTCGAAGACATCCTGGGCGAGGAGCCGGACGCCGCGGTGGTGCGTTGGATGGATCGTCCGCCTCTGAACGTGGGAGCCGCGGCGCTCTCGACCGTGGTGGCGGGCGCTTTCCTGCTCGGCGCGGTGGCGGCCTTCGGGCTGGTGGCGCTGTCGGGTCGGTTTACGACTGCGCCGACAGTTCGCAATCGAATCTCTCGATTGCTCCATTAGCCAGGCGGTAGATCGCGTCCTGCGGCACGGGCTGAGCCCAGGTTTGCGCGCGCGGCAGGCCCAGATAGGCGCCGCGCACCACGCGGCCCGAGCCGCCGTGGCAGACGACGATGATCTTGCGCTGCGGTTCCGGCGGCAGGTCGGCCAGCCAACCCGCGACCCGGCCCTCGACGGACTCGTACCTCTCGCCGCCTGGCGCGGCGAACTGCCAGTCGCCGCGGCCGAAGGTGTCTGGAAACTCGGCGGACAGCTCGTCGCGTAGGCGCCCGTCCCACTGGCCGAACGAGACCTCGATCACCCGCCGGTCGGTCTCGACGGGCAGGGCCAGGGCCTCGCCGATGATCTGGGCGGTGTGCTGGGCGCGGCCGAGCGGACTGGCGACGATGCGCCAGCCGCTGTCGCCGCCGATCTGGCCGACCAACAGACGGGCGATCGCCTGGGCCTGGGCCTTGCCGGTCGCGGTCAGGGCGGAATCCAGGTGCCCCTGCATCCGGCGCTCGGCGTTGAACTCGGTTTCGCCGTGCCGGACGAGATAGATCATGCCGCGACCTTTGCGCAGGAGAGCCGGTGGACCGCCCCCTCCGCCAGCTGGAAGATCGCGTCCTGGGGCATATCCTGGGCCAAGGTCTCCTCGCGCGAAAGCCCCAGATAGGCGCCGCGCAACAGGCTGCCGGAGACGCCGTGAGCCACCGCGATCAGCTTGCGCGGCTCTGGCGCTTGGGCCGCCAGCCAGGGGCGGACCCGGCCGTCGACATCCTCGAACCGCTCGCCCTCAGGAGCGCGGAAGAACCAGTCGCGGCCGGCGAAGGCGTCCGGGTGTTCCTTGGCGAGGTCGGCGTAGAGCCGGTTCTCCCAGGCGCCGCAGCCGACCTCGATCAGGGCCGGCTCGATCTCGACCTCGAGGCCCAGCGTCGCGCCGACGATGGCGGCCGACTGACGGGTCCGCTTGAGCGGGCTGGCCAGCAGCCGCCAGCCGGCGACGTCGTCGATCTGCTCTTTCAGCAGGTCCGCCATCGCCTGGGCCTGGGCCATGCCGAGCTCGGTCAGCTGGGACTCCAGCTGACCCTGCATCCGGCCCTCGTGGTTGTAGTTCGTCTGACCGTGGCGCAGCAGGTAGATCATCGCTTGCGACGCACCACCGGGTGGGACGAGGACAGGCCGCCGTCGACCACGATGGCCTGGCCGTTGACGTAGGAGCTTTCGTCCGAGGCCAGGAACAGGGCGGCGTTGGCGATCTCGACGGGCACGCCGCCGCGCAGCAGCGGGTTCAGCTGGCCGATCTTGTCCTCGTTGCCGCGGGCGCGGGCGCCGTCGAAGATCGGCTGGGTCATGCCGGTTTCGATCAGGCCGGGGCAGATGGCGTTGACGCGCACGCCGGTGCCGTAGAACTCGTTGGCAGAGGTCTGGGCCAGGTTGATGACCCCGGCCTTGGAGGCCGAATAGGGCGAGCCGCCCGCGCCCGAGCGGATGCCGGCGACCGAGGCGGTGCAGATGATCGAGCCCTTGCCCTTGGGGATCATGATCCGCGAGGCGTGCTTCACAGCCAGGAAGGCGCCGATCAGATTGACGCGCAGGATCTCGGCCCAGAAGGCGGCGTCCTGTTCATCGAAGGCGGTCCAGCCGCCGGAGATGCCGGCGTTGGCCCAGACCACGTCGAGGCCGCCATATTCGGAGACCGCGCGGCCGATCAGGCTCTCGACAAAGGCTTCCTCGCCGGCGTCGCCGGTCAGGGCCACGGCCTTGCCGCCGGCCTGAGCCACCAGCTTGGCGGTCTCGTTCACGGTGTCCATCTTGTCGGCGATGACGAGGCTCGCGCCCTCGGCGGCGAACAGCAGCGAGCTGGCGCGGCCGATGCCCGAGCCGGCGCCGGTGATGACGGCGGTCTTGCCGGAAAGACGTCCCATGGGAATTCCTCTTCTTTAAGCTTCAGGCGCGCGCGGCGGCGGCCAGGATGGCGTCGATGACGATGTCGTAGAGGGCCGGCGGCAGATCATGACCCATGCCGGGGATCACGCGCAGCTCGGCGCCTGGAATGGCCTTGGCGGTGGCCTCGCCGCCTAGCGGCTTGATCAGCGGGTCGTCGGCCCCGTGCAGCACGACGGTTGGGACGTTGAGCTTGGAGAGCCGCTCGGTGCGGTCGCCGTCGACGCGGATCGCGCCCATCTGGCGGGCCGAGCCGGTGGGGTTGAAGCCCCGGGCGTGTTCGGCGATGGCGCGTTCGCGTAGGGCGCCCTCCGGCCAGGGATAGCTTGGGCTGCCGATGGTCAGCGAGTTGTTCACGCCGTGGGCGAGGAAGGCCTCGTAGTCGGCTTTCGGGTCCGGCGGGGCGATGGAGAGGACGAGGCCGGCCTCCGGGGTCGGGTTCATGGTGCCCGGCGCGCCGCTGGCCGACATGATCGAGGTCAGCGACAGCACGCGATCAGGATGCTCGATGGCGATGGCCTGGCTGATCATCCCGCCCATGGAGACGCCGGCCACGTGGGCCTTGGCCGCGCCGGCGGCGTCCAGCACCGCCACGCCGTCGGCGGCCATGTCCGACAGGCTGTAACTGTCGCCCTCGTTGAACCAGGTCGAGAGGCCGGTGTCGCGATTGTCGAAGCGGATGACGCGGTAGCCGTGAGCGGCCAGCTGCTCGCAAAAGGCGGGCGGCCAGCGGGTCATCTGCGAGCCGAGGCCGCTGATCAGCAGCACCGCCGGAGCGGTCTGCGCGCCGAAGGTTTCGTATTCGATCTGCGCGTTTGCGGACGGGGCTTTGGGCATGGCGGTCCTCTTCAGATCCTCCCCCGCTGGGGGAGGTGGCGTTCGGAGCGAAGCGAAGAATGACGGAGGGGGACCGCGGCCTTTGGAGTTTAAGTCCCCCTCAGTCACCTTTGGTGACAGCTCCCCCAGAGGGGGAGCATCTTGTCGGCGGCTGGTCCTTACGGAACCAGGACCACGCGGCCGACGGCGGCGCGGCTTTCGATATAGGTGTGGGCGGCGGCGGCGTCGGACAGGGAGAAGACCTTGTCGACCAGCACTTCCAGTTCGCCCTTGGCGGCGTCTTCGATCAGTTGCTGGATGTTGTTGTGAACCCGATCGGTGCCGATCTCGGCGCCGAGGAACACGCCCGACAGGCTGCGGTTGCCGCCCATCATCGAGCCGACATCCACGACCATCGGCTCACGGCCGGCGGCGCCGACCATCGAGACACGGCCGCGATAGGCCAGGGCGTTGATCGAGCCCTGCAGGGTCGGACCGCCGACGGAGTCGACGATCACGTCCACGCCCTTGTTGTCGGTCAGGCGCTTGGCTTCGGTCGCCACGTCGTCGCGGCTGTAGTTGATGCCGTGGTCGAGGCCCAGCGGCTTCAGGCGCTCCAGCCGTTCGTCGGACGAGGCGGTGGCCAGGATCAGGCCCGCGCCCGCGCGCTTGGCGAGCTGGATGGCGGCGACGCCGACGCCCGACGCGCCGGCCTGGATCAGGACGGTCTCGCCGGCCTTCATGCGGCCGAACTCGAACAGGCAGTCATGGGCGGTGCCGAAGGTCACCGGAATGGCGGCGGCCTTCTTCATGTCGTAGCCGTCCGGCACGATCCAGCAGTTGCGGGCGGGAACGGCGCGCAGGGCGGCGTGGCTGCCCCAGCTGTTCAGGGTGGCGACCTTCTGGCCGACCTTCAGATGGGTGACTTCCGACCCGATCTCGATGATCTCGCCCGAGGCCTGGTAGCCGACCACGTGCGGGTTGGTCATCAGCGGGCCGCGCCAACGGTTCAAGGTGTCGCCGCCTTCGATGGCGATGGCCTCGACCTTGATGATCACGCCCTTGGGGTGGCATTGCGGGTCCGGGATTTCCTCGTATTTCAGGACTTCCGGGCCGCCGTTCTCGTAATAGACCGCCGCCTTCATGTGCTCGCTCCTAATGAATTAAACAATTGTTTGATCACGCTATCCAAGACCTGGGGGGCGAGGCAAGGGAAAGCGCATTGCGCGGCGTGGACGCCCATCCGATCATCTGGTTGGCGGCCTGAGTCCAGGCGCGTCGGCCGCTTCCCGCACAGGCGGCTTTCATCGGAAACACCGAGGCGGGCCGCATCCTTGCACCGCGCCGGTTCGTAAGAGCTCAGTGTCCCAGAACGGGAAGTTCCGCTCACGGCCGCTGTCGTTAATCCTAATTCGTCAGGACCTCTCGCCGCCAATGCCTGCTCCCCAGGACGCCAGTCTGGTCATTGAGACCATGTACCAGGTCGCCGCCGACCCGGAGGCGTGGGAGCAACTGATCGACGTTCTGGAGGAAGGCGGCCCGTTCGAGGAGCCGACCCCGGAGATCATCCGCGACCTGGCGCGCAGCGAGGACATCGCCCGCCTGGTCGGCCGTTCCGACGACGAGGGGGCGGGCTCCCTGCGGCGGGCGCGGAGCCATATCGGCTGGGTGCTGCTGTCAGGGCGGGGCAAGATCACCGCCGCCAACGCCGCCGCTCACGCCGTGATGGGCGAGGGGCTTGGGCGGCTGGAGATCGGCCGCACGCCTTTGTTCCTCGATCCCGACAACACCGACGCCCTGAACCGGGCGCTGCATCAGATCTGCGGCCAGCCGTTCGGCCAGGTCATTCTCAAGCTGGAACGCGACGGGGAGGAGGGGCCAAGGTTCGCCTATCTGATCCCATCGCGGGCCCTGCCGGGCGTCGCCGACGTCGCCTTGATCGAACTGGCCGGCGGCGACGAGGGCTACGCCCTGGTGTTTCCCGCCGTGGCGGAGACCGGGCGGTTGTGGACCTCGGTCACCGAGAGCTTCGGCCTGACCCCGGCCGAGGTGCGGCTGGCCAAGAAGCTGCGGGACGGACGGTCCCTGCAGGAGGCGGCCGACGACCTGTCGGTCAGCATCAATACGGTGCGCAATCAACTGCGCGCGGTGTTCGACAAGATGGGGCTGAAGCGGCAGAGCGACCTGGTGCGGGCGCTGACCGAACTGTCGGCGCTGTCGAACCTGATCAGCAGCCACGATCCGGTCTTCGAGCCGGCGCAGCGGATCCTCGACGCGCCGAAGATCCGTCAGGTGGTGCTCAGCGACGGGCGCCGGCTGGCCTATCGCGAATATGGCGATCCCAAGGGGCGGGCGGTGCTGTCGTTCCACGAGGGGCTGGGGTCCAGCCTGCTGCCGCCGGGCACCGAGCGCACGGCGTGGAAGCTGGGCCTGCGCATCGTCTGCGCCGAGCGGCCGGGCTTTGGGCAATCGGACCCGCATCCGGACTACAGTTTCGACGGCGTCGCGGGCGACATGGTCGAGCTATGCGACCAGCTGGGCTTTGATCAGGTGCGGATCGGGGCGCTGCTGTCGGGCGCGCCCTCGGCGATCCAGACCGCGATCCGGCTGGGTTCGCGCGCGGTGCATGTCCACATCTATTCCGGCCGTCCGCCGCGGGCGTTGGAGGGGACGGGCCGCAACGTCCTGACCCAGTTCCGCCGGCGGCTGGAGGACAATCCCTGGGTCCTGGAGACCTTCTTCGCCATCCTGCGCCTGCGGCTCTCGCCGGTGATGGTGGAGCGCATCCTGCGTCGGTCGAGCACCCATTCCCCCGCCGACATGGCCTATCTGGAGAGCCACCCGGAGACGGTGTCGTTCATCGCCGCCTATATCGGCGAGGCGCTGGCGCGCTCCAGCCGCGGCCCGGCCGACGAGGTGCGCGCCTTCCGACGCGGCCGCAACATGGCCCTGGCCGACCTGCGGACGCCGTTGACTGTCTGGCACGGGGAACAGGACCGGCTGGCGCCGCTGCCGCACCTGCTGGCCTTCCTCGGCGACAAGGCCAAGGCGGTGCACGTGGTGCCCGCCATCGGCCATTTCCTGGCGCTGAAGCACTGGGACGACATCCTGAAAGAAGCCGCGGCGTAATCGCCATAGTGCATTTGCGTCATGCGGCGGCGCCACATGACGTGCTCCACTGGCGGTAGAAACTGCGGCGTCGGCGAGGCTGTCACCCCAATGCGCATGGCCCTTTCCTCGGACCGAGCCTCGGCCGGGCTCGCCGATATCGACTGCATTGGAGCAACGATCGCGACCATCAGGGCGGCTTCGTCCTGGCCGGCGAGATCCAGGACCCGCCGCCGCACATCGTCTCCACCCCGACGGGTGGCGGGTCCGTCCCCTACTGGAGGCTATGGCCTGCGGCATGGCCTTTCCCCGCGCGGGACACCGGGCTGCTAGGAGGCAGGGCGGTGCTCGGCCGCCTCGCAGGGTCGATCTCGGGGGAGTTTAGGCCCACTTCTAGGAGACGGACGCGGCCCTAGATGGACCGCGTCCGTGACTTTTCGCGAGATGCAAACCGCCAAGAGCGAATGTCAGCTTCTGCCGCGCAGCAGACCTGGTTGTCCTGGGGGAGTTGGCCAAGGGGGGCGGACGCTCACGCCGGGCCCAATCGTCGCGCTCGGGATTGGTATGGCTCTAAGGCTGGCGTTCCCGGTCTGCCCGAGCTAGCAGACCGCCCCATGATCCGCCTCGACAATATCTCCAAGCAGAACGGCCACCAGATCCTGTTCATCGAAGCCTCGATGGGCATCCAGAAGGGTGAAAAGGTCGGGCTTGTCGGCCCGAACGGCGCCGGCAAGACGACGCTGTTCCGCATGGTCACCGGTCAAGAGCAGCCCGACGACGGGCTGGTCGCGATCGATCCCGGCATGACGATCGGCTATTTCAGCCAGGATGTCGGCGAGATGTCGGGCCAGAGTGCTGTCGCCGCGGTGATGGACGGCGTTGGCCCCGTCAGCGCGCTGGCCGCCGAAATGGCCAAGCTCGAGGCGGCGATGGTCGATCCCGACCAGGCCGACGCACTGGACGCCGTCATGGAGCGCTATGGCGAGGTGCTGGAGCGCTTTCAGGAATTGGACGGCTATGCGCTGGAAGCCCGCGCGCGCGAGGTGCTGGCCGGCCTGAGCTTCAGCCAGGAACGCATGGATGGCGATGTCGGCCTGCTGTCCGGCGGCTGGAAGATGCGCGTGGCGCTGGCCCGTATCCTGCTGATGCGCCCCGACGGCATGCTGCTGGACGAACCCAGCAACCACCTCGACCTGGAAAGCCTGATCTGGCTTGAGGCCTTCCTCAAGACCTACAGCGGCGCCCTGTTGATGACCTCGCACGACCGCGCCTTCATGAACCGCATCATCGGCAAGGTGGTGGAGATCGACGGCGGCGACCTCGTCACCTATTCGGGCGATCTCGACTTCTACGACCAGCAGCGCGCGCTCGGCGAGCAGCAACGCCAGGCGCAATACGAGCGCCAGCAGGCCATGCTGGCCAAGGAAATCAAGTTCATCGAGAAGTTCAAGGCGCGCGCCTCGCACGCCGCCCAGGTCCAGAGCCGGGTGAAGAAGCTCGATAAGATCGAACGTGTCGAGGCGCCGCGCCGTCGCCAGACGGTCCAATTCGAGTTCAGGAACCCGCCGCGCTCGGGTGACGACGTGATCAGCCTGCGCAACGTCCATAAGGGCTACGGCGACCAGCCGATCTATGCAGATCTCGATCTGCTGGTGCGCCGCAAGGAACGCTGGTGCGTCCTTGGCGCCAACGGGGCCGGCAAATCGACGCTGTTGAAACTGGTGGCCGGCGCCACCGCGCCAGACCAGGGCACGGTCAACATCGGCGCCAGCGTCAGGATGGGCTATTTCGCGCAGCATTCCATGGACCTGCTGGACGGCGAAGAGACGATCTTCGAGTCTCTGGACGGCGCGTTCCCGCAGGCGGGCCAGGGTGCGCTGCGCACCCTGGCGGGGTGCTTCGGCTTCTCCGGCGACGATGTCGAAAAGCCCTGCCGCGTACTGTCCGGCGGCGAGAAAGCGCGCCTGGTCATGGCCAAGATGTTGTTCGATCCGCCGAACCTGCTGGTGCTCGACGAGCCGACCAACCACCTCGACATGGCGACCAAGGAGATGCTGGTCGCGGCCCTGGCGGACTTTGAGGGCACCATGCTCTTCGTCTCGCACGATCGCCACTTCCTGGGGGCTCTGTCGAACCGCGTGCTCGAACTGACGCCCGAGGGAGTCCATCAGTACGGTGGCGGTTATGCGGAATATGTCGCCCGCACGGGTCAGGAAGCGCCGGGGCTGCACCCGGGAGGGTAGCGGCGCCTGGCGCGGTCATCGATTGTGGCGAGGGCGCCCTACAGGTGACAGGTGCGGCGAAATCCGAAGCTGGCGCGCGCCGGGTTCGTGACAATTTGATTGCAGTACGACACCGTCCGCCGCGAACCGACAGCGGTTCGGCTTGGGGTGTGAATGGGCGATCTTCTGACGTCGCGCGCGGATGTCCGGGACATCTACAGCGGGTTCGCCGGCGAACCCGACGACGGGCCGCGCGCGTTGCGTCCGGGGCCGGCGGCCTCCGCGCGCCTGCCGGTGCAGGACGGCGCCGGATACTGGGACGTCATGCGTCTCTACGACTACCTGCTCGTTTGCGTGGCCGACAGCAGCTACAACGACCACTACACCCTGCCGATCCGTTCCCCGGAAGACTTGGTCTCGCTGCGGTTCGTGGCGGCCGGGGGCATCGGCCTGCATGACGCGGGGCCCAACGCGGTGCGGGTCGAAAAGGGCTACGCCTCGGTGCTGACCCTGCCGGCCGGCGGCGACTATGACCTCCATATCCACGGCCGCGAGCGGCTGGCCTCGCTGACCCTGCACCTGCACGCCGGCCACCTAGCCCGAGTGATGGGCATGGAGCCCGACGAACTGCCCCGCGCGCTGCGCGATATTGACCGGCCAGGCCAAGGGTTCCATCACCTGGGGATGCGCCTGACCCACGGCATGCAGGCGGCGGTGCGCGACATCGTCAACGCCTCGTTCCAGGGCAGCCTGCGCCAGCGGTATCTGGAGGCCAAGGTCATGGAGATGCTCTGCCTGCTGGTGGATTCGGTGGAGACCAGCGAGCAGGGCGAGCGGCTGGCGCCGGCCCTGCGCCGCAGCGAGCGCGACAGCCTCTATGAGGCCCGGGACATCCTGATCGCCGAGTTCGCCGAGCCGCCGACCATCGACACCCTGGCGCGGCGGGTGGGGCTGAACCGCACCAAGCTGCAGCGGGGCTTCAAGGAAGTGTTCGGAACCACGATCTTCGATTTCTGCCTGGCGCGGCGCATGGACCTGGCGCGCGAGCTGTTGGCCGGCGGCGGCTTGACCATTTCGGAGATCGCCGAGACAGTGGGCTACGAGCACGCCACGAACTTCACGGCGGCGTTCCGGCGGCGGTTCAATTCGCTGCCCAAGGACTACCGACGCGGGTAGCGGGCGCCTTTGCGCGCGGTAATCGCCGCATTCATTGCATCTCGCATCGAAAATGCTGCTGGGCGGATCATTTCATCGCGCGCGACCCGCCTATGGTCCCGCCTCGAATTTACGCGATTCCTTCGCGCACGCCGTTCGGGCGCGCGTAGCGGGGCGCTTCGTTCCGGGAGGGGATTCCCACATGATCATGAGCAAGAAGACGCGGTTGCTGACCGCATCGGTCCTGGTGTCGGCGGCGGCGCTGTCGGCGGCTCCGGCCTTCGCCCAATCGGCGATCGTCGACGAGCTGGTCGTCACCGCGCGCAAGCGCACCGAGTCGGTGCTGGACGTGCCGATGAGCATCAACGTGGTCGGCGAGCAGACCATGCAGAAGATGGGCGCCGAAAACTACACCGCCCTGCTGGGCTCGGTCCCCAGCCTGACCGCCTATCAGAACGGCCCGGGCCGTACGCGCCTGTCGATCCGCGGGATCAACAACGGCGGCGGCAACGACAACGACACCCAGAACCAGGAAACCGTCGGCATCTATATCGACGAAATCCCGATCTCGATGGGCGCGCTGAACCCTGAGCTGGCGCTGTTCGACCTGGAACGCGTCGAAGTCCTGCGCGGCCCGCAAGGCACGCTGTACGGCGCCGGTTCGATGACCGGCACGGTGCGGATGATCACCCACCGTCCGAACCTCACCGAGTTCGAAGGCAAGGTCGATGTCGGCCTGTCAAGCGTCAGCCACGGCGACGTCGGCTACTCGATGAAGGGCCTGGTGAACGTTCCGATCATCACCGATCGCGTCGCGATCCGCGCCTCGGCCTACTACACCCAGACCCCGGGCTACATCGACAACGTGAAGACCGGCGAGAAGGACGTGAACGACGGCCTGGCTCGCGGCGGCCGCGTTGAAGCCCGCTTCAAGGTCACCGACGACTTCACCGCCGACCTCTCGTTCTTCAAGCACAACTACCAGGACGGCGGACGTCCCGAGGATCTGGTCCGCGTGCCGGGCCTGGGCCGCGACTACCCCTCGCCGGACGGCTACAAGGACGACCTGAGCGTCTACAACCTGACCCTCAACTACGACCTGGGCTTTGCGAACCTGGTCTCCTCGACCTCGTACTTCGACCGCACCGTGGTCAACATGCGCTCGCTGGACGGCCTGCTGGCCCTGTTCCCGGTCAAGCCGAGCCCGCTGGTCGACACCACCGACTCGACCTTCTTCGCCCAGGAAATCCGCCTCGCCTCGCAGGGCGACGGACCGTTCAGCTGGGTGGTCGGCGCCTATGCCGACAAGAAGGAAATCTACTACCTGAACACCATCCCGGTGCCGGGCTTCGACGCGGCCATGGGCATCAACTCGAACAACTTCGGCGCGCCGAAGGACAACCCGTATTGGGGCTTCGACGATCTGACGGTGAAGACCTACGCCTTCTTCGGCGAGCTGACCTATGAGTGGAACAAGATCAGCGTCACCGGCGGCCTGCGCTATTTCAACTGGGATCAGGACTACAAGCTCTACGCCTCGGGCTTCCTGAACGGCGCGACGCCCAGCGATCCGCCGCGCCGCACGACGAAGGAAGACGGCTTCAACCCGAAGCTCAACATCTCCTATGACGTGACCGACGACGTGCTGGTCTACGCCCAGGCCGCGCGCGGCTTCCGTTACGGCGGCACCAACACCCCGGTGCCGAAGGACGTCTGCGCCGCTGAACTGGCCGACTTCCAACGCAACGGCGAAGACCCGAACGTGTTCGAGGCCGACAAGCTCTGGAACTACGAAATCGGCGGCAAGGGCACGTTCGCCGGCGGCCGGGTGATGGTGTCGGGCGCTTACTTCCACCTGGTGTGGGACGACATGCAGACCCAGCGCGCGCTGAACTGCGGCTTCGGCTTCCGTGAAAACGTCGGCGGGGCCGTCAGCGACGGCGTCGAGCTGGAACTGACCGCCAATCCGATCGAGGGCCTGACCCTGACGGCCGGCGGCGCCTACATCAACTCGCGTCTGTCGAACGACGTGGCGAACCTGAAGGCGAAGAAGGGCGACAAGGCCCCGTTCGTGCCGGAGCTCAGCTTCAACACCTCGGCCGACTATCGCTTCCCGCTGGGCAGCGAGGCCGAAGGCTTCGTCTATGGCGGCTATCAGTACATCGGCGAGCGCTTCACCCAGTTCAGCCCCAAGCAGGCGAACTATCGCCGGATGGCGGCCTATGGCGTGGTGAACGTGCGCACCGGCGTGACCTTCGACAACATCGAGTTCTCGCTCTACGCCAACAACCTGCTCGACGACCGTGGCGTGATCCGCGCCCTGGCCGAAACCCCGTTCGACCCCGAGGCGCGCATCCGCACGACGCCGCGGACGATCGGCGCCAATGTGCGTATGAACTTCTAGGACTAAGCGAGGCGGGGGCGCTGGCCGCCCCCGCCTCGATCCTGAGATTTTAGAAAGACCAAAGCCGATGAAGCTGGTTCGCCGCACCGCGCTCGCCGCGGCTCTTGGTCTGATGATACCGGGCGCGGCCTGGGCGGCGGCTCCCGCCCCCGTCGCGGTGGTGATGACCACCGACGCCGGCGTGGTGGAGCTGGAGCTCTATCCGGACAAGGCGCCGATCACGGCGGCCAACTTCCTGCGGTATGTCGACGAAGGCCGCTATGCCGGCGCGCAGTTCTATCGCGTGGTGCGGGCCGGGACCGACCCCAACCCTAACGCGCCGATCCAGGTGATCCAGGGCGGCATCGACAGCGACGCCCATCGCGGCCAGATGCTGGCGCCGATCGCCCACGAGACCACGGCCATGACCGGGATCAGCCACACCGACGGGGTGATCTCGATGGCCCGCGACGGCCCGGGCACCGCGACCTCGGAATTCTTCATCACGCTCGGCGACAACGCCAGCCTGGACGCCGGCGGCAAGCGCAATCCCGATGGCGCGGGCTACGCCGCCTTCGGCCGCGTGACCAACGGCATGGAGGTGGTGCGGGCTATCCAGGCATCTCCGTCGAACGCCCCGACCCCCGAACCCATCGTGCGCGGCCAGATCCTGGAAAAGCCGGTGGCGATCCTTTCCGTGAAGCGCAAGTGAGCCTCGACATGACCCTTCGTTCCTTCGCCGTCGGCCTGGCGTTCAGCCTGATGGCCACAGCCGCCTTCGCAGGCCCCGCCGAAGACCAGGCCGCTGTCGCCAAGGTGCTGGGCGAGGCCAGCGCCGGCTGGTCGCGCGGCGACCTCGACGCCTTCATGGCCAGCTACGAGCAGGCTCCGCAGATCAACTATGTCAGCGGCGGCAAGGTCACCCAGGGCTATGACGCGATCCGCGAGATCTATGCCCCGCGCTTCGCCGAGCCGACGAAGATGCCGAAGCTGACCACCGAGATCGTCGACTTCGATCCGCTGGGCGCCGACTACGCCGCCGTGGTCGGGCGTTTTCATCTGACGCTGCCGGACGGCAAGGACGCCACCGGGCTGTTCAGCCTGGTGTTCCACAAGACCGCGCAAGGCTGGCGCATCGTGTCGGACCACTCGTCCTAAGGGCGGGCCTTCTCCTCTCCCCGTTGGGGAAAGGTTGGGTGAGGGGCTCTTGCCTCACCGCCGAGATGATCGATCGTCAGCAGAGCGCCGCTGCGCGCCGCCCCCTCACCTAACCTCTCCCGAGGGAGAGGAATGCTAGCCGTTGCGCTTCACGTAGGCGCGGATGGCGGCGATGACCTGGTCTTGGTGGTCGGGGGTCAGGTAGGGGTGCATGGGCAGGCTCATGACCACATTGGCCTTGGCCTCGGTGACCGGCAGGCCGCCCGGAGTCGGATAGACCGAATAGACGTCCTGCTTGTGGATCGGGATCGGGTAGTAGACCGCGCTCGGCACGTCCTGGCTTTTCAGGTGGGCGACCAGGCCGTCGCGGTCGGGGGTCTCGATGGTGTATTGCGCCCAGACCGACACCCCGCCCTCGATCACCTTCGGTACGGTGACGACGTCGCCAAGCCCCTGGGCGTAGCGGTTGGCGACCTTGTTCCGGGCGGCGATCTCGTCGGCGAAGATGGTCAGCTTTTGCAGCAGGACGGCGGCCTGGATGGTGTCCATCCGGCTGTTCATGCCGATGCGCAGGTTCAGGTACTTGGGGTCGTGGTCGAAGGTCTTGCCGACCAGGTCCGACTTCACCGCCTGGCCGTGGACGCGCAGGCTGACCAGGATGTCGTGGAGCCGTTCGTCCTTGCACAGCACCGCGCCGCCGTCGCCGTAGCAGCCGAGCGGCTTGGCCGGGAAGAAGCTGGTGGTGGTGACGTCGGCCCAATGGATCGGGTGCTGGCCGTTCAAGGTGCAGCCAAAGCCCTGGGCGCTGTCGGCGATCAGCTTCAGGCCGTGCTTCCTGGCCACCGCCGAGATCGCCGGATAGTCGGCGGGCTGGCCGAACAGGTCGACGGCGATGATCGCCTTGGGCGTCAGCTTGCCCTCGGCCTTCACCGCTTCGATGGCGGCGTCGAGCTTGGCCGGGTCGAGATTGTAGGTGCCCTCCAGAACGTCGACGAACACCGGGCTGGCGCCGACCAGGGGCATGACCTCGGCGGTCGCGGCGAAGGTGAAGGAGGGGCAGAACACCGCGTCCCCCGGCCCGACGCCCCAGGCCATCAGCGGCAGTTGCAGCGCCTCGGTCCCCGACCCGCAGGACAGCACGAACGGCGCCTGGCCGAATTCACCGAGCGCCTGTTCGAACTGGCCGATCTCCGGACCCATGATGTAGGCGCCCGAGCGCACCACCTTGAGGATCGCATCTTCCAACGGCTGGCCGAGGCGGGCGCGTTGGGTTTGCAGGTCGATGAACGGGATCGGCATGGGAATTTCCGCGAAGTGAAGCGGCGCGCTTCATGACATGCGGAGTCTAGCGAAGCCACACACGCTTGTTTTCGGAAAATTTCGAACCGCGCCGGGAAATCAGGCCGCCAGCGGTGCGACCAGCGGCAGCAGGGCGGCGACCACCAGGCGGCTGAGCATCCGGCCTTCCAGGGGAATGATGGCGTCGATGAAGCGGGCGTCGTTGGTGGCGTCCATGGCCGGCGGGTCTTGCAGCAGCGCCTCGTCGATCACGAAGGTCTCCTGCACGGCGTCGACCAGCAGGCCCGCCAACCGCTCGCCATGCTGGACCACCACGATCACGTGGCGGGTTGAGGCCTGCGTCTGGCCAAGATCCAGGCGGTTGCGCAGGTCGATCACCGGCATGATCGTGCCGCGCAGGTTGATCACGCCCAGCATGTAGGGCGGGGTGTGCGGTATCGGCGTGGCGGCGGTCCAGCCGCGGATTTCGCGGACCGCCCGGATGTCGATGCAGAACTCCTGGCCGGCGATCTCGAACGAGATGAGTTCGAGCTTGCCGTCGGTGCGCTCCTCCATGGTCAGAGATCTTCCCACTTCTCGGCGGCCGCGGACAGCTGGGCCTGAGCCTGGCGCACCGGGTTGCGGGCCGGCAGGTGGCGTCCCGACTGGGCGGGCTCCGGCCGTCGAGCGGCCGCCTGGCCTGCCGCGCCGGTCTTGAACCGGGTGACCATCCGCGCCAGCTCTCCGCCCTCGTTCTTCAGGCTGCTGGCCGCGGCGGTGACCTCCTCCACCATGGCGGCGTTCTGCTGGGTCACCTGATCCATCTGGTTGACGGCGCTGTTGACCTCGTTGAGCCCAGTCGCCTGCTCGTTCGCCGAGTTGGCGATATCGGAGATCAGGCCGTCGATCTCGGTGACCTTGGAGACGATGCCGCTCAGGGCCTCGCCGGTGTCGCCGACCAGCTTCACCCCGCGCGCCACCTGGGCGCTGGAGTTGGAGATCAGGGTCTTGATCTCCTTGGCCGCCTCGGCCGAGCGCTGGGCCAGGGCCCGGACCTCCTGGGCCACGACCGCAAAGCCCTTGCCGGCGTCGCCGGCCCGGGCGGCCTCGACCCCGGCGTTCAGCGCCAGCAGGTTGGTCTGGAAGGCGATCTCGTCGATCACTCCGATGATCTGGGTGATCTGGCCCGAGCTCTGTTCGATCTCGCCCATCGCCGAGACAGCGTCGCGCACCACGTCGCCGGACTGGGCGGCGTCGGACTTGGCGGCCGAGGCGGCGGCCGAGGCCTGGCGGGCGCCCTCGGCGCTGCGCTTCACCGCGGCGGTGATCTCGTCGAGGGCGGCGGCGGTCTGCTCCAGGCTGGCGGCCTGCTGCTCGGTGCGGTGCGACAGGTCGTTGGAGGCCGAGGCGATTTCGTCGGACCCGTTGCGCACCGCGCCGGTGGCGTCGGTGATCGCGCCGATCGCCGTGCGCAGGCTGTCGAGCGCGGCGTTGAAGTCGTTCTTGATCTGCTCGTGCGCCCCGGTGAAGGACGCGTCGATGTGGGTGGTCAGGTCGCCGTCGGCCAGCCGGCGCAGGCTGTCGGCGAGGATCTCGACGACCTTGTTCTGTTCGTCCTCGACCTTGCGGCGCTGGGCGTCGGCCTCGAGACGGGCGCTCTCAAGCGAGTCCAGATAGACCGAGATCGCGAAGTCCATGTCGAGCAGGGTGGCCTTGGTCAGCGCGCCGAGCTCGCGGGCGGTCTGCTTTGACGAGGTCTTGCGCGAGGCGAAGCCGCCCTTGGGCCAGCGCGCCTCCAGCACCTTTTCGATCAGGGTCTCGAGCACCAGGGCGTAGCCGCCGATGTACCAGCGCGGCTCCAGCCCGATCCTGGCGTGAACCTCGCCGACCGTCGTGACGGCCTGGACGTAGCGTTCATCCAGCTTGCCGCTGGAGATGACGTCCCAGTGGTCGACCTGCTTGTTCTTCGCGCCGGTGATGCTGCTCTCGCTGGCGAAGAACTTCTTGGTCTGCGGGGTCGCCCGGACCTGCTCGTAGAAGCCGTCCAGCGCGGCGGGCAGCTCCTGCATGATGATGGTCTTGACGCCCCTGATGTCCTGCAGCGCGGACGGGCTGAGTTTGATGAAGTCCAGGCGCTCGTTCAGGGCGTTGGAAGACGTCATATGTATTCACCCAGGCGTAATTGTTCCCGTTATGCGGGAATGGCGCGTGGATTCTGGTTAAAAACTCGATAACGCGAAGCATTCGACAGTCTAGAATAGCGAGTGCGCGCCGCGCTCTGGCGGCGGTGCATCCGTAAAATCCGCACTTTCCATCTTTTGCGGATTTTGACGCCGTGGTTGCAGTATTCCGAGGGGCGTCCATGCGCGCCGAGCTCGGTGATCTTGCCTGGCGGTCGACGTCCATGGATCCCCGGGACAAGCGCCCGGGGATGACGACACGGAGCGGGCGCGGGTCTTAGATCTGCCGGGTGCGGCCTTCCCAATAGGGGGCGCGGACCTTGTTGCGTTGGATCTTGCCGGCTTCCGAGCGTGGCAGTTCGCTCACGAAGTCGAGGCCGCGGGGGACCTTGTAGGCGGCCAGGGTCTGACGTCCGAAGGCCAGGATCTCCTGGGCCAGGTCGTCGGACGGTTGGTAGCCCGGCTTCAGCAGGATCACCGCCCGGACCTGTTCGCCCCACTCGTCGTGCGGGATGCCGACGGTCGAGCTATCGGCCACGGCCTCGTGCTTGATCAGTTCGTTGTCGACTTCCTGCGGGTAGATGTTCACCCCGCCGGAAATGATCGTCTCGGCGTTGCGGCCGGTGAGGAACAGGTAGTCGTCCTCATCGAAATAGCCGACGTCGCCCATGGTGAAGAAGCCGTCGACGCGGTTGGCGGCGGTCTTGGCCTCGTCCTTGAAATAGGTGAAGCCGCCGCCGGGCGGGAGCTGGTGATAGATGCCGCCGGGCGTACCCGCGGGCAGGTCGGCGCCGGCCTCGTCGAGGATGCGGACCTGCAGCAGGGCCGGGCGCTTGCCGACGCTGCCGGGCTTCTTCAGCCATTCCTCGGAGGTGATGGTGAAGCCCGCGCCGCCTTCGGAGCCGGCATAGTATTCCGACAGGATCGGGCCGAACCACTCGATCATCGCCTGCTTGACCTCGGGCGGGCAGGGCGCCGCGCCGTGGACGATGTATTTGACGTGGTCGATCGGGTACTTGGCCTTCACCTCGGGCGGCAGGGCCAGCAGACGCTGGAACATGATCGGCACCATGTGCAGGTGCGTGACCTTCTGTTCGGAGATGGTGCGCAGGACCAGTTCGGAATCCCACTTGTCGATGAAGTGCAGCGGCACGCCCGCGCCCATGGCGGCGCGGATGTCAAAGGCCAGCGGCGCGGCGTGATAGGCCGGGCCGGCGCAGAGCTGGATGGAGGTTTCCGGATCGTAGCCGCGCAGGACGTACATCGCCTGCGGGGTGATCACCGGGGCCGGGCGGAAGACGCCCTTTGGCCGGCCGGTGGTGCCGGAGGTGTACATCATCTGGTTGCCCAGCACCGGGTCGGTGATGTCGGCGCCGTCCAGCGAGGCGATAGCGGCCTCATAGTCCTGGAAGCCCTCGATGGGCCCGCCGACGGCGAGCTTCAGCACCAGGCCCGGGCATTCGGCGGCGGCGGCCGGCAGGGTGGCCACGCGGGCTTCGCCGACCAGGACCTTGGCCTCGCAATCCTTGATGATGTAGGCGATTTCGTCGGCGGTCAGGTGCCAGTTCACCGGCGTGATCCGCAGGCCCGAGCGCAGGGTGGCGGCCTGGACGGCCACGAACTCGGCGCGGTTGGAGCAGGCCAGGGCCAGGCTGTCGCCGGCGACCAGGCCGTGTTGACGGAAGAGGCGGGTGAGCTTGTTCGCCGTCGCGTTGATCTGGGCGAAGGTCGTGATCTTGCCGTCCGGGTCGACGACCGCCGCCTTGTCGGGGTGGACCTTGGCCCATACCGCAGTGGTCATGCCGGTGGCGGCCGCTGCTTCCAGGGCCTCGTCCAGGCTTACGCGCTCTTTCAAATCTTCCATCAAATCCTCCCGTCGCCGGTGACCGGAGGAACGGAACACACGGCTCTTTTTTCTATGGTCCGAGACGGCGTTTCGTCGGCGATCGCGGCGCGAAATATGCGCGGCGAGGGTGACCGTTTCCGCTTCGGAATCCCACCATGACAGGCGACGGCGCGCCCGACAACGCCGCGCGCGATCCGAACGTAGGCCGGATATGGACGCGATCTCGCGGTTGGGCGGGCAGGCCCGCGATCCACCGACCTTCGGCTAGAAAGCGCCGGCGGTCGCTCGCCGATATTCTCCGCACGCGTCAAAACAAGTCTGGCGCGCGTCCGGGCGGCGCCTCAGAATGAATTCCATACTTGAAGATGGAATTTGTGATGAGTGAGTCACACCCCTCACCGCGGGGTGCGCGACCCTCTGACTCCGCCTCGATCAAGGTCGATGTCAGCGAGATGCCGCGTGTGCTGCAGCGGATCACCGCGCTCTCGCTGCGTTATCCCGGGCGGATGGCGATCGCGATCGGCTGCTCGCTGGGCGCGGCGGTCGCCAGCCTGACCCTGCCGCGCCTGTTCGGCTCGGCGGTCGACCAGGCCCAGGTGCTGCTGAAGGCCGGGGCGGCCCATGCCGGCGAGGCGCAGAGCGCGCTATGGATGACCGCCCTGCTGGTCATCGCCGCCACCGTGGTGCGCGGCGTGCTGACCATGATGTCGGGCTATATGGGCGAATATGTCAGTCAGCGGGTCGGCTACGATCTGCGGCTGCAGTTCTTCCAGCAACTCCAGCGGCTGTCCTTCGGCTTCCACGACCGCATCCATTCGGGCGACCTGATCACCCGGGGCATGCTCGACCTGGAGGGCGCGCGGGTCTTCATCCAGGGCGGGGTGATGCAGGCGGTCAGCCTGGTCCTGCTGCTGGGCTTCGGCGCCTATATGATGCTGTCGAACGATGTGGTCATGGGCCTGATCGGCTTGGCCTTCGTGCCGATCGCCGGCTGGGCGCTGGCGCGGATGGGGTTCCTGCTGCGGGTCACCTGGCTGCGGGTGCAGGAACTGATGTCGATCCTGACCCTGACCATGGAGGAGAACCTCCAGGGCATTCGCGTGGTCCGCGCCTTCGCCGGCAAGCGCTTCGAGATGGCCAAGTTCGACGCCGCCTCGCTCGACGCGCTGAACTTCTCCTACAAGCGCATCACCCTGCGGTTCCGGGCGGTCTCGGTGATGACCGTCTCGTTCTACAGCTCGATGGGCGTGCTGCTCTGGTACGGCGGGCACAAGGTGGCGGCCGGGACGATGAGCGTCGGCAAGCTCACCGAGTTCCTGACCTACATGACCCTGCTTCAGACCCCGATCCGGCAGATCGCGATGATCTTCAACGCCGCGGCGCGGGCCACCTCCTCGGGCGCGCGGCTGTTCGAGGTGCTGGACCTGGAGCCGGAGATCGCCGATGCGCCGGGCGCCAAGCCCCTGGCCCCGACCAAGGGGACGCTGCGCTTCGAGAATGTCGACTTCAGCTACGATACGGGCGGCAAGCAGATCCTGCACGGGGTCAGTTTCGAGGTCGGCGCGGGCCAGACGCTGGGGATTGTCGGCCCGCCGGGCAGCGGCAAGTCGACCATCGCCAACCTGGTCCCGCGCTTCTACGACGTCACCGGCGGGGCGATCACCCTCGACGGCCAGGACATCCGCGACGTCACCCTGGCCTCCTTGCGCGAGTATGTTGGGCTGGTGCAGCAGGAGGCGTTCCTGTTCGATAGCTCCATCGGCCACAACGTCGCCTACGCCGATCCCTGGGCGGAGGAGGAGCGCATCGTCGGCGCGGCGCGGACCGCGCAGATCCACGACCACATCGCCGGCCTGCCGGGCGGCTATGAGACGAGGGTCGGCGAGCGCGGTGTGGCGCTGTCGGGCGGCCAGCGCCAGCGGATGAGCATCGCGCGCGGCGTGGTGCCCGGCCCCGGCGTGATGATCTTCGACGATAGCACCGCGGCCATCGACGCGGTGACCGAGCGGCGGGTGCGCGACGCGCTGGCGGAGGCCACGGCGACCAAGGCCACGATCATCATCGCCCACCGGCTGTCGTCATTGATGCACGCCGACCATATCGTGGTGCTGGACGAGGGCGCGGTGGTTGAGCGCGGAACCCACGGCGAGCTGGTCGCGCAGGGCGGGATCTACGCCGACCTCTACGAACTGCAGACCAGGTCCGACGCCGAGGCGACCCTGGACGAGGACGCCATCCTCCAGCCTCAGGAGGTCCCGGCGTGAGTGAGACCGTGCAAGCTCCCCCCGCCCGCCAGCGGCGCGCGTCCCTGGGATCGTCCGAGGGCGAGGACATCTTCGGAACCTTCGACAAGGGCGTGGCGACCCGGTTCCTGGAGATCATGCAGCCGCATAAGCGCTCGTTCTTCCTGGCGGTGATCGCGGTGCTGGTCTCGGCCGCCTCGGTGGTGACGATCCCGGCGCTGATCGGGCGGGCGGTCAACGCCGCCGTGGCCCGCGACGGCGATCTACTGGACCAGACCCTGATCGCCTTCGCCGGGCTGATCGTGGTCTACGCCACCGCCTTCTTCACCGAGCAATGGCTGTCGGCGCGGCTGGCCCAGCGGGTGATTTTCGACGTCCGCCGCAAGATGTTCGATCACTTCCAGGACGTGTCGCTGTCCTTCATGGACAAGACCCACGTCGGGCGGATCATGTCGCGCCTGCAGGGCGACGTGAACGCGCTTCAGGAGTTCCTGGAGAGCTCCACCGGCGCGGTCGGCGACATCGCCATGCTGATCGGCATCACCGGCGTGCTGATCAGCATGGACTGGAAGCTGGGGCTGCTGACCCTGACCGTACTGCCGCTGCTGATCATCGTGCGGGCGATCTGGCTGCCGTTCTCCAAGAAGAGCTTCCGAGACGCGCGCGACGCCTCCTCGACCGCCAACTCGGCCCTGGCCGAGAACATCAACGGCGTGCGCACCGTGCAGGAGAGCCGCCGCGAGGCGGTGAACTTCGAGCTCTACAAGGAGAAGACCTACGAGAATTTCGCCGCCCAGGCCCATGCCTCGTGGATGACCCAGATCATGGTGCCGACGGTCGACGTCCTGACCGGCTTCGCCATGGCCATCGTCATCGTGGTCGGCGGCAATGCAGTGCTGGGCGGGCGGCTGGAGGTCGGGGTGATGGTCGCCTTCATCTTCTATGTGCAGCGGTTCTTCGATCCGGTGCGGATGCTGTCGATGCAGTACACGATCATGCAGCGGGCCATGGCCGCCGGGCACCGGATCTTCGAGGTGTTGGACGTCAAGGTGGCGATCACCGACGCGCCGGACGCCCAGCCGCTGGCCGACGTTCCGGCGACGGTGGAGTTCAAGAACGTCACCTTCGGCTACGATCCGGCGCGGCCGGTGTTGCACGACATCAGCCTGAAGGTGAACCCGCGCGAGGTGGTGGCCCTGGTCGGGCCGACCGGCTCGGGCAAGACCTCGATCATCGCCCTGACCCACCGGTTCTACGAGGTCGATCAGGGCCAGATCCTGGTCGGCGGCCACGACGTGCGCGACGTGACCTTGGACTCGCTGGGCAAGACCATCGGCATGGTGTTGCAGGAGCCGTTCCTGTTCACCGGCACCATCGAGGAGAACATCCGCTACAACACCGCCGGCGCCAGCTTCGACGACGTGGTCGGCGCCGCCAAGGCGGTGAGCGCGCACGAGTTCATCATGCGCCTGCCGGACGGCTATCAGACCAAGCTGGGCCAGCGCGGCCGCAACATCTCGATGGGCCAACGGCAGCTGATCTCGTTCGCCAGGGCCCTGGTGGCCGATCCCCAGATCCTGATCCTCGACGAGGCGACGGCCAATATCGACAGCTTCACCGAGCAGGCGATCCAGAAGGCGCTGAAGGTGCTGTTCTCGGGCCGCACCTGCATCGTCATCGCTCACCGGCTGGCGACCATCCGCGACGCCGACCGCATCGTGGTGCTGCAACAGGGGCGCATCCTGGAGCAGGGGAACCACGACGAGCTGATGGCGACCGGCGGGCTGTACTCCCACCTCTACACCTCGGCCCACGCCTCGTTCGACGACCAGGTGGTGGCGACGACGGGCGACGCGGAGTTCGCGACGCGGACTTAGGGGGCGGCGGCGGCCGCCCCACTCCACTCGTCATCCTCCGGGCTCGCGAAGCGAGATCCGGGAGACCCGAGCTGAGTTGCAGAACTTGATAGGCCGCTTGGGTCCCCCGGATCAGCCTTCGGCCGCCCGGAGGATGACGAACGTGGGTGAGGGCGTATGGCGTGGTTCCCCGGAGGTGAGCGCGTCCTGTAGGGTGCCCAGGCTATCCGCTTCCGAAAGTCATCCCATGTTCCGCACAACCGCTATCTCCCTCGCCCTGGCTCTGCTGGCCACCACGGCCCAGGCCCAAAGCTCCGGCCCGATCGATCCGGCGCGGTTGTCGGACATCGTCAAGACCATGGCCTCGGACGCGTTCGAGGGCCGCTCGCCTGGATCGCCGGGGGAGGCCAAGACCGTCGAGTACCTGACGGCGCAGTTCAAGGCGCTGGGCCTGGAGCCGGCCGGCGACAAGGGCGGCTATACGCAGGACGTGCCGCTGGCGCGGTTCCAGGTGAAGGACGGCGGGGTCTATGGCCTGACCCTCAAGGGCCAGGCTCATCCGCTGGAGCGCAATAAGGACATCTCGGCCTCGACCCTGCGGCCGGTCGACCGGGTGAGCATCGCCAACGCCCCGATGGTGTTCGTGGGCTATGGCGTCTCGGCCCCCGAGCGCCGCTGGGACGACTTCAAGGGCGTGGACCTGAAGGGCAAGATCGCCGTCTTCCTGATCAACGATCCCGACTTCGAGGCCCAGGCCGGCGAGCCCGTGGCCGGTAAGTTCGGCGGTCTGGCCGCCACCTATTACGCGCGCTGGACCTACAAGTACGAGGAGGCCGCGCGGCGCGGCGCGCTAGGTGCGCTGATCGTTCATGAGACGCCGGGCGCCGGCTACGGCTGGTCGACGGTGATCGCCTCGAACGGCGAGGCCTTCGACATCGTCCGCGCCGATCCGGCCAAGGAGAAGGTGTTGCTGCAGGGCTGGCTGAGCGGCGAGGTCTCCAAAGAGCTGTTCGCCTCCGCAGGGTTGGATTTCGCGACCCTGAAGGCCCAGGCGCGGCGGGCGGATTTCAAGCCGGTGGCGCTGAACGGCGCGGCGTTTTCCGCCGACTACGGCATGAGCCACGGCCGGGTGATCAGCCGCAACGTGCTGGGCAAGATCACCGGCGCCTCGCGACCCAATGAGAGCGTGATGTTCGCGGCCCACTGGGACGCCTTTGGCGTCGGTGCGCCGGACGCGGAAGGCCGCACCGTGCGGCCGGGCGCCCTGGACGACGCCATCGGCGTGGCCGGGACCATGGAGATCGCGCGGGCCTTCAAGGCGGGACCCACGCCGGCCCGGACCCTGGTGTTCGCGGCCTGGACGGCGGAGGAGCGCGGGTTGCTGGGTTCGGAATATTACGGCGTCCATCCGACCGTGCCGCTGGAGACCATGGCGGCGAACCTGACCATGGACGTGCTGCAGCCCAACGGGCCGGCGCGCGACGTGGTGCTGATCGGCTCGGGCCAGAACAGTCTGGAGGACATGCTGGTCAAGGCCGCCAAGATCCAGGACCGGACAGTGACGCCCGACGCGCGACCCGAGCGGGCGCTGTTCTACCGCGCCGACCACTTCTCGCTGGCCCGGCGCGGCGTGCCGGTGCTGCTGATGATGGGGCTGGGCGGCGGGGCGGACCTGATCGAGGGCGGCCGCGCGGCCGGCGACAAGTGGGTCAACGACTACACCGCCAAGTGTTACCACCAGACCTGCGACGCCTGGTCGGCCGACTGGGACCTGCGCGGCGCGGCCCAGGACGTGGCCCTGCTCTACGACATGGGCCAGGAGCTGGCGAACCCGGGCGTCTGGCCAAGCTGGAAGCCGGACTCCGAGTTTGGGCCTGTGCGTGATGCGAGCGCCGCGAAGCGCGCAAAATAGTCGTCATCCTCCAGTCGTCTGAAAGACGATCCGGGGGACCCAAGCGGCCTATCAAGTTCGGCAACTCAGCTTGGGTCCCCCGGTTCTCGCTTCGCGAGCCCGGAGGATGACGAGCTTTAGGACCTTATCCCGCCCACTTCTTGAACAGCACGCAGGCGTTGACGCCGCCAAAGCCGAAGCCGTTGGAGAGCGCGTAGCCGAGGTCGGCCTTGCGGGCGGTGAGCGCCACGAGGTCGAGGCCGGCGGCGGCTTCGTCGGGGTTCTCAAGGTTGAGGGTCGGGGGGATCACGCCGTCGCGCAGGGCGAGCACCGTGAAGATCGCCTCCAGACCGCCGGCCGCGCCGAGCAGGTGGCCGGTGGCGGACTTGGTCGAGCTGATCGCCGGACCCTTGCCCCCGCCGAACACCGCCTTGATGGCCGCCAGTTCGCCCTTGTCGCCGACCGGGGTCGAGGTGGCGTGGGCGTTCAGGTGGTCGATGGCGGCCGGTTCGACGGCGGCTTGGGCGAGCGCGATGCGCATGGCGCGGGCCGCGCCCTCGCCGTCCTCGGGACCGGCGGTCAGGTGGAAGGCGTCGGCGCTGGTGCCATAGCCGACCAGTTCGGCGATCGGCGTGGCGCCGCGGGCCAGGGCGTGCTCCAGCTCCTCGATCACCATGATGCCGGCGCCCTCGCCCATGACGAAGCCGTCGCGGGCGGCGTCGAACGGACGCGAGGCCTTGGTGGGTTCGTCATTGAAGGCCGAGCCCAGCGCACGGGCGGCGGCGAAGGAGCCGAGACTGACGCGGTCGATGGTGGATTCGGCCCCGCCGCAGATGGCGATGTCGGCCTCGCCCGAACGGATCAGCCGCGCGGCGTCGCCGATGGCCTGGACACCGGCGGCGCAGGCGGTGACGGGCGCGCCGAGCGGACCCTTGAAGCCGTGGCGGATCGAGACCCAGCCGGCCGCCAGGTTGGCCAGGAACGAGGGCACGGTGAACGGCGACAGGCGACGCACGCCGCGCGAGTCGGTGATCCGCACCGCCTCGGCGATGGCCGGGAAGCCGCCGATGCCGGTGGCGATGATGGTCGCGGTGCGATCCTTCTGGGCGTCGCTCTCGGGCGCCCACTTGGCCTGGGCGATGGCTTCGTCCGCCGCGGCCAGCGCGAACTGGATGAAGCGGTCCATCTTCTTCTGGTCCTTGCCGGGGACCGCGGCGTCGAGGTCAAAGCCGGCCTCGGCGTCCTCGGCCTTGGACTGGACCGTGCCGGCCACCTGGGCCGGCACATCGGGGGCGAGATCGGCGGGCAGGCGCCGCAGACCTGATTGGCCGGCGATCAGTCGCGCCCAGGCGGCCTCTGTTCCTGTCCCGAGCGGCGACACCACGCCCAACCCGGTCACCACGATCCTACGCATAGACGTCACCTTTCAGCATTTTCCAGGGCCAACGCCGCCTGTTCCAGGTCGACGAGGGCGGCTCGGGTCGTATCGGCGGAACCGCCGAGCGCCCGGGCGAGATCAGATTGGGCCTTCACCCAGATGGGGACGCCCGATGTTATCAGGTTCAGCCCCGCCTGGGTGATCGCGATGCGTCGCCCCCGGCGGCCACGGCCGCCGGTGATGGCGATCAGGCCGCGTTCTTCCAGCAATTTCAGGTTTCGCAGCAGGGCGGAAGGCTCAACGTCGACCTCGTCGGCGACGGCGGCCACGGAACGGTCCTCGCCGCGGGCGACGACGCCCAGCAGGATGAACTGCGCGATGTTCAGGTTCAGAGGGCGGAGGCGCAGATTGAAGGCGCGGGTCACGGCGCGCGCGGCCTTGCGGCTGCGATGGCCGAAGCAGAAGGCGTCCATCTCCGTCAGCGATGCCATAATCAGGCATATACCGCTTTTCTAATTCGGTATCTACCGCTTTTAGATGCTCCCTCTCTGGGGGAGCTGTCAGCGACAGCTGACGGAGAGGGACTACGACTCCTGCCGCTACCCCCTCCGTCGCGCTGCGCGCGCCACCTCCCCCAGCGGGAGAGGATCTGAAGTCTCGCTATCCCGCCCGCAGCCGGGCGAGCGCCTCGGGGAAGCGGCGCGAGAGCGGGGCCTCCACGCCGCCGAGGCCGACAGCGTAGTCGCCGGACTTCTCAGGCCGCAGTTCGGTGACGCGGGCGGCGTTGACCAGCCAGGAACGGTGGGTGCGCACGAAGCCGTGGGGCGTCAGCTCGGCCTCGATGGCGGTGAGCGAGGAGCGCATCAGCGGTTTGCGGCCGTCGGCCAGGACGAACTCGACATAGTTGCCGGCCGAACTGACGGCGAGGATGTCGGCGACCTGGGCCCTGACCACCTTGGCCCCGTCGCGGATGTCGAAGGTGGCGGGAGACGTCGTGGCGGCCTCGCCTTGCTGCGGCCGGCCATAGGCGCGCAGCAGGGCCCAGAAGGCGGTGAGACCGATGAAGTAGCCGAGGCCGTCCTTGCGCAGTTCGTAGATGAAGCGGTCGGGGACGACGTACTGGTAGGGGATGTCCAGGGCGGCGAAGACCAGCAGCCGCAAGCCATAGAACCCCAGGACGTGGACGCTCGAGAAGATCAGCAGGGCGGTGATGTGAACGGCCAGCACCCGCCAGCGCGGCCGGCTGTCCAGGGGCGCGATGCGGTAGGCGAGCAGGGCGATCGGCAGGCAGGCGATGGCGCTGAGCGCGCTCGTGTACTGCTGGATCAGCGGATAGATCCAGTGAACGCCGGGGTTGTCCTGGATCTCGGTGAAGATGTTGACCGTGTTGAGCGCCAGGATGGTCACGGCGAACAGCGGGAAGGCGCGCCGCCAGAAGATCCCGTTCATCCCCGATAGGTCGCCGCTCGTCACGCCCGGCCTCCGCCCGTCCCGATGGCCGCGCCGCGCGTACCTGGGGGCTTTCCGCGCCGGGCGGACATCACCGAACACTGGCTGATCTCGTCCACCCCAGAGCTCACGCCATGACCTCCGCCGTTTCCTCAGAACGCCGCCCCGACCTCGACTGGATCCGGGTGGGCGCCTTCTTCCTGCTGATTCTCTATCACGTCGGCATGTTCTACGTGCCCTGGGGCTTCCACGTGAAGTCGCCCCATCCGGTGGCGGCGCTGGAGCCGCTGATGCTGATCACCAATCCTTGGCGGCTGACCCTGCTGTTCCTGGTGTCGGGCGCGGCGACCCGGTTCATGGCCGACAAGCTGAGCGCGGGCGGATTGGCCAAGGCGCGGACGGCGCGGCTGCTGCCGCCGTTGCTGTTCGCCGTCCTGGTGATCGTGCCGCCCCAGACCTATTACGAGATCGTCGAGAAGCTCGGCTATTCGGGCTCGGTCCTCGACTTCTATGGCAAGTACGTCACCGCCTCGGGCCACTGGCGGCCAGATGGTGAGCCGCTGATCACGCCGACCTACAATCATATGTGGTTCGTGGCCTATCTGTTCATCTACAGCCTGATCCTGGCCGGCCTGCTGAAGGTCGGGCGCGGCGCCGTGGGCCGGTTGGAGGCGGGGTTGGAGCGGGCGCTGTCAGGCTGGGGCCTGCTGGTCTGGCCGATGGTCTGCCTGATCGTGCTGCGGATGACGCTGTTTCCGATCTTCGACATCACCCACGCCCTGGTCGACGACTGGTACAACCATGCCCTGTCGTTCGGGGTCTTCGTCTTCGGGTTCCTGACCGCCAAGTCGCAGGTCCTGAAGGCGGCCTTCATCAGGGTCCGCTGGCCGGCCCTGATCCTGGCCTTGGCGGGCTACGGCGCCTACGTGGCCATTCGCATGGCCTATCGCGGAGACGAGCCGGCGCCGGACGCGGTGCTGCTGATCGCCCGCGTGGCCTACGGTGTCGACCAATGGGGCGCGATCGCCGCGATCCTGGGTTTCGGGGCCAAGCACCTGACCCGCGGCGGGCCGGTGCTGACCTATCTGACGCTGGGGGTGTTCCCGTTCTACATCGTCCACCAGACCTTCATCGTCGTGGCCGGCTATCACCTGGCCAGGCTTGACCTGCCGCAGGGCCTGGAGGCCGCGATCCTGATCATTGGGACCTTCGCGACCTGCCTCCTGACCTACGAGATCGTCCGGCGGGTGAACCTGCTGCGGCCGCTGTTCGGCCTGAAGCCGACGCCGCCCGTGCGGGGCGTGGAAGTAGGGGGCAATCGTCCAGAGATTGCATAGGGCCACGGGCCGGGCCAATGATAGCGCCAGCCAAGCTCGGACTTGGCGCAGGCCTGGGAGAATTCTCACGTGACCATTCTTCGCCACCGCTTCGCGCGTGCAGTCTTGATCGTGCTGGCGCCTATGCTGATCGCCGGGTGCGGGGTCAACACCATCCCCACCAAGGACGAAGCCGCCAAGGCCCAGTGGGCCGAGGTCCAGAACCAGTATCAACGCCGGGCGGACCTGATCCCGAACCTGGTGGAGACCGTGAAGGGCTACGCCACCCAGGAGCGCGAGGTCCTGACCCAGGTCACCGAAGCCCGCGCCTCGGCGACCCAGGTCAAGGTCGACGCCTCGACCATCACCGACCCCGCGGCCTTCGAGAAATACGCCGCCGCCCAGGACCAGCTGTCGGGCGTGCTGGGCCGGCTGATGATGATCCAGGAGCGCTATCCGGACCTGAAGTCGAACCAGAATTTCATGGCCCTGCAGAGCCAGCTCGAGGGCACCGAGAACCGCATCGCCATCGCGCGGCGCGACTACAACGCCGCGGTCCAGAGCTACAACACCGAGATCCGCACCTTCCCCGGCGCCCTGTGGGCCGGGACCGTGCACCGCTGGGCCAAGCCGATGCAGACCTTCGCGGCCAACGCCGCGGCGCAGTCGGCGCCTAATGTCAGCTTCGGCGCGCCGGCCGCGCCTTCGGTGGCGGCTCCGGCGGCCGCGCCCGCCCCGGCGGCGGCCAACGCCCAATGACAAGGCTTGCGGGACCGCGGGGCGTCTTTCGCCTCGCGGTCCTGGTCCTGCTGCTGAGCGTCGGTGCGGCGTTCGCCGCCGCGCCGAAGTTCCCGCCGCTGACCGGGCGGGTGGTGGACAACGCCAATATCCTGTCGCCGCAGGTCGAGGCGGAACTGACCACCGAGCTGGCGACCCTGGAGACCCAGACGGGCCGCCAGCTGGTCGTGGCGACCCTGCCGGACCTGCAGGGCTACGAGATCGAGGACTACGGCTACCAGCTGCTGCGCACCTGGGGCATCGGCAGCAAGGAGCGCGACGACGGCGCGATCCTGATCGTCGCGCCCAGCGAGCGGAAGGTGCGGATCGAGGTCGGCTATGGCCTGGAGCCGGTGCTGACCGACGCCCTGTCCAGCGTGATCATCAATCAGCGGATCCTGCCGGCCTTCAAGGCCGGGAACATGGAGGCTGGCGTCGTCGACGGCGCCCGCGGCCTCATCCAACAGCTCTCCTTGCCTGACGAGGAGGCCCGCGCGGCGGCCGCGGCGCCGGCCAAGGCGCAGGGCGGCGAGAGCACCGGGCCGGCGACCATCCTGGTCATCTTCATCATCTTCTGGCTGCTCAGCGGCGTGCTCGGCGGCTTTGGCCGACGGCGCGGCGGCCGGGGCCTCTGGTGGCTGCTGCCGCTGCTGCTGAACGGCGGCGGGGGAGGCGGTGGTCGCGGCGGCGGCGACTGGGGCGGCGGCGGCTTCGGAGGCGGCGGTTTTGGCGGGGGCGGCTTTGGCGGCGGCGGCGGGTCCGGCGGCGGCGGCGGAGCTTCGGGGAGTTGGTAGGGATGCTGACGGAATCTGACCGCGCGCGGGTCGAGGCCGCGGTGAAGGCGGCCGAGCTCGGGACGACCGGCGAGATCTACTGCGTGGTGGCCGCCGAGTCCTCGGACTATCTGGAAGTGCCCATCGCCTGGGGGGCGATCGCCGCGCTGGCCGCGCCGGCGGTGCTGCTGGCGTTCGGCGTCCATGTCACCGCGCCCGACGATTTTGGCGGCGGCTGGTCGGCCGCCCAGATGAGTTCGGCCGCCGAGACCGCGGCGCGCGGCGCGCTGAGCGGGGCGATCTTGCTGCAGGGCGTACTGTTCGTGCTGGTGGCGATCCTGGTCGCCATCGGGCCGATACGGCGGTGGATGACGCCCCGGGCGCTGAAGCGCGAGCGGGTGCGCCGCCGGGCGCACGAGCAGTTCCTGGCCAAGAACCTGCAGTCGACGCGCGAGCGCACCGGGGTGCTGATCTATGTCTCGGCCAGCGAACACATGGCCGAGCTGATCGCCGACGAGGGCATCGCCGCCAAGGTCAATGACGCGGCCTGGGACGGGGCGATGCAGCGGCTGATCGACGGGTTCAAGGCCGGGCGTCCCGCCGACGGCTTCGAGGACGCCATCGCGCTCTGCGGCACGATCCTGGCCGAGCACTTCCCGCCGCGCGACGACGACAATCCCAACGAACTGTCGGACTCGGTGGTGGTGCTGGGTTAGGCCTCGACCGATCATCGAAGCACCTAAGATCCCTCTCCCTCGGGAGAGGCTAGGTGAGGGGGCCGGGGAGCGGCGTTCCTGGCCAACGGTCCTGGCGGCGTAGAGGGCGGTCAGCCGTAGCGGGCTTCCAGCAGGTCGATTTCGCGAACCATCCGGCGCGCGGCTTCCTCGTCCAGTTCGCGGCGACGGGCCATGCGGAAGATCTCGTCGCGCTCGGCGCGCAGGCCGGCCAGACGCAGCTGGCGTTCGATCTGATCGACTTTCTGGTTATGGGCGGCGGCCTCGGGGCTTTGCTGGCGGCTGTCGATCCGCTGGCGATAGAGCTCCATGATCCTGGCCGAGGCGTCGGTATAGAGGTCGGCGTCCGCCCGGCCCTTGGCCATGGCGTGCTGGGCCTTGTCGATCGCCCGGATGGCCGACTGGGCGGCGGCGACGCGGGCCCTGTCCATGGCGCTCTGGTGGGACGGCTCGGGCGGCAGTTCCAGGTTCTTGAGCAGGCGCGGCAGGGCGATGCTGGCGACGACCAGCGAGACGATGATCACCCCGGCGGCCAGGAAGATGGCGAGGTTGCGGGCTGGGAACGGCGTACCGTCGGGCAGGGCGAAGGGGATGGTCAGCACGCCGGCCAGGGTGATGGCGCCGCGCACCCCGGCGAAGGACATGGCCGCCACCAGCCGCCAGCTCATCGGCGGTGGAACCTGGCCGCGGCGGACGGCGCGGAACATGTTCCAGCGCAGCGAGACCCACACCCACAGGAACCGCAGGGCCGCCAGGGCGGCGGTGATCGCCAGGACATAGACGGCCAGCCACCAGGGTTCCTGGTGGCCGGTGATGCGGACGGTCTCGGTGGCGCGGGCCAGGATGCTGGGCATCTGTTCGCCGAGCAGGACGAAGATCACGCCGTTCAGAGCGTACTGGATGGTGTCCCAGACCGCCGTCCGCCGCACGCGGGTGACGCCCAGGGCCTGGCCGCTCTGTTCGGTGAAGCTCATGGTCACGCCGGCGGCGACCGCGGCCAGGATGCCCGAGCATCCGAAGTGTTCGGCCAGCAGGTAGGCCCCGAACGGGATCAGCAGGCTGATCAGGATCTGGGCGCTGGTGTCCTCGCCGAGCTTGGCGCTGACCCAGTTCTTGGCCTTGGTGACGCTCCAGGTGACGCCGACCCCGATGGCCAGGCCGCCGATGGCGACCCAGAGGAACGAGACGAAGGCCTCGCCCAGCGAGAAGGCGCCGGTCATGGCGGCGGCCACGGCGAAGCGCATGCAGACCAGGCCCGAGGCGTCGTTCAGCAGCGATTCCCCCTCCAGGATGTGCATCATCCGCTTGGGGATCGGGGCGCGTGAGGCGATGGCGGAAACCGCGATCGGGTCGGTCGGCGACAGGATGGCGGCCAGCGCGAAGGCCACCGGCAGCGGCACCGACGGGATCAGCCAGTGGATCAGGAACCCGACCCCGAGCACGGTGAAGATCACCAGCCCGAGCGCCAACTCCAGCACGATCGCCCGGTCGCGGAACAGGTCTTCCTTGGGGATCCGCCAACCGTCGAGGAACAGCAGCGGCGGTAGGAACAGCAGGAAGAAGATCGACGGCTGCAGGTCGACGGTCGGAACCACGGACACGGCGATGGCCGCGCCCAGGGCGATCTGCACCAGCGGCAGCGGCAGGCGGCTGAGCCGGGCCAGGGTCCCGCTGACGATCACCGCCAGCAGCAGAAAAAGAATAGTGCTGATCGAGGCCAAGAGCTCTCCCGCGCCGCGTTACGGACCTCAGCCCTTGAAATTGTCCTTGGCGGTCCGCACGGCGGCGAAGGCCTCATGGTCCTTTGCGCCCGAGAGCCCCAGGCGGCCCGCCAGCTGCGGCGCTCGCAGGAACGGGTTGGTCGCCTTTTCCAGGCCGATGGTGGTGGGCACCGTCCACTCGCCGCGCTCGCGGGCGGCGAAGATCGCCTCGGCGCGGGTTTTCAGGGCCGGCTCGTCATCCACCGACAGCGCGAAGCGGGCGTTGGAGGCGGTGTATTCGTGGGCGCAGTAGACCTTGGTTTCGTCGGGCAGGGCGGCCAGCCGTTGCAGGCTGTCCCACATCTGTTGCGGCGTGCCTTCGAAGAGGCGGCCGCAGCCGAGCGCGAACAGGGTGTCGCCGACAAAGGCGGCGCGGTCGGCGGCGTCGAAATAGGCGATGTGGCCCAGCGTGTGGCCGCCGCTCTCGATCACGTCCAGCAAGGTCTGCCCGAGCGTGACCTGATCGCCGCCAGACACTTCGCGGTCGGGCGCCTGGCCGATGCGCTCGACCTCCTTGGGACCGACGACGACGGCGCCGGTGGCGGCCTTGACCTGGGCGTTGCCGCCGGCGTGGTCGGGATGCCAGTGGGTGTTGAGGATCAGGGCGAGTTTCCAGCCCAGCGCGTCAAGCTCGCGCAGGATGGCGCCCGCGTCCGGGGTGTCGATGCAGGCGGCCAGCCCTGTCGCGTCGTCGCGGACCAGGAAGCCGTAATTATCGGACAGGCAAGGAAACTGATGGACGGTGATCGACACGTATCTCGTCTCCCCTAGGGACTTCTGAATTCGTTTGCGATTTAAGGTCGGTCTGCAAACAAGTCGAGCATAAGCCAGATGCGCCGCGACGTCCTCGAGCTCCGCCAGTTTTACGCCTCCCCGCTCGGGCGGGCGGCGCGTGAAATGGTGAGCCGCAAGGTGATCGAGACCTGGGGCGACGCGCGCGATCTCGACGTGCTGGGCCTGGGCTACGCCACGCCGTTCCTGGGATCGATCCGGCCGTCCGCGCGCCGGGTGGTGGCGGCGATGCCGGCCCAGCAGGGGGTGGAGCTCTGGCCCGCCGAGGCCCGCAACCTGGCCTGCCTGTCGGAAGAGGACGCGCTGCCGTTCCAGAACGCCTTCTTCGACCGCATCCTGGCGGTCCACACCCTGGAGGAAAGCCGCGATCCGCTCGCCTTGCTGCGCGAGGTCTGGCGCGTGCTGGCGCCGACCGGCCGGGTGGTGGTGGTGACCGCGGCCCGCAACGGCCTGTGGGCCAACGCCGAGAAGACGCCTTTCGGCCACGGCCGGCCCTATACCCGCAGCCAGCTGGCCGAGCTGCTGCGCGAGGCCGAGCTGGAGCCCACCGGCTGGACCCGCGCGCTCTATGTGCCGCCGGTCCCGTGGATGGCCGGCGCGGCCGAGGGGTTCGAGCAGGCCGGTTCACGGCTCTGGCCCGGCTTCGCCGGTCTGGTGCTGACCGAGGCGGTGAAGGAGACCTTCGCGGTCAAGGCCAAGGTGGCGCGGGCCCGAGTCTCCACCGTTCGGCCCGGACTTTCGCCGCTGCCGGCCAATCGGGCGCCTGTTTCGCGGGCGCCGGAACCTTCACCTTAGCGAAGCGCTTGGATGGGGCGTCGGTTCGCCCTAGCCTTACGCGATAGCGGCACGTTCCGAGCCCTGGAGTTTCGCCATGAAGATGATCGTCGCGGTGATCAAGCCGAGCCGTCTGGACGCAGTCCTGGAGGCCGTCACCGAGGCGGGAGCCTCAGGGCTGACCGTCACCGAGGTGCGGGGCTATGGCCGCCAGCGCGGCAAGACCGAGGTCTATCGCGGCGCCGAGTACGAGGTGAAGCTGCTGCCCAAGGTGAAGCTGGAGATCGCGGTGCCCTCCGACATCGCCGAGACGGTGATCGAGGCGGTGGCGCGCACGGCCAACACCGGCAAGATCGGCGACGGCAAGGTGTTCGTGATGGACCTGGAGCAGGCGCTGCGGATCCGCACCGGCGACCGCGACGCCGCAGCCATCGCCGGCTGAGGCCTAGAAGAGGAACGACCCGTCGTCTGCGGGACGCTCAAGCCCGCCGACGCCGGCGAGGCTGTCGGCCAGCCTATAGTCGGAAAGCGTCTCGCCGTTGGCGCTCACCGGAGCCTTGAACCCGCCGCCGACCAGCAGATAGCCGTCCTCCTTGCCGTCGCCGTCCAGATCGACGTCAACGCGGTAGCCAGGCGTGGGCGGGGTCGGATTCTTCGAGACGAGGCTGGTGTTGAACCCATGAACGCCGCCCAGCAGGTCGGGCTGTTCGGTTCGTCCAAGGACGTGGACGTCCTTGCCGTCGGCGCCGACGAGGCGGTCGCCCTGGATTGTCGAGTAGTCGAGGATCACGCCGAGCAGGGCGCCGGGCGCCGGGTGGGCGACGACGAAGGTGTCGGCGCCCGCGCCGCCTTGGGCGATGGTCGTGGCGGCCAGGTTGATCTGGTCGTCGCCGTCGCCGCCGTCGAGGAAGTCGAACCGCCCCTCCGGCGCGCCGCCGCCGTCCAGGGTGTCGGCGCCCGCGCCGCCATAGAGATGGTCCGCGCCTGCGCCGCCGGACAGGCTGTCCTGGCCCGCGCCGCCGTGCAGGGTGTCGTCGCCGTCGCCGCCGCGCAGCGTGTCGTTGCCGTCCGAGCCTTGCAGGACCTGGCCCTTGGCGGGGTCCTCGGCCGCGGTGATCGACGCCATGACCGGGGTCGCGTCATCAGCCGGCGCATCGACGGCGGTGGTGTCGACAGGGTCCAGGGACTCTGTCGTCGCGACCGGGATTTCAGTCGCCGGTTCGGCCGTCGCCGCCACGGGCGGGGCGTCGTCCTGAGCGGTCTGTTGCAGGGCCAGCAGATCTTGGCGCTGTTCCTCGGTCGAGGCCTGCGCAGCCTCGGTCGCGCCGGCCGAGATCAGCATCGGCGCCGGGGGCGGGGTCTCGTCGTGGGGCGCCGCGACCGCGGCCTCGGCGTGTTCGACGTCGTAGATAAAGGTCCCGGCCACCACCAGCGCGATCAGGCTCTGCACCTGGCGGGCGCTCAGCGACACGACGACGTCCTCGCGAATCTCGCGCCAGTCGCCGCCCAGCAGACGGTCGCAGGCGCTCCACAGGGTGTCGCCTTCCTGCACGGCGTCGGCCGAGGCGTCGTGGATCACGAACTGGCCGTTGATCCGCGCGACGTGGATCAGGACTTCTTCGTTCTCGTCCTTGATCACGCACCAGGGGTCGCCCTCGTCGGTCATCCCGTAGACGACCTCGACCTTCGCGCCGTTCGCCGACAGGCGGTCAGCCAGATCGGACAGCCGGTCGCGTTCGGCAGCGGTCCAGCCGCCGCCGGCGCTGGGCCGTGGTTCGAACGCGACGACGTTGGTCATTACGGCGCTGGTTCCTAGCCCCTACCCGCCAGGCGCGCGAACGGCGCGTCCTCGGCGGCTTCCCCGAACAACAGCCGGTAGAGTTCCGGCTCGTAGTAACGCAGCAAGGTGCGTGCAAATTCGGCGGGATTGAGGCCGACGGCCTCCGCCCATGCGCCTTGCGTCTCGATCGGGACGCGGCCCAGGCCGCTCTCCACCTGTGAGACGAAGGTGTAGTAGCGCAAGCCCACGCGTTCCGCCAGTTCGGCCTGGGTCAGGCCCGCGGCCTCACGGCCAGCCTTCAGCCAGCGCCCGGCCTCCTGGCGCAGGCTCTTGGTGACCGCCGCTCGCGCTGGGTCGACCGCGCTTCTTGGCATCTCTGTACTCCTCACGCTCGCGGCGGATGTGGGCCGCAAAGCCATCTTGCGACATTTGACGGGGCTATGTACAGTAATTACGAAACGTATTTATACGCGACGTGTAACACCTCGTCGTCTTCATAACATGGACCTGTGGCCGCAAGCCACGTCGTGAGGTCCGACTGGAGTGATCATGCGCCTTCGCCACGTCCTGTTCGCCGCCGCTTCACCGCTGTGCCTGTTGGCAAGCGCGGCCCAGGCCGAGACCGTCATCTCGACGAGCATCACCACGCCCGTGGCGACCGCCACCGCCGCCAATGGCGCCCGCGACGACATCAAGGTGTCGAGCGCCGGCGTGGTGCAGCCGACGAGCGGGACGGCGATCACGTTGAACAGCAACAACAACGTGACCAACGAAGGCGCGATCAAGATCCAGAACGCCAACGACGCCACCGGCATCCTGGTGCTGGGCGGCATGACCGGCGAGCTGAAGACGACCGGGTCGATCACCATCGACGAAACCACCGAGGCCAAGGACACCGATTCCGACGGCGACATCGACGGGCCGTTCGCCACCGGCGCGCGCCGCTATGGCGTGCGGGTGACCGGTCCGGCCGCGTTCCACGGCAATATCGTCCAGGCCGGCGGCACGATCACCATCGAAGGCAATGATTCGGCGGGCATCTCGGTGGAGACGGCGATCGACGGTTCGCTGCGCACCGCCGGCGCGATCGCGGTCACCGGCGACCGGTCCTACGGCGTTCATGCGACCAGCACGGTGGGCGGCGACGTCGCCATCCTGTCGTCCGTCGCGGTCCAGGGCCAAGGCTCGGTCGGCGTGGCCGCCGACGACAATGTCGGGGGCAAGCTGGTCATCGGCAATTCGGTGGTCGCCACCGGCTTCCGCTACACCACCCGGCCGGTCGAGACGGCCGTGGCCAAGCTGGACGCCGACGACCTGCTGATCGGCGGCCCGGCCGTGCGCATCCGCGGCGACGTGTTCGGCGGCGTCCTGGTCGACGCCCCGCCGGCCGACCTGGATCCCAAGGACGCCGACGAAGACAAGGACGGCGTTCCCGACGCGCAGGAAACCACCGGCCAGATCACCTCCTACGGCTCCGGGGCCGGGATGCAGATCGGCTCCGACACCCGCGACATTCGTCTCGGCGTCGGCGGGACCGGGGTCAACGCCTACGGCCTCAACATCAAGGGCACGGTCCAGGGCCTGGGCACCTATGACGGAGTGGCGGCCAAGGGCGTCCAACTCGGCGGCCAAGGCGGCAAGGTCAACATCGACGGCGGCGTCCGCGTCTCGGGCACCGTCAACGCGGCCTCGGTGAAGGCCGGCGCCGTGGGCCTGCAACTGGGCGCCGGTGTGACCACGCCGAAGATCCTGGTCGACGGCGGGGCTATCAAGGCCTCGACCTCGACAGCCGACGCCGTCGACGTCCGCGCGATCCAGATCGATGCCGGCGCTTCGGTGGACTATCTGGGCAACTCCGGAACCATCACCGCCGGGATCACCGGGTCCAAGGGCTCGGCGACCGCGATCCTCGACGCCTCGGGCTCGCTGCGCACGATCGAGAACGTCCACACCATCACCGCGGCCATCGTGCCGACCGACTCCGCGAGCGTGACCGGCAAGGCCGTGGCGCTGGACCTGCGGGCCAACACCGCCGGCGTCACCGTGCGCCAGGGCGCCAACGCCTCGACCACGGTCGTCCCGACCATCACCGGCGACGTGCTGTTCGGCTCGGGCGCGGGCCGCCTGGAGCTGTTGGCCGGCGCGCTGAACGGCGCCGTGGCCTTCGGCTCGGGCGCCGACAGCCTGGTGATCGACGGCGGGGCCAAGATGACCGGCGCCCTGACCGACGCCGGGGGCGGCCTGACCGTCAACATCGCCAAGGGCCGGCTGACCGCCACCAACGTCGACGCCATCAACCTGACCTCGCTCAACCTTGGATCGACCGGCGAGCTGGTGCTCACCGCCGACCCGGCCGCCGGCAAGGCGACGATGCTGAACGTCGCCGGCGTCGCGGACCTGGCGACCGGCTCCAAGGTCGGCCTGCGCTTCACCTCCAAGCTCGCCGCCCCGACCACCTTCACCCTGATCAAGGCCGGCACGCTGACCTCAGGGACCATCGACCAGAGCCTGCTCGGCTCGACGCCGTGGCTCTACAAGGCCGAACTGCGGGTCGACAGCGCGCAGAACTCGCTGCTGGCCGACGTGCGCCGCCGCACCGCCACGGAAGCAGGGCTGAACAGCGCCGAGGCCGCGGCCTACGACGCGGTGTTCGCCAACTTCGACCGCGACAAGACCGTCAGCGACGCCCTGCTGGCCAAGACCGACGAGAAGGGCTTCGCCTCGCTCTACGACCAGTTCCTGCCGGACTTCTCGGGCAGCCTGTTCCACAGCCTGGCGGCGGCGTCGGACGCCACCAACCGGGCGATCGACGAAGACAAGGGCGTGATGACCGACCAGGGCCTGCGGGTCTGGACCCAGGAGATCGCCTTCCTGGTCAAGCGCGACCTGGACCGTTCGGCCAGCTACGACGCCGACGGTTTCGGCCTGGCCGGCGGCGTCGAGGCGCCCAGCACCGGCTACGGCACGCTCGGCCTGATGACCAGCTTCGTGAACGTCAACGTGGACGACAGCTTCGCCTCGGCGGCCGAATCGCTCGGCGGCCAGGTGTTCTCGGCCGGGGTCTACTGGCGCGACAGCGTCGGCGGGCTGACCGCCAATCTCGGCCTGACCGGCGGCTACGCCTCGCTGAAGAGCACCCGGGTGGTCTCCGACCCGACCGCCGGCCTCAACCGTTCGGCCAAGTCCGACTGGAGCGGCGGCACGTTCTCCGCGCACGGCGGCTTGAGCTACCTGCTCGGCGCCGGCCGCTTCTTCGCCAAGCCCCAAGTCACCGCCGACTACTTCCTGCTGAAGGAAGACGGCCGCACCGAGAGCGGCGGCGGCGACGCCGTGAACCTGGAGATCGGCAAGCGGTCGAGCAATCAGCTTAGCGCCTTCGCTGGCGTCACCTTCGGGGCCAGGTTCGGCGAGGAGAGCGCCTTTGTCTGGATACCCGAGTTGACCGCCGGATGGCGTCAGGCAGCCGGCGATGGAGTGGACGTCACGACCGCCCGCTTCGTCGCCGGAGGCCCTGCCTTCAGCCTGTCGGCCCCCGATCTCTCGGGCGGCGGACCGGTGCTGCGCCTGGCCCTTCGCGGGCAGGGCGAATACTTCGACTTCGCCATCGAAGGCGGCGGCGAAGTGCGTGACGACTACGAGGCCTATGACGGCCGTGTCGTGGTCCGGTTCCTGTTCTGACGGAGTATTTTACGATGACGATGTTGGCTGGAGGTCTGCTTGCGATCGCCGCGGTTTTGGTGAGCCTCGCACGCCGGACCTACGGCCGGCCGCCCCTTTGGCGATCGCGCGCGGCCCTGGCCGGCTCGATCGCCTGCCTGGGGCTGGCCGGCGTCCTCGTCGCCTTTGACCCGAGTGCGTTAGTCGAAACGCCGGTCCTGTTCGTGGCCGCGTTCTGCCTCTTCGAAGGGAGCCTGGCGCTCCTCAGCCTGATGGCCGCTGCGGGACGCCCGCAGCCCAAATGGCTCTCCTGACGGCCTAGGCGTTCTCCCCCGGCGCCTGGGCGGGTCTATTCGAAGAGGTCCCCGGGAGGCGGGGCTGGCGCGCTTGGAGGCGCCGGCTCCGCCTTTCGGCTTAGCAGAAAGAGGGCGGTTTCGGCCCGCCAGTTCTCGATCGGCCGCGAGGGATCGACCATCCGCGCGGCCTTGCCGGGGATCAGCGCCGAACAGGTCTCGATCCGCAGCTCCAGCAGGTCGCAGAGATCGGTGAAGTCCCGCAGCGTGCACAGGTGGATGTTCGGCGTCGACCACCAGGGCTCGGGCAGGGCCTTGGTCTCGGGCATCCGGCCGGTGGTGACCAGCGCCCAGCGCACCCGCCAATGGCCGAAGTTCGGCAGCGAAACCACCGCGCGGTCGGCGATCCGGAGCAGCTCCGACAGCACGTGCTTGGGATCGCGGACCTGTTGCAGGGTCTTGGACAGCACCGCGTAGTCGAAGGCCTTGGTCGGGAAATGGTCGAGGTCGCGGTCGGCGTCGCCCTGCACCACGGCCAGGCCGCGCGCCAGACAGGCGGCCACGCCCTCGCCCGACAGCTCCAGCCCCTGGCCGTCGATGCGCTTTTCCCGTGTCAGCAACTCCAGCAGTTCGCCCTCGCCGCAGCCGACGTCCAGCACCCGCGCGCCGGGACGCACCAGGCGCAGGATCTCCTTGAAGTCGTCGCGCATGGTGAGGCTCACGCCAGTCCCCGCTTTTCGGCCGCCGAGGCCAGGAAGCCGCGCAGCGCCGAATCCAGCGCCGGTTCGTCCAGGAAGAAGGCGTCGTGGCCCTTGTCGGTCTCGATCTCGGCGAAGCTCGCCCGGCAGCCGGCGGCGTTCAGCGCCCGCACCACGTCGCGGCTCTCGGCGGTGGAGTAGAGCCAGTCCGACGAGAACGAGAGCACGCAGAACCGCACGTGCCGCGCGCGGCGGAAGGCTTCGGCCAATACGCCGCCGTGGCTGGCGGCGAGGTCGAAATAGTCCAGGGCGCGGGTGACGTAGAGATAGGAGTTGGCGTCGAAGCGGTCGACGAAGCTGGCCCCCTGGTGGCGCAGGTAGCTCTCGACCTGGAAGTCGGCGTCGAAGCCCCAGCTGAGGCCGTCGCGTTGCAGCTCGCGGCCGAACTTTCGCTGTAGCGCGGTCTCCGACAGATAGGTGATGTGGGCGGCCATCCGCGCGACGGCCAGGCCCTTTTCGGGGCGCACGCCCTGGCCCTCATAGGCGCCGGCGCGCCAGTCGGGATCGGCCATGATCGCCTGGCGGCCGACCTCGTGGAAGGCGATGTTCTGGGCCGAGTGGCGGGCGGCCGCGGCGATGCAGATCGCCGAGAACAGCTTCTCCGGATAGGAGGCCGCCCATTGCAGCACCTGCATCCCGCCCATCGAGCCGCCGACCACGGCGAACAGGGTTTCGATGCCCAGGGCCTCGACCAGCATCGCCTGGGCGCGGACCATGTCGGCGATGGTGATCATCGGGAAGGTCAGGGCGTAGGGCTGTCCGGTCGCCGGGTTGATCGAGGCTGGGCCGGTCGATCCCATGCAGCCGCCGACCACATTGGCGCAGATGATGAAGTGGCGGGCCGGATCAAGCGGCAGGCCCGGCCCGACGACGCGGTTCCACCAGCCCGGCTTGCCGGTGACGGGGTGGGTCGAGGCCACGTGCTGGTCGCCGGTCAGGGCGTGGCAGACCAGGACGGCGTTGGATTTGTCGGCGTTCAGCGACCCATAGGTCTTGTAGGCGACCTCAAGCGGGCTGAGCAGGGCGCCGGAGTCCAGGCGCAGGGGCTGGTCGGCCGGAAAGCGGTGCACGCCGCCGTCGGTTTCACCTGTCGGGATCGCAATGGCGGTCATCCGACGCTTGGACCGCCAAGCTCATTCGCTGTCAACAGCTTCGCGTATCGCTCCTGGCCCGCTATGAGACCTGCTGCGGCGCTTGGGGGCGCGTTATCAAGCGGGGGCGCGGCGGAGCGTTCATGGATCGGCTTATTCTCTTGCGGCACGGTAAGGCGGAGCGGGACTCCGCGAGCGGCGATGACTTCGACCGCAAACTCACTGAGCGCGGGGTCAGGGAATCGGCGGCGATGGCCGCGACCCTGGCCGACCTGGGCTTGATCCCAGATGTCGTCCTGGTGTCTCCGGCCGCCCGTACACGCGGCACCTGGGCGGCGGCGCAAGGCGCGTTCCCGCAGGCCGCCTCGCGTATCGAGCAGAGCCTCTATCACGCCGAGGAACGGGTCGTGCGCCAGCTGGCCGAGGGCGCGGGCCAGAGCTCCAAGGCGGTGATGATCGTCGGGCACAATCCGGGCCTGCAGGAACTGACCATCCGGTTGCTGGCCGAGGGCTCGGCGCCCTCGACGCTGATGGCGCGGGCGCACGCCAATTTCCCGACCGCCTCGGCGGCCGTGTTCCTGTTCGACGCCGCCGGCCGCCCGTCCTACGACGGCCTCTTCTATCCGAAGGGCTGAGCGTGAGCCGCATCTACAAGATCCTCGCCCGCGACGAATGGACAGCCGCGCAGGACGCCGGCGTCTTCACCGGTTCGGCGGTCGATCTCGCCGACGGCTACATCCACTTCTCGACCGCCGCCCAGGCGGCCGAGACCGCGCGCCGCCATTTCGCCGGCAAGGCCGATCTGGTGGTGCTTGCGATCGAGGCTGACGATCTGGGCGCGGCCCTGGTCTGGGAACCGTCGCGCGGCGGGGACCTGTTTCCGCACCTTTACGGTCAACTGTCCGTCGCCAGCGTGCTGGCGGTGACCGACGCCCCGCTGGGCGAGGGCGACGTTCCGAATCTTGGGGAGTTGGCATGAGCCTGCACGACATCGCCGCGCGGCTGCTGCACGTCCTTGACCCCGAGGACGCCCATCGCTTCACCATCCGCGCGCTGCAGGCGGGCCTTGGCCCCGGCTCGGGCGGCGACGACCCGATCCTGGCGACGCAGGTCGCGGGCCTGGCCCTTCCCAACTGCGTGGGTCTGGCGCCCGGCTTCGACAAGAACGCCGAGGTGTTCGGCCCCATGCTGCGCGCTGGGTTCGGTTTCGTGGAATGCGGCACCGTCACCCCGTTGGCCCAGGCCGGCAATCCGCGTCCGCGCCTGTTCCGGCTGAGCGAGGACCAGGCGGTGATCAACCGCATGGGCTTCAACAACGAGGGGCTGGAGCCCTTCGCCGCGCGCCTGGGGCGCCGGGGGCCGGGGATCGTCGGCGCCAATATCGGCGCCAACAAGGACGCCGAGGACCGGATCGGCGACTATGTCACCGGCCTGACCCGGCTGTGGGGGCTGGCCTCCTACTTCACGATCAACATCTCCTCGCCCAACACGCCGGGTCTGCGCGCCTTGCAGACCAAGGCGGCGCTGGAGGAACTGCTGGGCCGGCTGGCGCAGGCGCGTGACGGCCTGCCGGCGCAAGGCCGGGCGCCGATGTTCCTGAAGGTCGCGCCGGACCTGGAGGACGGCGAGGTCGAGGCCATCGTCGAGACCGTGGTCGCCAACGGCCTGCAGGGGATCATCGTCTCCAACACCACCATCACCCGGCCAAGCCTGGCCTCCAAGCACGCGGGGGAGGCCGGCGGCCTGTCCGGCGCGCCGCTGACCGGGCTGTCGACCCAGATGCTAGGCGCCTTCCATCAGGCCAGCGCCGGCCGGGTCTCGCTGATCGGGGCCGGGGGAATCGGCTCAGGCGCCGACGCCTACGCCAAGATCCGGGCCGGCGCCTGCGCGGTGCAGCTCTATTCGGCCATGGTGTTCGGCGGGCCGGGCCTGGTCACCCGAATCAAGCGCGACTTGGCGGCCTGCCTGCGCCGCGACGGCTTTGATTCCGTGGCTGCTGCGGTAGGCGCCAGTTGAGGCGCAGGGGCCGATTCCACTCGCCTGTGGAGCTACGCCGCGTTGCCGAAACGTTCGGCGTGCAGTAACGGGGGAGTCGTCATGGCGGACGCCCCCTCTCCCCCGGCGCCCATAAGGCCGCCCAGGCGCCGCTTCTTCTGGCCCGGCGGCCTGTCTGCGCGTCTGCTGCTGCTCACCGTCCTGTTCGTGGCGGGAGCCGGCGCATTGGCGCTTCCCCCGGCGCTGGCGTCCTTCGAAGAGCAATGGCTGCTGGACCGCGTGCGGGCGGCCGAACTGGCTTCGATGGCCACCGAGGCCGCGCCCGACCAGGTGCTGAGCGAGGCCCTGGCCTCGCAGCTGCGCCAGGGCGCCGGCGTCCAGACCGTCGCCATCCTCGACAATGACGGCAACCGCTTCCTGAAGGTGCCGGGGCCGAAGCTGGCCCGGCCGCCCTATCTGGTCGACCTGCGCGACCAGGCCCCGGAATCCTGGCTCAGCGCGCCGTTCCAGACCCTGTTCGGCGGCGGCGAGGGCCGGATGGTCCGGGTGATCGCCGAGCCGCGCTTCTACAAGGCCCAGTTCATCGAGGTCGTGGCCCCCGACGCCGAGCTGAAGGCCGAGCTCAAGGTTTATCTCTGGCGGCTACTGGCGGTGATGGCCTTCGTGTCGGCCCTGGCCGGCGGGCTGGTCTATCTGTCGCTGAACTACTTCCTGGTCCGGCCGATGCAGCGGATCACCCGTTCGATGGAGCGCTTCGCGTCCGATCCCGAGGACGCCGCAGCGCGGATCGAGCCCTCCGGCCGTCGCGACGAGATCGGCCGCGCCGAGGTCCAGTTGGAGCGGATGCAGGACGAACTGCGCGTCGCGCTCTCCTCCCGCGCCCGGCTGGCCGCGCTCGGCGAGGCGGTGGCCAAGATCAATCACGACCTGCGCAACATGCTGACCAGCGCCCAGATCGCCTCCGAGCGGCTGGCGGCGCTGAACGACCCGCAGGTCACCCAGGCCATGCCGCGCCTGGAGCGCGCCCTTGACCGCGCCGTGAAGCTCGCCACCGGCGTGCTGACCTATGGCAAGACCGAGGAGGCGGCGCCCGACGCCCGCCCGCTGCCGCTGGGGCCCGTGCTGGAGGCCGCGGCCGAGGAGGCGCGGCTGTCGCCCGAGGGCGTTCGGATGATCTCGCTGGTGGACGCCGGCGAGCAGGTGAACGCCGACCCTGACCAATTGCACCGCATCCTGGTGAACCTGCTGCGCAACGCCCGCGAGGCGGTGGAGCAGCAAACCGCCCGCATGACGCCCGGCGCGATCCAGGTCTCGCTGTTCGAGGACGATGGGGCCAGCGTCATCCGCCTCGCCGATAACGGCCCGGGCGTGTCCGAGCGGGCGCGCGAGCGTCTGTTCCAGCCGTTCGCCGGCTCGACGCGGGCCGGCGGCGCGGGCCTGGGCCTGGCCATCGCCCGTGAGCTGGCCCAGGGCCACGGCGGCGATCTCTCGCTATCCCAGACCGGGCCGGAGGGTTCGGTGTTCGAGCTGCGCCTGCCCGGCGCGCCCGTGAAAACGCCGCCCCTCAAGGGCCGCCGGGCCAAGAACGCCGAGGCCTGAGGGTTCGGCCGAGCCGCTGGCTTCGCCGATCCCCAAACTCGTCATCCTCCGGTCGTCTGAAAGACGATCCGGGGGACCCATACGGGCTCACCACATTCTGCGAACTCAGCTTGGGTCCCCCGGATCGGCCTTCGGCTGACCGGAGGATGACGAGGTGGAGCTAGTGTCCCGAGTCTGAAGTACGTCGACTCGGATTGGACTCAGTCGTGATGGA
>ERZ1292645.46-Hain-H14-02um-R2-46-length-60138-cov-6_pt1 | contig 60138 bp, 60 predicted proteins | sample MGYA00564401_ERZ1292645 | MGnify/ENA primary metagenome ERZ1292645 (study PRJEB36523, sample SAMEA6512644) | groundwater metagenome | collected 2019-01-09 | study: AquaDiva: Metagenomics assemblies of 32 groundwater samples | reverse complement strand
CAGAAGCAGCAATCAGGAACTTCCCTTTTCATGCCAACAAAGTAAATCTTGAACTTATCTATGGCATTGCGGAGGTAAAAAAAGCTACAGCAATTGGGCATTATAAAGCTGGAGAATTACCAAAACCGTACGCACAGGCAATTGTCCAAGCAGCCGATGAAATCATTGCTGGCAAGTTTGACGAGCAATTTGTCACCTGCGCGATTCAGGGGGGAGCAGGCACCTCAATCCATATGAACGTCAACGAAGTCATTGCTGTTCGTGCTACTGAGATTCACGCTAATGGACATAAAATTCATGCCAACGATGAAGTAAATATGGGACAATCTACCAACGACGTAAATCCGACAGCGCTTAAAATTGTCTGTATTAGACTTACTCAAGAAGTTCTTACGAGCTTAGACTATGTAATTACCGCCTTTGATGATAAAGCAAAAAAGTATAAACATGTTCGTAAGATTGGCCGAACCCATCTTCAAGACGCCGTTCCGACGACTATTGGTGCAGAATGCGCTTCGTATCGAGATATTCTGAAGAGAAATAAAAAGAGAATTAAAGAAGCACAAAACTATCTCTATGATCTCAGTCTTGGAGGGACAGCAATTGGTAATAGTGTTAATGCATCAGAAGCTTATATGCAACATACATACCAAGAGTTGCAACGAATTACAAACCTCCCAATCAAACGAGCAAAGAATATGATGTCCCAGACAAGTAGCTCGTCCGATTTCTGCCAATTGAGCGCAGTACTCAATATCCTCTTTACGGATATCAATAAGATTGCTAATGATCTTCGTTTCCTTGCGAGTGGTCCGTATGGTGGAATAGGGGAGATCTCACTCAAAGAGCTGCAACCTGGTTCTTCTATAATGCCGGGGAAAGTAAACCCAATTATTCCAGAATCAATGAATCAAATTGCCTACGATATCATGGGGAAGAATCTGACCATTCATCAAGCAGCAACAAACTCATACCTTGAGCTTTCGCTGATGTTCCCAGTTATGTCCGAGGCCATGATTACGATGCTCAAGATGAGTTCTTCAGGACTTTTTGTCTTTGCAACCCATTGTATTCAATATCTCAAACCAAACGAAAAACGCTGTGAAGAGCTTCTGGAGAATTCGACAACCTATGCAACCCTTTTCTCTCCGCAACTTGGCTATGACACCGTAAGTAAGATTGTCAAAGAAGCAGTTGCAGAGCAGAAGTCTTTCCGAGAGATTGTACTTGCCAAAAAGCTCCTCACCGAGGAAAACTTTGAGGAAATAACTCGACCAAACTGACTCTAACTCATAACCGTCATTCTGGTAAGCGATCCGACAACTGACGGAGCGTGCATCCAGAATCAATAAGAGATGCTGGATGAGCCAGCATGACGGATCAAACTTCAGATAAACCTGCTATACTTAAATCATGCATTGGTTTATGTATGCTCTTGGTGGTATTTTTTTCGTCTCTTTTGCTGATCTCTTCCGCAAACTTGGCTCGCAACTCAAAGATCCCTTTGTCGCAAACCTTCTTTTTCAAACAGGAGCATTTACTACGGCAATCATTCTTTATTTCCTCTTCAGCCGTAAGGCACCCCTCCATACCAATGCTCTGTATTATGCACTCACCGGAGGTGTCTTCATTTCAATCTTTACAGCTTTTTCTTTTAAGGCACTGGAGGGGATTCAAGGTGTTTCTACCGTTATGCCGTTTATGCGTATTGGTGGAGTTATCTTACTGACTATTTTGGGAATACTTCTGTTGAAAGAGAAGTTTACCTGGAATCTTTTCTTTGGTATCATACTAGCCAGCACAGGAATGTATCTCCTGTTTACCAATAAATGACAGACTTCCAAACCTTAAAACAAAACTACATCAAAGGATTACTCCAGACACATGCCTTTATTGTTAAATCAATTGAAGACGAACCTTTTACACTACGAAGTGGGAAGAAATCCTCTATGTTCCTTGATCATAGTAGGGTAGCATCGTCTCCTCAAGCATATAAAGCGTTTATTGATGTAATCATAGCTCTTCTAAACGAAACATATAAAGATAAAAAATATATACTCTGCAATGTTGACTCCAAGATAAGTGCCCAGATGGTAGGATCAGTGGCATATAGTGAAGATAAGCCACAAATTATCTTTAAATCCCAAGCCCTCACTACCATCGAGCAAGGGACGCAAAAACAACTTACCGGAAATGTTCATTGGGATTTACCAGTTGCGCTGCTTGATGATGTCACAACCGGTGGTGATGGGACTGCCAAAAACGTGGCAGATCTCATTAGTGAAGGGTTTTCCCTCATTACTGACATCCAAATCTTTGTCGGCTTTATCCGAAAGCCAAAACCGACAACCTATTTGACCCACCACGTCCTGACGCGAGACGAACTTCTAGACAATATCTGGGACACGTTATCTCCAGGTCAAAAGAAAGCCGTAGAGAAGGAAAGAGACACAGAATGATTTTTCTACAATAAATAGAAATTTATCTCGTTGACAAACTAGTAAGAATCTTTTAGACTAAGTTTATGCAAAAGAGAACGGCAACACCAACACCCGTAACAAAAGGAGAATTAGAAGGAGTCTTAGATAATTACCCAACAAAGTATGATTTAAAAGAAGCTTTTAGTGATTACCCGACCAAACTGTACCTAAAAGAAACTCTCAGTGACTACCCAACGAAACTAGATCTGAAAAAAGCATTAAACGACTATCCGACCAAAAAAGATCTCTCTGACCGACTTACTGCCTCTCAAAATGCTTTGCGAGCTGAAATGAAATATGATTTTTCTCTGATGAAAGAAGATATCATGGCAGAAATGTCAAAATTTACCAATAGAGTGCTTACCGCTATTGACCCACTTTTAAAAGAACTGGAAACAAGACAACAAGATAGAGAACTTGCAACGGCTCAAGTAAAAAAGATTGAAGAACGAATGGAGACTCACGACGTGAGAATCACCAAGCTTGAACGATTAACAACTGCAAAGACAAACTAACCCATGGCCTATCCAATTATCTTTTTTGACCTTGACGGGACACTCATTGATCCCAAAATTGGCATAACCAAAGCTGCCCAGCACGCTTTGAAAAGAATGGGAATTGAAGAAGACACTGAAAATCTTCTCAAATTTATCGGCCCACCCCTCCATAAATCATTTCAAGAGTATTATGGATTTAGCGAGGAAAAGGCGATGGAAGGAGTGCTCCATTATCGAGAATATTTTCACCCGACTGGAATGTATGAGAGTACCGTATATCCTGATATCATTGCTGTTCTCACCAATCTCCAACAATCAGGGAACAGACTTCTCGTAGTCACTTCAAAACCAACCTGGATTGCAGAGAAGATTGTGCAACACCACGGGTTGGATACATTTTTTGAAAAAGTCGTCGGCTCACAGCCCGATCTCTCCAATGCCGACAAAACAGACCTCGTAGCCGAAGCGTTAGCTCTTTTTCCTGACCAACCAAAATATTCCTTTGTCATGATAGGGGACAGGAAACACGATATCTTCGGAGCACAAGCAAATGCTATTGACTCAGTAGGAGTATATTATGGCTACGGGGCAGAGGATGAAATCAGTAAAGCAAAGCCAACGCACATTGTCAAAAACGTCAAAGATTTGTTACAATACCTCTAACACTATGTCCTTTCATGACAAACTAAACGCCGCTGTTGATAAAAATAATTCTCTCCTGTGTGTCGGCCTTGATCCCGATTTTGACAAACTCCCAGATTTTCTTAAAGAAAAAGGATACCCACAGTTTGAATTTAATAAAGCAATTATTGACGCCACGCATGATTTGGCCTGTGTATATAAACCAAATCCCGCCTTTTACGAATCACGCGGGGATAGAGGAGTGCGAGAGCTCAAAATGACCTGCGATTATATCAAGGAGAAGTATCCAGAGATTCCTGTTATCATTGATGCCAAACGTGGAGACATAGGTAATACCAACAAAGGCTATGCCCAGTATATCTTTGACTATCTTCAAGCTGATGCTTTGACAGTCATGCCGTATATGGGAATTGGATCACTAAGCGCTTATTTTGCCTATAAAGATAAAGGAATTATTGTCGGTTGTCACTCTTCAAACCCAGAAGCCAAAGAATTTCAGGAACAGTATGTCATCCTGAATTCATTTCAGGATCCCAAGCAAACAAGAGAAGAGATGCTGAAACAAATTCAGCATGACAAAATAAAGCCACTCTATGAACTCGTCGCACAAGAACTCATGCAACAACAGGGAGGCTATCCAAATACGATGATCTTTATGGGGGCGACGTATCCTGCACAGCTTACTGAAATTCGCAAGATCGTTGGAGACATGGTACTACTTGTTCCAGGAATTGGCTCACAAGGTGGAGATACAGAAGCTACAGTCAAAGCAGGATTAAATACCAAGAAGCGTGGAATGATGATTAATGCATCACGAAGTATTCTTTTTGCCTCAAGCGGACAAGATTTTGCAGAAAAAGCCAGGGAAGAAGCAACACAATTACGAGATACTATAAATAACTATCGATAATTTGTTCCTCAAGAACAATATAAGAAAGATTTTATAGTATAATTGTAGTCTATGGAAACGATTGATCAAAAAACATTAGAATTACTCAGAAAAACAAAAGCTATCTATACAGATGGCCATTTTGTGGGGACTTCTGGTAGACATATGGCTGTCTATCTCAATAAAGACGCCCTGTATCCTCACACAGAGGCTGTTTCGCAAATGGGAGCATTATTTGCTGAAAAAAATAAAGAGTTGGATATTGATCTCGTTGCAGCACCAGCACTTGGTGGAATTATCCTCTGTACGTGGACTGCTTATCATCTCTCACAAGCTAAAGGCAAGGAAATTCTTGGTGTGTATACAGAAAAGACTCCAGACAAAAACCAAATCTTTACCAGAGGGTATGATCAGTTAGTCAAAGGCAAAAAAGTGCTCGTAATTGAAGACTTAACTACCACTGGTGGCTCTGTTAAAAAGGTTGTCGACAGCGTACGAGCTGTTGGAGGGACAGTCGTTGGCGTTTGTGTGATGGTCAATCGTGACCCGGAACTTGTTACCTCAGAATCAATTGGGGCACCATTTACCTCCCTTGCTGTACTCAAAGCAGAATCATGGGAAGAGAAAGATTGCCCTTTGTGTAAGAAAAATATTGCAGTGAATACTAACGTCGGTCATGGAAAAAAATACTTTGAGGCAAAAACAGAGTAACTGTTCACTAGACCATTCTACCTGTCTTACTAAACTAGGTATTCCTACTGCTGATAACAACAAGGCAGAACGTGGACTTAGACACATTCTCTTAAAAAGATCTTATAGCTCAAAGAGTCAAAAAGGTGCTGATTATATGGCTACTTAGAATATTGTGCTATTCTTAGATCATGAGTGAAGCTTTTAAAGGAAGAGAAGTACCATTTGCCGTTGCGGAAAAAACTGAACAAAGGGTCTTCAGTAATCCCGCAGTGGGAGGCTTTTTTACAGTATGGTGTTCAGAAAATAATCATATCCTACCACAGATAATAGATAAAAAAGCTTGGGATGCAAAAAGCAAGGACAATATACTGGAGCAAGGAGCAAACGGGGGAAAGATTTTATATCTGCATGAGAAATTACAGTTGTGGGATATCGTTGGTGTTTTAGAAGAGGTAGATAAAGACACGTTTAAGGATAAACCAGAACGACAACGTGAAGTGTCCGGTAAAATGCGGGAATTGATGACGTTCCTGCGAGACACAGGCGTTTATTTTTACTCCCGACGTGACAAGGTAGAGCAAATCAATCAGCAACGTCTCCGCCGTGGCATGCTGAAATCAGGGAGCGATCAGACACGAGAAAGAGCTCACGCCACAGCAGAAATAGCAGGTTCGTTAGGAGAAGCGTTATATACTTATGGGACTAAATTTGGTAAAGGAACAGAGCCACCAATAGCGGAGGCAACACTTTCCCCTGAAAGAACACTCTGTCTTGACATTTTTGTCACTACAGGGAAGATCCTTTCTGAGGAAGAGAGCAGGGAATTTCTTTCTTTTCTGACAGATCCTGCATCAAGAGTAGACGAAGCAAAGGTGAAAAGCTATCGAGCGATCCAGATGATGCTTCCTCAACGCAATGTGCTTGTCCATGCAGTAAGAAAAGAGGCATATAGACAAAGACCACAAGAACCAATCATGGGAGATGAGGAGTATCGTTCAGAGAAGATAGCACATTTTTTCAGAATAGCGGAGTTATCATTCACACTACAACAGCGGGAAGCACGTGGAGAATTACGGACTGTTCCTCATGATTCTCATACTGAGCAGGAAGCAAGATCACGTCGAAGTGACACACCGATTCATAGCACGTTTTTAAATAAAGTAGAAAAAGCACTAGAGAAACCTATGGAAGCCCCGCGGCGGGAGCTAGTTAACGCTGTTTTTCGTAGAGGTATGCAGTTACTCGCAGACACTATGCCACTTGATAAGCTTCCTGATTCAGTAAGGCATACTCATCTACATTGGAGAGATGGTGAAGAAACTTTGCGTGAAGCGGTACAAATAGACCGGCTGCGGGTAGAGCTTGAAACTGTCAGGCAAACAAAAGACAGAGCAGCAATCAGTAAAAAAGAACGGAAAATTGCTGATCTCATTCAGCAAGTGGTAAGCAGCTATCCTCGTAACGAAGATGCAGATACTCCCAAAAAAGCTCTTGCAACGCAGTGTGTAAATTGTGTTGGTGCCTCAGAACTTGGTGGAGCTTTAATGCAGGAGGCAGGGCTCAGGTATTTGGTGGGTAATGTTCCGGAACATTCGCTGCTTTTTTTGGTAACCAGTGATGGGAACATCGAATGGCGGGACATGCTAAAACCTTCACTGAATGGGCGACTCACGAACAAAATGATTTTCGGAACTAATCACGATGGTACACAAACGACGGTTGCTGACTTAGTTGCGTTTGCCCACAATCCTGATCCAAGGGGAATTTCGTTTGAACTACAAACCTCTGAGATGCCATGGAGTGAGATGCCAAAATGGATCAGGGAAGGACTACTGAATTCTGTCACACTCTTTCAATCAGAATATGGACAGGATATACAACTACTTAATAACGTGGGATATACCCTCATTGAGAGCAATCAGCCAGAGGAGGCATTGGTAGCCTTTGATCAAGCAATTGCTCTCAACCCGCATTTTTCTACCTTCTATAACAATAGAGGCAATGCTCTTTTGCGTCTTGGACGTCTAAAGGAAGCACTACATGATTATGATCAAGCAATTGTTCTTGATAGTCATTTTGCCCCTCCTTATTATAATAGAGGGAATGTTCTTAAACGTCTCAATCAGCCAGAGGAAGCGCTACATGATTATGATCAAGCAATTGCTCTTGATAGTCATTTTGCCCCTCCTTATTATAATAGAGGGAGTACCCTTGTTTTTCTCGGCAGGCCAGAAGAGGCGATTGAGTCATATCGTCAATTTATAGCACTACTGGATTCAACAGAACATGCTTCCCTAATAGCTAAAGCAGAAGGGGCTATTTCTCAGTTAGAGTGGGAGTTAGGATACTCAAAAAAAAGAAGTTGACAAACAACTTCAAAAGTACTTCAATAATATATATGGTGCGTGATCTGAAAATTCCATTCTTTACTGTTCTCTTTATATTTGTAGGTCTACTAGCATACACAAAGATCTTTGGCCCACTGCCATTCTCAGTTACCAGTACCACAACTACCAAAGAATCTCTCTTCACGGTACAGGGAACAGGGGAGGTCACTGCAATTCCTGATACTGCTATCGTAAGCTTGGGAGTAAACAAACAAGCTACTACCGTTGAAGTCGCAAAACAACAAGTTGATCAAATTATTAACAAAATAACCGAGGACGTCAAAGCACAGGGTGTTGAAGCAAACAATATCAAAACAACCAATTACTCCGTTAATCCAAGCTACGACTGGACGAGTGGACAACAGCAACTCACAGGCTATCAAGTTGATGCCTCTATTCAAGTAGAGGTGACCCCTATTGATAAAGCCAATACAGTCGTTGATCTAGCAACCAAAGACGGCGCAACGCAGGTTGGTGGCATAACGTTCATAGTTAATGAAGAAAAGAGAAAGGAATTGCAAGCAGAGGCTCGTAAGCAGGCAATTGCTGAAGCCAAAGAAAAAGCTAAGGCATTAAGTAGTGAAGCAGATATTCGCTTAGGAAGAATCATTGATGTGCAAGAAACAGATGTGAACCCTGTTGCTCCAATGAGATATGAAATGTCGGCTATGGCAAAAGATAGTGTAGAACCTGCACAAACCACTGAACTCAACCCTGGGGAAAATGTCATTACCTCAATGGTCACCTTGTCCTACGAAACATACTAATACAAACAAATATCTAATTGTCATTCCTGGCGGTAAACCAGGAATCCAGTTTCTTGCGATTTCTAAACTAACTTACAAAATACCCCTGGAGGAAATAAAAGAATAAGACTACTTGTATTATCAAAAAGACACCGATAACCCCTAGCTTAATCCATACCGACCGCAGGTTGGCAAGGAAAAGGAAGAAGCCAAAGCAAAGCAAGGCATATCGAGGCACAGAGGTTAAAGTACCCGTCAAGGTTGGAAGGATTAACACGGCCAATGAATAGCCATGTATACCAAGCAATCGTAGATTCTTTTTCTTACTCTGAAAAATTTTAACAAGTTGGTACACAATGACAGTAAAGAGACTAACGAAAAGAACAAACTCAAGCACAGCAATAAGATATTGGAAATTAAACTGAGCAGTTAAGAAGATTTTGACGTATCGGTAGAGAACCTGTGGTAAGAGCACAATCCCGTTGACTGTACGATTTGCCCCAAACTCTGCCTGCGCGTGATAGAAATACAACGGATCTCCATACTGTATGAATAAATATCCCATGTAGAGTAGCAGACCATAGAGAGGGGAGAGGACTACAAAAAGAAGCACTATGTGTTTTCTGAGAAAGGTTAACACGGACTGAAAAGAAATCCTGTAATTCCACGTCTGTACCATTGCAAGAACAAACGGAAGTATAAGAAAAACGCCCTGTACCTTCGTAAGTGAAGCAAAAAGTGCAAAGACAGAAGAATAGAGGTATCGCTTCGTATAGAGATAATATAGAGCAGCTGATGACAATAAGAGATAGAAACTTTCAGGATAAACCATCAAATAAAAGAATGCAGTAGGGAAGGATAAGAGTAGTACAACTGCCCACAAACTCTTCTTTTTTTCTACAAGTATGACTTGGGTTAATTTGTAAAAGTAAATTATCCCGAAAAGCAAACATAACCAACTGACAAAAAGTCCTGCATGTAAATACTGGTTATTGAAGAGGGGAGCGGCACTATGAATGAGCAAAGGGAAAAGGGGGAAATAGCTCTGTTGAAACTCACCATACCCCATATGGGCGATCGAAAGATATTGATAGCCATCAAAATTAGCAAAAGCGGTTATAGGACCAATCTCATAGGAGCCATGTAGAAGATTTTTATAGGGGAAATTAGCGGCAAGGATAGATTCTGGAACTACATAGGCCAAGGCAATATGTGCTAAAAAAAAGAACCCAATAATACTCAACAGGAGTTTCATTTCTTCAAGTATAGCAAATTATGCAGTCTGTGATTCTTCTGTGTCACGAAGAGGAAGTTTCACGACAACCATTGCTCCTTCTTGACGCGGAGACAGTCGCTCATCTTCAACATTTCCTGCATGAATTTCTGCATCAAACTTCTCTTTAAGAGCGAACGTATTGGCGGCCATACCAATCCCAGTAGAGTCAGCGTTACTTTGTACATCAGGGTACTCATGATCTCCATAAAATCCGTCTTTTACCCTTGGTAGCATCCATTCGGGAATTCCCCCAGAGTACTGGAAGGGAACCAAAGAGTATGACTGGACCATCATCTTTGGCTGGAATAGCTCCCTTCATTTTACTATGTAAAAATGACAATTTCATAGGCTGTGAAGCATAAGGATTTTCAACTAGATTAGTTAATTCGTCGAAGGTGGAATGAAGACGGTCTACGTTGTCTACAAACTCTTTTCTATTATCTTCGGTAGTTCGACGTCCCAACTTTTCAGCAGAAAGAGTTACACTATATAAGTCTTGACTTGCGAACTCATGAATTATTAGTGGCATTACTTCATTTGCTGTTTGAACATACTCTGGGTTGTCAGGAGAAGTTACTCGTATTGTATCGTGAGGCAGTTTTTCTTTTGCAAACACCCTCTGAGCCAAAACCAAGGTATTAATACTTTCAAAATACTTATTCCTTATTTCCACTATGAAAAGCCTTGTGTACTTCTCTAAGCTGTTTGTTCGTGATATGCGTATAAATCTGCGTTGTCGCGATATTCTTGTGTCCGAGCATTTCCTGTACTGATCGTAAATCAGCACCATTGGTAAGTAGATCTGTCGCGAAGCTATGTCGTAGCGTATGCACCGTAGCATCCACAGGAAGCCGAGCAAGCTCCGTATATTTTTTTACAATTCGCTCAATGCTTCGTACTGTCAGACGCATCTTCTCACCTTCATCTTCTTCCATCACTTGGCCTGAGTATCGGATAAAAAGCGGCTTAAAGACATCGATCCGAGCATCAAGATATCTTTGAATCCATTCAGCAGCTCGATCTGAGATAAAGACAATTCTGGAACGTCTGCCTTTGCCAATAATCCCAAATTCACGTCTTTCTAGATTAAGTTGCTGATGGTTCAGGCTTACCAATTCAGAGACACGAAGCCCTGTTGAAAAAAGCAGCTCCAGAATCGCCCGATCACGAATGCCTTCTTCCTTTGAGGTATCAGGCATGGTTACCAAGCGATCTACTTGCTCACGCTCAAGGAATTTGAGGCTACGACTTTCTGTCTTAGGCAGATCGATCTTGGAAGGCTCCAAAGTCCTATAGTCGTTTTTGAGGAGAAACCGAAGAAACGACCGAAGCGCAATGACATAGTAATTTTGGGTAACTTTCTTACGGGTTTGGCCTTTTTTATCAGTCAAATCAGCCAGGTAAACACGGAACTTGCGAACATCAACCAAGGTAAGATTTTCAATTGATTTACCAGGTAGGGAAGAGGAGTGCCACTCCACAAAGACATCAAGATAATGCTTATAATCCCGAAGGGTTAACTTACTACAATTTTTTTCGACTTCTAAGTACTCGAGAAAATCAATGATAAGTCCAGTAAGCTTTTGATCTTTCATAGGGCAGCCATGCATTATTCTACGACATACAATGCCATAGATGCAACAGCTTTCAGTTCTTTTTCAATATTCATGCTTTATACTTTATCCAAGATATCTTATACTAACTTTATGTGGAGTAAAGAGTACGCAGACTGCCTTGCATACATTGACAGCTACTGGAACAAAATCATTTATAAACCTTCCAAAATGAAGCTACGCTATCGAGTAGCGACCATTCCCAATAGATTACAGTTCTCACGAGAAATTACGACTACCGTAAATGTCAACCCAAACTTTATTAAGCTTCCACATTATTATTTTGTCCCGAATGATAATAAATTTACCTATATCTTTTATTGGGATAGTTATTTCATGTTTCGTGGACTGATGGGTACTCGACGTGAATGGCTCATGCGAGAAATGATAGAGAACTTTATGTATCTTTTTCATATGTACCAAATTATTCCTAACTTTAACGCCCCTGCATCTATGGGACGGTCTCAGCCTCCATTTTTTTCTTCAATGATCCTTGACACCTATCTTTCACCACTGAATTCCAGCAATGACTATGTACGAAAAGGGATTGGACGACAACTATATACCTTAACCAAGAAGAACTGGCTTAAAAAAGCAATGGAAGTAGCAAAAAAAGAATATGAAATCGTGTGGATTGATAAAATTCGTGCGTATAACCACAGTGTCAAAGATTCTCTTTTGGCTCGTTACGGAGATCGGGATATTGGCTATGCTCACTCTTCAGAGCTTGAATCAGGTTGGGATATGACTTCACGGTTTTACAACCGTTGTGATCAGTTCTTCCCAATTGATCTCAATAGTTATTTGTATAAATACGAAAAAGATTTTGCCCTGGCTGCCAAAATACTTGGAGATGACAGAGAAGGGGAGTACTGGCAGGAAAAAGCCAGAGAACGTCAAAAAGAAATGCATAAGCTGATGTGGGATCCAAATGAAGCATTCTTTTATGACTACAATTATATCGCGAAGAAAATTGGGCATTATTTTTCCCTGGCTTCGTATGTCCCAATGTGGGCAGGGCTCGCAACCAAATATCAAGCAAAACAAATGGTAGAAAAGCTCCATAAGTTTGTAACGCCATATGGACTAACCATTGGAGCCAAAGAGTCACTTGCCCATGATATTGATCTGTCAAAGATCCAACAACGATATCATCCGGCTATTGAAGAAATAATCATGCCAAAACAATGGGACTATCCGAATATCTGGTCACCACTCGAATACCTTACGGTCATAGGATTACTTAAATACGGCTATATGGAAGAAGCTAAAGGAATTATGCAAAATGCTGTTAAAGCCCATGCCAACGTTTTTCGTAAACATCAAACCTTCTTTGAGAAACTAAATGGAGAGACAGGCCACTCCGGCAGTAATGCAAAATATGAAGACCAACAAGGATTTGGCTGGACCAATGCTGTTTTTTATAGATACATTCAGCTTTTGGACGCACTTGAGTCACCAGAAGGCATCTACACAACCCCTGAACCCAACGGAGAACCTCCGTATGACTTAGCGATATTGTATTAAAAGAAAGAACTCCCCTGGTGAAAAAAGGTTGAAGGGGAGGGCTAAACATCCTTTTTTTGAAATAAAAATAGTGTTTTTTCTTCTTATTTGAGGCAAAATTAGCTTATTTTCTGTGAAAAGTACCATAAAAACGCATCCCATAACTGTCCCCAAAATGGACAAAATTTGTGCTATTTGAACTTGAAGAATAGACGTACACACAGATCCAGCCTGGAAGTTCATAAAAATTTAATGAAAGTTAATAAAATGTATTCTGCACAAAAATAAGATCCCTCCCCTTAGTCAACGAAACTTTATGTCGCAAAAGTATTATTGTGCGACATAGGGCTGGCCAGGGTTTTCCCCCATTCCCCCATAAAAAAGCCTTCCGAGGAGGAGGGGGTACATTTTTGACTACAAAGAAACTCCCTCTCATAGACGCTTCTTCAATCGTCTTTTGTATGGATATTTAACATAGCGCTAGAAGCCCCTAGAACGAACGAAAGACTCATGAGACGACTACAGATACCTCTTTATTTATTGAGAGACTCTCATAACGAATATCTTCTTACTTTCTGAAAACAAAATTCAGCAGTAGAAAGCAACTACTTGCATTTACTGCTAATCAAAATATTCCCACGAAGATTTATTTACTATTCTGTGAAAAGTGACTTTTTTATCTCGTGAAAAGTTCTACTTAACTATATCAAATCACATCATTAACTATAGGGTTTATTCTCTTCTCTTTAGATTTATTTCTTTTTCCCCTCTTCCCTGTCTTGCAACAAAATAATTTATTTCCCCCATGGAGTGAATATCATCAATACAAAAAATACGACACAACCTACCCAGACATACTCCCACAATATTCCCTTAAAAAGTCGTCTTTCAAACCAAATATGAGATAAACCTAAAATGGCATAAAAAAAGCCTGTGAGAAAAAGTGAAATAACTGTCGGATTACTTGGCCAAAACCATAAAATAGTTGCCACCTCTACAAGGCAGACTGTTACCGAAGATGCCCACAACGATAATGGTTGACTATTCTTTTGGAGTGTATATGTCCAGAGAGAGTGGTAGACCAAAAGATAGGTATAGGTAAGTAAAATAAGAATTACGGGAAAGATCGTAATATGAAAAGTAAAAATTGTATTGGTTAGTAAAAAGTATGATACAAGCGTTACCACAAAGGAAACAATTCGTGATCCTGATAACAGCGCAATTGTCCTACTTGAAGAAACAATCAGAATATTCTGGCTTAAAAATAACGAGTACAAACCAAAAGCATAAATTACCGTCAAAATAAGTCTGGAGAAAAAAGCCGCAGGAGTCAGAAAGTAAAAAAGACCAAAAGCAAGACTGTAAAACAATGGCAAAATAAAAACTTCATAATTCTTTTTATCCTGAATGTCGTTATGTATCGCCCAGAATAAAATGATATTGGTAAAAAAGGCCAAAAGTAACGCTGCAATAATTCCCGAAATACTTAGTTGGTACTCCGTGAAAAAAAGTCCAAGTGATAATAATGCTGTCCCGACAACAAATTTTTGCCTTTTATCGATTGAAAAAAAAGCAGGTTTTGAGAAGTGGAAAAATCGTTTGCGTTTTTCTTTGGTACTCATGATGTGCCTAGTCTGTCATTAGCTCGTCTGGGATATCAAAATTTGCATAGACTTTCTGTACATCATCATGTGATTCAAGTTTGTCCAAGAAAGCCAATGCTTTATCAGCAGTTGCCTTATCAATAATAGAAAAAACTACTACAGGCCTAAATGTGAGTTCTGCTCCTTTGATAGTTAACCCATTCGTACTTAAAGCATCTCGTACTTTACCAAGTGCTTCAGGATTGGTAAAAATAAGTACTTCATCCCCTGCGTCTTCGATATCTTCTGCTTCATTATCCGCTGCAATTAAGAAAATATCGTCAACACTCTTCCCTTCTTTAGCAACAGTAATAACCCCTTTCTTTTCAAATTGATATGCGACACTTCCCTGTGCGCCAAGACTCCCCCCACCTTTATCAAAAATATTTTTAACCTCAGGAGTTGTTCTTTGCTTATTATCTGTTAATGCTTCAACAATGACACTAAAGCCCCCTGGACCAAATCCTTCGTATACCCCTTCTTCAAGAAAGCTACCATCTTTAGCCCCTGCTCGTGCAATTGCCCGTTCAATGTTTTCTTTGGGCATATTGGCTGCCCGAGCAGATTCAGCCGCCAAACGAAGCCTGAAGTTTGCTGCAGGATCGGTAACTCCTCCACCCTGTCTAACAGCGATGGTAATTGCTTTTGAGAGCTTTGTGAATAATTGCCCTCTTTTGGCATCATTGGCACCTTTTGCTCGTTTAATTGTCGCCCACTTAGAATGACCACTCATAACGATCATTATACCTCTTCTGCCTTGACTTTTGCAATAAATACTAGTAGAATTTTTTCAATCCAAAATACATGGTATCACTTAAATCTCAAGCTATTCAAACGGCACTACAGGGAGACTGGGAAAATGCTATAGGACTAAATCAACGGATTCTTGAAACAGAACCTAACGATATAGATACCTTAAATAGAATCGCATTTGCTTTTGGAAGTATCGGAAATATCGCCCAGGCAAAAGCATCCTATGAAAAAGTGCTTTCCCTTGATGCCAAAAACCCAATTGCCCTTCGAAATATTAAGCGACTTACCACAAATAATACAAAAAAAGCATTTGTTCCTTTGAACAATCTTTTTCTTGAAGAGCCCGGAAAAACCAAAATTTTTGAATTAGTAAATATTGCCGATAAAAAAATTGTTGCACATTTACGCGCGGGAGAAAAGTTAGAACTCTGCATTAAAAGAAATAAAATATTTGCTCTTGATAGTGAAAAACAATTTTTGGGGATGCTCCCTGATGATAGTGGTCAACGATTAATCAAATTTATGACTGGTGGTAACGACTATGATGCGTATGTACGAACCGCTGACAAAAATAAGCTCTGTATTTTTGTCAGAGAGATAAAACGAGCAAAAAAATTTCATGACCAATCATCTTTTCTTGCCAATGATGCTAAACAGAAACTATCCCTTAGTAAAAGTAAGTAACTATCCCTGTCATTCCCGACCCGATCGGGAATCCAGATATCCCTGAGATGAATTTAGTATGGCATTTCTAGATTCCTGCTTTCGCAGGAATGACATAAATAAGATAAAGAAAATAATCAGCGTTGATAAATAACCTTCTGTTTTTTGAGGGACTTTCGCACTTTCTTTATCTCTTCAAGTTTATTCTGCCTCCAAAGTGACGATACGGCAAGGAGAAAAGAAAGAAGAAAGATAATAACAATGCTAAGGATAAACATACGGTCAGAACAATTCGGTCTTTTTGGCATCCTTTCCTAAGGTAATAACGATCTGTGCAATGGTTTCCTGTTGTAAGGGTGCCATAGGAAAGCCTAGGAGTTGCTGTAAACGCTCCAAGGTATATGTATCCTCTCCATAGTACTTAATGTTTGAATGTTCGCGTAGCGCATGACCTGTGGTTACCGAGACTACATTGCCACCAATATTTTCAAGTACAGATTCTATTTTCCCCCCCAACCCGGGAATACCACTCGCATTAATAATCTGTATCGTTACCTGTTCTTTAATAATTGTAGTATCGGTCAATGCTTTTTTAATTAGCTTCTCACGTTCTACCTCTGACATATCTGCGGTAAGCGATAATGCGATTTTGTTGCCTTCGGGCACCCGCTTTGTAATGAGCCATAATCGCCCAATATCAAATATAGTTAATTCTGTTTTTGTATGACGCATATCCCACAGTGAACCGGTTAGTACCTGCCCGATATCTTTGGGAATACTGCTACCTGAGAGAGTTATCCATGCATCTGGCTTTATACTATAGGCTTTAAAAGATTCTTTCGTTTCTTTTTTTTCTATGGGAAGGACTGTTATCAGTTCATCTGCTGGAGAAAACGTTACAATCTGCTTTACGTAGCGCCCTTCAATAATACCAAGTGTGAATTGTTCTTGACCATCAAATTTATTTTGTTGAAAAACAGCAAACGCTTTTATACCCAAAGCGAGGGTCAGGACAAAAATGACAACTACAGTATAAATAACAAATGTTTTGATGCTAGTACTAGTGGCAGAGGCAGCATGGCTTTTCATACTTTTTCAATTATAACAAACTTATCAAGAAGATCTTGTAACTCTTTTGCCAGTGGACTCACAAAATGGATTTGTTTTTTTGTTGTTGGATGCATGATCCGTAATTCTGCTGCGTGAAGAAAAACTCGAGCGAGAAGCTTTCGATCATTTCTTGAGGTCTTCCTACCCGCATACAAAAAATCAGCAAAAATAGGATGTCCAATATATTTTAGATGCACACGGATTTGATGTGTTCTACCGGAATGAGGAAATAAAGAAACAAATGAAAAGAATTCTTTTGTTTTAGAAAATTGATAATAGGTGTCTACTGTATAGTCAGTTTTAGATTCTTTCCCACCTGGCACAATACCAAATTGCTTTCCATTCCAGGGCAGTCTTCCAACGGGAACACTAATTGTTCCTGTGGCTGGATTAATCTTTCCATGCGCAAAGGCTTGATAGACTTTCTTTACTTCCCTTTCTCGAAATTGCCGCTGAAGCTCGACAAATGCGCGAGCATTTTTGGCGAGAATCAATACACCAGAAGTCTCTTTATCCAGTCTATGTACAATACCACCTCGTACATAAAAATCTTGCTCTGGTGTCCAACCCTCTTCTCCATATTTGACATTTGGCATTTGATATTTAATATGCAATCTTTCCTCTGCCCAATCCTGAATTGTCGTTTCATGCTTGGTTGTTTCTGCACGATTTACCGTAATTCCTGCGGGTTTATCAACGACTAAAATGTCAGTATCTTCATAGAGAACTGTTATATGAATTGGTTTCTCTTCCATAAAATTTCACTTTTTTTTGCTCTTCGTCGTTTTCTCTTGTTGTATAAGAAGCGAGATACTTATCAGAAAACTAACAAAAAGAACGAGATTCTCTATACTTAAGATGGTAATGGTCCCTTTAATAGGATTAATGACCGCGGTACAAAGAGAAGCCAATGAGAAAAAGATCAAAAAAAGCAGCGTACTATTACCTTCTTTTTGTGTTTTGCTTAGTATTTTGGGATAAAGTGATTTGAAGTAAAAAAGAGCAAGTACAAAATAAAGTACAGCATACAATAAAAAAAGATATAGCTCAGGTTGTTTTTGCAAAAATGAATACGCCAAAAATCCAATGGGCAAAATACAGAGCAACGCTAACGTAAAAAAATCAAGAAGCCTACCTAGAGGAGCTTTTTTGAGTCGTATCACGACAAGAAGCGTCAAGAGTCCACCCAAAACGCCGCCTATCAGAGAAAATCCTCCTATTCCGGGAGAGAAGGTTGCAAAAAACACATTCCCTGTTTTGAGCGGGGAAAAAAGAAAATAAAATAAACGAGAAAAAAAAGTACCCCCAATAAGTGCTAAGAATGCAAGATCAAAAATCTGTTCGATCGAGATATTTTTTCGAATAAAAACATAGTCATCTTTTACCAATTTGTATAATACATACAGATAAATAATGATTAGAAGAAAAAAAATCGCAAACTCCATAGTGTTACGGGCGTAGTATATTATACACTGCCAGAAGAAATAAACTAAGACCAATCCCAACCAATACCGACCCAACCCCAATTAAATCAGAAAGCCCCCCAACGAGAATCACTGGAAGTAACGAAAGGACACCAACGATTGTATTAAGAAAGCCGTAGATTTTCCCCCGAGAGGCATCTGATGTTTGTTCTTGCACGATCGTATTTGATGGGACAAAAACTAATGCATTTCCTACACCGATGAGAAAAATGAGAACTACAACGGTACGCAAAATATTGATATCTAAAAAAGCGGGTAAAAAATTATTGATTGTCTGAATAATAGTCCGTGAAGCAACCTCCGAACCAAGTGGCAAGAGCATGAGACAAATACCAGAGAGAAAAATACCTGCATTAATCATGTATTTCTTTCGTGCATTATGAAAGAAATTAACAAGGACTATTCCTCCAACTACCATACCGATTGCTGCTGGAGCAGCAAAATAAAGTGCAAACCGTTTTAGTTCAATCCCCAATACTTGACTGGCATATCCAGGGGCAACGGTCGCAATAATAAGTGTCAAAACTTGTGCTAATGCCAAAAGAGATATTGCTTGTGATATTACTTTCGTCTGAGTAAAAATCTGAAAAGCAAGTTTGATTTCTTGAAAAACATTTGGTCTATTTTTTATTTTATGAGAAGAAACTAAGGGTTTTCCCTTTACTTTCACAAAGTAGACAAATATCGCACCTAACCCCAATATAGCTGCTAAAATAAAAAGAGTAGGTACCGAACCGAGCCAGGCAAGCAAGGGCGCGGCAAGCAAATAGGCAACAACGACAGAACCTGAGAATGCCATACCAAATAACGCATTGGCGGATAATAAATTCTCTTTACGTACGGTTAATGGAATCATCGGAGTTTCGGCTGGGATAAAAAATTGTGTGATGACGGCAATAAGAAAAGAGAGTATATAAAGTACAGCAAGATTCTCAATGTTGATTGCAAGAATAATTAAGAGAAGAGCTCTGGCAACATTGGAAAAAATTAAGACAGTCCGCTTGTCCCATCGATCGACGTATGCACCCGCAATCGAACCAAAAATAATTGCTGGGATCGTGTAGGTAATAATAATTCCAGAAACTGCTGTATTTGAATGGGTTAATTCATACACAAAAAGAACGAGGAAGAAGTTTAACGTATTGATAGCAATTTGCGTAAAAACTTCCCCAAACCAGAGATAGGAAAATGACTTTTCTGTCAAAGCACGAAGGATATGTGTCTTCATGAATCTGATTATGGCAAATTACACAAAATTTATCTAGAGAGTCGACAAATTTTCTTATTTTTCGGTTGCTTGAGCCTTTTCACAGTAGGCTCCTGTCCGAGTATCAACCCGGATATATTCATCCGTGTCAATAAAAAGTGGCACTCGAGTTTTAAGACCATTTTCGAGAATTGCTTCTTTAAAAACATTGGTTGCGGAATTTCCTTTGGCTCCGGGAGCTGTCTCTGCGACACGAAATACCATTTTGGGTGGAAGTAACAGCGCAAAAGGTTCCCCTTCAAGGAAACTTACCGTAAATTCTTCTCCTTCTTTTAAATAAGCATGCTCAGGGACTAATTTAAGTGCAATGCTAACCTGTTCATAGGTGTTTGGATCCATAAAATAAACCGCTTCATCATCTTTGTAGAGATATTGCATATTCTTTTTGAGGACGTGGACGTCTTGGACTTTAGCCCCATTGATGTAGCTTTTTTCGACGTTACTTCCTGTTTTGATGTTGCGGACTTTTACCTTGATGTTGGCGCTTCCTCTCCCCATCTTGATATGCTCGTAAGACAAAACAACGAGATATTGCCCGTCTTCATGATATGTTGTGCCTGCGCGAAGTTCGGTAACTGAAATCATAATTATTCTTCCTATCTTTTAAATCGTCATCCTGGTAAGCGAAGTGCATCCAGGATCTTTTTACTGATTCTGGACGAGCCAGAATGACGGCTTATTGAAATGTGTCCAGCAATTTTAGCATAGTTCTGACCCCAAAGCCAGTCCCCCCAGCAGGACTAAGTTTATTTCCTTTTGCACTAAATGCGGGACCGGCAATGTCCAGATGCACCCATGGTTTACCATCAACAAACTCTTCAAGGAAAAGTGCCGCAGTAATTGCCCCACCGTATCTATCTTGTCCAATGTTTGAAATATCTGCTACTTCACTCTTATTTAACTCTTTATAGTCTTTATCCAGTGGCATTTCCCACATTTTTTCTCCTTCTGCAGTTGCTGCGGTGACTACTTTTTCTGCTAATGCTTTGTCATTTGAAAAAAGTCCACTGATATCATGACCAAGAGCAACCATACAGGCTCCGGTAAGGGTTGCAAGATCAATAATCTGTGTTGCACCCTGTTTGAGAGCATAGGACAAACTATCAGCAAGGGTTACTCTTCCCTCTGCGTCAGTATTGCCAATTTCAATGGTTTTGCCATTCATTGCCCGAACGATATCTCCCGGGACAATGGAAGCACCAGAAATCATATTTGAAGTCGCAGCAATAAGACCAATAACCGTAGTCTCTGGCGCAATCGCATCAATTACCGAAAATACGCCAAGGACAGCTGCCGCCCCAGCCATATCCATTTTCATGTCATTCATATGCTCACCAGGTTTGACATTTATCCCTCCGCTATCAAAAGTTATCCCTTTACCAACAATCGCAATTTTTTCTTTTGAAGCTCTCTTGGGAGTGTATTCCAAGTGAATAAATTTTGGAGGAGTATCAGATGCACGAGCAATACCAAGGAATGCTTCCATTCCCATTTTCTCAGCTTCTTCCTTAGAATAAATAGTACAGGTGATTTGGGTACTACTCTTGGCAATATCTTGGGCAAGCTTGGCTAAATAAGTCGGTGTAGCAATAGTTGGTGTTTCGTTAACCAAGTCACGGGCAAGAATCGTTGCCTGACTGTATAACTGAGCTTTTTGTGTAATATCCTTCAAGCTTTTTGTCTCTTCTTGTCCAGCAATAATAACGTTAGCAAACTTACGTTCTTTTGTTTCTTCTTTTTTGTATTTGAGAAAAACATATGTCCCAAGCTGTGCTCCCTCCACAAAAGCATGTAAAGATTCTGATATCTCTATACCACTCTCTTTTGTATGTGGAAGAGAGACTGACGCGGAGTCAATCTTAAGATGCATGGACTTCGCAAAGGAACCAATTACTTCACGAAAATTAGTGAGTGAAAAGTCCTTTTTCTCTCCTAGACCAAGAACAACGATTTGAGAGGGTGCAATCACTCTCTGTGGAATAATTTTTATCATCTCCCCTTTTTTTGCGGTGAAGTTTTCAAGGAGAGCTACTTTTGCCAATTGTCTATCTAAAAGTGTATCTATTTTTGTAAAACTCTCTAAAGGAATGTATGATTTTTGCTTTTTTCCCCCAGCAAAAGCAAAAACAAGAGCTACATCTGAAGAAATTTTTTCAAGGGGATTAGATGAGAATTCGAATTTCATGGTTATTATTGTAACACTGAAAGGCAAAAAAATAAAGCTAACCTTGTCATACAAGAGAAAACAAAGTAAAATACAGTAGTTCTTTGCCGGGGTGGTGGAACCCAGTAAAACTTATTCATGTAGAATTATGTGAATCTCGTCAGGAAGCAAGGATACTTGAAAAGTTTTTTAAATCTGGATTTGGAAGAGAAATTATAAAAGAGATAGACGGAACTAATTAGGCCGGGGTGGTGGAATGGCAGACACGAAGGTCTCAAAAACCTTTGGAGATTACACTCCGTGGGGGTTCGACTCCCCCTCCCGGCACTAGATAATACTTACTCCAAACTTTTTAAGTTCTCTTGCCAGCGCAAAAAGAGACAACCCAACTGCCCCCAGATAATCTCCTTCAACTCGCTCCACAAATATCCCACCCAACTCATGGATTGCATAAGCTCCTGCTTTATCATAGGGCTTCTCTTTTTCAATAAACTTCGCTATCTCCTTATCTTGCAGCTTTCGAAACATAATCGTTGTTTCAATAGAGCTCGTCCTACTCTTTTTTGTCGCAGTATCAAGCACCGTCATCCCCGTTACAACAAAATGCACCGTTCCACTCAGCTTTTTGAGCATTTGCTTTGCATCCTTTGCGTCCTTTGGTTTTCCTAACTTTTCATCTCCAAAGGCAACCATTGTATCTGCTGCGATGATAATAGCATCTGGATATTTGGAAGCAATTGCTTGTGCTTTCTGTGAGGATAGAACTTCTACCTGCTTACGTGGTTTGAGACGAGGATTGAGTTTCTCTTCGATATTGCTAGCGTCAATGGTAAATTCCAAACCAAGAAGTTTGAGCAGTTGTTTTCTACGTGGAGATGATGATGCGAGGATTATCTTTTTCATACGCCACTATTTTACACCTTTCGTACCTTTTTGCGAATCCATTCAACAAGATAATTAAAGACATATCTGAGTTTATTAATAACCAGATCCTGAGCATGCAAGTATTGAGTATCTTCTCCAGCAAACCCCCGCTTAAAGACAGACACCCCAGAGAAACGATGCTGTGGTTCATTAACAGGTGCTATCCCCCAAAAGTTATACCACTGCATACCTCTCTTTTTTGCTTCTTTGATAGCTTCCCATTGGATAAGATACGCTCCGGGATGCTTTCTGCCGACTTCAGTCCCCGTTCCATAATGATACACCGCTTCTTTACCATAAAAGATGATAAATGCTTGTGCCAAAAGAGTCTTTTCGAGATATGCTTCATACATGAGCGCTCGCTTTGCCTGGAAAAAGACACTAAATTGCTCCAAAAAGAACTTGTAGGAGAAAGGTACAAAATGCTGTCTCTTCGCTGTTGCCAATTGAATATCGTAAAAGGCTTTTACATCCTTTGGATTAGTCGTAGTTTTGATTTTTATTCCTTCTTTTATTGCTTTTTTTATTTCATATCGAGTAGCTTTACGCATCTGAACAAGCAGTTCCTCTTCTGATTTTTCAATTGCAAGACGTGAGGTTAATTCAGCAGTAAGGTGCATGGTGGCATTGTTAAATCCCTTTCTTTTGAAAAGATCTATTGAAAACTCATTCTCCAAAAGCTGTGGACGAACTCGAACAAAAACACAGTTTTCTTCCTCAGCAATTGCTTTCATTGTCTTAAAGACAGTGTCTACCAACGACGTATCTTGCCAATCAAGGATTGGTCCTCCAGCAACGGTTAGATATCTTCCTCTTCGTGCTGGTTCAACAACAGATAACATTACTCCAATCAATCTATCCTTTTTGTAAAAACCTGTCCGCTGGATATGCTTCCCTAACCTTTTATGAAACTCTCCAAAATACCATGATTGGAGAAAATTTGCTTCTTCGTGGAGAGAAAGAAATTCTTCCCATTCTGATTCACTCGCAACTGGTTTATAGGCGATGTTATTCATAATTTGCTTTTAGCCATTTATTTACAAGCTGTGCAATCCGTTTGGCCTGTGCTTGTGAGATATTTTTATGTGTAGGGAGATTGACCATCTTGTCGGCTATTTTTTCGGCATTTGGACAGAGTCCCTGCTGGTAATTGGTCCATTGCATGAATTTTTTTGGACCAATAGGAGCATCATACCAAATGTCAGAGACAAAAACAGCAGAGTTTTTTAAGTAAGCAATGAGACTTTCTCGCTGTGGAACCAGAAGAGGAAATCGCAAATTGGCACTACGAGACAGAGCAAGTCGTAACTGTATCCGAGAATCAATCACTTCCCGATAAATCCTTGCTATCTTTCTCCTGTGTTCCCGATTGCTCTCAAGATCCAAAAAAGCACTATAAATCAAGAGACAGTACCACGGTGAAAGTGTTTGTATCTGGGTACTTTCATCCATTGGCCTCGCCAAAAGACCTGATTTCCTCAGCAGATGATGGAGAATCTTCCCCAAACCAACTCCATATGTCTTTCGTATTGCCACGGTAAAGAGTGGATACAGTCGATCAATGAGTTGTTTCCACTCCCCTACTTTGACAAAAGTTTCTTTCTGCAAAAGCTTGGCATACTTTTGATTTCTGACGACAAGCGCTCCACCAGTAACGCCATCAATCATTTTATCCTGACTAAAAGAGAGTGCGACAAAATCACCTACTGTCCCCGCTTCCCTGCCGTTTGCATACGTTGAACCTATTGCGTGTGCAAGGTCTTCGATCAGAATAATCCCTTTCTCCTGACAAAATTTATGGATACCTACCATATCACATGGATAGCCAAGCGTATTTTGAATGATGAGAATTTTTAATTGAGGGTTTTCCTTTACTGTTTGTTTTAACGTTGCAAGAGAAAAATGTAAACTTTTGGCATCAATATCCAAATAGGTAACGCCAAAGCCTTCTTTGATTACGGCATCATAAACAGCAAAGCACGTATAACCACAGATACCAACAAGAGGTTCTTTCGTCATTCTGGCTTGCCCAGAATCTTTGATAAGACGAAGGGCTAGTCGTAATGCTTCCCGACCTTTATACACAAGAGCTACTTCTCCTGTATATTTCTTTTGTAAATACTCCTGCAATTGCTCACTATATTTTTGCTCATTTCGGGCAAATACTGCCATGCGAGCAAACTGATAATCATAATTGGAACCAAGCGAGTTAAAAGTAATCATTTTTCTAAATCCTGAGTGATGATAGCCGCTACTTCTTTTTCATGAGTAAATTGTGGTGAATGATGTGCACCGTTAACAATATGCAGACGAGCGTTTGGCAGAAGCGCTTGCATTCTTTCCCCGTCGATAACCGGCGTCACTTTATCATCCTGCCCCCAGATAATAAGCGTAGGAATTACTATTTGTGGAAGTAATGGCGAAAGATCAACTTTGATCAAATTATGCATTGTTTTTCTGACAGCGGGATTTGCCCGATAATAATCATTTTCACGAGCAAATCGATAGAGTAAATACCGTAGATGATCTGATTTATGTAACTTTCTGCCTATTTTTGCAATTGTTTGAAACACCGCCCGTTTAATTTGGAGCAATAGTTCTTTGTGATACAGACCGGCGCTATCAATAAGTACTAGCTGCGCAACTTTTTCTGGATATTTTGCAGCAAAGGAAATCGCAATTCTTCCTCCATTGGAATGCCCAAGTAAGATTACTTTCCCCTTTTCTTTTTCGACACTTTTTTTGAGCCAAGAGACATAGTTATCAAGCGTCCATACCTCTTCCAGAGGTGCAGTGAGTCCAGGAATCTGGAGCATAACAGGCTCAATTCCTTGTTTTTTAAGTAATGTCAGAAATGGCTGCCACTTTTCTGTTGAGTAAGCCCATCCATGTAATACAAATATTTTATATTTTACGTTTTTCATTTTTAGTTTTTATAATCCCCACTTTTTCCTTCGTATTTCCCATACTTTCTCGCGCCTGGCTAGCTTCGCTGCATCTTTTGGATTTGCAAGAAGATGCTCAATGATGCCTTCCATAAACCTTGCTCCCTTAAAAAGGATTGTCTCTCCACCTTCAATATGAGATTGTAAGAAATCAAGTGCTTCTCGTGGGCTGTCAAAAGCATCCATGGAGATCTTTTGCCTATCCAATTGCTGCAAATAAGGATATGTATATCTTCTCACACGTGGCCCAAGAAAAACTATCCTATCAAGATCTACCTTTGAGAGTACTACTGCAAGCTTCTCATGTTGCTCCCTCTCCCCTGCTCCTTGCTCAAGCATATCACCAATCACTGCCCATTTTTTCTTTGCGGCAAATTGCTTATACATGGACAATATTGCTTCCATTGAAGAAAGGTTAGCATTGTAGCAACTATCGATAATGGTAGTTTTTTTGATCCCAGAGAAAAGCGATCCCCTCCCCGGGGGTAGCGTGTAGTGAGCAAACGTTGGGTCAAAATCAATCTTGAAATAGTCTACTGCTTCAATACACATCGCAAGACCAGTAGCAACTACTTCAGGAAGTAATGAGGTGAAGGTATAGCTTTTCTTATTAAGAACAAACGTTGTTCCCGTAGCATCCACATGATACTTGTCCAAAATTTCAGTCTTTTTAATGGCTTTGACTCGTGCTTTTGTACGATTTGTTTGCTGTACTTGCAAGGACGAGTCACCATCAATAACTACAAAATCAGAACAATATGCAAGAAAATACCCAAATTCGTACGCAATTGCTTCTTCAACGGTGGCAAACCTTTTTTCTGTTACTAACGCTTCAAAATTCATCCCATGCGTACGGGAAGTACTCACCCACAGCACAACCTCTGGCTTTAATAATTCCGCAAGGAATTTCCCTTCTCCTGGACGATCACAATCACACTCAACCACAAATATCTTTTCTTTTGGCAATGGAGCAAAAACTTTTAGGGGAGCAAGAAGAAAGAGTTTAATCCATTCAGATTTTAGAAGTGTCTTTCGCTCAAGTCCCAAGATATTAAATGGGATGCCAAAGCTGCTATTTGCATGATGTGAATGCCTTGCTTGCTTGCCAAACTGTGCTTCAAGTAAATGAAAAAGCGTGGTCTTACCATTGGAACCGGTGACGACAATTATGCGTGGATGCCACCTTCGCAATCGAATGGCAGCAAAAAAACGAAAGTACGAAGCTATTGGGAAATAGAAGAGCTCTTTTAGTTTTCTTAGCATACTTTCTATTGTATCAAAAAGATCCCTAATCGTATCTATGCAGCAGAGATAGCTTCTTCACCCTGCATTCTTTCTACATTAAGAAATCTAATTCGATTCCCCTGAAACAGTAAGTCTATCTCCCCAGTTGCTCCGTTACGATGTTTGGCAACAAGAAGTTTGGTCGGAATTAATGGTGTCACCACATCACTATCTGGACGATAGATAAAAGCAACCGCATCGGCATCTTGTTCGATAGAACCTGATTCACGAAGGTCAGAAAGTTGCGGCTTTTTCTCTCCTCGTTGCTCAATTGCACGGGATAACTGTGATGCGCAAAGAACAGGGATGTTTAATTCACGTGCAAGGTTCTTTAACGCCTTGGAGATGAGTGAGACTTCCTGTACACGACTTTCTACTTTTCTTCCTGGATCTATCAACTGCAAATAATCGACGACTAAGAGCGAGAGATTATGCTCCATCTGAAGCCTGCGAGCTTTACTCCGCATTTCAGTCAGCGAAAGTCCCGGCGTATCATCAATAAAAATAGGTGCTTCAGCAAGTTGTCCCATTGCATCAGAGATCTTTGAGAAATCATCTTCAGAAAGCTTCCCTGTTTTGAGCCGCCATGCATCAATATCTGACTGTCCTACAAGCAGACGATCTACCAACTCTTCTTTACTCATTTCAAGGGAAAAGATTCCAACTGCTTGTTTTTCTCTGACGCTTACATGTTGAGCAATATTAAGCATAAAAGCCGTTTTTCCTTGCCCCGGACGAGCTGCGAGGATAATCAAATTACTTTTTTGGAATCCAGAAAGTAATCTATCAAAGTCGACAAACCCTGTTTGCACCCCACGCATCCCTCCCCCATTCTTTTGTAGCTCATCAATTCGGTCAAAACTCTCTGTCAGCGTGTCTTTGATCGCGATAAACCCTCGAGTGATGTGGCCTTGAGAAATACCAAAGATTGAGGATTCAGCCTTATCAATGATTGTCTTTACTTCAACATCATCTTCATACCCAAGCTCTGTCATCTCAACGCCAGCATGAATGAGTGCACGTTTGGTTGATTCTTCTTTGACAATATTGGCATACGTCATGACATTTGCGGCAGTTGGAACCTGCTCAACAAGTTCTGTTATATATGAGGCATCAATTCGTTTTAGTTGCTTATTCTTCTTTAGTTGCTCGGTAAGCGTAAGTGGATCAATAGGCTTTCGCTCTTCATAGAGAATCATCATAGCCCCAAACATTAGACCATTGATATCGCTATAAAAGTCATCAGGACGGAGAATTTCAGAAACATTTACAATCGCATTTTTATCAATAAGGATCGCGCCTAGCACGCTTTTTTCTGCTTCATCATTGTGGGGAAGAGTTTTAATCGCCATAGTGCATCGCAACTCTGATACTATTCAAGTACAATTGTTTCCATTTCAAGTGGGAGTTTTTCAAGGGTCGTTTGATATTTTGCAATGGTCTGTGATTTCTCTTTAGGAAACACTTGATTTACCGTTGCTGCTTTTGGTCCATAAAAGACAAGGGCATTGGAGGCAAGTGATGTCAAAAACGACGCGTTCTCTTCTGTCGTACAGTACGCAATGATGATATTTTGTTCTTTTAGTTTGGTCTGTAACGACTGAATTGCTTGCAAATTCCCAACTGCAATGGAAACTCCATCAAGAATCATACTATAAACGGTTGTATCACCACCACGGATCCCGGTAATCTTGACCCCTCGTAGTTCATAGTCGCCCGGACCACTAAGCACAATACTATCTTCATTATCGATTACAGCTTGCATAGCTGGAGCAAAAAGGAAGGTGCCATTTGCTGCTTTGTCCGTTGCATTGACGCTAAAAACTGCTTGTTTGCCCTTGAGTCGCACGCCTTCTGATCCTAATGCAATAATTTCCATGTAAACCATACTAACATAGCTATCTTTCCTTGACAAGGGTTGGCTTTTTGAGTATGATTGCGCTGTGAAAGCAGAAAAAGTTGTCCTCTCATTTATTGCTATTCTTGTCGGTCTGGTAGCTGCCGGTGGAGCATTTTACTTTTACCAGATGACCAGGACGCTTCCAGCAGGAGAAGATAATCCTATTACAACAACCAAAACAAAGATAACCCCCTCACCTACTCCAGATAAAGGTAATATTTTGACAATTAATTCTCCAAAAGAGGAAGAGGTTTTTGATAAAAAAATTATTACGGTAAATGGTAAAACAGCAGCCGATGCAACGGTTATTGTTACCGCTGAAGCCGTTGACCAAATCGTGAAGCCATCAACAGATGGAAGCTTCTCTTTGACACAGACGATCCCCGATGGTACGACTATTATCTATATTACTGCTATCTTCCCAAATGGTGAAGAAAAACAAATTGCAAAAACAGTTACCTATACTAGTGAGACGTTTTAAAACATAGTTATGAAAAACATTCGTTATTTTTCTCTTATTGTTACCCTTATACTTACAGCTCTCATGCCAAGTGCTACTTTCGCGGCAGCACAAGCACCAACAAATGAACCTGCCGGAGAAACGACAAGTAATAAACTTGACAGTCAAATTAGTAATCTTAAAGAAAAAATAGCTTCCCGAGTTTCTGAACTTAACCTTGTCGAAAAGAGAGGCATTATAGGTACGGTCGAAGAAGTATCAGGCAACCAAATCACTATTATTGATATCGAAAATAAAAAACGTTTTATTGATGTCGATGAGCTTACTAAATTCACTTCCTCAGGAGCTGGAGCATTTGGCCTTTCAGATATTAAAAAAGGAACCAAAATAAGTGCCTTAGGTCTCTACAATAAACAGTCCAGACATCTTCTTGCTCGTTTTATCAGATTGTCTATTGATCCAACGATCATAACGGGAGCAATAGCTGCAATTGATAAGAAAAACTTTGTTATCACGATTAAGACTCCTGAGAACAAAGAGCAGAAAATTGATGTCAGCACGATCACAAAAATCTATGAGTACAGTGCAGAAGATCTAGTTAAAGCTGGTTTCTCAAAGCTCACTGTCGGACAGCGGATTATTGCTATCGGATTCCCAGACAAGACAGATCCATCGCTCATTGTCACAAGCAGATTAACATTCTTCCCTGAGTTGCCAGCTCATCCTGGGATTTCTTTGGAAACAGAAACTTCTTCACCGGCAGCCAATTAATCTCGTATGACAACACGAATACGAAAGCTTCAAGCTACCCTTCGAGAAAACGCTTTTGATGCTGTACTTGTTTCTTCATATGCCAATGTTGTGTACCTGACAGAATTTGCAGGGAAAACATTACAAGAGCGTGGTGACGCATTTCTCTTGATTACACAAGACGAGCAGTTTTTTTTGACCTACCCTCTGTATGCTGACGCTGTAAAAAAGCATCTTGGAGAATATCAGTTCCTTCCCATTTCCAGAGCACGCCCCCTACCCTTGACCCTTACTGAAATCGTTGAAAAGAAAAAGTTACAAAAGATTGCCTATGAAGCGTTTGATCTACGAGTTGCTGAATTACAAAATATAACCAACATGCTAAGCAAAAAGCTTTTTGTTCCGGCTGACGTGGTCTCACCTCTCCGATTGATAAAAACATCTCAGGAGATAGTAGCAATCCAAGAGGCATGCCAAGTAGAAGATCAGGTCTTCTCCCAGATACTTCCAAAGATTACCGAAAAGACAACTGAAAAAATGCTGGCAGCAGAGATTGATTTTGCCATTAAAAAACTTGATGCTGAGATAGCGTTTTCTACCATCGTTGCCTTTGGTGGGAATGCCGCATTTCCACACCATGTTCCAAGTAAACAAAAGGTTAAAAATGGAGATTGTATTTTGATGGACGTTGGGACAAAAGTTGCTAACTATTGCTCAGATATGACCCGTACGGTTTTCTTTGGTAAAGCTTCTCTCCATGACAAAAATGTCTATCAGACAGTCCTTGATGCTCTGCAGAAATCTACCGAATTTATTCAAAAAAAACTGCTACTCAATGAATCAATCAAAGCAAATGAGGTTGATCAAGTAGGACGTGATTATATTGTTGAGAAAGGCTATCCCCCATTCCAACATATGAGTCATGGAATTGGTATCGATGTCCATGAAGCACCCGTTTTTTCTGCACAACTCGAAACGTTACTTGAAGAAAATATGGTCTTTACTATTGAACCAGGGATTTATTTGGTAGATGATATTGGAGTACGAATTGAAGATGTCTTTACTATTCAGAAAAATAAACTTGTTCAGTTAACTACATCCTCAAAAGATCTCATCGAAATTTAGCATATCTTGATATCAAAAGGCACGTACAAAGAGCTATAAATTATAGTATAATATTGAGGTGATTAAACAACAAATAAACATTGTGAAGGGAGGAAATTTCGATGTCAGGACCTGAAGGAGGTTCACAGCAACCCACACCTGAATTACCTAGTCACGAGGAAACTCCTAAAAAGGCCTCTAATGAAAATGCAGCTGTAAGCAATGCATTAGATCAAGCAGCCACATTAGGCACTCCTCCAGGGGAAATACTCGAATCTCTCGCGAAAGGTGACTTTAATCAGAAAAATCCGGAATCTGAACAGGCTCCGTCTTCAGGAAAACAAGAGACGGATAATTCGCCAGTAACCTCAGAAAATAAGAATAGTAAACCCGACTTTCAGACAGAAGACGATGTTTTTGCGGCTTTCAGGAAAGGAGAACTAACCAAAGATGAAACAACTGTAGCATTACAAAGAATAAAAGATACAGAGAACAATAACGCTTCACCTCAATCCACAAAGGAAGGATCTATTACCGATGAACAGACACAGACCTCTCCGCAAGCTGAAGAGCTTGCTGAAGAAGCTGAAAGATATCTACAGACGGGAGAAAATCCTAAACCTGGGGAGCCTGCTCCAAAAGAACTAACTGCTGAACAGCGGCACATCAAGGGAGTTGTGGAAAAAGAATTAGAAGCCAAAGGATTGAATCCGTATCTTTCTGCAAGCGAGAAACAAAAAGTAATAGATTATTTTTTGGCAAATCCAAATGGAACACTTGCCATAGCAATTAGTAAAGGTCCTAAAGAATTCTCTACAGCAGTAGACGGACAAATGAGGGGAATAAATGATAGGATACAAGGAATCATGAATAAAGGAGCTGCAATGACTGAAGATGAACGAACAGAACTAACATCAAAAATAACACTTCTTGGTGCACTAAAAGCATTAACGATTGCAGTACTACAAGCTACTGCAGCTGCACTTGCTCCCAAACAACCTGTAACGAAATAGAATAGATCCTTGACTTTACCAAAGTAAAGCGATATAATCACTTTATCTTAGTAAAGTATGCTTACCTTTTCTGAAAAAATTGGCAAAGAATTATATAAAGCAATTCTTTCTCTTGAGACAGAAGACGAATGTAAAAAGTTCTTGCGGGATCTGCTTACTGAGGCTGAAATTAAAGAATTTGCGAATCGTTGGCGAGTCGCCCAGATGCTGGATCAAAAGATCCCCTATCAAACGATAGAAAAAGAAACAGGCATGAGCAGTACAACGATTGCAAGAATTAATAAATGGTTAACTGAAGGCAAAGGTGGTTATCGTCTTGTCCTAAAGAAACAAAAGGGAATATAAATTAACTGTCATCCCGGACATGATCCGGGATCCACAATATTCTGGATTCCTGCTTCCGCAGGAATGACAAATTTTATTTGCAACACTATGAAAAAAAGTAACATAAATGCACAAAACCATCATCACACGCCTCTTTCGGTGGTGTGATTTTGTGTGTAAAAACAAGAAGAATCAAACCGCCGACAAGGGCGGTTTTTTTATGCCTGCCTGCCGGCAGGCAGGGAGATAATTATGAAAGAAACAATAACAAATACCATTAGTCCTTCTATCGGACAAGAAGTAGCACTGAAAGCTTTACAAGTATCTACGGGGGCTTACGTCGGTTTTGTCGCAGGAAAGGAGAAAGATGAAAAATAACCAACAATCAACAACAGCAATAGCTTCTCTTCTAAGACCAGGAGAAAATGACACCGCCCTTATTTTAGGTATAGTTTATTCTGACAAAAAACGGAGAGAAATTAATGATTTGATATTGGATGAATATCCAAACGTTGAACAAGTCGGCTTTATAAATAATGATGCAAATAAGGCTGAACTGATAATGGCAGGAGAAGAATTTTGTGCAAATGCTACTCGATGCGCAGCGTACGAAATACTTGAGGGCAAACCAGGAGATATCTTAATTAAGGTTTCGGGTGTAAATAAAAAACTAAAAGCTGGCATAAGATCAGATGGCGAAGCTTATGCGCAAATCCCAATCTTTGCTGATCCCAAAAAGATCATGTCAGATCAAAAATATTCTGGGAACTTTATCGTTGAAATGGAAGGGATTGTTCACTATGTAGACTTTTCTTCTTCTATTCAAGGGCTTACCTCTGAGCAAATTAAAGATAAAGGGCTGAAAGAAATTAAAAAACTTGGTTATGATCAAGCCCAAGCTGTAGGATATATTTTTGCTCAAAAAGAAGGCGATAGCTATACAATTGCTCCGATTGTGTATGTACGAGAGATCCAAACAACTTTTTTTGAAACAGCCTGTGGAAGTGGAAGTATGGCGGTAACAATGGTTGAAGCCCTGAAAACCGGTAAATCTATTACAGAACTTGCAGTTATTCAACCATCAGGGTTAGTCATTAAGGCATCCGTTTTCTTTGATAAAAAGAACTTTGGGTATGCTGAAATAAGTGGACCAATTAAAAGATTACCAAAAAATACTCGGGACTTAGAGAAAACAATGGTTCGGTATCAAGATTTGCAGCCAATTAAAACCAAAGATAACAAAGATGGCTGGATAAAGATAGATCAGGATCAAATTTCTACTGAATACATGCCAGGAATGGATGATATGAAAAGTATCACTGGTTCACAGATCATCGTACGTGAAAAAATCTATAACATGCTGCTACAAGCCCAGAAACAGCTTAAAAAAGTAAATAAAAATTATACACTTGTTATTACATATGGATATAGAAACCTCGAAATACAGAAGAGGAAATTTCTTCAAGAGTTAAAAAATATTGATTCATTTTTTGAAAATCCTATCGATATGTACGAAGAGGTTCACCGCTTTATTGCCGTACCTACTGTTGCAGGACATCCAACAGGTGGCGCAATTGACATCGTTATCAAAGATGAAAAAACAAATAAGATACTAGATTTTGGATCAAAACAATATGACTATTTGATAAAAGACTGTTATGTTTTTACTGACTCTATTTCATCTGAAGCATCTAATAACCGTATGCTTTTAAGGCAATTACTAACTGATGTAGGTTTTTCTCCTTTTGATGGTGAATGGTGGCATTTCTCGTATGGTGACCGTGAATGGGCATATTATTATAAAGAACCTTATGCCATTTATAACCAGAAAGACTATGATGAGGTGAGAAAATTATTATGAAAAATAAACAACAAGATTTAGTAATTATTGGTGGTGGCATCATGGGACTTATGACTGCGTATTATGCGTCTCGTTTTGTGAAGAACATTACGATTATTGAAAAACGAGTTATTGGCAGCGACAATAAAGAAGCTTCGTCATTTAGTTTCACACGATCAATCCGTAACGATTATCTAGATCCTCTCTATGCAACAATGTCGTATGAAGCACAGCTACTTTGGAAAGAGCTCGAAGCAAAGTCTAAGGAGAAATTCTTTATCGATTGTGGTTGTCTCAATCTCGCAAAGAAATCAATCACTCCAAATATGAAAGAAACGTATGCAGAGCAAAGCTTCCAAAATATAAAAAATCTTAAATTTGCCACAAAAAAATTTGGTACAAAAGCATTACAGAAACGTTTCCCGCAATTTGAGGTAGACATGGCCTATCTTGATGTTAAAGCAGGATTTCTTTATCTGCCACCGATAACTGATCTCTTGCTCCAAATACTAAAAGAAAGAAATGTGCAGATAAAAGAAATTACTGAAATTATTAATGTAGAAGAAACAGCTAAAGAGGTTTGCATAACAACAACAGAAGAACTACTAACAAGCAAAAAGGTTGTCATAACAGCCGGAAGATGGGCAAATGACGTACTGGGGTTACTCAAAAAGAACACCCTCTCCTTCCCTATTACCCCTGATAAACCACAAGAATGCAAATATTTTTACCCTAATAAGAACCAACAATCATTATTTATGCCAGAGCACTTTCCTGTCTTTGCTTACCTGGATATTGGCATCTACGGCCACCCTATTTTTGATAAGGAAAAAGGTGCAGTAAAAATTGGTTATTATAATCCACCAGATTTTAATAAAAAGAAAAGCAGCATTACATCAATTAATGATTTTATTAACGAATGTTTACCAGCATTAAAAAATGTCCGCTCAGAAAAAGTTATGGACGCAGATCAATGTTATTACGATTTAGTAAGCGATGATAATTTTATTCTTGGTAAACTTCCAAACTATCAAAATATTTCTGTCGGGACAGGCTGGCGAGGAACAGGATATAAATTTGCTCCGCTTATCGGGAAGATCCTTGCACAATTAGCACTGCAAAATGGCACAGTCTACAACATACAGCAATTCTCGCCCGAAAGGTTTGTAAAATAATATGAAAAAGCAAATAAAAGTAAACAAAGTAGGCATTTTAGAACGGCTTGAAAAGGATATTGTGCTAGGAGCGGAAGGGTATGTTTTTGAATTAGAAAAACGAGGATATATTAAAGCGGGCCCATATATACCAGAGGTGGTCCTAGACTTTCCAGAAGCCGTCACAGAACTACACAGAGAGTTTTATCGAGCGGGGTCAGAAGTAATGGTCGCACTCACTTACTATGCCAGCAGGAATCAGCTCCAAACGCTTGGAAGAGAAAATGAACTAGAAAAACTTAATAGACAGGCAGTTCGAATTGCTAACAAAACAGCTAAAGAATATGGCGGGTTAGTTGCAGGAAATATCAGCAATACCTGGATGTATGATTCAAGTAATAAAGAAGCCTCTACAAAAATCGTTCGTAAGATGTATCAAGAACAGCTCAAGTGGGCTTCCGAAGAAGGCGTTGATTTTGTGATTTCTGAGACAAATGATTTTCTTGAGGAAGCACTTATTGCACTGGAAGTGATTAAAGAGTTTGGACTTCCAGCAATGGTAACATTGGCAAGTGTCCAAAAAGATAAAACCCGTGATGGGTACGATTATGTTGAAGCCTGCAAAATTTTGGAAGCTAATGGTGCAGATATTGTCGGTCTTAATTGTGATAGGGGTCCGGCAACAATGTTTCCAATTATCGAGAAAATACGACAACAAGTAAGCTGCTCCGTGGCAATGCAGCCTGTTCCATTTAGAACGTCACAAAAATATCTTACCTTTGAATCAATGCAACAAAACGGTAAAGGTGCCTATCCTATTGCTCTTGAACCATTTCAGCTAGATAGATTTGCAATGGCTGCTTTTGCAAAAAAAGCAAAGCAAATTGGAGTTAACTACATCGGAGGATGTTGTGGAAATACACCAGCATACACACGGGCAATGGCAGAAGCATTGGGCAGAACTGTCACGGCAAGCAGGTATTCTCCAGCGATAGAGCTCCACCCTATGGCAAAAGAGGAAAGAAGAAAAAAAGATACAGAATTTGTGGACGATTGGCAATTAGTATGACAGAAGCAGCTATCCTATTACTCTTATTTTTTACTGTAAAAGGAATACTTTCCCTTATTGGGATTTCATTTCTTATCAAGCTAATTAAAAAACTGAGGAGGAAAAAGTATGAAACCAATTGAACTAACCGATACAACCAAAATACCTTATTTGTTTGCAGATAAAGTGACAACGAAAAAGGATGTCATTCGTACAAAACGCTTGTTAAAAAAAGTCTATACATATATGCTTGAATTTAAAGATGTTGAGACACCTCCAAGCTCTATTTCAAATATAACTAAAAGCAAAAAACGTTGCAGAATTATCATGTATGACTACAAAAAACTCATAAAACAAAGAGAAATGCACGTTGTCATTTTTTGTGGTAATCAACGAAAGAATCTCTCTAAAGAATTTTTAAAGGAATATTTTAACGTTGATTGGGAAATAGTAGCAAGTATGCAAGAAAGTAATACATTTCTTTGTTATGCATCGCAGGAACTAGCTGATGGTAACTGGTTTAATTTGGTGCTTTTTACAGAACTTGCAGGGAAAGTACATGTCACATCCAAAGAGAAACATAGCTATGCTGCATACACGCTTGCGCAAAAAAAGTTCTCTTGGGTTCGATTACACAACGCTACTCTTTCACAGGGTCTTCAAGACTACCAAAATATAGAGTTCACCAAGACAAGCTACTACAACTTTGACAGTATGTGGTTTGCAAAAAGACTGTATCAATAAAGAAAGTATGGTATTATATGACTAGTATGCAAGTACAAACACTCAAAGGCTTTCGAGACTTTTTGTCACTCGAAGCCAGAAAAAGACAATATATTATTACCACCTTAAAAGGGGTGTTTGAACGCTATGGATTTGAGCAAATGGAAACTCCAGTGCTTGAGTATGAAGAACTGCTGGCCGGTAAATACGGCGAAGAGGGAGAAAAACTGATGTATCGCTTTGAAGATCAAGGCAAGCGCCGCGTTGCTATGCGCTATGACCAGACTGTCCCACTGGCTCGAGTGGTTGCGCAATACAAAAATGACCTCCCTACTCCTTTTAAACGCTACCAAATCCAACCTGTTTGGCGTGCAGACAAACCACAAAAAGGACGCTATCGTGAATTCTTCCAGTGCGATATCGATACCGTAGGCGTTGATTCAGCGCTGGCTGATGCTGAGATTATTGCAACAGTAGCAACAGCCTACCAAGCTCTCGGTTTTACGAATAGCAAAATCCTCATCAACGATCGAGCTGTTTTTAAAAACCTCCCAGCAGCCGCAATTACCGTTATTGATAAACTCAAGAAGATTGGCAAAGAAGGTGTCTGGAAAGAGTTAATCGATAAGAATCTTGTCGGGTCACTCGAAGAAGCAAAGATTGTCCTTCAAGAACTACTTGATAGTCAACCTACTGAACGCTTAGTTGCAATTATTGAAGCCCTTGAATCATTTGGAGTCAATACGGATATAATCGAATTCTCCCCTACTCTTGCTCGAGGACTCGACTACTATACAGGACTTATCTTTGAGATAGAGACACCAGATTACCCACATGGCTCTCTCTGTGGTGGTGGAAGATACAACAATCTTATCGGGATGTTTGCTGGAGAGCAAATTCCAGCAGTTGGTCTTGCGGTAGGTTTTGATCGAACCCTTGAAGCCATGGATGCTCTTAATCTCTTCCCTACTGATCTGGCAGGCTCGACGACAAAGGTGTTGGTTACAATCTTTGGTGAAGAGTTCAAAGCAAGCTCGATTGAAATCTGTTCTCGACTTCGCTCCAACAATATTGCGACTGAAATATATCTTGGTGATATCAAGGCAAAAAATCCTCTCGAGAAACAACTCAAGTATGCCAATCAAAAGAATATCCCCTATGCTATTATCATCGGTGCTGATGAAATGAAAACAGGAACAGTAATGCTTAAGAACCTGCAAAAACGTGAGCAGAAGCAAATAAAACTGGAAGAAGCAATAATAGAGCTTGACAAATAAATATTATAGGTCTATAATGCATGTATGAGAACAGTAGAAGCAGCTAAACCTAGTGGATTATCTAGAGAATCGGGGACTCCTGTTGAAAAGCCACGGGCAAGACATCGAAGAAGAGAAAACCTTCTGCAAAGAATCCAAAGATTTCGAGCGGAAAGACGAAGCCGTAGAACATCTGATGCGTTTAATGAAACAGCAACGGTAGCTCAACCAACTGAATCTGTTGTCGCTATTCCAGCTGAGACTCCCGCTCAACTACGTGAATTAAGACCTGGTGAGCTATTTGTTAATGCAAAAAATGGAACAACATCTGAGGGTAGACGAGGAAGAGTAGTAAGACCAATAACGGTAAATCCAAATACTTTATCGACCGAAGCAGGTCGTTTTTCTGCAGAGCCCACTTCAGCAGTCACCATAATCAATTTTAGAAGAACCCTCGATCCAAATAGGGATCAAAGTACAGTAACAGTAGAACCTCCTCTTCTTCGAAGAGCCTCTACTCAAGATGCATTTAGAAGAAGAGCTGCCTAAAGTTTTTTCTCCCCCCTTGCTCTCCCCCCTCAATTTCTGCTAGATTAAATAGTATATGTCTGATCAAGCAGCACAGCAAGCTCCACCACCACCGCCACCAGTTGATCCTGCAGCCCTTGCAAAAGATCAAGCACAAATTGATCAAGCAGCACAAACCACCAAAGATAAACTTTTGGACGAGCCAGCACTTGCCCAGAAGCTTGCTCCAACACCTGATATGCAAGCTATTGTTGTCGATGTTGAGAAGGATCTACTTGCTGAAATCATGAAAAACCTCAGGGAAAATACCATCACTCCACAAGATGCACAAGAAGTTGCCAAAGAATTCCTGGCGCTTCTCCCCATGCAAGACAAACATGACTTACTTACGAAGTTACGCAACCTCAGTACAGAGAATCGCGAAGTCACGGGAGTCTACCTCAAATATGCTAAGCCCTTTGAAGATGAGGAACGTAAAGAAAAACTCCATCTGATGAGTGAACATATTAAAAACGGAGCTATTGAAGAAGCCCTTGCGGTCGCGAAAGGAGATAAATAATGGCACAAGAAGATGGAGCAAGCCCAGGTGCACCTTCTGTTGAAGGAGGGATAAAGGTAGACGTTATTGACAAACCTGCTGATAGACCAAGAGATACAGATGTGGGTGGTATTCGCGTTGACCGTATTATGGATGCTCCTCGTCCTGATGGTACGCAGAGTATGCTGGAGGATGTTGCGGCAGGAGATGACATCTCGGTTGCTGGTGTAGATCTGAGCCAAAGACCTGATGCTGCAGGAGATGCAATTTCCGTTGACGGAGTCGATGGTAATCAAGCAGATACAGAAGGAACAAGTGATCAAGTAGGCTCATCGCCTTCTGAACCAACAGCGCAAAGAACCGATCAAGATCTTACTGCTGATACGGGTGATGATAACCAGGTAGATCAAACAGCCAAAGGAAGACATAGAGACCCAAATAAAGGAATCCTCAATAAAGTCAAAAACGGTGCAAGTAAGGTAGCTGCGATTCCAGGCAAAGTACGTGCTTGGAATCAAAACAGACTAAACGGAAGAGACGCGTATTCTGCCAGAGGGATGGGTGCAGGGACAGAAGCTTCAGCTCCCTCCCCTACAACGACAGAGACTCAAGGACCTACTACTGCAGAAGCACCTGAACAGACAGCACCTAGCGCAGCAGAAAATCCCGTAGATACTACAGCAGCAGCAACTGATACCGTAGAACCAGGCACTATCCGTGTTGATTCAGTTGCTCCTGAAGCGACTGTGAATGCAACCCAACCAGCTGAAGCTGATCCGATACAAGTCGATGTGATAAACAATGGTCCAGAAGCAGCACAAGCAACAAGTGGAACAGAAGCTGCTGCAGGGACAACTACACCTGATACAACAGTTGATACGAACCAACCAGCTGAAGCAACCCCAGCAAATGCTACGGGAGCTGAGCAAGCTACAGAATCCACGGATGGGGCACCTGCTAGCGATTTTACAGAAATAAGAAAAGCTCAGATCGATGCAGAGAGAGCCACAAATGGAGGAACTATTCCAGATAGCGATAGAACCACCCCTGCATCAGAGTTGGATGCTCGAAGAGAAGCCGCAGTAGCAACCCCTGAAGCGACTGCTGAAGCAGAGCCTCTAACTGATGTCCAAAAGAAAGATAAAGCTATGGTAGAGCTGGGGGCGCAGTTAGCAAAGTCAGGTGTTACAAATTCTGAGAAAATTCTTGAAATTGCTGCAAGCACGGACCGCAACCTCAGCGCAGATGATATTAAAGAACTGACAGAAGGCTTTAAATCTAAGGCTGAAGGATCAACCGCTGCTACAGCCGCTGAAGCTGGTGGTGAAGCAAGAGATCCACAAGAGCTGGTAGATTCTCTACTCAATGAAGAACCTGTAGAAATGGATGCTGAGGCTCGTGGAAAAGCAATGGGAGAAATCGGTGGCAAGCTTGCAGCACTTGGTCTCAAGGATGAGCAGATAAGGACTATCGCTGACGCACTTGCAAGAGAACCACTTGCCTTGGCTGCTATGCAAAAACTTCTCCCGATGCTCAGTCAACAACCAGGGCAAGAACAAAATCCAGCTATGAAGGCATTCCTTAATGCCCTTAGAACCACTGCAGATAGCACCACAGCTCCAACGTCAGCAGGAGAAACAGAAGCAGACAAAGAAGCTTCAAAAATAGCCAAAGCACTCCTTCTAATAGTAACGGCCGTTGCCGCTGGAGGAGTTATGTTAGTTGCTCAGGGAAGCAAACAAGCAGCTAGAAATACCGCAGCTTGAAAAAACTCACAAGATCAGCCACAATAAGCTATCCTGTATGAAACTATCTCGAGTGCAAATTGCGATTTTATTTCTCATTATTGCCAATATCATCTGGGGGGCTACTGCACCAATCTTTAAATGGGCGCTCCAGGACATTGAACCATTCCTCTTTGGCTTTCTAAGGTTCCTTCTGAGTGCGCTGATACTTCTCCCCTTTACGATTCACCATCTCAAAATTAAGAAGAAAGACATTCCCCTCCTCCTTTTTATTGCCATCATTGGTCTTGGACTTCGTATTGCCTATGATCTTTTTGGACTCATATTAAGTCCCAGTGTCAATGCGCCAATTATTTCTTCGGCTGCACCTATTTTTATCCTTATCGGCGGCATTTTCCTTTTTCGGGAACGAGCGACAAAAAAAGTCTTTTTTGGAGGGGTGCTTAGTCTTATCGGCGTGCTTGTCATTGTGCTTCAGCCTGTTTTTGAACAGGATATCAGACAGTCTCTGCTTGGAAACATTTTTCTGATTATCTCGGCAGGACTCATGGTCATGTATACCCTTTTTCTCAAACAACTCACTCCGTCGTATAGGACGGTTACCTTGCTTTTTTGGATTTTTCTCATCGCTGCTTTTACTTTCTTCCCGTTTGCCTATATCGAGACACTGAGATCTGATACAGGCTTTACGATAAATACACAAGGGTTACTTGGCATTATCTTTGCTGTACTTTTTACGACCTGTATCGCTTACTGGATGGAAACCTATGCCATCAAACATATCAATGTGAGTGATGTAGGACTTTTTACCTATATGGATCCGTTCATAGCGATAGCCATTGCCCAACCTCTTCTCGGAGAGACTATCAATAGTACCTTTATTTTGGGTGGAGCATTAATTTTCTTAGGTCTTTTTATAGCAGAGAATAGGATTCATTACCACCCAATACATTTATTGCATCCTAAATATAAGAAACATCTCGCTCTTGCTGAAAACGAGGAGACAACAGACAAATTACCCCCGCAAAAGCCATAACTTCCCTCCCCTTGTCAATAAGGCAAGATTTCGGTATAATAGCTACATGAAAACGAATATTCATCCACAATACTTTGATGACGCGGAAGTTGTGTGTGTTTGTGGTAACCGATTTACTATCGGTGCAACCCAAAAGACTATCCATGTTGAACTGTGCAGCAAGTGTCACCCGTTCTATACTGGTGAACAGCGTTTTGTGGATACAGCTTCACGTATTCAGAAATTCCAAACGAAACAAAGCAAGGCTACTGATTTCCAGGTAGTTAAGAAAAAGAAAATTGAAGAAAAAAAGAAAGCATCACAAGCTCCAAAGTCACTTCGCGAAATGCTGATGGGCATTAAGTAGCTACACAGAATCCGTCATCCTGGAGAGGCAGCGACCTCGATAGGATCCGTATACAAAGATTCTATCACTTCGTTCCAGAATGACATCTATACAATGAACGACTACCGACTTACACAAATCCAGGAGCTTGAAGAAAAAATTGCTGAAACAGAAGTTCTTTTGGAAGATCCTTCCCTTGCAGAACTTGCAAAAGAAGAACTGGAAGAATTAAACCAGCAAAAACAACTCCTTGAAGAAAGTATTAAAGAATCCCAAACAAAGCAAGAAGACAACTTTGATAACCGTAATATCATCCTTGAGTTAAAAGGAGCCGCTGGTGGAGACGAAGCAAAACTGTGGGCTGAGGAATTACTCAGAATGTATACTCGAGCAGCACAACTCAAAGGGTTTACTGTTGAACAACTTGAAGAAAATGTCATCAAAATAGCTGGCTACCCCGGACAAAACCCCTTTGGTACCTTCAAATATGAAGCCGGAGTACACAGAGTGCAACGCATCCCAGCAACTGAGAAACGTGGACGAGTACACACTTCTACAGCAACCGTCTCTATCTTGCCAGAGCTTGAAGATCTTGATTTACATATTAATCCCGATGATATCGAATTTGAGGCTTTTCGATCAGGTGGACATGGTGGACAAAACGTCAATAAAGTTTCGACTGCTGTCAGAATTAAGCACGTTCCCAGTGGTATTGTCGTTACTACCTCTGTTGAACGATCTCAAAGTCAAAATCGTGAAATTGCCATGCAACTGCTTCGCGCAAAGTTGTGGGAAATGGAGATTGCCAAGCGAGATGAGCAAATATCATCACTTCGATCTACCCAAGTTGGCCGTGGTGATCGATCAGAAAAAATTAAAACATATAATTTTCCACAAGATAGACTGACAGATCATCGACTAAATAAATCATGGAAAAATCTACCGGGGATTTTGAGTGGAGAAATACCAGAAGAACATCCTGAAGACGAAGAGTAAACTATCCACAAGCGACAGTCCCATTCCTATTAACTAGCAAGAAATAGGAAGATAAAAACAAAAATTAAGAGTCCTCCTCCTGTAATGATAAGGAAGTCACTTTCTCCAACATAGCCGACTACTTTCTTTCGCTTTTTGACTGCTACCTTGGGAGTTGTTCCTTTCTTTTGTTTTTTCATAGATCACCTCCAATCCAAGAGATTATCTATTATCATACACTATATGAAGAGGGCGATGTCAAGTATTTTCTCTGTCATTCTGAGTGAGGATCTTAATAACTAGTACTGAACAAAGTACATGATGTTTGCTTTTTTCTGTATGCCTTCAAGCCATGTTCGTACTTTTTCGTTAAGCTTCTGTTGGTTCAGCTGTTCTTTGACTGAAGCCTTCAAGGGATTCTCGTCCTGATCAGCAGGAAGCATTTCTTTGTTTTCTTCAATATATTTATTGATCTCTTCGTCAGTTATTTTGATATCTTTCCCAACGATCTTGCCTACCAATTTATCCAAACGAATAAGTTCCCTGAGATCTTCTTTTGTCATTCCCTGGATAGCAAGAACATCGTCAATTTTTTGTCCTTGTTTTGCAAGCTGAGATTCAACTTTTTTGATTTCGTCATCAATCTCTTTTTCAGTAACACTTACTTTCTGTTTCTGTGCTTCTTGCTCAATAAGATTATTTCTGACAAGTGTTTCAAGAGCTTGTTTGCCACTTTGCTTTTCTGCTTCGTTTACAACAGACATTCTACTAATTGGCTGACCATTGACAACTGCTGCTACAAATAAACCTCTAAAGAAATACAGGAATGCGCCAACAAGCACAATTACTCCGATCAAAATAACATGAGATTTACGAAGCTTAAATGCTGAAGTTGCTGTTTTTGTATTTTCTTGTTTTGCGGGTTCGACTTTCTTTTCTTCAACCATTTTTTCTTTTTTAACGCCTTTGGTTGCTAGTGCTTCCTGTACTTTTGGAGCTACTTTTACTGAAGTGGCTGTCTTAGTAACCTTTTTTGCAGACTTTGTAGCCTTTTTTGGCGCTGATTTAATAGTTTTCTTTGTTGCCATGGCTTATATTATAATCGCAACCCTTCTCATTTTGCAAGTGGCATTTTTGGAAAAGGGCTACTCATGAACCTTTTCTAGAATTGCCGCTACATCAATAGCTTCATTATCTCTATACAAGGTCATGGCTATAGTGTCACCAATCCTTTTCTTGCTAATAATTGCAGTCAGTTGTGTCGACTCACTAAGCCTTATACCATCAAGTTTGGTTATAATATCTCCTCGTTGCACGCGAGCTTTGTCAGCTGGCGAACCAGGCAACACTTGTTGGATATATGCTCCTTCAGGAATTTCGTTGAGTACAGCAAGGTCTCGAGTTATCACTTTGTACGATACTCCCAGGTATGCCCGATCAAATTGTCCTGTTTCGTTAAAGTTCTTCAGAGAATCTTTAATGGTATTGATAGGAATGGCAAAGCCGATATTTTCTCCATCTGCCGATACTGCGGTATTTACCCCAATTACCTGTCCTGAGGAGTTTAACAATGGTCCTCCACTATTTCCCGGGTTGATAGCTGCATCAGTCTGTATCACGTTATCGAGACGTTCTACAGAGCCCTCAAAAGGGCTTCCCGTAGTAATCCCCCGCCCAAGCCCAGAGATTACGCCAGTTGTCACGGTATTACGAAATTCTCCAAGAGCAGTTCCAATGGCTACGACATATTGTCCAGCTTCTAACTTACTTGAGTCTCCGACAGGCATCGCTTGCAGTGTATTACCTCTATGCTCTGCGGGATCTATCTTTAAAATGGAAATATCATTGAGTGGATCACGATACATATTTTTGACAGTGTATTTTTTATCATCATTGGAGATCACTACGTATTGTCCCTCACTATCTGCCACGACATGCTTGTTGGTCACGATAAGTCCATCTTTTTCGATAATAAAGCCGCTACCGATACTCTGAGGCTCCTCAGGAATCTCTTGTTGTGGAGTTTCAAAAAATGAAAATGATCCAAAGTTTTGCATGGTGTTAAACCTTGCGGTATTTTCATCTGCAATTGTTACGACTGATGGAGCAGATTTTTTGACAATATCGACGGTAATAGACTCTTCAGAAACAATCTTTATCTTTTCACTCTCTTGGGGCAATAGATTTCCTCTTCCTCCCAAAGCAGGAGTATACTTTTGAATTGTAGTAACGAGTAACCACCCAACGAGAATAATAAAAAGAAGAACGACTAATTTTCTCATTCTGGAGTCATTGTATGAGAAAAATCTGAGAAATTACTGAAAACAGCAAATCGTCATCCTGGTAAGCATAGCGCATCCAGGATCTTAAAAGAATGGATTCTGGACAAGCCAGAATGACGAATAAAATAAGTTAATTTTCCCCATCGAGTAAGGTTTCAATTGCCTTCTCAAGTTGTGCGTCATGTTCTGGATTTTCTTTGTCGACAGCTACTTCAACATCTGGCTTCAGGCCGTTTTTGTGTACCCAGATTCCCTCTGGTGTCAGCCATTTCGCGATCGTTACATGAAGACCTGATCCTCCACCAAGATCTTCTGCCTGTTGAATAGTCCCTTTACCAAAGGATGTTTCACCGACCAAAAGGGCACGATTATGATCACGAAGTGCTCCAGCAACAATTTCGCTTGCCGATGCTGATCCTTTATTGATGAGGACAACAATCGGGACATCCGTAAGTAAGCCATTGCCACTCACGGGGAACTTAGTCTGTTCAGCGTTTTTGTCTTCTTGCATGACCGCTGTACCATCAGAAACAAATTCTGATGCGATGTAGACCGCATCACCCAAATAACCACCGGGGTTATTTCGTAGGTCAAAAACTACCCCTTTAATATTTGGATCTGCCTGTAGCTTACGGTCGATATCAGCCGCAACTTGTGACCATTCGGCGTTTGTCGAATCACCAAATTGAGAGAGACGAATATAGGCAAGTTGTTGATCAGCAGCATTTTTGAGGGTCTCGCTTTTAGCTTGAATCTTCTCAACTTCTTTCACTGGTTTGATCCAGCTCGTCAAGCTTTTGACGGTAATGGTATCTCGAGTGATTTTTACTTCTTTTGGTTCTTGTTCGCCACTACGGACGACCGTCAAAAGCACTTCAGTGCCTTTGGGTCCACGAATTTTATCAACCACCTTATTGATAGACCAACCGGTAATATAGTCTTCGTTTACTTTGGCAATGATGTCACCACTCTTGAGACCTGCTTTTTGCGCGGGACTCCCATCAAGGGGCGCAACAATAATAACTTGCTTTTCTTTGGTACCAAGTTCGGCACCAATGCCTTCAAACTTACCCGCCATTCCATCCTTAAAGTCGGTGTTTTGTTTTGGCGGAAGATAGACGGTGTATGGATCATCAAGACTTGCTACCATTCCTTCTATTGCACCATTCACTAGCTTCTGAGGATCAATTGCTTTTTTGTCGTAGTACGTTCCTTCAAGCTTTTCAAGCACAGTCCACATCTGACTAAAGTCTGCATCGATAGCAGACGGAGGTGGTTCTTTCCCTGCCACCTCGACATGAGGAGAAAATCCTTTCCATGCCATGTCTATTTTGGTTGTACCAAGTGAATACCCAATAAGACCGGCAATTAAGGCAACAAAAAGTAGACGTAATTTTTCAGATTTCATAGAATTGTTATCCTGAACTCGTTTCAGGATCTTAACATAATAATCGAGTTAGACTGTGGCTCAAGAAAAAGCCTTTTACCTTTCCATTGAACCAGCCGCTGAAGCTGCGATTCATCGACTTCGATAAGTGGCATACTCATACTTCTTTTTGCCAGATATTCGACGTCATCATCGGCAAAGTGTAAACCAATAAACCCTTTTGCCCCAACGCCAAGACCTTTTATGAGAATCTCTCGAGAAAAAACTTTGCCAATTACTACCTTCCCCATTGCTTGACTATCAAGATGATAAAGCGAATTGGTACCATCAGGGTCGGATCGATCAAAAGATGCTGTAAGTACAAAGACTTCTCCATCGCCACTTTCTCCGTATCCCCGCTTGCCAACCAAAACATTCTTATCCGTTTTGATAACAATTTGTTTATTATCGCACAAAGAAACTACCCCATCAACAGGGGAAACAATTTCCTTACTTTCGCCAAGCCCTCCTGTCCTGACAAAGAGATTCCCTGTCCCCCGCTCGTAACGTAGCACGATACCGTCAATTGTACTAACAATTGCTCGTTTTTTAAGGCCAAACCAGCTTTTTTTGAGCGCAACTATGTCACCAACAGCAACCATATCTCCAGGATTTTTCTTGAGGACTTTTTTTACCTGTGAGAGTGGAATTTGTAGCTCTCCGGCAACATTCACAACCTCCTCTACCCGTGCAGTCTTCTGAGCGATAACCATACCGACAGTAACAGAGTCATGTGAATGTACTTTGGGAGAAAAACCAGGAGGAAGTGGTACAGGCAGGGCAGTCATATACTAATGATAGCTTTTTTAGTCTCGATTCACAAATGGTAACAATGCGAGATGTCTAGCATGTTTGATAGCAGTGTTTACTCTTCTTTGATGCTTTGCACACAATCCATTGCGGCTTCTGCTGACTATCTTTCCTCGATCAGTAACAAATTTTTGCAACGCAGCAACATCAGCATAGATTGGCTGCTTTTCTTCTTTACAGAAATAACACTCTTTTGGTGTTACAATTCTTCTTTTTTGTCTTTTTCTCTTTTCTGCCATATTTTTACTCCTTAAAACGGTATATCATCAGGAGCGACTTCTTCTTCCGAAGGAGCCTGCTTCTTTGATTTCTTTTCTTTTTCTTCTTTTGATCCGTCTTCTACTGATGCTGCGTGATCATCTGATCCGCTGTGTGCTCCAGCTAAAGCATTGCCTTTATTATCAAGTAAAATCATATCATCAATAACAATTTCTGTTATTGATTTTTGTTGTCCATCTTGCGCGGTCCAGCTTCTGGTCGTTAACCGACCTTCGACATAGACTTTACGACCTTTGGTCAAGAATTGGCTACAAATCTCAGCGAGTTTCCTCCAGGCAACAATCCGATGAAAATCTGACTCTTCTCGCTTTTCTCCAGAATCGGTTGTCCAACTTCTGTTTGTTGCCAAACTAAAAGTACAAACAGCAGTTCCTGTTGGCGTATATTTCAACTCAGGATCCCGTGTCAAATTTCCAATTAATTGTACCTTATTTAAGCTTCGTGCCATATCTTACTTTGTTCGTAACAACAAATGTCTGATAATACTATCGTTTCGCAAAATTCTTTGTTCAAAGTCTTTGACAAGAGACTCTTCTGATTCGATAAACCATTGATGGTAATGACCAGCATTTTCTTTTTTGATTGGATAACGAAGTGCTTTTTGTCCCCAATCCTCTTCTTTGGTTACCTTGGCAGTTGTCCCAAGCCAACCTTTGACGGTCTCAAGAAGTTTCTTACTATCTGCATCTTTCACTCCTGGTCTTACCACGAGAACTAATTCGAATGTACGCATGGGTGTATTTTAGCATACATCTGAATGTGAACTCAAGAGGGAGATTGGGAGCTGTCATGCTGAACTCGTTTCCCCGATTTAATCGGGGTTTCAGCATCTCAAAAATAAAGATCCCGAACTAAATTCGGGCTGACATTAAGCACCGATCTTAAATTCAATCACATCACCGTCTTGGACAATGTAATCTCTTCCCTCAAGTCGAGCTTTGCCAAGTTCTTTTGCCTTTTTGCAGCCACCTGTCCCTACATAATCTTCAAAAGAGATTACTTCTGCTTTGATAAACTTTTTGGTAAAATCAGTATGAATGGCTCCTGCAGCATTGGGTGCATCCGTCTGTTTCTTGATTGTCCATGCACGTACTTCTTTCTCTCCTGCCGTGAGGAACGAAATAAGCCCAAGTTCTTGATACGCTTTTTGGATAAGTCGCTCAAGCCCTGATTTTTCAAGTCCGAGATCAGCAAGATATTCTTTTTGTTCTTCCTCAGAAAGGGCTGCAAGTTCTGATTCTATCTTGGCACAGATGACAATCATATTTATATGATCTCCAGCTCCACCATTTGTCATCCCGGGCTTGATCCGGGATCCATGGATTCCCGCCTTCGCGGGAATGACAGAAGAAAAAATTTGCTGATATCTCTCAATAATTTCATCCGATTTATCTAACGAATCTTCATCCACATTCAGCACGATTACTTCTGGCTTGTTGGTCAGGAGGAAAAGCTCTTTGATTGCTTCCCTCTCCTCTTCAGTAAGCTGTACGCTATATGCACGCTTACCTTGATCAAGATCTTTAAGAAGCTTCTCAACCGCTGACTTCTTCGCGGGTTCTATCTTGCGGTTCTCAGCCACTTTGCCAAGCGTCTGGATATCTGCCAAGATGAGTTCTGCCTGGATAGTTTCATAATCTTCCTTGGGTCCCACGCTCCCCTCTCGGATCACATCAGGATCTTCAAATGCCCGCACGACGTGAGCGATGACGTTTACTTCACGGATGTGTGAGAGGAATTTATTGCCAAGACCCGCGCCTTCTGCTGCTCCCTTGACCAGTCCTGCGATATCGACAAATTCCACCGTTGCTGGTTTGATTGGTGGAAGCTGTGACATTTTCTCTTCTTCTTTGGTCAGTTCGGCCAACTTTTCTAAACGCTCATCTGGTACGGGGACAATGCCAGTATTGGGTTCAATCGTAGCAAAGGGATAATTGGCCGCAAGAGCAGCCTGCTTTTTGAGCAGTGCATTAAAGAGGGTCGATTTCCCGACGTTTGGAAGGCCGACGATGCCACAAGAAATATTCACGATCTGATTATATCACGATCGTATAGGACGAAAAACAATATTGTTAACTTTCGCCATTCCCATCAAGACTTTCTTGCATATAACGATAAACAATTGAAATAATTTCTCGAATATCATCGTTAGCATTTTTATAAGCCAGATTATCAAAAGCTACATTTTTTAGTTCACGAATAGGGTCACTGATTAATGCATGAATAAACGACTGGGTCGCACCACTGACACCATCAAAATCTAAAATAATCTCGTCGCCTTTGGAAAGTGCTGGCATAATTTTTTCAATTCTCAATTTCTTTGCGATATCTTTATTTTCGGCAAAAGCACCTGCTACTCTTCTCATGTTGATAATTTTTTTCATATAAATCTTGGCTTTCTATATTTTTCCCTTTTACGCTCACGAATTGCTTTATCATACACCTCACCAATACTTGCTAATAATTCATTCAGTTCATGTGTTTCGTCAAGTGAAATATCAACCGCTACAAGTGTTCCCTGAAAACTTGGCACTTTATTCGTTTCGCTGTGTGGATCACGATTTGGATCAGCATACAATCTTGGCGAGCCTTTGATTCGCTTGTCATGCTTTAATAAAGTATACTCCGCACTACCACTATAAATAACAAAATAACTGCGTGTAATTTTGGCAATCGATTTGATGAAGAATAATCCAGCGCCGGCATTTTCAGCTGTACCACCTTCTTTACGTGTAGTGCCAGTAATCCCTGGCGTTAATGCTAATTTGAGAGCATCAATATCGTTTTTCGGATGCCAAAACGTATTCAAACTCTTCCAAATACCTATACCATTATCACAAATACCAATGCTTACGCGATTAGTTTTTTTGTAATACTGAGCAGCAACGATTGCTCCATTTTCTGTAAACGAATGTTCAAGTACATTTCGAACTAACTCGCCAATGATATATTTAACTACTATCGTGTTTTTTTCTGACAGATGCAAAAGCGGTATCATATCAGTAATAAAGCGCGATTGATCTTCAGCGGTCTTAATAATCTTGATTGGTACAAATCGTCCGGCTTCTTCTTTTCTATGATAAACAAACGGCGAAGCAGTTTTTACCAGATCATAAAGTCCCATTCTATCTAAATATCGTCCGGTTTCTGGAACCTCACCGATAATTTCAGTATTTTTCTTACCTGCTTGAATTGCCAACGCAGCTGCTACGACAAGGTTTGCAGGATGAACAGTAACCCATTTATTGTGCGTAGATATTTCTAATTTTTCAGGATGTGATAAATCAAGGGACGCTACAAAACTCTTAAAATTACGTAAATTACCTTGATTCGAGAAATGCACTCTCATAAGTCTATCTTACCCGTTAAGCGTTTTTTTGTCAATACACGCTCTACGGGTATTTCCGTATGGTGAATTATCATAATTTAATGCTTAAAGTGATGATTTTTAACGTAAGAGCGTTCTGCGCATCCCTACTGATAAATTCATTATGTAACAATTCCTTTCTTGTCTTTTGACAGGTAACACATTTTTCTGTATAATACTTATATCACGATGACCAAGTTAAGCAGCCTAAGGTTTCGACCGACCGCTGATCTTAGTCTTTTTTTGTAGTTCTAAAGAATTCCTCAATAAATCTATTCTAACAATAAAATCGTTATATTTTCGAAGTAATTTGGTGAATTAGCACCTTTAATCACCTTCAATAATTCGCATCAAGTCCTGTTTTCCAGAGCAAGAGCATCATAGACGTTCTCATAAGGTAAAAAGTTGTCTTTTCCCATTATACTCTCTCTCAAGTAAAGCTGATACCAATATTCGAGCTTCACTGCCCTATCATGCATTGTTAAAGCAGCAGAAATAGACAGTAAAATACCCCTTGTAAAAGGGTAACTATTATGTTGTAATTAAGATGAAGCATCTAGAGTGTCACATAGCAGTGACCGGCAACCGAACCAGAAGGTCGCGGTGCCAATCTTGTATCATCAAGAGATGTGTTTTTTTTTATGGCAAAAATTACTGTATTTACCTCTGAATCAGTTTGCGCAGGACACCCTGACAAACTTTGCGATCAAATAAGTGATGCCATCGTAGATGCAGCGTTAGCCCAAGATCCACATTCACGTACAGGAATCGAGACGGTTGCTGGAGCAAATAAAATTTGTTTATTCGGCGAGATTAAATCACAAGCAAACATCGACTTTAAGAAGATAGCATTCACAACAATACAACGATTGGGATACACTGTCCCAGCCTGGGGATTCAGCCAGGAATCAGCTTTCTCGAGTGATATCCACGAGCAATCTTCAGAAATCTCACTTGGCGTTGAACAAGACGATGCTATTGGCGCAGGCGATCAAGGAATGATGTTTGGTTTTGCATGCAACGAAACTCCTGAATTAATGCCCCTTCCAATTCGAATAGCTCATGCCATTACAGAACAAATCGATAGCATGCGTGAAGCAGGTAAAATTCCCTGGCTTCGTCCTGATGGCAAGGCCCAAGTTACCGTACGCTATGAAAATGGTAAACCTATCATGATCGAAAAACTTGTCGCAGCAGTCGCCCATGATGAAGAGACAAGCGCTGAAAAGGTTCGATTGGATGTCATCAAAAAAATATTTACCCCAGTTTTGAAGAAATACAAATTGGGATTACCAAAAGATGAAGATATGATCGTTAACGGAACAGGCCTCTGGTATATTCCCGGTCCTGAGTCAGATGCAGGACTAACTGGCCGAAAAATTGTTGTTGATACTTACGGTGGATACGCTCGTGTAGGAGGGGGTGCTTTCAGTGGGAAAGATCCAAGTAAAGTTGATAGAAGTGGCGCTTATGCTGCTCGATTTATCGCAAAAAATATTGTTGCCGCAGGGCTTGCGGACAAATGCGAGGTTGGACTTGCCTATGTCATTGGGCAACCACTTCCTCTGATGCAAACAATTGAAACATTTGGGACGGCAAACGTTTCAGACAAGGCTCTGCATGATTTTAAAAATAAACTTATTACTACCTCAGTACAAGGCATTGTTGAGACACTTGATCTTGCACGTCCCATTTATAGCAAGACAGCAGCCTATGGTCATTTTGGCAGAGAAGGATTCCCTTGGGAGCAAATTGTTTCAGCATCTTCATAATATTCTCACCTAATAGGTTTACAAATAAGGAAGTATTGTAACGGGGTTGTTGTTTGTCAACACAATTATCAACCTTTACTGGAGAACTGACTGCTTGGTGGCTGCCTTGCCTCGGAAACACCCTACACTGTACGGAAAATCACGGGTAACATGATAATGATACATACTCTTTATAGCACCATCCCAGGTAATACTGTGTGTATGTCCATGGCATTCGTCAAGATCTGCTGTCGCAAGCTCTTTGCCGTTCTCCCCTTTAAGTCCAAAGATACCAAATCCGTCAAAAGCATACCCGATCAGACCTGAATGACCATCAGATTGTGGCGTGTCTTTCATACAGTCACTATATCCGTGATAATGGTATTGTCCGTTTTTTTGCGGATGACCGTCACAGCTATCTTGAATTTCCCAAGCATTAGCATCTCGAAGAGTTGCATCAAAAGCATTAAATAGTGGAACACCCGAAAGCATTATGCCAACTTCACCACTGACACACTGAGGAGAAGAAAGAAGTGTAGGATTAGTTGGCAAACTCAACGATATTGTCTGAGCAGCAATAGTGTTGGGATTGCGGTCATACTGATAGGCATCATCAGTAGAAGCAACCGGATAGATTCCTGTCGTATGATAGGTAGGTAACCCATTGCCCGAAAGCATACGAGTCGTCCCATTCGTACTTACTGTCCAAACAGCCTCTTCCCAGGACACAGCACCATCGACGGTGTATTTTTGCGTCGCATCCCACGTATTGGCAGTCGTATTAATCCATGGACCCTGCTTATAGGCTCCTTGTGATTGACCTGATCCTTTCTCTTGCGTTTTACCCGAAGGAATTGAGGGTTTTATTTTTTTTACCATCCCTGACTGACCATTTTGCCCTTGTCTCCCCGGCATACCACTGGGACGAGCCATTATTCCTGATGGTCGCACTTTTTGCATTCCTTGCTGTCCTGACGAACGAAGTGCTTCACAAGAATATACATACCCTGCTTTTGGCGTAGAAGTATACTTGTTATCTCCTAATTGAAGTTTTTTGAGGTCAAGTGGAGATGAAACCGTCGTTTTTTGGAAAGATGTTACCAGAGATAAGAACGCATTGCTTGAAATACCTTTGACCTGTGAAGCCGTGGGAGAAAAAAGACTACTGATAAAAAGAAAAAGCACCACAAGTATGCTAAGAAGGATCAGTATCTGAAATTTTTTAGAAAGAATTTCTTTTTTTCTTTTTTTAGTTACTTTTTTCATGGGGATACCTACTGCTTATCTGCTCCAACAATCACGATTATATCAGCATCACTCGATGTTTCTCCTTCAGGAGATTGCACAATTTGTGCATTCAGACTTTGAGCAACTGCATTGACGAGATCTTTATCATCAGAGTTTTCGGTATCAACAACGATAGTTGTTTTATAGTCTTTATTACCAGCATCAGCGACTCTCTGGATGGTTGCTCCTGCTTCTTTGAGTGCAGTTGCTACTTTCTGCCCCAAACCTGAAGTTGGCGTGCCATTACGAACTTCAACGGTAATTGGATTTTCTGTTGTTGCTCCAGCAACTTGCTGATTGCCATCCACTGCGACAGAGCCAACATTTACGATAATGTCTTTGTTTGGGCTATAAATGATAGCTTTTCGAGCTTGTACATAGACGATGACTTTGTCCCCGTTTTGGGCATTCTCAAAGAATGGCTGATTTTTCTTTAACGCGTTGACGTCAGTAACCGTAGCGATGGTCGGCTTTTCTTTTTCCGGAAGCACCATATGCTTTTTGACCTCAGTCAGCAAAGTATCTACTTCTTTTTGCGCAAGCATTTGTTGGCCTTTAATGGTTGAAAGTTCTACTACTTTTTGTTGTGCTTGATAGAACATAAAAGAGGAAGCTGCGGCAATACCAACAAGGATAATGATAACCAAAATAAGGAAGATCTTACCCAACTTCCCAGATTTCTTTGATTTTATTTTTTCTTCTGTTTCTGCCATAAAGTACATTATTAGTATTGCTGCTAGGAAAAAAATTGTCAAGAAGAGCTTTCGTGTTATGTTGGGGGATGAAATGACGAAGGATTTCTGAGGTTGTATCAGCTATAAAGAGACTTCGGCACTCTCAGAGGATGCTACTGTTGGTTCTAATGATGGTTTCTGTGTTGCTGAAAGATCTGCATTGATCGATGGAGCAAGCACCTTTGTCGGAGTTGGTATTTCCACCACGTCACTAGGCACTGGTGTCTCAAGGACTTTTACCTTTGGCTGTTCTCCTTCCGAGATGAAAGCAGTCCAGTTAAAGACAACCTCTTCCTCTTGTCCTTCTTTCAATGAAAGGATAAAACCTTTCTTTGTTACTTCTTCTAGTGCGTATTCTCCCTTGATTGATTTTACTGGCGTCAGGTTCACAATGGGCGTTCTGGTAAACGGCTTGGTAAAGGTTACGGCAATCTTTGTCGTATTCTCAGGGATGGTTATCATACCAACCGTATCACTGGTAAAGATCACGTTATTTAAGAATCTCGTCACCTCAGCAAAACTAATATTTCCAGTAAAGACAAGATTGCCCGTCATCTTCCACAGTTTGTAATTGTCAATTGCTGTTTTGCTAAGGCCACTATATGCCAAGAGTTCTGCTTCATTCTTTACGAGCATTGCCGGTGTGAATGATTCTTGCTGTTCATCAGAAATAAGAGCAGACGAGGATGCTTTGTTCGCTACACCAAGAACCTTTTTATCCTCATCACTCAGTCCAAGTGTGTCTGAAAGATAGTCTATTTGCAATTGTTGCTCTTTGACCGCACCGATAATATAGGGGACAAGTCCACCGATATTCAAAAATTTCTTAGTGCTCCCATCAGCCCACGTGTCTTCAGTCACAAGCTCTGGAAAGACAGCTTCGACTTCCTGAGCAATGAAACCATAATTCAGTGGAGCGTCACCTCCATCAGTCTTCCAATGATAGGAAACTGGTCTGAGTCCTGCTATTTTGGTAAGGAGATCACTTGTACTCAAAGAGGAGATATCTTTCTTAAGCGTCTCATCAGAGCCACACGTCGGTGAGCCAGTATCAGCAGTAAAATTACAGGTACTATTGGCATCTTGCAACCTCAACAAAGTAGTTCCGTCAGTTATCGAGGTACTCCCAACGTGCAATTTTACCGCTGGAGCAGTTTGTCCAACACCGATATCACCATCTGAATCGATCACTAATCGTGGACCTCCAGAGTTATTAAATAATAATTTACCGACACCTTCTCCATTGGAGCTTCCTGTTGAAATAATACTGTATGTACCACCACCGGTAGACGTGTTCGTAAGTTGCAACCATGTACCCGTGGTACTGCTACTGCTCATTGTTTGTAAGACATTAGCCGTTCCAGAGAGATCAAGTTTATGCGTCGGGGTCGTGGTACCAATTCCCAAACTTCCATCTTGCGCTAATACCATCTTTACATTCGTTTCCCGATCAGCAAGTGAGTCGCTATCCCCCATTGAGAAGTACATGTCACCAGCTTCCGTATCATTGATGGTAATGCCACCCATGTATGTCCCGGCGTCCATACTAATACCGACATCAGCAGTACCAACAGTTCCATAATAATTCATTCCGGTTATCGCTGATCCCTTGGAATCATTCGCGGAGACGGTAACTCTCGCATCACCAAGCGTCGTAACCGAACCCAGCCGAAAATCACCATCTGCTTCTAGAACAAACCATCCACCACCCGGAAATCCTGTTTGCTTGCTTCCAGATGTCGTTATCCTAAAATCATGTGCATCATCAAAAACGATACCGTTATAATAGGTCCCGCTTGTATCTGAACTAAAGAGCTGCATAAAAGCACCGCCTGCTTTTGCAAGCGTTATCCCCGCTGTCGTTGTCTCATAAAGACTGAGCGTTGTCGCTGCACTGGCTGTACCGATCCCGACATTTCCCCCATCAAGAATAGTGAAAACTTCATCTGACCCATCGAAGACATTCATAATATCCCCAGTTGAATCTTGACGTATATAGAATGCTACAGCACCTGATGCTGCGGAATTATCATTTACCACTGACAGTACCCTTCTTGAGGATGTATCAGCGGAATTTGTATAAACATGCAATCCATAGCCCGTAGTTAAAGAATTTGCATGGACAGCCAGCGCGTTTGTCGTTGTGTTATCTGAGCTGACAAAGAGAGTTTCGTTTGGATTTGTTATACTGCTCGTGCCAATGCCGACATGACCGGTATCTGCATCGATATTGAATACATCTCCCAATGTTTCTTCTGAAATGCGAAAATCTGTTGAATTCATCCCTATTGTCCAATTGTTTGCATTCGTATCATCAAAGGTAAGGATTGGACGATCATTGGCGATGGTAATCCCTTCCCCATTCCCGGTAGATTGAACAGTCAAGATATCACTCGGAGTTGCCGTACCAATCCCAACATTACCACTATTTGCAATGACAAATCTGGTGTTCCCTGAGCTACTTGCAGTAAAGATATCCTGATTCCCTGTCTCATTCAAAACAGTCAATGCTTTCCCTGTCACTTTGCCATTGACATGAAAAAGCCCTGTTGGAGAACTAAGTCCTACGCCTAATTTACCACCAGTTGTCAATCGCATGTACTCAGCTGCTGAACCAGAAGTTCCTGTTGCAAAGGCCATATCAGTAAAATCAGTCACAATCCCTGATGTGTCGGGAGCAATACCATTCACTGAAGACGCATCACTATTTGAATACAGATTGATATGACCTCCCCCATTGGAACCAACAAGCAGATGTCCAATGCCATCGGTAGTATCGTTGTTATAGACCCGCATCACAAGTTCTCCTGCAACCGTTTGGTAGAGATCAAGATCATACGTCGGAGAAGCCGTACCGATTCCAACATCTCCATCATTTTGGATGACAAACCGTGTCGTCCCAGAAGCTGAAGCGGTAAAGATATCCTGATTACCCGTCTCATTCAAAATCGTCAATGCTTTCCCTGTTGCTTTGCCTTCAACAGTAACTAACCCCGTTGGGGAGGCAGTACCAATGCCAACTAAACCAGCAGAAGTTATTCTCATCTTCTCTGAATCGTTATAATCAATCGTCAAAACATTGTCCGTATTATGCTGCACATCAAAAAAATTACTACTCGAATTATTCAAACGTAAAATGGTATTATTGTCTGAATTTTTGAGAGATAATGCCACATTTGCGCCTTCATTCGCTACCTCAATACCTGTTTGGCTGCCAGATACTACTTTCAGTCGGCTTGTACCAGGGATCAATGTCCCAATCCCGACATTTGCGTCCAAGATATTCACTTCATCAGTACCTTGATCATCAAATTCTATCCTTCCTGCTGCTGCTCCAAGACCAAGCCACGCATTATCAATTGTGGTGAGCGACCCAGTATCTTGCACAGTCATGACAGTGCTCCCATCATTAACAAAAGCAAAATCATCAGTTCCAGATGTCAAGAAATTTAAACCCGCTCCGTTACTCCCCTGAATGTTATTAGCGGACAATGAAACATAATTACTCCCCGTGGTTCGATACGTACCTGCATAGAACCTGTCATTGGCATCCAAATACAACAGTTTTTCTGAGTCAACGCTCCGAGTGATCGAAAAATAATCAGAGGTTCTCGTAAATCCTGCATTATTATAAGCGGTTATGGCAAGCTCAGTAACATCAGTAGCAGTATTTGAAACCGTAAGATTGCCACTATTTCCTATCGTAAACTTCGTTGTTCCCGATGTCGATGCAACCAAGATATTCTGGTTACCGGTCTCGTTAAACATCACTAATGACTTCCCTGTCTGCTTGCCTGAAACAGTAAACTGTGAAAGTCCAGCATTTGTCGTCCCAAGTGTCATCCGATCAGACGAAACAATATCATTACCACTTGCATCAATCGTCAAATCTCCTCCCGAACTTACCGTCAATCCTGTATACACAGAGGCATCTGTATAGGTAAGACGAAGCTGTTCACCTCCCGTTGCAAGAATTTCCAATTTGGCATCAGGACTCGTTGCCCCGATCCCCACACCCCCATCTGCATCGATCACAAATGGCGTTGAATCGGATGTTGTTCCATCATCATTAATCCGAAGTGCGTAGCTTGTCCCCGCATTCGTGATCACCATAGCAGGCACCGACGTTGCAGTATTCAATACATTCAGATAGATTCCTGCCGCTGTCCCGGAAGAGACCAAACCAGATGAGAGATAGGTCAAGCCTGGACCACCTGTACCAGAAAACGTTTGTGACCACGTATTCGTACTTTGATCAAGCGTCAGGTTACTATCCAAATTCAGTGTATCTTCCATATCGGCAAAATCGATACAATCAGCACACGCAAAACTCGTGACCGAAGATGCAGCTAACGTCGAGTATCCATTCAATGTCAACGTCTCCGATCCTGTACCATCTGATGATCCGTCAATTGTTAGATTCCCTGACGAGTCAACAGTCATCCTCGCGTCCACCGTATCATCGGTATATGTTAATCGCAGTTGTTCACTTGCTCCCAATACTTCAAGCTTTGCAT
>ERZ1292645.38-Hain-H14-02um-R2-38-length-67179-cov-33_pt1 | contig 67179 bp, 57 predicted proteins | sample MGYA00564401_ERZ1292645 | MGnify/ENA primary metagenome ERZ1292645 (study PRJEB36523, sample SAMEA6512644) | groundwater metagenome | collected 2019-01-09 | study: AquaDiva: Metagenomics assemblies of 32 groundwater samples | reverse complement strand
CCTTGGGCCGGTCCCGATAGGGCCAGTAGTCGTACAGGTTGGGGTCGGAATGCACGCGTAGTTCCTTACTCTGCAGGCTCGTTCGCGGCGGGGTCGTACTGCGCCCCGTGCGCGATGATTTCATCCAGCCCGATCCGGGCGTTGACCCCGGCCAGATCGATCATCCGATCGGCGAAGGGCTTGGTGGCGCCGTGCGTCTTTAAGGACGCCAGGAACTCCTCGACCACCGGGATCACCGCCCGGACGATGGCGCCGGGCGAGATCACCAGCTGGAAACCGAGCTCGCTCAACTCATCGAGGTTGAACATCGGGGTCCGCCCTCCCTCGACCATGTTGGCGATCAGCGGCGCGCGGCCGCCGACCGCCTTGACCACCGTCTGCATCTCCTGCCGGGTGCGCGGCGCCTCGACGAACAGCACGTCGGCGCCGGCTTCGAGGTAGGCGGACGCCCGGTCCAGCGCCGCGTCCATGCCCTCGACGGCGATGGCGTCGGTCCGGGCGATGATCAGGGTGTCGGTGCTACGCCGGCCGTCGGCGGCGGCCTTCACCTTGCCGATCATCTCGGCCATCGGAACGATGCTCTTGCCGGCCAAATGCCCGCAACGCTTGGGGAACGACTGGTCCTCGATCTGCACAGCGGTTGCGCCGCGCTGCTCCAGCACCCGCACCGTGCGCTGAACGTTCAGGGCGTTGCCATAGCCGGTGTCAGCGTCGACGATCAGCGGCAGGCTGGTGCGCTCGCGCATCCGCCCCACCACGTCGGCGACCTGATCGAACGCCACCAGTCCGATATCGGGCCGGCCAAGCTGGGTGTAGGCGATCGCCGCCCCCGAGACATAGATCGCCTCAAACCCCGCCTGCTCGATCAGCAAGGCCGTCAGCGCGTCGTAGGCGCCGGGCGCCAGAACCGCCGGCGCCCGCGCGAGACGCTGCTTGAAACTCTCGGTCATTCAGGAACTCCAGCGCCGCGTATCGACAACCGGCGCTTCAAATGCGGCATGAGCCCACCGTCGCGGATCATCGCCATGAGGTGGGACGGGATGGGCGCGACGTCGTAGCCGCGCGCCTGGGTCAGGTTCTCGACACGGCCCGCCTCCGGGTCGATCGACAATTCGTCGCCCGCCTCGATCTCGCAGGCGAGCGGCAGGATGATCGCCGGCAGGCCGAGATTGATGGCGTTGCGGTAGAAGATCCGCGCGAATGAGACCGCCAGCACCGCGCTGACGCCCAGCAGCTTGAGCGAGACCGCCGCCTGCTCGCGCGACGAGCCCAGGCCGAAGTTTCGCCCCGCGACCACCACGTCGCCGCGGCGAACGACCGCGGCGAAGGACGGGTCGATCGCCTCAAGGCAGTGGCGCGCCAATTCCTCGGGCGGCAGCTTCATGGCGTAGCCGGGCGCGAGCAGATCGGTGTCGATGTTGTCGCCGAACAGGAACGCCCGCCCCATCAGCCGGCCTCTGACAGCAAGCGGCGCGGGTCGATGATGGAGCCCGCGACCGCGGCGGCGGCGACCGAATAGGGCGAGCCCAGATAGACGCTAGCGCCGGCATGCCCCATGCGCCCCTGGAAATTGCGGTTGGTCGAGGAGATGCAGACGTCGCCGTCGGCCAGCAGTCCCGCGCCCATCCCGGCGCAGGCGCCGCATCCTGAGGGCAACAGGGTGGCGCCGGCCGCCATCAAGATCGCCAGAGTGCCGTCCCCAGCGGCGGCTTCCGTAGTCTTCGATGAGGCCGGCGCGATCAACAGGCGAACACCCGGCGCGATCTTGCGTCCGTGAAGCACCTCGGCCGCCATGTGCAGGTCGCTCAGTTTCGCCCCGACACAGGCCCCGATATAGGCCTGCTCGATCCGCACGCCGTCGAAGCTGGCGGCCGGGCTGGTGTTGTCGGGGGAATGCGGAGCGGCGATCTGCGGCTCCAGGGCCGTGGCGTCGAACCGGTGAACCGCGCAATATTTCGCGTCGGGATCGGATGCGACGGCGCGAGCCGCGGCCTCGTCGATCACCGGCGCGCCGCGCTCGGCCAGATAGGCGAAGGTCACGTCGTCGGGCGCGATCACCCCGGTGTCCGCGCCCAGTTCAGCGGCCATATTGCAGAGCACCATCCGCTCGGCCATCGACATCGACGCCACCGTGTCGCCGCCGTACTCGATCGCGCGGAAGGCGTTGTCGAGGCCAAGCTCCCGGCACAGGAACAGCATCACGTCCTTGGCGGTGACGCCGCGCATGAAGGCGCCCGACCACTCGACCCGGATCGTCTCGGGCACCGAGAGCCAGGTCTCGCCAGTGGCGATGATCGCCGCCATGTCGGTCGCGCCATAGCCCGCCGCATAGGCGCCGAACGCCCCGGCCATCGGCGTATGGCTATCGCCGCCGGCGATGAAGGCGCCTGGCCGGATCAGGCCGTGCTCGGGCAGGACGAGATGGCAGATGCCGGCCATGTCGAAGAAGTTGGCGACCCCATGCTCGCGGGCGAACTCGCGGGTGAGCTTGAGGATCTCGGCCGACTCAGCGTCGACCGCCGGCGCATAGTGGTCCGAGACGATGGCGACCTTGGCCGGGTCCCAAACGCCGGCGCCAAGCTCGGCCAGCATCGGCTTCCAGCGACGTGGCCCCGAGGAGTCGTGAGCGAAGGCCAGGTCGACGCGCGCGGTCACGATGTCGCCAGCGCGAACCGACGTCTTGCCGGTCGCCCTTGCGATCACCTTTTCGACCAGCGTGGCTCGCCGCCGCATGACACCGCCTTCGAGAGTTCCGTCCCGGGGATCTCTTGAGCGCCGTTCGCGCCAAAAGATATAATCTTATATCATTTTATAATACGCTGGAGCGCAAGCGCCAGAGGCGCCTCACCCGGCGATTTGCTCGATCAGGGTCAGTTCCAGGCGTGAGGGCGCCGCCCGGCGACGCTTCATCAGGATCAGGTCGGTCGACCAGCCCTCGTCTCCGAGGTCGCGATAGATGACTCCTGGCCATTCCGCCACGATCGACCTGGGCAAGATGCAGAGCAGCGTCTCACGCGCGATGATGTTCATAGCGTAGACCAGCGAGGTCGTGGTGGTCTCCGACACCGGACTGGCCATCCCACAGGCCTTGAACGCTTGCTCGATGGTCGTCTCCAGCACCCCGGCCTTGGGGCCCCACAGCCACTTGGCGCCTTCCAGATCCGTCAGACGAACCGCCGGCTCAAGCAGCGTGTGACCGGCGCAACCGGCGATCACCCATCGCTCCTGGCCGATCACCTGGGCCGAGACCAGCGGATCGGGCGGCTCGACCGAGGCCGCCACCGCCAGATCGAGTTCGCCCGCGAGCAGCGAGCGGGTGAACTGCATCTCCAGTCCGCTCTGGACGTCTAGCCGCACGCCGGCGTGAGCGGCCTGGAAGCGGCCGATCCGGCGGCCGATCTCGCCCGCCGCCGCGATCGGACTTAGCCCCACCACCAGGGACGCCGGCCCTCGCCCCGTCAGTTCGTCGATATCCCGGCGCAGGTGTCCCGCCTCGGCCAAAATCGCGCGGGCGCTGTCCATCAGCCGCACCCCGACCCGGGTCGGGGCCACCCCTTTCGGCGTCCGCTCGATCAGCCGCGCGCCCATCTCCGCCTCCAACCGCGCGAGGCTTTTCGACAGCGCCTGCTGGGTGACGCCCGCCGATTGCGCGGCCTTGGTCTGGCCGCCGGCCTCGACGATTGCGACGAAGTGCTCGAGTTGGCGAAGGTCCATCCGACCCTACAACCATGTTTTGTGCATTTTGACAAAAGGGCGTTGGTCGGACCATCCGCCGAACCTCAGGTTCCCCGTCAAAGGGAGACCATTCATGAAGAGCTTGGGCGCGGTTCCGCATTGGGACTTCGAAACCGACATCCTGATCTGCGGCTTCGGGGCCGCCGGCTCGTCGGCCGCCATTGAGGCGCGCGACCTGGCGCCGGACGCCGACATCCTGATCATTGAGAAGGCGACCGAGGCCCGGTCCGGCGGCAACGCCCGGGTGTCGGGCCAGTCGCTGCTGATCTCCAAGAACGCCGAAGCCCTGGCCCGCTACCAGCGCACCATGTCGGTCGCCAACCCGATCCCGGAAGACATGCTTCTAGAGTGGGCCGAGCGGATGACCAAGCTGGAGCCGTGGATCAAGGCCCGCGCCGCCGAGGCCGGCCAGGAGTTCCTGCGCGGCACCGGCTTCACTGAACGCGAGGCGGTGCTGGAGTTCCCCGACCTGGGCGCCGCCGAGGCGGTCGCCTACACCGCCACCATCCTGCCGATCCCGTCGGGCGTCTGGAAGGCGCTGAAGGCCAATGTCGACAAGCGCGACGTGCGGGTCATGTACGAGACCCGGGCCATGCGCCTGGTCCAGAACGTCGAGACCCTCGAGGTGCTCGGCATGATCATCGAGACGCCGCAGGGCCGCCAGGCGATCAAGGCCCGCAAGGGCGTGATCATGGCGGTCGGCGGGTTCGAGAACGACCTGCAGATGCAGCGCGACTATTACGGCCTCTCCGACGCCTTCCCGCTGGGCTCGCCGACCAACACCGGCGATGGCCTGCGCATCCTTCAGCGCGCCGGCGCCCAGATGTGGCACCTGCGCAACCAGGGCCAGTCGGGCGGCGTCTGGCCGGGGCTGAAGATCCCCGCCTACGAGACTGTTTATCTGCGTAATTTCCTGCTGCCCGCCTTCTCGTGGATCGACGTCGATATCGACGGCAAGCGCTTCTATCCAGAGACCAACGAGCTGCAGCTCACCCACTACAAGGAAAAGCGGCACGGCCGTTACCTGGACACGCCCCTGCCCTATGCCGGGCCGGTCCACATGATCTTCGATGAAACCACGCGGGCGGCCGGCAAGCTGGTGATGGAGGTGATGACCTGGAACGCGGTGGTCGAGGACTACGAGTGGTCCGAAGAGAACGTCGCTGAGGTCGAGGCCGGCTGGATCGTCAAGGCCGACACCATCGCGGAACTGGCCGCCAAGATCGGCAAGTCGCCGGACCAGCTCATCGCCACGGTGGCGGCCTGGAACCAGTCGTGCGCCGAGGGCGAGGACAAGGCCTTCAGCCGCCGTCCCGACACCCTGTCGCCGATCACAACTGGCCCGTTCTACGCCGTCGACATCAAGCCGGCGATCGTCTGCACCGGCGGCGGCGCCAAGCGCACCATCGACGGCCACGTCCTTGGCCACGACGACAGGCCGATCCCGCGGCTGTTCGAGGCTGGCGAACTCGGTTCGATGTTCTCCGACCTCTACCAGAACGGCTCCTATCTCACCGAAGCGATGATCTCGGGACGGGCGGCCGCGGCCAGCGCCCTGGCGCTGAGCCCCTGGGACGCCGACGGCGGGGAGGCCTGATCCCATGCTGGTGAAAACCCCGGCGATCAAGCTGGCGGTGGAGATCCGCGAGGTCGGCGTCGCCGGCGAGCGGATCACCTTCTCCGGCGTCGCCAACGCCATGCCCTGCACGGTCGAGATGTCGCCCGCCGAGATGCTGGTCCTCGCCCGTTCCGCGATGCGCCCCGCCATCCTCAAGATGCTGGTCGCCGCCCTCTTCAAGTCACGCAAGTCGGAGACCGCCTGATGGCCAGCCTTCAATCGATCAAGACCTGGGATCTCGAACTGGACGTGGCCGTGGTCGGCTTCGGCGTCGCCGGCTGCGTCGCGGCGGTGGAGGCGGTGGAAACGCGGACCGACGCCAAGGTGGCGATCTTCGAGAAAGCGACAGAGGCCCGCTGCGGCGGCAACAGCCGCGTGTCGGGCCAGGCGCTGTGGATCGCTCGTCCCGACCAGCTCGAGGCGGTCATCGCCTATCAACGCAAGCTCAACCAGCCGAACCCCATCTCCGAGGAGCTGCTGCGCACCTGGGCGCAGGCCCTGGTCGAGCTGGAGCCCTGGATCCAGGCCAAGGCGGCGGAGGTCGGCGGCGACTACAGCGAGGGCATGGGCTGGACCGACCTCAAGACCATCGTCGAATTCCCCGAACTCGGCGCCGAAGAAGCCATCGCCTACAATTCCACCATCAAGCCCAATCCGTCCGGCGTCTGGCGCACCTTCCGCGACCATGTCCTGCGCCGCCCGGAAATCGCCCTGCACTATGAAAGCCCCGTCGTGGACCTCATCCAGGATCCTGACAGCGGCGAGATCTTCGGGGTGATCGTCGAACAAAACGGCCGGCGGCTGGCGGTTCGCGCCCGCGGCGGCGTGATCCTGGCCTGCGGCGGTTACGAGGCGAACGCCGAGATGCAGCGCAACTATTGGGGCGCGGACCGCATCCTGCCGCTGGGCTCGCCAGCCAACACCGGCGACGGCGTGCGCATGTTGCAGAAGGCCGGGGCCAAGCTCTGGCACATGCGCAACTTCACCCAGTCCAGCGGCAACTGGCCGGCGATCAAGGTCGACGGCTATGACGCGGCCTTCCTGCGCGCGGTGGTCATGCCTGACGGCGGCTGGATGGAGATCGGGGCCGACCACAAGCGGTTCTACGACGAGGGCTATCACCACCGCCTGCGGCACTACCATCAGGACGAGAACGGCCGCTGGCAGGACGCCCCGCACTGGCGGACCTTGCCCGTCCACATGATCTTCGACGAAACCACCCGGACGGCCGGGCCGATCATCACCTCGCTGATGACCTGGAACACGGTGGTCGAAGGCTATGAATGGAGCGCCGACAACAGCGCCGAGGTCGAGAAGGGCTGGATCGTCAAGGCCGACACCATCCAGGACCTGGCCCGCCTGATCGGCCGACCGGAAGCCGCGCTCGCTGAGGCTCTAGCGGCCTACAACGCCGCGGCCCAAGGCGAACTGCCCTGCCCGTTTGGACGCGACACAGCCTCGATGCGGCCCCTGCAGGGCCCGTTCTACGCCGCCGAACTGGTGCCCGGCGTCATCTGCTCAACGGGCGGCGGCGAGCGGAACGGCAAGGCCCAGGTCATCGGCCAGGACGGCCTCCCAATCACCGGCCTCTATGAAGCTGGCGAACTCGGCTCGATCTTCTCCAACCTCTACCAGAACGGCGCATTCCTGACCGAGGCGATGATCTTCGGCCGGATCGCCGGCCGCGAGGCTGCGCTCCGATAGGGGCGCGGGATCGGCCGACAGCCCAAACCTTGGAGGCCAATGGCCTCCAAGGTGAGCGCGCGCCATGCGCAAGCCCCGCCAGGACAGCGCGACCTCATTGCACGGATCAGTGAACGCTCGACCGCACGCCGGCCCGCAAACAGACTGGACACCCAGCGCACCACTGTAGATGGTTAACTCTCAACTACGGGAGAGCAGGTAGATGAGACGATTACTCGGTGTGGCCGCCGCCGCTGCGGCGATCAGCGTGGCGGGGCCGGCGTTGGCCAGCACTGTCATATTCCAGAATACCGGCGCCGATTCCTATTTCAATTTCAATGGGATCTCCCTTCCGGGAGCCGGCACCTACACCATTGAACTAACCAGTTCCGCGCCCATCGATTTCTTCTTCGGCGGGACCTACACGGAGCATTGGGACGTCTTCTTCGCGCCGGCGCCCAAGCCTCATAGCCAAAATATCGAAGGCAACGACGGCGACATCTACAGCGATCATAGTGGCAACGGCACGTACGGATTTTGGACGTTCACCGTACCGAAGACGCTGTACAGCTTCTTCGACTCCGATATCGGCTACTACGACGCCTACTCCATCCCTGTGGGAACGCCGCTCTACCTGGAGACCAAGTTCGAGAATGCGTATCTCGATCTCGAAGGCGAAGACTTCTCCGGCGGCACCTTCAACTACTCGCTGACCGTGACCCAGTTATCGGCAGTTCCGGAACCGGCGACCTGGGCGATGATGATCGCGGGATTTGGAATGGCCGGAACAGCCTTGAGAACCCGCCGCCGCCTCACGGCCTAGGAACTGGCGCCGCAGCGACGAACGCGACCCTGCCAGGCAAGCCTGGCCAGGGCCGCGTTCGTCCTAATCGATCACCAACGCGCTTCGAGGACCGCGCCGACGACGCGCGGATCACCGAACATCGCCCGGTTCTGCGAGGCGTGTTCGTACTGCACGTACTGCTCGTCGAAGATGTTCTTGGCGAAGATCGAGGCGCTCCAGTGGGTGGTCTCGTAGCCGAACTTCCCGTTCACGAGCGTGCGCGCGTCGATCGCGAAGTTCTCCTGGCCAGGGCCCGCCGCGCTGAACGCCTTGCTGCGATAGCTGGCGTTCAGATTGGCGACGAAGCCGTTATCCCAGCGATAGTTTCCGCCCACCGCCCAGGTCCATTCCGGGGCGAAGGCGAACTCCGACCCCGACAGATCGACTGAGCTCCCGCCCGGGCTGACCGTGAAGTCGTCGAACTTCGTGCGGCTGGTCCCGATCGAGGCGTAGCCGTCGAACCGGGCGCTGACCCGATAGGCCGCCTCAAGTTCCGCGCCGTAGAGGTGCGACTTGCCGGCGTTTTCGATCTGGGTGTCGTAGAGATTGCCGCCTAGATTCACGAGCACCTGCTGGTCGGTCCAGTCGACATAGTAGGCGTTGGCGTTGACGCTCAAGGCGTCGTCCAGCCAGGTCGAGCGCAGGGCCAGCTCGTAGTTCCAGGTGTATTCCGGATCGTAGGACACGATGTCGCCGCGGGCGACATTGACGGAGGCCCCGCCCGAGCGGTAGCCGCGCTGGACCACGAAGCTCGCCGAGGCGTCGTCCGTGATGTCGTACTTCAGCCCGAGCTTGGGCAGGAACGCCTCGAACTTGCGGCTGGTGCGCGGCGCCGTCGCGGCGGCTTGACCCACAAACATCCCCACCACCTGGTTGAGGCCGCCGATCACCGGCGCAAGCGTCCCGAAGGCGGCCGGGTTCGGATAGCGGCCGGCGAAGGTCGCGATCTGGTCGACGTCCTGGACGTTCTCTTCACGGTCGTAGCGGAAGCCGGCGAGCACTGAGAGCTGCGGCGTCAGTTCGAAACGCCCGTCGCCGAACAGGGCCACGGTCTTGATTTCCTCGGTCGAAGCTCCGCGGAAGTTCACCGGAACAACCGGCAGCGCGGCGGTATAGAGCCCCGCGGCGAAACCGGCGGTCTGGGCGTCCAGGCCGAACGGCGGGCTCATCAACACGCCGACCAGGGTCGAGGTCGGGGTCGGCACGCTGGTCCGGTTGGTCAGGGTGACGTCCTGCTGGCGGTTGGCGTAATAGCCGCCCAACAGGCCGGAAATCCGTTCGCCCTGATACTGGAGACGCACCTCCTGCGAGAAGGTCTTGTCGGTCACGTCCTCGGCGCCGAACGCCTCGCTGGTCGGCCCGCCGTCCATGTCGAAGCTGCTGTTCAGATCCAGGCGGCTCCAGGTCGTGAGGCCAGACAGCGTCAGACGCTCGGAGATCTCGTAGTCGGCGGCCAGGGTGAGGATGTCCGTCACGCCGTCGCTGTAGTTCGGATGATCGGAGGTGCTGACCCGATGCTTGGCGGCGTCCGGCACGTCGGTGCGGGCGTAGGTGAAGGCGTATCCGCCGTCCCGCTCGTCATGCAGCCAGGACGCGCGCGCGGTCAGGCCGGGGACGCCCTGCGGCGTCATCAGCAGCTTGGCGTGGATGGTCGTCGCATCGCGGGCGTTCTCGTCCTCTTTGCGGGTGGTGTTGTAGATGAAGCCGTCGGCGTGGCGGTCCTCGACGGCCAACCGGAACGCCAGTTGGTCGGCGACGATGGGGCCGCCGCCAGCCAGCGCGACCGAGCGGTCGCCGGCGTCCGACAGCAGGACACGGCCGTTCGCGGCCCATTCCCAGGTCGGATCCTGGGTGCGGATCACCACCGCCCCGGCCATGGCGTTGCGGCCCTGCAGGGTCGATTGCGGACCGCGCAGGATCTCGACCTGACCGACGTCCCACATGTCGAGCGGGCCATTGCTCAGCCCCCAGTCGGGAACCGCCGCGCCGTCGACATAGATCGTGGTCAGTCCGCCGTTACCGGCGCCGGTGACGCCGATATTGCTGACGCCGCGAATGGAGAAGCCCGACGCGCCATAGGTTTCAGCGACGTTGGCGGTGCGGTTGATGATGTCGCCGAAGGTCTGGATGTTCTCGTCGTCGATCCGCTTGGCGGTGACGACGGCGACGCTGGCGACCGTATCCTGGAGGCTGCGGGTGACCTTCTCGCCGGTCACGATCAATTCGTCGACCGTGCCTCCGGCAGCCGTGGCGTCCGCGGCGAGCGCGGCGCCGGCGGACAGAAGCAGCGCCGACAGGCTGGCGGCGCATAGGAGGCGAGATTTCACGAGCAGTCCTCATTTTTACGAGGGCGCGACAGGCGGCGTCCTCGTCTTCGGGGCGTATTCCAGGCGCCCCCTCTACGCCTCAAAAGCTGCTGAAAACCTTCCAGCCATGCCTAAACGTCCGGCCGATGAACAGCCGGATTAGCACTCGTTGCTTGGAGACCGCACGCCAGTCGGACGGCCGGGCGGAGATGTTATCGGTGCAATATCAGCGCTCTAGGCGCTGATCTTCTCCCGCTCAGGCGCCTTGGGCTTGGAGAACTCCATCGCCTCGTCGGTGACAGCCCCAAAGCGCAGCGCCAGCAGGTCGAGCGCGTAGTTCTGGTTCAGCTTCCAGGGCTTCTTCACCCCCTGCTTGGGGAACTGCCCGACGCCGCGCTGAACGTAGCCCGAGGAAAAGTCGAGCCAAGGCGCCTCATCGACCACCGGGTTCTTTTGCGGAGTCGCCTGCTTGAGGCCCCTGCGGTCCATATGGTTCAGCAACCGGCAGACATATTCGCAGGTCAGGTCGCACTTCAGCGTCCAGGAGGCGTTGGTGTAGCCGAAGGCCGAGGCCAGGTTCGGCACCCCGCTGTACATCATGCCCTTGTAGGACACGGTCTTGGAGAGATCGATCCGCTCGCCGTCGACGGTGACTTCCATGCCGCTGAGCAGTTGCATCTTCAGGCCGGTGGCGGTGACGATGACGTCGGCCTCCAGCTCCTGGCCAGACTTCAGCTTCAGGCCCTTGGCCGTGAAGGTGTCGATGTGGTCGGTGATCACCGAGGCCCGACCACCTTTGATCGCCTCGAACAGGTCGGCGTCCGGCACCAGGCACAGGCGTTGGTCCCACGGGTTGTAGCTGGGCGTGAAGTGCTTATCGACGTCGTAGTCCGGCCCCAGGTGCTCGCGCACCATGCCCAGGATGCGTTCCTTGGTCTGCTGCGGCTTCTTGCGGGCCATGTTGAAGAACAGCATGCCGAACAACACGTTGCGCCAGCGGGTGATCCCATAGGCGAGCTTGGCGGGCAGATGCTCGCGCAGCCAGTTGGCCGCGGCGTCCTCGGCAGGTCGCGAAACCACATAGGTCGGCGAGCGCTGCAGCATGACCACGTGGGCCGCCTGCTTGGCCATCTCCGGCACCAGGGTCACGGCGGTCGCGCCGCTGCCGATCACCACCACCTTCTTGCCCGAGTAGTCGAGGTTTTCCGGCCACTTCTGGGGATGCAGGATCGGGCCGGGGAACTGGTCGGTTCCGGCGAAGTCGGGGGTGTAGCCCTCGGCGTAGTCATAGTAGCCGCTGCACATGAAAAGGAAGTTGCAGGTCAGCTGGACCACGTCCCTGCCCGGCCCGCGTTCGGCTTCCACGGTCCACTTGGCGTCGGCCGAGGACCAGGAGGCGCGCTTCACCTGATGACCGAAGCGGATGTGGCGGTCGATGCCGTGATCGACGGCGGTATCGCGCACGTATTTTAGGATCGAGGGGCCGTCGGCGATGGCCTTGGCCCCGCTCCACGGCTTGAAGGAATAGCCCAGGGTGTACATGTCGCTGTCCGAGCGGATGCCCGGATAGCGGAACAGATCCCAGGTGCCGCCGATCGCCTCGCGTCCCTCTAAGATCGCATAGGTCTTGTTCGGAGAATTGGCCTGCAGATGGTAGCCGGCGCCAATGCCCGACAGGCCGGCGCCCACGATCAGTACGTCAAAGTGCTCGACCGCCACCTGGTTATTCCTCGCATGGACCTCCGAACTTCGCCGAAGCATCCGTCAAACAGTTGTTGGACATCATGCTACGTCCAAGGGCTCGCGCCAAGTGATCATTGATAAGTTGACGGAGCGCCGGCTCGGGCGCCCCGCCTTGCCCGGTCTATTCCGCCGCGGGCCAGCCGCCGCCCAGCGCCTTGTAGACCGCCGCCACGTCGGTGTTGACGCCGGTCTCGGCGACGCTGACCGCGTCCTCGGCCGCCAGCAGGGTCCGCTCGGCGTCCAGCAGCACCAGGAAGTCGAGGCCGCCCTCCTTGTAGCGGACCCGCGCCAGTTCGGCGGCGCGCCGCGAGGCCGCGGCCTGATCGGTCAGACTGCGGAGCTGCGACTGGCGCTGGCCGTAGCTGACCAGGGCGTTCTCCACGTCCTCCAGCGCCCGCAACACCGTCTGGTCATAGAGCGCCAGACTGGCGTCACCCCGCGCCTGCTGCGCCCGCAGCCTGGCCCGCGCGCCGCCGAGGTCGAGCCCCGGCCAGGTGACGCTGGGCGCCACCGACCAGGCCTTACTCGCGCCCTCGCCCAACGAGGACAGGTCCCCGGCCAGGAAACCAACGAAGCCGGTCACCCGCACCCTGGGGAAGAGATCGGCGGTGGCGACGCCGACGCGAGCGGTCTGAGCGGCCAGCCGGCGCTCGGCCGCCTGGATGTCGGGCCGCCTGCGCAACAGTTCGCCCGCCTCGCCGATGGGCAAGGCCTTGGCGAAGGGCGCGCTACGTCCCTCGCCCGCCGTCAGCAGGTCGTCCAACGCGCCCGGCCGCTCGCCAACCAGGACGGCGAGGCGATAGGCCGCCTGCCGCTCGCGGGTGATCAGGGTCGGGATGGTGGACTCCGTGGCGCTGAGACGGGCCTTGGCGCTGAGGATGTCGATGGGATCGGCGCCGCCGACATCGAACCGCGCCTGGGTGATCCGCACCGTGTCGCGCTGAGTGTCCAGGTTGCGACGGGCGACGCCCAGCCGCGCCTGGGCGCCGCGCAGTTCGAAGTAGTTGCGGGCCACCTCGGCGGCGACGCTGACCTGGACGTCGCGAAGATCGGCGCGGGCGGCGTCGGCGTCAGCGCCGGCCGCCTCGACGCCGCGACGCACCCGACCGAACAGGTCGAGCTCCCAGGCGGCGTCGAAGCCGAGCTGATAGCTCTCGGTCTCGACCCTGGCCTCGCCCGATCCCGGCTGTTGCTGACGGCTCTGTGTCGACCCGCCGGCGACGCCGACACGTGGCAATTGGTCCAGCCGCTGATCGGTGAACAGCGCCCTGGCCTCCGCCACCCGCGCCACCGCGACCTTGAGGTCGAGGTTACTTGAGAGCGCGCGGGTAACAAGCTGATCCAGAACGGGATCTTCGAACTGTCGCCACCAGGCCGCCTCGGGGTTGGCGGCGATGAAGGCGGCTGGATCGGCGTTGTGGAAGACCGCCGGCGCGGTGCCTGGGGTCTTGTAGTTCGGCCCCACCGCGCAGGCCGCGAGGCTGAGCGCGAAGAGGGCCGAGGCGGTTAGTCGGAAGGGGTTCAAGAGTGCGCCTCCGGGGTGGCGGCCGCGGCCTTGGCCGCATGAGTCCGGCCGGTGAAACGGCGGACCAGGATGTAGAAGACCGGGGTCAGCAGCAGGCCGAAGAAGGTGACGCCCAGCATGCCGGCGAACACCGCCACACCCATCGCCTGGCGCATTTCAGCCCCTGCCCCATGGGCGAAGACCAGCGGCGCCACGCCCATGATGAAGGCCAGCGACGTCATCAGGATCGGTCGCAGCCGCAGGCGGCAGGCCTCGAGCACCGCGTCCCAGGTTGGAACCCCGTGCGCTTCCCTGTCCCTGGCGAACTCAACGATCAGGATGGCGTTCTTACAGGCCAGCCCCACCAGCACGATCAGCCCGATCTGGGTGAAGATGTTGTTGTCGCCGCCGGTGAAGAACACGCCGGCCAAGGCCGACAGCAGGGTCATCGGCACGATCAGGATGACCACCAGCGGCAGGCTCCAGCTTTCGTACTGGGCGGCCAGCACCAGGAAGGCCAGCAGCACGCAGAGCGGGAAGACCAGGGCCGCGGTGTTGCCGGCCAGGATCTGCTGATAGGTCAACTCGGTCCACTCATAGCCCATGCCGTTGGGCAGCTCGGACTGAGCGAGCGTCTGCATCGCCTTCTCGGCCTGGCCGGACGAGAAACCGACCGCCGGACCGCCGTTGATCTCGGCCGACAGATAGCCGTTGTAGTGGGTCACGCGGTCCGGGCCGGTGGTCTGGCGCAGGGTGACGAACGAACCGAGCGGCGACATCTGACCCTCGCCGTTGCGGGTCTGCAGGCGCAGCACGTCCTCCGGCTCCAGGCGGTGCTGCTGATCGGCCTGCACATCCACTTCATAGGTACGGCCGAAGCGGTTGAAGTCGTTCACATAAACTGAACCGAGGTAGACCTGCATGGTCTCGAACAGGTCGGTCAGCGAGACGCCTTGGGCGCGCGCCTTCTCGCGGTCGATATCGGCGGTGATCTGCGGCACGTTGATCTGGAAGCCGGAGAACAGACCGGTCAGCGACGGCTCCTTGCCGGCCTTGGTGATGATGTTCTGGGTCTGGGTGTAGAGCTCTTCAGCCCCCAGGCCGGCGCGGTCCTCGATCTGGATCTTGAACCCGCCGATGGTGCCCAGCCCCATAACCGGAGGCGGCGGGAAGACCGCGACATTGCCGTCCTCGATGGCCCCGAACTTGGCGTTCAGCTCCTCAGAGAGAGCTCCCGCCGAGAGCCCCTTGCCCTTACGCTTGTCAAAGGGATCAAGCGTCACGAAGACGATCCCGGCGTTGGGGCTGTTGGTGAAGCCGTTAATCGAGAGGCCCGGGAAAGCGATGGTGCTCTCGACGCCAGGCGTCTTCAACGCGATGTCGCTCATCTGCCGGATCACCGCCTCGGTGCGATCGAGGGAGGCGGCGTCGGGAAGCTGGGCGGCGGCGACCAGGTACTGCTTGTCCTGGGTCGGGATGAAGCCGGTCGGGGTCTTCATGAAGCCGACGACCGTCAGCAGCACCAGCACGCCGTAGACCGCCATGGCCACGGTCGACTTGCCCAGGATCTTCGACACGCCGCGGACATAGCCATGCGACGACTTGGCGAAGAACCGGTTGAACGGTCCGAACAGCCAGCCGAAGGCCGCGTCGATCAGCTTCTGGAAGCGGTCCTTCGGCGCGTCATGCGGCTTCAGCAGCACGGCGGCCAGGGCCGGCGACAGGGTCAGGGAGTTGAAGGCCGAGATGATGGTCGAGATGGCGATGGTCAGCGCGAACTGGCGATAGAACTGGCCGGTCAGGCCGCTGATGAAGGCGGTCGGCACGAAGACCGCGCAGAGCACCAGGGCAGTGGAGATGATCGGGCCGGTGACCTCGGTCATCGCCTTGCGGGAGGCCTCCTTGGGCGGAAGTCCGGCCTCGATGTTCCGCTCGACGTTCTCGACCACGACGATAGCGTCGTCGACCACCACCCCGATCGCCAGGACTAGGCCAAACAGGGTGAGCGTGTTCAGGCCAAAGCCCATCATGTGCATGACGGCGAAGGTGCCGATCAGCGACACCGGCACGGCGATCAAGGGGATCACCGAGGCGCGCCAGCTCTGCAGGAACAGCACCACCACGATCACCACCAGCAGGATGGCTTCGATCAGGGTGTGTCTGACGGCGTCGATGGAGCCGCGCACGAAGACGGTGGGGTCGTAGGCGATCTTGTAGTCGACGCCCTCGGGGAACTCCTTCTTCAGCTCGGCCATGGTGGCGCGAACGTTCTGGGAGATCTGCAGGGCGTTGGAGCCCGGCCGCTGGAAGATTGGCAGGGCGACGGCCGGCTGGTTGTCGAGCAGCGAGCGCAGGGCGTAGCTGGAGGAGCCCAGCTCGATCCGCGCCACGTCGCCCAGGCGGGTGATCTCGCCGGCCTTGCCGGTGCGGATGATGATGTTGCGGAAGTCGTCCTCGTCGGTCAGGCGCCCCTGGGCGTTGATCGCGATCTGGAAGTCCGAGGCGCCCGGCGCGGGCGGCGCGCCGAGCTGGCCGGCGGCGATCTGCACGTTCTGCTCGCGGATGGCGCGCAACACGTCGCCGGCGGTCAGGCCGCGCGAGGCGACCTTCTCCGGGTCCAGCCAGACGCGCATGGCGTAGGGGCCGGAACCGAACATCTGCACGTCGCCGACGCCGTCGATGCGGGCCAGGTTGTCCTTGATCCGAAGCTGCGCGTAGTTCGACAGGTAGAGCATGTCGTAGCGCTTGTCGGGCGAGATCAGGTGCACGACCATGGTCAGGTCGGGCGAGGCCTTGTTGGTCACCACCCCGGCTCGCTGCACTTCGGCGGGCAGCTTGGGCAGCACCTGGGCGACGCGGTTCTGGACCTGCACCTGGGCCTTATCGAGATCGGTCCCCAGCGCGAAGGTGACGGTCAGGGTCATCACCCCGTCGGCGGTCGACTGGGACGACTGATAGAGCATCCCCTCCACCCCGTTGAGCGCCTGCTCCAGGGGCGAGGCCACCGTCTCGGCGATCACCGAGGGGTTGGCGCCGGGAAAGGCCGCACGAACCACCACGGTGGGCGGCACGACTTCGGGATATTCGCTGATCGGCAGCCGCGGCAGAGCGATCAGCCCGGCCACGAAGATGATGATGGACAAGACCGCAGCAAACCGCGGCCGGTCCACGAAGAACCGGGAAAAGTTCATGAGAGGGGTTCCTTGGCGGCTCTGTCGGCGCGCCTGGATTGGGATCGGTTCAAAGTCGGCTTCGCCGCCAGCTCCTCCAGCGGGAGGAGCATCCAACGATGTCCGTCAGACCCTCCCCCGCCGAGGGAGGTGGATGGCGAAGAGCCGGAGGGCTCGTCTCTTTAGTCGGCGCGAACCTTGGTCTCGAGCGCGGCGGTCTGGATCGGCTTGACCTCGACCTGGGCCAGGGCCGCCGTCGGCAGCTTGAAGGCCACCCGGGTCGGCGCGACGGTCTGGCCAGGCTTCACCCGCTGACCGCCGCCGACGATGATGACCTCGCCGGGCTTGAGGCCGGTGCGGATGATCCGCAGATCGCCGACCTTCGGCCCCAGGGTGACGACGCGATATTCGGCGACGTTCTTGGGTCCGACCACCAGCACGAAGCGCTTGCCGAGATCGGCGGCCACGGCCCGGTCAGGCGCCAGGGCGACCGACTCCGATGCATCGCTGACCAACCGGATGCGGGCGAAGAGACCGGCGGTGAACCGGCCGTCCGGATTGGTGAACAGCGCCCGGCCGTTGATGGTGCCGGACCCGGCGTCCATGGCGTTGTCGACGAAGACCAGCTTGCCCTCATGGGGATAGCCGTCCTCGGTCATCAGCCCCATGAACACCGGGCTGGGACGGCCTCGCGCGCCCTGAGCGTACTTCAGGAAGGTCTGCTCATCGGTGTTGAACGAGGCGTAGACCGGGTTCTCCGACACCACGGTGGTCAGCAGGTCGGCGCTGGTCACCAGATTGCCGGCGGTGATCATCGCCCGGGAGACACGCCCGTCGATGGGCGAGGTCACGCGGGTGAATTCCAGGTTCAGCTTGGCGGCGTTGAGGGCGGCCGAGGCCGCCTCCAGCGAGGCGCGGGCGGCCTTTTCCTCCGAGGTCAGGCGTTCGAACTCGCTGCGGGCCAGGGCCCCCTGCTCCACCAGCCGCTCGCCGCGCTGGCGATTGGCGCTGGCGAGCTCCAGCTTGGCGCGGCCGGAGTCGGTTTCGGCCGCCAGGCGATTGACCTCGGCCTGGAAGGGCCGCGGGTCGATCTGGAACAGCACCTGCCCTTTGCGGACCTGGGTTCCCTCCTGGAACCTGGCGCTGTCGATATAGCCGCCGACCCGCGGACGGATCTGGACCTGCTCGACCGGTTCGAGCCGGCCGGTGAATTCGTCCCATTGGCGAAGGGACTTGAAGACCACCGGCGCGGCGGAAACCTGCGGCGGCGGCGGTTCGTTGGAGGTCTGTTGGGCGTTGGCCCCGCAACCGGCGACAAAGAGCGCCAAGGCGAGGACGGAGCCGACAGAGGCGAAGGACTTCACGGACATGGGATGGCTCCGGCCAAACTGTCGCGGCGACCCGCGCTTGACGCGTCGGGCAGTCGGTGATTTTAAGGAGATGTGACGATACCGGTCGGTATCGCTTGGGGCATAGATACTGACCGGTCACTCGCACGTCAATGCGAGGAAATATGAAAACGTTGGGGAGAGATTCTGCGCCGGGTGTTCCGGCCGTGTCCGCCGAGCCGGCAGAGCCGTCTCGCAGGCCCGCGCGCGACCGTATCTTCGAGACGGCGCGTGACATGTTCTATCGCCGCGGCATCCGCGCCGTGGGCGTCGAGTCGATCGCCGCCGAGGCCGGCGCGACCAAGATGAGCCTCTATCGAAACTTCCCGTCCAAGGACCAACTGGTCGCCGAGGTGCTGCGCGAGCAATCCCGCGAAGGCTGGGCCTGGTGGGACGAGGTGGTCGCCGCCTTCGACACGCCGCGCGAAAAACTGGAAGGGCTGTTCGAGGCCTTCGCCAACAAGTCATCCGGCGAGGAGGCGCAGGGCTGCGCGCTCTGCAACGCCGCCGTCGAGTTGCATGAGCCAGACCACCCGGCCTTCCTGGTCGCCCAGGAGCACAAGCGCGAAACCCATCGCCGCCTGATCGAGATGTCCCGCGCCGCCGGCGCCCAGGACGACGAACTGGGTGACGGGCTGATGCTGTTGCTGGAGGGCTCGTACATGGCGCGCGTGACGCTCTCCAACGACGGCCCGGCGCGGATGCTGCCGCGCACCGCCCGCGCCCTGATCCGCGAGTACCTCGACCAGTAGCTTCAGGGCGAACGACACCAATGAGGCCCGGCTGAACGGCGGTTGACAAGACCTCGCGCCCAGCCGACACTTAACTCAATGGTTAAGTTTGAAACAAACACGCTCGACCGCACATTTGCGGCCCTGTCCGATCCGACCCGGCGCGCGCTGATCGCGCGGCTAGTCGCCGAACCGACCCTGTCGGTCAGCGAACTGGCCCGCCCCCTGCCCATGTCGCTGCCGGCGGTCATGAAACACCTGGACGTGCTGTCCGACGCTGGGCTGGTGACCCGCCGCAAGACCGGCCGCACGGTCGATTGCCAGCTCAACGCCGAGCCGATGAAGGCGGCGATGGAGTGGCTCGACCGCCATCAACGCTTCTGGACCGAAAGCCTCGATCGCCTCGCCACCATCGTGGAGCAAAAGCCATGACCACGCTCGCCACCCGACCCAGCCTGACGCTCGTCCGCCGCCTGAAGGCCTCCCCGACAACGGTCTACGCCGCCTGGACCGATCCAAAGGTCATGGCCCAGTGGTTTGGCCCCAACCACACCCACATCGTCAGCGCCGAGACTGATGTGCGGGTCGGCGGCAAGTTCCGGGTGGTGATGCGCGAGACCGAGAGCGGAGAGATCCACGACGTCAGCGGCGTCTATCGCGAGGTTGAGCCGGATCGAAGGCTGGTCTTCAGCTGGGCCTGGATCACCATGCCGGAACGCGAGTCCCTGGTGACCGTCTCGCTGCAGCCCGTCAGCGAAGGCGTCGAACTCACCCTGCTGCACGAGCAGTTCTTCGACGAGCCCGCCCGCGACAGCCACAACGGCGGCTGGACCGAATCCCTGGACCGGCTGGAACGCCTGCTGGCCTGACGCCGAACACGCCTCAAGGAAAAGGAGACGGCTATGAAGCTCTACTATGCGGAAGTCCTGAACCCCCGGAAGGCCTGCGCTGTCGCACGCCACCTGAACGCGCCCGTCGAGTACGTCCAGGTCGACCTTGGCAAGGGCGAGCAGCAGAGCCCGCCGTTCCTGGCCCTCAACCCCAACGCCAAGGTTCCAGTCCTCACCGACGGTGATCATGTCGTGTGGGAATCCAACGCCATCATGGCCTATCTGGCCCACAAGGCTGGTTCGGATCTCTGGCCGCGGGACGAGCGGCAGATCGAGGTCGTGCGGTGGCTAAGCTGGGACCTCACCCACTTCACCCACTACGCCGGGACGCTCTATTTCGAGCACCTGATCAAGGCCAAGTTCAACATTGGGCCGCCCGACCCCGCCGCCGTCGAGGAGGCGACCACCAACTTCCGCAAGTTCGCGGCGGTCCTGAACTCGCACCTGACGGGCCGCAAGTTCGTGGTCGGCGAGGGCCTGACGATCGCCGACTTCGCGCTCGCCGTGTCGTTGCCCTACGCCGAGGGCGCCAAGATCCCGCTGGGCGAGTTTCCCGAACTGGAGCGGTGGCATGAGCGCCTGAACGCCCTGCCGGCCTGGCGCGAACCCTTCCCCGTACCCGCCGTCGCCTGATCAGGCTCTTCACGCCTGAACATCGCCGCGTCCCGGCCGTCGCCTAAGACCAAGGTCATAGGCGACGGCGCGCCCGTGGGACTGTAGAGAACGGCGATACCGACACGCGAAGCGGAAGAGCCAGTGCCAAATCGAGTTGTGAAGTCAGCCCCCTCGGAACTGCGCGCCAAGGTGCGCTTCCTCGGCAAGGTGCTGGGCGATGTAATCAAGTCGCAGGACGGCGAGGCGCTGTTCAACCGCATCGAAGACATCCGCAAGACCTCGGTGGCGTTCCACCGCGAGGGCGGCGCGGCCAATGCGGCCTTGCTGGAAGAGCGGCTGCGCAGCCTCGACCTGACCGAGACCGTGCGGTTCGCCCACTCGTTCGCCTGCTTCCTACAGATCACCAATATCGCCGAAGACAGCATCCAACGCGACAAGATGAAGGATGGCGACGCCCGGGCCGACACGCTGGCGGGCAGCCTGCGCGCGCTGGAGGCCGAGGGCGTCGGCGCGGCCGAAGTCGCGGAACTTCTGGCCGCCGGCCTGATCGCCCCGGTGATCACCGCCCACCCGACCGAGGTGCGCCGCAAGAGCGTGCTGGACCGCGCCGGCGCCATCGCCGCGGCCTTCACCGCCTGGGAGAAGGCCCGCACCGAGGCTGAGCGCCAAGGGTTTGAGACCGAGCTTCTGCGTGAGGTGGCGATCTTCTGGCGCACCCGGCTGCTGCGCGGCGTCCGCCTGGGCGTCATCGACGAGATCGAGACGGCGGTCTCCTACTTCGAGCGCAGCTTCCTGGCCGAACTGCCGCGCCTCTACGCCCATTGGGGCCGCCAGCTGAAGGCTGACCTGCCAAGTTTCCTGCGCATCGGCTCCTGGGTCGGGGGCGACCGCGACGGCAATCCGTTCGTCACCGCCGCCGTCCAGCGCCAAGCCTTCGCCCGCCAGTCCCAGGCGGCCCTACAAGCCTATCTGGAGCGCATCCACGCGCTGGGGGCCGAGCTGTCGATCTCCAGTGAACTGGCCAAGATGACGCCGGGCCTCAAGGCGCTGGCCGACAGTTCCGGCGACGCCTCGCCCCACCGCCTGGACGAGCCCTACCGCCGGGCCCTGCGCGGCGTCTACGCCCGCCTGGCCGCCACCTATCCGCTGCTGACCGGCGAGGCCCCGCCCCGCCCCGCCACCCTGGTCGCTGAACCCTATCCAGATGCCAAGGCCTTGAAGGCCGATCTGCAGACCATCCTCGACGCGCTGATCGAGAGCCAGGGCGAGATCTTCGCAACCGGCCCCCTGCCCGAGCTGATCCGGGCCGTGGACATCTTCGGCTTCCACCTGGCGACGCTGGACCTGCGGCAGAACTCGGCGGTTCACGCCCGCACGGTCGCCGAACTGATGAGCGTCGCCGGCGTCTGCGCCGACTACGAGGCCTTGAACGAAGCCGCGCGCTGCGAACTGCTGCTCTCCGAACTCGCCCACGGCCGGCTGCTCTATTCGCCGTTCGCGCAGTACGGCGAGGAGACCCAGCGGGAATATTCGGTCCTCAGCGCCGCGGCTGAATCGCGCCGCCGCTATGGCTCCGAAGCCATCCGGGCCTACATCGTCTCCAACACCACCTCGGTCTCCGACCTGCTGGAGGTCTACATCCTCCTGAAGGAGGTCGGCCTCTTCCATCCGGGCGAGACGCCCAGCACCGAGATCTTCGCCGAGCCGCTGTTCGAGACCATCCCCGACCTGCGCGCCGCGCCGCAGACCATGGGCGCCTATCTGGCCCTGCCGCTGATCAAGAGCCTGCTGGCCGATGAGCGGTTGCAGGAGGTGATGATCGGCTATTCGGACTCCAACAAGGACGGCAGCTACCTCACCTCGACTTGGGAACTGCATCAGGCGTCCAAGGCCCTGCTGGCCGTCACCGACAAGGCCGACCTGCGCCTGCAGCTGTTCCATGGTCGCGGCGGCACGGTCGGGCGCGGCGGCGGCTCCAGTTACGAGGCCCTGCTGGCCCAACCCGAAGGCACCGTGCGCGGCCGCATCCGCATCACCGAACAGGGCGAGGTCGTCGCCAACAAGTACGCCGACCCGCTGCTGGCCCGCCAAAGCCTCGAGACCATCACCGCCGGGGTGGTCCTCGCCTCCCTGGCCAAGACCTCGGACCAGAACCTGGCCGGCCGCCACGGCGGCGCCCTGGACAAGCTCTCGCAGGCCTCGATGGAGGCCTACCGCAACCTGGTCTACGAGACGCCCGGCTTCGTCGACTACTTCTACGCCGCCACGCCGCTGACCGAGATCGTGGAGCTGAACATCGGCAGCCGCCCGGCCTCGCGCCAGCCGACGCGCAGCATCGAGGGCCTGCGGGCGATCCCGTGGGTGTTCTCGTGGTCGCAGTCGCGGACCATGCTGCCCGGCTGGTACGGGTTCGGCTCGGCGGTCGAGGCCTCAGGCGTCTCGCTGAGCGAGCTCAACGACCTGCATGAGGCCTGGCCGTTCTTCGCCACCACCCTGGCCAATATGGAAATGGTGCTGGCCAAGGCCGACGTGAACATCGCGCGGCGCTATGCGGGCCTGGTCGAGGACAAGACCCTAGCCTCGACGATCTTCGACCGGATCAGCGCCGAGTGGGAGAAAACGACAAACGCCCTCCTGGCCATCAGCGGCCAAGGGGCGTTGCTTGATCGGCATCCGGAGCTGGCCGAAGCCCTGCGCACCCGCCTGCCCTATATCGACCCGTTGAACCACCTGCAGATCGAACTGATCCGCAGGCGGCGCGCGGGCGACGCCGATGAGGCGGTGCGAGAGGGCATCCACCTCACCATCAACGGCGTCGCCGCGGGCCTGCGCAACAGCGGCTAGAACTCGTACTTCAGGTCCACGCCGTAGGTCTTCGGCGGCGCGTAGTAGTTCATCAGGTCGCCGAAGAAGGGCTGGGACGCCACCGCATAGAGCTCGTTGGTGATGTTCTTGCCCCAGACCGTGACCGACCACGGCGCGTCCTGCGGCTTCAGGCGCAGCGAGGCGTCCAGCAGGCCGAAGGGCTTCTGGGCGTTGGTGTTGTTCGGCGTCCAGTAGCTCTTGCCCTGGCGGGTGTAGTTGGCTTGCAGGCTGAAGGCCTTGTCCCACGACCCGACGCCGAACTCATAGGTGCCGCCGATATCGTACTTGTACTTCGGCGAGCGCTGGATGCGGTTGCCGGAGAACACGTTGCCGGAGCCGTCGACGAACTTGTCGTACTTGGCGTCCAGATAGGAGCCCGAGGCCGTCAGGGTCAGGGCCTCGGTCACCGCCAAGGTGGCCTCGCCCTCGATGCCCTTGATGATCGCAGAGCCGGCGTTGCTGGTGATCAGGCACAGGCATTCGAGCACGAGCTGCTGCGACTGCAGGTCCTTGTAGTCCATCTTGAAGACCGCGACGTTCAAGCGCAGACGGCGATCGAACAGGTCGGACTTCACGCCAAGTTCGTAGTTGGTGGCCTTTTCCGGATCATAGCCGATGCCGGCCGCGCGCGCGGTTGACGGCAGGTGGTCCCAGCCGCCGCCCTTGAAGCCCTTGGCGACGCTGCCGTAGACCATGACGCGTTCGTTCGGGCGATATTCGAGGATCGCCTGCGGGGTCAGGGCGTTCCAATCCTTGCCATAGTTGACGGTGAAGGACTGGCCCTTGGCCAGGACCAGCGCCGCGACGCAGAGACCATCGCCGCCGTCTTCCAGGCAGGACGCCGTCCGCACGCCGCTCTTGTCGTCCATGGTGTAGCGCAGGCCGCCGGTCACCTTCAGTTGGTCGGTGATGTTGAAGCCCAGCTGGCCGAACACCGCCGTCGTCTTCAGATCGGCCACGTTCTTGTAGAGGAACGTCCCGCTGAGCGCGGCGATCTTGGTCGAGGTGGTCGCGACGTTGGAGTCGTAGCGGGTCACGTCGTCCTGCTGATGGAAGACGCCCAAGATCCAGTCGAAGCGGCTGTCGGGGTTGTCGGACACCAGGCGGAATTCCTGGCTGATCGTCTCCGGACGTTCCGACGTCGAGTAGAACGTATCGGCCAGGCCGGGAGGCGAACCGACGCCCAGCTGGTTGAAGCCCATCACGCCCTTGGAGCTGCGCCATCCGGTGATGGAGGTCAGCTTGGCGCCTTCAAACACGCCCCAGTCGACGCGCAGGCTGGCGCCGCGGGTGATCCGACGGGTGTATTCGTGCTGCGGGCTGGTCGCATCGCGCGGGCCGAAATTGTTGCGCGCCCGATAGGCGGCGATCGCCCCGACGCCCGCCGCGAAGGGGTCGTCGCTCATGACCCGGGCCGAACCGTTGGTCTCGGCCGAGCCATAGTCGAAGGTCAGCAAGGCCTGGAGGTCGGCGTCTTTCGCCCGGTAGAGCAACTCGCCGCGGCCCTGATAGGACTTCAGATCATCCATGTCCTCGCCGCGCAGGACATTGCGGCTGTAGCCGGAACGGTTGCGGGTCTGGAAGGCGACACGCGCGGCCAGGGTGTCGCTCAGCGGCCCGGTCACGAAGCCGTTGGTCATGTTGCTGTTGTAGTTGCCGAACGACACGGTGGCCGCCCCGGCGTTCTCGAACTTCGGCTTGGCGGTGATGACGCTGATCGCGCCGCCGACGACGTTCTTGCCCAGCAGCACGCCTTGCGGTCCGCGGATCACCTCGACCCGTTCCAGGTCGTAGAAGTCGGTGAAGGCCGAGCCCATGCGCGACAGATAGACTTCGTCGATGAACAGGCCGACCGAGGGTTCGGCCGTAGCGTCCAGGATGCGGACGCTGGTCACGCCGCGGATGCTCAGTTCTTTGCCGAGCGCAGAGCTCTCGGTCATGCTGAACGACGGCACGCTGCTGGACAGCGAGCCCAGATCGACGATCCGGTTGCGTTCCAGAGCCTGTTCGGTGATCGCGCTGATGGCGCTGGGAACGTCCTGCAGGCGGCTTTCCCGACGGTTGGCGGTGACGATGACTTCTTCCACCGACGGCCCACGCTCAGCGGTCTGCGCCGCGGCGGATGTGGCTATCGGAAGCGCGCCCGCTGCGACCGTCGCCATCAGAATGAGTGCATGCTTGCTCACGTCGCGTTTCCCCTAATAGCGGCCCCTCGGACCGCTTGCCGTATCGGGATGGTTTCCCGTTTCCGATAGACTTGCATTAAGGAACTTTTATCGACAAGTCTTTTTTTGCAAGTCGCTTATTCACGCGCGCAGATGCGGCGCCAAGGCCACACAGAATGACTTGCAATTTAATACTATTCAGGGAAACGTCATACCCAGAACCGCCGCAGCGGCCACGCCTTGGGAGGGCGACCAGATGCTTCAGAAGATCAGCGGTTCGCCCCTGCTGGCGGATGGCCCGCCAGATCTCGGCTGGCCAAGCGCGTCGAGGGCCTGGGCGACGGTTTTCGTCCTGATGACGGCCTACGCCGTGGCTTTCGTGGACCGGCAGATCCTGACCCTGCTGATCGAACCGCTGCGCCGCGACCTGGCCATCACCGACACGCAGTTCAGCCTGCTCAGCGGCCTGGCCTTCACCCTCTTCTACACCGTGATGGGCGTGCCCCTGGCCTGGGTCGCCGACCGCGGATCGCGCCGCAACCTGATCATGATCAGCGTCGCGGTCTGGACCGCCATGACCGCCGCCTGCGGCCTGGCCAGCAGCTTCATAAGCCTGTTCGCCGCGCGGATCGGTGTGGGCATCGGCGAGGCCGGCCTCTCCCCCGCCGCCTATTCCATGATCGGCGACAGCTTTCCCCCTGCCCGGCGCGCCCGCGCCATGGGGGTCTACGCCATGGGCTCCATCGCCGGCGTCGGCATGGCCCTGATCATCGGCGGAGCGGTCGTGGAGTGGGCCAATTCCGCGCCCCCCATCGTCCTGCCGATGATCGGCGCCCTGAAGAGCTGGCAGGTCGCCTTCATGATCGTCAGCCTGCCCGGCCCCGTACTGGTCCTGGCCATGGCGCTGCTGCGCGAACCCAAGCGCCAAGGCCTGGGCGCCGCCGCCCACGCGCCCTCTGCGCCGCTCGCTCCGTTCTTCCGCGAGCGCTGGCTGGCCTTCACCCTGCTGGCGGTCGGCTATTCCCTGGTCGGGGTGGTGATCGCCGCCTACCTGACCTGGGCGCCCGCCTTCCTGATCCGGAACTATGGCTGGCAGGTCGGCAAGGTCGGGGCGGTGTTCGGCGCTATCCTGCTGGTCGGCAGCACCTCGGGCATACTGATCGGCGGCTGGTGGGCCGACCGCTTCGCCGCCGCCGGCCGCAAGGACGCGGTGCTGCGGGTCGCCGTCATCGGCGCGATCGCCGGCTTCCCCTTCGCCGTCGCCGCGCCCTTCGCGCCGACCGGAGAACTGGCCGCCGCGTCGCTGGCGCTGATGTGCCTGGGCTTTGGCCTAACCCAGGGGCTCCCGGCCGTGTCCTTCCAGGCCATCTCGCCCAACCGCCTGCGGGCGCGGGTGATGGCGATCTATCTGCTGATCGGTAACATCGTCGCCTTCACCGTCGGCCCGACGGCGGTCGCGCTGATCAGCGACCTCTGGCTGAAGGATCCCAAGAAGATCGGCGTCGCGGTGGCCATCGTCACCGCCGTCGTCCTGCCGATCGGCATCGCGGCCCTGGTCGCCGCCATCCGCCCCTATGTCCGGGCGGTGGACGAGGAGATGATCGCCGCGGCCTGAACGTCCGGGCCTCCACCTCCCAAAAGATTAGGGCCCCGGTGAAAACCGGGGCCCTTCTTCGTTCAGGTCGATGGACGGGGGATCAGGCCCCTTGAGCGGCCCGGATCGCCTCGCCCTGGCCCCAAGTGGCGTGGGTGCCGCTGGAGATCCGTCCCGGCAGGATGATCCGGCAGACCGGCCCCGCCTCAAGCTTCAGGGCGTCGAAGATCACGCACTCCGAGCGGTCGGCGATCATGTCGGTGACGAAGGTGACGAGGTAGCCGTCGTCCTCGCTGGTCGCGCCGACGCGGGGCGCGAAGCCAGGTTCGCTGCCATAGCGCTCTTCGCCGAAGTCCGCGCAGACGCTCGCTCCGGTGTCCAGGTCGTGCTTGACCAGGCCGGTGAACAGGAACCAGCCCGGCTTGGAGACCGCGCTGTAGGCGTAGCGGTACTTGCGGCCGGCGTACTGATTGTTGATGACGCCGAATTCCAGGACGCGGTCGTCCAGGTGCTGCTCATGCGTCTGGCCGGTCGTCATGTTGAACCGCCAGCGGTGCAGTTTGGGCTGCAGTTCCGACTGATCGAGGAAGGCCATGATCCGCTCGTAGCCGGGAGGCGCCGAATTGCTGGATTTCGGCTCCGGCTGCTCCTCGAAGTAACCGTCGAGGATGATCTCATCGCCCTCTTCGTAGGCGTTGAGGAAGTGCAGCACATAGGTTGGATCGGCGTCGAACCATTTGACGTCTTCCGCCGTGCCGTAGCGCGGCAGGATGGCGAACCGCGAGGGCATCTCGCGATGGAAGCGCACCACGTGCAGCTTGCGCTTCAGGAGTTCCGGCTCCCAGAACACCGGGAAATCGTTCAAAATCGAGTAGTTGGTGGTGAACGCCATATCATGCGGCAAGCGCGGCCCCGGCAGCGGCACAGGGGTGTAGTGCTTCAGCTTATTGTCGGGACCGACCACGCCGTAGTGCATGTAGGGGGCGTGCTTCGAGTAGTTGAAGAACAAGAGTTCGCCAGTGTGCTCGTCCACCTTGGGGTGGGCCGAGATGCCGTCGATCGGCGTCCAGCCGTCCACGCCGTCCTGCTCGAGCGTGTAGGGGTCGAGCCGGTAGCCCTCGCCGCACTGATAGAAGGTCGAGAGGATCTTGCCGGCGTGGATGATCACGTCGGTGGAGGACGAATCCTTCAGGCCCTCGTGGGCGCCCCAGCCGGGCCGTTCCGACAACGCCGGGTTCTCCGCCAGGCCGGCCCACAGCGCGCGGCCAGCTTCCTGTTCGGCCATGAAGGCCTTGGTGCGCACGAACCGGCTGCGGTACTCCGCCTTGCCGTCCTTGAAGCTCATGATGTGCAGCAGGCCATCGCCATCGAAGGGATGGTAGCGGCCGATCGGCTCATGCACCGGGTTCTCGGTGTTGCGCACATAGACGCCGTCGATATCGGCGGGAACCTCGCCGATCACCTCCAGCCCGGTGGCGTTGAACTCGTCATGCGACGGGGTCCAGGCGCCGTTCATGTACGGGTGGTCGTTCGGCTTCAAGCTGGACGCGACGCGGTTGACCAGTTCGACGGGCATGGCGCTCTCCCCATTTGCCTTGAGCCGACACGATGGGTCGACCCTGATTTCACGCATCATAGCGCGGAGTTTTCAGACCGCGAGCACTTTTAGTTCCAATTCACCAGTAACTCGCGGCATCGCGACGCGCGCCGTCAGCGCCACGCGCATCCGACGCGAATATGACTTTCAATTAGAGACTATTGCAGTGTATGCCGAGAACTACGCCTCGCAGCGCCGCCATTCCGAAGCGGTCGCCGAGGTCCAGGCGCGGATCTGCAATTCCCCGCCCCGGTGAGGAACAGGCATGGGCGGATCGCAGGGCGAAAGCGTTTATGAGGAAGGCGTCGTCGTACGCGCCTCTCCAGCGCTCGACACGTCGCCCCGGCCGACAGGATGGCCCAGCCCTACCCTCGCCTGGTTCGCGGTGGCCGTACTGATGGTCGCCTACACCAGCTCGTTCATCGATCGACAGATCCTGACCCTGCTGGTGGACCCGATCCGCCGCGACCTGGCGATCAGCGACACCCAGTTCAGCCTGCTGGCCGGCATCGCCTTCTCCCTGTTCTACACCCTGATGGGCCTGCCACTGGCGCGGCTGTCCGACCGCGGCAGCCGCCGAATGATCGTGCTGGTCGGGGTCGCGGTCTGGAGCCTGATGACCGTGGCCTGCGGCTTCGCCGCCAGTTTCTGGGGCCTGTTCGCCGCCCGCATCGGCGTCGGCATCGGCGAGGCGACCCTGTCGCCGGCCGCCTATTCGCTGATCTCCGACTACTTCCCGCCGGAGCGCCGCGCCCGCGCGCTCGCCGTCTATTCGATGGGCCCCTATGTCGGCGCGGGCCTCGCCCTCATCATTGGCGGCCAGGTGATCGACATGCTGACCGCCGCGCCGCCGATCGCCCTGCCCGTTCTCTCTGAGCTTGCGCCCTGGCAGACCGCCTTCGTCCTGGTCGGCGCCCCGGGACTGCTGATCGCAGCGTTGTTCCTGCTGGTTCGCGAGCCGCCCCGCCGAGGCGTGGCCAAGACCACCCAGGCGCAACAGGGGCTGGGCGCATTCATGTGGTCGCGCCGCGCGGCCCTGGCGCCGCTGATCCTCGGCTTCTCAGTCTTTGGGATCGCCGGGGTTTCCTACATGGCCTGGACACCGGCGGTGTTGATCCGCCTGCATGGTTGGACGCCCGGGCAGGTCGGCCTAGGCTACGGCGCGATCCTGCTGTGCCTCTCGACGCCAGGCGTGCTGCTCGGCGGCTGGCTCTCCGACAAGCTGAGCGCCAAGGGCCGTACCGACGCGCCCGTGCGTGTCGCCGCGCTCACCATGCTCGCCAGCGCGCCCTTCGCCGCCATCGCCCCGTTCCTGGCCGACACCCGTCAGATGCTGGTGATGCTGGCCATCGCCAGTTTCGGCTTTGGGATGGTCAACGGACTGCCCGCCGCGGCCTTGCAGGCCATCGCGCCAAACCAGCTGCGCGCCCAGGTGACGGCGGCCTATTTCCTGATCGGCAATCTGATCTCGCTGGGCCTTGGCCCGACCCTTGTCGCCGGCCTCAGCGACGGCCTGCTGGGCGGCCGCATCGGCGCCTCGCTTGGCCTGGTCAGCGGCACGGCCCTATTGCTTGCGGCGGGCTTGCTCGCCTGGAGTCTTTTCGCATTCCGAACCAGCGTCGCGAAGGCCGCGGTTTGGCAGGAGGAACACCCATGACCCACCCCGTATGGTTCGACGCCGCCAAGGCCCCCAGCGCCGAGGATTGCGTCGTCGCACGGCTGATAGACCGCCACGCCGCCGCGACGCCCGACAAGGTGTTTATGCGCTTCGAGAACGGCGAGGAATGGACCTGGGCGCAGACACGGCAGATCGCGCTCTCCACCGCCGCGGCCCTGCAGGCCCGCGGCGTGAAACCAGGCGACATCGTCGCGGCCTGGGCCCCCAATTCCGCGGCCCTGGCGCGCGCCTGGTTCGGCGCCAACTATGCCGGCGCGGCGCTGGCCCCCATCAACACCAGCTTCCGCGGGCGACTGTTGGAACACGCCATCGCCAAGACCGGCGCGCGCATCCTGGTGGTCCACCCCGACCTCGCCACCCGCCTGCCGGGCCTGTCGCTGGGATCGCTGGAGCGCATGATCCTGACCGGCGCGCGGCCGAACGAGCTGGATCTGCCGCTGGTCATCGAACCGCTCGCCGCCCTGGACGGTGAGGCCTCGGCCGCCGTGGCGGTGGAGGTGCAGCCCTGGGACACGCCGGTGATCATCTTCACCTCCGGCACCACCGGCCCGTCGAAGGCCGTAGTCACCTCCTATGTCCAGGAGTGGACCACCGCCCGCATCACCTACGGCTACATGACCGCCGACGACCGCATGCTGGTCAATCTGCCCATGTTCCATGTCGGCGGCATCAGCGGGATCATGGCGGCCCTGGCCAGCGGCGGTTCGATCGCCCTGTTCGAGGCCTTCGACACCCGCCGGTTCTGGAGCCTGGTGCGCGAGACGGGCTCCACCACCTGCAGCGGCTTTATCGGCGCCCTGACCAGCTTCCTGCACAAGGAGCCGGCGCGCCCCGACGACAGCGACAACCCCTTGCGGATCTGTACGCTCTCCCCGGTGTCCGAAGAGACGGTGGCCTTGGCCAAGCGCTTCGGCTTCGACTACGTGACTGGGTTCAACATGACCGAGGTCTCCTCGCCGCTGATCAGCGAAGTCAACGAGAAGACCATGCGCAGCTGCGGCCGCGCGCGGGCCGGCGTCGAGTGCCGGATCGTCGACGCCAACGACCAGACCGTGCCTGATGGCGAGGTCGGCGAACTGGTGATCCGCAGCGACCGCCCTTGGGAGCTGTTCAAGGAATATCTCGGCGATCCGCAAGCCACGGCCGAGGCCTGGCGCAACGGCTGGTTCCACACCGGCGACCTGCTGTCGCGCGACGCCGACGGCCTGTTCTATTTCGTCGACCGCAAGAAGGACGCCATTCGTCGTCGCGGCGAGAACATGTCCTCGCTGGAGATCGAGATGGAGGTCGCCGCCTATGAGGACGTCCGCGAGGTCGCCGCCTACGGCGTCGATCTACCGGGCGGCGAGCAGGAGGTGATGGTGTGCGTCGCGCCCAAGCCCGGCGCGACGATCGACCCCAAGGCCCTGCTGGAGTTCCTGATCCCGCGCATGGCCCACTTCATGGTGCCGCGCTTCGTGCGCATCGAGGCCGAGCTGCCGAAGACCCCGACCAACAAGATCCAGAAGGTCGAGCTGCGCAAGGAAGGCGTGACCGGCCAGACCTGGGACCGGGAAGCCGCCGGGATCACGGTGAAGCGCGAGAAGCTGTCCACCCACTAAAAGATCAGGGCGGAGGTCTTGAGACCTCCGCCCTGCTTTGCTTCCACGTCAGGAACCGCGCCGCCGATCACCGATCGGCGGCGTTTCCGTGTCCTCTAAACCGCCTTGGCGGTGACGGACTGATATTCTCCGACCAACTGATCGATGATGTCGGCCACGTGCTCGACGCCGCGAACCGCGCCGACGCCCTGCCCCGCCGACCAGACATCTTTCCAACGCTTGGCGTCGTTGCTTTCCGGGCGGCCAAGGTCGATCTCGGCCTTGGCCCCCATCTTCGCGGGGTCGAAGCCCGCCGCGACCAGGCTGCCCTTCAGCCAGTTGGCCGGTACGCCGGTCAGCGAAGCCGAGGTGATGATCTCATCAGCCGAGGCGTCGATCAGCATCGACTTGTAGTCGGGGTGCGCCAGGCTTTCTTCCGAGGCGATCAGACGGGTGCCGAGATAGGCGAAGTCCGCACCCAGGATCTCGGCGGCCCGCACCGCCTGGCCCGAGCCGATGGCCCCACCCAGGACGACGACGCCGTCGAAGAACTCGCGCACGGCCGGCACGAAGGCGAAGGCCGACAGCGCGCCCGTGTGACCGCCGGCGCCGGCCGAGATCAGCACCAGCCCGTCCACGCCGGCTTCAGCCGCCTTGCGCGCATAGGTCAGCGAATTGACGTCGGCGAAGACCATGCCGCCATAGGCCTGGACCGCCTGGACCAGCTCCTTGGGGCTGCCCAGCGCAGTGATGACGATCGGCGGCTTGTGCTTCAGCACCAGCGCCATTTCCTCGTCCGTCCGCTCATAGGAGCGATGGACCATGATGTTGATCGCCCAAGGGGCCTTGGTCTCGGCCGTGGCCGCAGCGATCTCGCCCAGCCACTCGTCGAGGATTTCGATGGTCCGGGCGTTGTTGGCGGGGAACGAGCCGATGATTCCCGACTTGCAGGCGGCGAGCACCAGCTCCGGCCCGGAGACCAGGAACATGGGTGCGGCGATGGCGGGAAGGCGCAGGCGCGCCTTGATCGAACCAATATCTTGCATCTGGTCTTCCGACGTCCCTTCAGCCCCCGGCGCGACCCTCGCGCCAATCAACTTGCAAAATGGAACTTATTGGCCGTGGGCGACGCCGTCAACCATGGTATGCGAACCCACGCTAGTTACTTGCATAAATGCACTTATCGAAATAGCCTGACCTCAGGGAAACAGGAAAGGCGTGGCCATGAGCCAAAATATGAAGGTGCTGGAGGCGATGATCGACGCTTCCAAGCGGAAGGATCATGAGGCCTTCCTCGAAACCATGACCGACGATCTTGAGTATCACTGGCACATGGGAACCCGGCCGATCCGCGACAAAGCCACGATGCGAAAGTTCCTGCGCAACTACGAGCTCGGCTTCGATCAGCGCGATTGGACGATCGTCAATTGGGCCGAGAAGGACGACAAGATCCTCGTGGAGGGCGTGGAGAAGATCTACGACCGCACCCGCGAGGTGCTGATCGACAACCCCTTCATGCAGGTCGTCGAATTCCGCGACGGCAAGATCTGCAAGCTGCGCGACTACTACGACTCCGCCCTGGTGCAAGCGCCGGCGCGTAAGGAAACCGGCTCGGAGACCGCCGCATGACCACCCTGACCACGACCGAAGCCAAGATCGACACCATCCGCCGTCTGCAGCAGGCGATCGCGACGAAGGACAAGCAGGCCTTCCTCGACTTCTTCGCGCCGGAGGTGGAGTACCACTACCATGTCGGCACCCGACCGCTGATGGGCCGCGACTGGGTGGAGAAATTCATCACCAAATACTGGGCCGACAACTCCAGCTCGACCTGGATTATCGAGCGCCATTCCGAGACCGACGCTCACCTCTTCACCGAGGGCCGCGAGGAATACGTCAACGCCAGCGGCCAGGTGGTGACCCACCCCTATATGGGCATCATCGACTTCAAGCCGGACGGCAAGATCGTCGGCTGGCGCGACTACTTCCAGATGGCCGATCCGAACGCCACGAAGTAGCCGGCGACCTTGAGCGTTTCCCGGCTCCAACGAGCCAGGAAACGCCGACAGGGTTTTGGTCTCAGATCGTTTTTGAAGGCGCCGGATCTATGCCGGCGCCTTTGCTCTTTCGTCGCGCAGCGCGCTGCGGCGCACCTTGCCGGCGTCGTCACGCAGACGCTCAGCGGTCACCTCGAAGCTGCGCGGCAGCTTGTAGGGCGCGATCCGCGCGGCAAGGAAGGCCTTCACCGCCTCGACATCGAGCGGCCCGGCCTCGGCCGGCATTTCCAGGATCGCGTGCACGCGCTGGCCGAGATCCTCGTCGGGCAGTCCGACCACGACGCTGGACAACACGCCCGGATAGGCGTCGACCGCCGCCTCGACCTCGGCCGGGTAGATGTTGGCCCCGCCCGAGATGATCAGGTCGGTCCGTCGGTCGGCAAGGTAGAGGTAGCCCTCCTCGTCGATATGGCCGAGGTCGCCGAAGGTTTCCCATTCGCCGAGCGCGCGGGGTTCGGCCCCGATGTAGTGGTAGGTAGCGCCGCGGCCGCCGGCCGGCAGGAAATAGACCTCGCCAATCTCGTTCGGCGCGGCCTCCTCCCCGCCCTCCTTGAGGATCTTGATCTGGCTGCCCGGCATCAGTCGGCCGACCGATCCCTTGTGCGTCAGCCACTCGCGGCCGCCGATGGAGGTGCCGCCCATGGCCTCGGTGCCGGAATAGACCTCCCAGACCCGATCGGGCCCCAGCCACTCAATCCACTTCTCCTTCAACCAGACCGGGCAGGCCGAGGCGATGTGGACGATCATCTCCAGCGAGGAGACGTCGGCCGCCGCACGCTCAGCGTCCGGCAAGCGCCAGATCCGGTGCATCATCGTCGGCACCAGATAGGCCCACTGGGCCTGATGCTCGCCGATCAGCCGCAGGGTCTCCGACGGGTCGAACCGCCGCGTGATCACCACATGGCAGCCCCAGCACAGCGCCATATAGGCCAGGCCGAACGGCGCGGCGTGATAGAGCGGCCCAGGAATGACCACCGTGTCGCCGCCCTCCATCCCGAGCGACGGGTTGTCGGGGTCGCAGACGGAGGGCGCGTGGTCGACGATCACCTTCGGACGGCCGGTGCTGCCGCCGCTGGCGATGGCCTTCACATGGGCCGCGATCTGTTCTGGCAGCGGTTCGGGCGACAGGGTTTCGTCATAGGTCGCCGCCTCGTCCATGAAGGCCACGCCCGCCGCGCGGGTCGCCTCCCCGCCGATGACCAGCCGCGGCTGCATCAGATCGATGATGGCGCTGAGCTCGAGCGCGGGCAGCCGGTAGGACACCGGCGCGGGTGTCGCCCCCAGGATCCAGGAGGCGAAGGCCAGCTCCAGGAACGCCGGGCCGTTCGGCAAGGCGATAGCCACGAAGTCCCCGGCGATGACCCCGGCGCGCTGCAGCGCCCGCGCCCGGCGATTGGCGCGGGCGGCGAACTCGGCCCGGGTCAGGGTCCGTCCGTCGCAGGTGACGGCAGGGCGATCCGGATCGCGCAGGGCCTGGAGGTCCAGCAGGATTCCCATGGCCCGCGGCGCGGGTGTGGCGAGCGTCGGCGACAGCAGGCTGCGGGTCACGCGGCGTTCCTTTCCATCAGCGGCCAGTGGAGATTTCGGTGACCTTGAGCATCTTCGCCATCTGACGTTCGAGGCCCTTGGGGTCTCGAGCCTGGGCGGCGCGGGTTTCGATAGCCATGCGATCGGTGTCGATCTCGTCCAGGCCGCGCTGGATGGCGCGGATCCCGGCCTTGGCGATCACTTCCGGCGGCTCCTTGGCACCCTGGACGTGGGCCGCCATCCGGGTGTCGACCGAGCCGACGATCAGGGCGCTGACGCTGGTTCCCTGGTCGGCCAATTCGGCGCGGATGCACATGGTCGCCGCCCGCATGGCGAACTTCGACGGGCTGTAGCCGCCCATGTTCGGCGCCGCGACAATGCCGCCCACCGACAGCACGTTGACGATCGCGCCGCCGCCGTTCCGCGCCAGGATCGGCGCGAAGGCGCGGCAGAGGGCGACAGGGCCGAAATAGTTGACCTCCATCTCCTCGCGCGCGCCGTCCAGGGTGTCGGAGCCGATCAGCAGGCCGTGGGTGAAGGCTCCAGCGTTGTTGACCAGGATCGAGACGTCGCCATGCGCCGCGGCGGCCGGGGCGATCTGCTCAGACTTGCTGACGTCCAGGGCGATGGCCGTGACTTTGCCGGGGAACTCGGTTTCCAGGTGGCGGGCCGAGGCCGGGTCGCGCACAGCGGCGTAGACGTGGGCTGCGCCCGCCCCCACCAGTCCGCGGACGAAGGCTTCGCCGATCCCCCGGTTGGCGCCGGTGACGAGCGCGGTGGCGTTGGTGATTTCCATGAGAGTCCCTCAGACTTGGTAGAGCGCGTCGTCGGGCTTCTTGCCCCCACGCAGCAAGGAGTTGGGATCGGCGGTGATCCCGCCCCGGCCCCAGGTTTCAGTGATCGGCGTCTCGCGGTTCCACTCCCAGACCAGGGTGCGGCGGGCGATCTTCCACTGGCCGGCGCGACGCTCGAAGCGGTCGACGGTCCGGGCCAGGGTCGCGTTGTCAAAGCCGTCGTCGCCGGCCAGTACGCGCGAATAGGAGGTGATGTAGGACTCGGCCAACGCCTTGTCGCCGTCGAGCTCGATCATCAAATTGCTCATGACGTGGTTGATCAGGCCCGCGTTCGGCAACCGCGCCCTCAGCAGTTCCAGCCATTCGCTGGCCGGCCCCGAAAAGGTGCCGCCGTGATCCTCATAGGCGTCAGGGTGATAGGAGGCGGCGACCAGGTCGAAGTCTGCGCGGTCGCAGCCGCGCAAGGCCAGCACCAAGACCTCCTCGATCGCCTTCTTGTCGAGCAGCGCCTGAATGTCGGCGTCCCGATCCGCCATGGCCTCACCTCCCGCGTTTTTTAGTCTTTATGTGAAAGTTACATGGGCCTAGGGGGCGCGCAAGGGGCGAACAGCGGTTTGAAATCAGATTGACGGGTTAGTCGCGCCGCTCGACATGCGGCGTCCACGGCGCGGCCGGATCACGATGGTCGGTGCTGAACCAGCGCGGGAAGCCGTGCAGGGTCTGGCCGCCGTCGACCAGCAGGCTGGTGCCGGTGACATAGCCGGAGGCCGGGCTGCAGAGGAAGGCCGCGGCCTCGGCCACCTCTTCCGGCCGACCTGCCCGACCGAGCGGCGTAGCTGCGGCAAGGGTTTGCGGCACGCCCGGGGCGGCCAGCAGGCTCTCTGTCATCGGGGTCTCGATGACGCCGGGCAGAACGGCGTTGACCCGAATACCGTGTGCGCCCAGCTCCGAGGCCAGGATCTTGGCCAGCATGACCAGCCCAGCTTTCGACGAGCAATAGGCCGACAGCAGGTCGGTGGGAAAAACCGCGCCGGACGAGGCGTTCATGACGACGGCCCCGCCCCGTCCGCCGGCGATCATCCGCCGCGCGGCGGCCTGGACGACCAGGAAGGTCCCTGTGAGGTTGATGTCGACATGGCGCCGCCACTCCCGCGCCTCGATCTCCATCGCCGGGCGATAGCGGCCATAGCCGGCGTTGGCGAAGCAAAAGTCGAGCCGGCCGTCGGTCAGCAGATCCATCTGGCCGAAGGCGGCTTCGATACTGTCAGGATCGCCCTGGTCGTAGCCTAGGCAATCCACCTGGAAACCCTGCTCGCGCCAAGCCTGGACAAGACCTTCCAGATCCTCCAGCCTGCGGTCCAGAGCGATCACCCGCGCCCCGCGCCTGGCGAAAATGTCAACCGCCGCCGCGCCCATTCCACCGGCCGCGCCGGTCACCAGGCCGATACGACCTTCGAAGTCTCGCATTCCCGGGCTTCCTCTATGTCGCGGGCCGATGGAGAATCTCCTCGGCCTCATCACTTGCAATTACGGACTATTATCGTAGGGTTGGGTGCGCGTCACAATAAGACGCATGAGAGGGAAACCATGGCGATCTATCTTTTGGGCGGTCATCAGACGGACTTCGCGCGTGCGTGGTCTCGTGAAGGCCTCGACCTGTCGGACATGATGCGCGACGGGATCCTCGGCGCTCTGAACGCCTGTAAGCTGGACGCCGCGGACATCGACGCGGTCCATGTGGGCAACGCCTTTGGCGAGCTGTACCGCGGCCAGGGCCACTTGGCCGCCATGGTGGCCCAGGTGGTGCCGGAGCTGCACGGCGTGCCAGCCATGCGCCACGAAGCGGCCTGCGCCTCCAGCTCCATCGCCATTCTCACCGCCACCGCCGAGATCGAGGCCGGACGCTATGATTGCGTGCTGATCGCCGGCGTCGAGGAAGAGAAGAACCTGCCCGGCGACCAGGCCTCCAAGGTCCAGAACGCCGCGTCCTGGCAGGGCCGAGAAGGCATCGACTGCCAGTTCATGTGGCCCGCCGTGTTCGGCCGTCTGTCGCAGGAATATGGCGAGCGCTACGGCCTTGACCGCAAGTACCTGAACCGCATCGCCGAGATCAATCTCACCAACGCCAAGCGCAATCCGAACGCCCAAACCCGCAAGTGGTCCTACACCGCCGAGTCGTTCACCGACGACGACGAGGCCAACCCGATCATCGAACCCGGCACCCGTCGCCAGGATTGCGGCCAGATCACCGACGGCGCCTGCGCGGTCGTGCTCTGCTCCGAACGCTTCATGGAACGCTACGCCGCCCGGCGTGGCGTGAAGGCCGCCGACTTCCCGCAGATCCTCGGCTGGGGCCACACCAACGCCGGCATCCGCTTCCTCGACAAGCTCGAGCGCTCGCGGGGCCAGGAGTACGTCTTCCCCCACGTCCGCAAGGCCATCACCGACGCCTTCGGCCGTGCGGGCATCGAGGGGACCTCGGCCCTGGACGGCATCGAGACCCACGACTGCTTCACCTCGACCGAATACATGGCCATCGACCACTTCGGCCTCACCGCCCCCGGCCAAAGCTGGCGCGCGGTCGAGGAAGGCGTGATCGACTTTGGCGGAGCCTGCCCGGTCAACGCTTCCGGCGGTCTGATCGGCGGCGGCCACCCGGTCGGCGCCACCGGCGCGCGGATGCTGCTGGACGCTGGTCGCCAGGTCACCGGCACGGCCGGCGACTATCAGGTCGAGGGCGCCCAGACCTATGGCACCCTGAACATCGGCGGCTCGCTCGGGACCGTCGTGAGCTTCGTGGTCGGCCGCCGCGCCTAGCGCGGGGCTTAGGCCTTCCCGACTGAGGCCGCCCTCCGGCCGATGGTTTCCAGCGCCCGCCGTTAGGTGCAAGCTGCGACCAGAAGCCTGAGGGTGCGCCCATGATCTTCGAACAGATCGCGACCGGCGGATGCCAGTCCTATCTCGTCGGCTGCGAAGCCACGCGCGCCGCGGTGATCATCGATCCCGAACTCACCCAGATCGACCGCTATATCGGCCTCGCGAGCCAGCATGGCCTGCACGTGCGCTACGTCGTCGACACCCACACCCACGCCGACCACTTCTCGGCCAGTCGCGAGCTTGCGAAGGCGCTGCATACGCCGGTGGTGATGCACCGGCTGAGCCCGGCCCCCTACGCCGACATGCGGCTCGACGACGGCGACATGCTGATCGTCGGCGAACTTCGGCTGCAGGCGTTGCACACGCCGGGCCATACCCGCGACTCCATGTGCCTGGTCATGGCCGACCGGGTGTTCACCGGCGACACCCTGCTGATCGGCGGAACCGGACGAACCGACCTGCCCAGCGGCGATCCGCACGCCCTCCATGAAAGTCTGTTCGGCAAGCTCCTGAAGCTGCCGCCAGAGACGCTGGTCTTCCCCGCTCACGACTACAAGGGCTGCTCGTGCTCGACCATTGGCGCGGAAATCACCGACAATCCGCGCCTGCAGAAGACCGAGCGCGCGGACTTCGTGGCGATGATGCAGAGCCTCGACCTGTCGGCGCCCACGCACCTGACCGAGGCCCTGCGCACCAATATGAGCGGCGGCAAGACCGTCGCCCAGCTGCTCTCCGAGGCTGCGGCCAAGGTCCCCTTCATGTCCCTGGCCGAACTCAACGCGCGGATCGGCGGCAACAGCCGCGACATGGTCATCCTCGATATTCGCGAGAAGGACGCCTTCCTGGCCGGCCACATACCCGGCGCCGTGCATTTGCCGCGCGGTCAGCTGGAGCTGCGGGCCAATACCGACCTGCCCGATCCCACGGTGCGGATCCTCACCTGCTGCGAGTTCGGCAAGATCTCGACCCTGGCCGCCGCCACCCTGCGCGAGCTCGGCTACGGCCGGGCCGTGGCCCTCGACGGCGGCATGAAGGGCTGGCGCGAAGCCGGCTACGCCCTGGAAACCTAGCGCCCGGATCGGGCGCGACGGATGCGGCGCCCATAAGCTTGCAATATTAGACTTACTGTGAGAAGCCGAGGTCTAAGCCTGACGCTCACGTTCGATGCAGCGCGGCCAAGAGGAGACGCACGTGGACGCATGGATATACGACGCCGTACGCACCCCGCGCGGCAAGGCGCGGCCTGACGGCGCGCTCGCGGCCAACACCCCGCAGGCCCTGGTCGGCAATCTCGTCAACGCCCTTGAGCAACGTGGCCACGATCCCCGCGACAGCCAGGCCCTGGTGCTGGGCTGCGTCGGCCAGATCGGCGACCAGGGCGGCAATATCGCCCTGGTGTCCAAGCTGCATTCCGGCGTCTCGGAAGACGCCTACGCCTTCACCCTGAACAACTATTGCGTCTCTGGCCTGACCGCGATCGGCCATGCCGGGGCGATGGTGGCCGGCGGCGCGGTCCGCCAAGCCCTGGCCGGCGGTGTCGAGATGATGTCCCGCGTCGGCTTCATGGGCGACAACGCGGCCTACTACACCGACGCCAGCTTGCCCAAGCGGGCGCGTTATGTCCCGGTGGTCGTCGCCGCCGACCGGTTGGCGCAAGCCGAGGGCGTCGCCCGAGAGGCTCTGGACGCCGTCACCCTCACCTCCCAGACCCTGACCCGCGAGGCCGAGGACAAGCCCGCCCTGCTGGCCTCGCGCATCGCCGTCGACGGTCACACGAGCGAGGAATGCGCCCGCCCGTCGACCACCGCGGAATCGCTGGCCGCCATGAAGCCCGGCTTTGCGGCCCTGGCGGCGTCCTACGCATCGGCCCTCGAAGGCCCCATCGACCACCGCCATACCCTGGCCCATGCGCCGCCGGTCGCCGACGGCGCCGGACTGGCGGTCGTGGGCGGCGCGCCGACGCCGGCCAGGCCCGCCCGAGCCCGTATCATCGCCTATGCCGAGGCCGGCGGCGATCCGCACGCCTCGCTGCTCGCGGGTTTCACCGCCATGGACCGCGCCCTTGAGCGCGCCGGGCTCACCCTGGCCGACATGGACCGCATCGAGTTCATGGAGGCGTTCGCCGTCACCATCGCCAAGTTCCTGCGCGATCGCCCGGCCGATCCGCAGCGGGTCAATGTCGGCGGCGGCCATTTGGCCAAGGGCCATCCCATGGGCGCCACTGGCGCGATCCTGTTGTCGTCCCTGCTCGACGCCCTGGACGCTGCTGACGGCCGTCTGGGCCTCGTCGTCGCCACCGGCGCCGGCGGCGTCGGCGCGGCCATGGTGGTCGAACGCCTCGCCTAGAACTCTCCAGGAGACTGCGGCCCATGATCCTCGCACCGGCTGAACGCATCGCCGACCATCGGGCCAGGGGCTGGTGGGGCGACACGCGGATGAGCGACCTGTTCGACGCCCACGTCCGCCGCAAACCGGGCGCCCCGGCGGTCATTGACCCGCCGAACACCCAGGCCATCGTCGGCCGGCCGCCCCGCGAGCTCACCTGGGCGGAGCTGGACGACGAGGTGACGCGGCTGATGGCGGTGCTGCTTGGTCACGGGATCGGCAAGGACGACGTGATCCTGGTCCAGCTTCCGAATGTCGTCGAACTTACAGTGGCTTATCTCGCTTGCTTCAAGCTGGGCGTCATCGTCACCCCGGCCCCCGTGCAGTACCGGGAGAACGAACTTTCCGGCATCGTCCGGCGCACCGACGCCAAGGCGGCGATCACCGCGGCCTCCATCGGCGGGCAGGACCATGTCGCGCCGATGCGCTCCCTGCAGCCGGGCCTGGGCCCGATCTTCAGTCTCGGCGCGGCCGAGGGGGCGTTGGAACTGGCTCCGCTGATGGACCAGGTCGAAGCCGCCGAAATGGCCGCGGCGACGGCGGCCGCCGAGGCGGCGAACATCACCGCCGACGACGTGGCGACCATCTGCTGGACCTCCGGCACCGAGGCCGAGCCCAAGGGCGTGCCGCGCAGCCACAACGAATGGCTGATCATGGCCCAGGGCGTGATCGGCGCGGCCGGTCTGGCCGACGGCGCGCGGATGCTGAACCCGTTCCCGATGGTCAATATGGCCGGGGTCTCCACCGCCGTCGCCGGATGGCTGCTGGTCGGCGGCGTGCTGATCCAGCACCACCCCTTCGATCTGTCGATCATGCTGCAGCAGATGCGCGAGCGCGCCATCGACTACACGGTCGCCCCGCCGGCGGTGTTGAACCTGCTGACCCAGGACCCCAGCCTGCTGGAAGGCGTCGATTTCGGCCGTCTGCGCGCCATCGGCTCGGGCTCGGCGCCGTTGTCGGAGACGATGATCCGCGCCTTCCATGACCGCTACGGCGTCCACATCATCAACTACTTCGGCTCCAACGAGGGCATGTCGCTCTGCGGTACGGCGGCCGATATTCCCGATCCAGCCCACCGGGCGATCTACTTCCCGCGGGTCGGCGTCGCCGGCCATGACTGGGCCTATCCGCTCAACGACCGCTTCTTCACCCGCCTGGTGGATCCCGAAACCGAGCTGGAGATCACCGGCGCCGGACAGATCGGCGAGATGCGCATCAAGGGGCCGACCTTGTTCTCCGGCTATTGGCGCGCGCCGGAACTGACCAAGAAGGCGTTTGACGCCGAGGGCTGGTTCCGCACCGGCGACCTGTTCGAGATCGCCGGCGACGACGAGCAGTTCTACCGGTTCGTGGGCCGCCTGAAGGACATTATCATCCGGGGCGGCATGAACATCTCGTCCGAAGAGATCGAAGCCCACCTGATGGCCCACCCCGACATCGCCGATGTCGCCGTGGTCGGCGCCCCCGACGAGCGCCTGGGCGAGCGGGTCTGCGCTTTCGTTGTGGCCAAACCGGGCGCCGCGCCCACCCGGGATTCCATCAACGCCTTCCTGACCAGCCAGCGCAAGGTCGCCGTCTTCAAGCAGATCGAGCGTCTGGAAACCGTGACCTCCCTGCCCCGCAATCCGGTCGGCAAAGTTCTGAAGCGTCAGTTGCGGGACTCGCTCGTCACCGTGTGAGCCCGCCGTCACGTTTTTAGTCTCAAAAGACAAGTTGACTGATTGCTCACCCCTCGACACATCGATAGTATCACTTTGCAAGTTATAAATCGGGAGGATGGATAGATGGCGGCGACAGACAAACCGGTCCTGGATTTCGACGGGCTGCGCCCGCCCAGCCCCTTCATGACTGAGAAGCACCACGCCTGGCGCGCTCAGCTCCGCGCCTTCATCGAGGCCGAGATCGCGCCGAACCTGGACGCCTGGGACGCCGCTGCGACCTTCCCCGACGAGCTCTACATCAAGGCCGCGAAGGCCGGGGTCATGGGCATGGGCTTCTCCGAGGAGCTCGGCGGGACCGGCGAGGACATCGACCTCTATTACCGGATCATCTTCGCCGAAGAGTTCTTCCGCATGGGCTCGGGCGTGGTGTTCGCCGATCTGGCGACGCACTGGATCGCCCTGCCGCCGGTCATCGCCTTCGGCCCCGAGGAAATGCGCGAGCGCATCGCCCGCCCGGTGCTGGCCGGTGAGAAGAAGATGGCCTTCGCGGTCACCGAACCTTCCGGCGGCTCCGATGTCGGCGCCTTCCAGACCACGGCCGAACGGCGCGGCGACAACTACATCGTCAACGGCGGCAAGATCCTCATCTCCGGCGCCACCCGCGCCGACTACATGCTGACCGCGGTCCGCACCGGCGGTCCGGGCGTCGGCGGCCTGTCCCTGCTGCTGATCGAGGCTGACCGCCCCGGCGTCAGCACCAAGCCCGTGAAGGGGCTCGGCTGGTACAACGGCAACAACGGCTCCATCCATTTCGACAATGTCGAGGTCCCGGTCTCCAACCTGATCGGCGTCGAGAACCGCGGCTTCGCGGGTCTCGCCAACCAGTTCAACATCGAGCGGTTCAGCGGCATCGCCGCGACCCTGGCCATGGCCCGGACGGCCATCGCCGAGGCCATCTCCTGGGCCCGCCAGCGCCACACCTTCGGCCAGCGCCTGATCGACCACCAGGTCATGCGCCACAAGATCGTCGAGATGATCCAGCGGGTGAACGCCTGCTACGCCTATCTCGACATCCTGGTCTGGCGCTTCAGCCAGGGCGAGGTCCCGGTCGCCGACCTGGCGATGATGAAGATCTCGGCGACCACCACCCTGGAACACTGCGCCCGCGAAAGCCTGCAGGTCCTGGGCGGCCGCGCCTACACCGGCGACAACCGGGTCGAGCGCATCTATCGCGAAGCCCGCATCTTCGTCATCGGCGGCGGTTCCGAAGAGATCCTCCGCGACCTGGCCGGCCGTCAGATGGGCCTCTAACCGCCCGCCTCCATCGGCAAGACAAAGAAAGGGCCGCCCCGGATCGGGGCGGCCCTAGTCGTTTGCGGGCGCAGGGTGGGTGTCCCGCGGAGGAACTCTAGAAGCTGGCGCGCAGGGTCACGCCATAGGTGCGCGGATCACCGAGGAAGGCCGAGAAGGACCCTGTCTGGAACGTCGTCGGGATCTTGCGGCGCGAGTATTCGGTGTTGAACAGGTTCCGCGCCCACAGCTCCACCCGCCAGCGTTCTTCATTGGTGGAGAGGCTCAGCCGGGCGTTGACCAGGGTGTAGCCCTTCTGGATGCGCAGCGGGTCGAAGGCGGCCAGGTACTGGTCCGACACATAGCGCGCATCGGCGTAGATCTGCCCGTTGAAGCCACTGTCGCCGATCGGGAACTTGTAGGTCGCCGAGCTGACCGAGGTCCACTTGGGCGACTGCTCCATCTGTTTGCCGGCGAAGGCGACATTGCCCGGATCGTTGGTGTAGCGGGCGTCGGTATAGGTCACGCCCTGGGTCAGGGTCAGGCTGTCGATCGGCCGCCAGGTGGCCTCGACCTCGGCCCCGCTGGTCAGCGCCTCGGCCAAGCGGCGGACCCGGAAGGCGACCCCCGTGAACTCCACGAGTTGGAAGCCTTTGACGACCTGATGGAAGACCGCGGTGTTGATCCGCAGCTTGTTCTCGAACAGCTCCAGCTTCAGCCCGGCCTCATAAGCGTCGGTCGTTTCGGGGCCGAAGGCCAGGTCCGAGCCCCGCGGCGTGCCCGGCGTCGTAAAGCCGGCGCGATCGAGGTTGTAGCCGCCCGACTTGTAGCCGCGCGAATAGGACAGATAGCTCTTGGCGTGATCGGTGAAGGCGTAGTCCATCACCGCGGTGCCGGAGAACTCCGTCTCTCGACGGCTGTCCGTCGCCGCGCCATTGTCGGTCTTGATCCGGGTGTCCCAGAAGAACAGGCAGAAGGCGCCGATGCCGGCGGTGTCGCCATTGGCCAGCGCTGCGTCGCAGGCCGGGTTGAAATTGATCGACAGCACCGAGACCGACTTCTCGTTGACCGTGTAGCGAAGCCCCCCGGTCACCGCGAGCTTGTCGGTGATGTGGAAGGTGTCGTGGGTGAAGACGGCGAAGTCGTCGCCCTTCTGATTGGAGAGCCCCTGCGCGCCGTCGCCGGGTTTCCAGGCCGCCAGCGTCGCCGGCTTGAAGGCCGCCGCCCCGCCGAAGAAGTCGGCGTAGGACGCCCCCATCTTGTAGGCGAAGTCCTGGAAGATCTCCTGGTGGGAATAGTAACCGCCGACCAGCCAATCCAGCCGCCCGGTCGTGCCCAGCAGGCGCACCTCCTGGGTCGCCTGGGTGAAGCCGGCGCGCAAGCCGTCCTTGTCGATGTAGCCGAGGTCGACGCCGCTATGGTCGAAGTCCTGGCCGCGATTGGCCTGCCACTTGCGGAACGCGCTGATCGAGACGAACTGCGCAAAGCCCAGGTCCCAATCGATCTGACCGGAGAAGCCGAAGTCGGTCACGTCTTCCTGGTTGACCCGGCCCGGCGTGGTGGCGGCGATGCGATCGAAGGGGTCCAGGCTGCCGGCGTTCAGGTAGCCGCGCCCGGCCGCCAGGGCGTTGGACTTGGCCAGCACCGGCCCGGCCTTTGCGAGTACGGCCGCGCAGCAGTCCTCGTTACGCTTGGTGTAGTCGGCGATGAAGTTGAAGCGCAGGTTTTCGGTCGCGTCGACCCGGACCTTGGCCCGCACGAACAACCGCTCCATGCGGTTGATGTCGTCGCCGGAATTGATCTCCTCCAGCAGGCCGTCGCGCTTCTGGATGATCGCCTCCAGGCGTCCACCGACGCCGTCGCCCAGCGGGCCGGACACCCCCGCGGCGGCGCGCATCCAGTTGTAGTTTCCGTAGGTCCCCTCGGCGTAGCCCTCAAAGGAATCCATGTTCGGGCCGGGGGTCACGATGTTGATCAGCCCCGCCGAGGTGTTCGCGCCGTAGAGCGTGCCCTGCGGCCCGCGCAACACCTCGATCCGTTCGACGTCGCCGAGTTCGGACATCGCCACCCCGGTCCTGGCCCGGACCACGCCGTCGATCACCACCCCGACCGCCGACTCCAGGCCAGGGTTCGTCGAGAGCGTGCCGATGCCGCGGATGCGCAGGCTGGAGTCCGAATCCCCGCCCGGCGTCTGGGCGCTGAGGCTCGGCGCCAGGGCGGTCATGTCGCGCAGGTCGCGGATGCCGGACGCCTTGAGCTGCGTCCCGGTGACGGCGGTGACCGCCAGCGGCACGTCGATCAGCGCCTCCTGGCGCTTTGTGGCGGTGACGATGACCTCTTCCACCGCGGTCTGTGCGTGGGCGGCGCCAGCGGCTGTGACAAGCGTCAGGGCCAGCGCGGAGCCGGCCATGAGATATGCGTGATTACGGGTACTCGACTGCCTGAGCGTCATGGACGACCTCCCCTTTTGCACTTTTCTGAGCGCGGGTTCCGGCCGCCTGTTCGGCGTTGCGCGCCGCACAGACAAGCAATCCAGAAACGCGCATCGGGTCTTTACCCGACCCGGAATCATTAGGTTGCAAAAAGAGACTGGTCAAGACTTTCAAAAAGAGACTAATTTGAACGCCTCATCGAGAGGCGCCCCAAGGCCTTCCGGCTGGACGACGACGATCCCCGGCCTCACCATCCGGTGGTTGCAGCGTTCAAAGACTGGACAGCCTGGGTAGGCGGCTATACCCGTTGGGCAGGAGAGCCATGGCCCGCACCCGAAAAGTCGTCAAAAACTCCGTGCATCGCGCGCTGAACACCATCGGTGATCGCTGGAGTCAGCTGATCCTCCAGGAGGCGTTTCGCGGCGCGACCCGGTACGAGGAGTTCAGGGCCCGGACCGGAGCGCCCCGCAACACCCTGTCGAATCGCCTTCGCGGTTTGCTGGCCAGCGGCATCCTCGAGCAACGCGCCCATCGCGAGGGCGCCGCCCGCCAATCCTACCACCTGACGCCGATGGGCCTGGACCTCTACGACTCGGTCCTGATCGCCTGGTGCTGGGGCATCCGCTGGGACTCCACCGCGCCCAACGGCCCGGCCGGTCTGGTCCACACCGAGTGCGGCAAGACGATGTTGCCGCTGATGGTCTGCCGTCATTGCGCCGGCGACATCTCGCTGCACGCCTGCCGCCATCACCCGGGCCCCGGCGCGGGCTATGAAGAGGTGGAGATCACCCGCCTGCATCGCCGGCGGCAGTCGTCCTCCGACGAGGCGGCGCGTACGGTCGCCGACGTCGTCGACATGACCGGCGACCGCTGGACCGGCATGATCATCTCGACCCAGTACTTCGGCATTCACCGGTTCGACGACATCCAGGCCGCGCTGGACATCGCCACCAACATCCTGACCGACCGGCTGCGCGTGCTGGTCGCCAACGGGGTCTTCGAACGGCGGCTCTACGAGATGTCGCCACCCCGCTACGAATACTGGCTGACCAAGAAAGGTAAGGACCTCTATCCCCATGCCCTGGCCCTGCTGATCTGGGCCGACAAGTGGCTGATGACGAACGACCAGCCGCCGGTCATCGTCACGCACAATCAGTGCGGCCAGAGCGTGGACGCCGCGGTGGTCTGCAGCGAATGCCGCAAGCCCCTGACGCTGGAAACCGTCACCGAGCGTCGGGTCAAAGATCGTAAAGCCGCCGCCTGACGCGCCCTAGGCCAAGGATCAAACAGCAGAGCTAGGCGTTCCCCCGCAAAGCCGGAGGAAATCCATGAGTCCAGACAGCCTGATGATCCGCAGCGCCAACCTGCTGGGGACGACCTTGAAGGACGGCGCGGGCCGCAAGCTCGGCACGATCCGCGAAGTGTTCTTCGAGCGCGACACCGGCCAGGCCCGGTTCGTCATCCTGGAACTCGGCGGCCTGCTCGGAACAGGCGGCAAATTCCACCCGATCCCGTGGCGCGAGCTGCGGTTCGACGAGAAGGCTGACGGCTACCTGACTGATCTGACGAAGGACAAGGTCAAGAGCAGCCCAGCCTATGATCGTGATCAGCTCAACGACACGGCCTACGCCTGGAGCGAACAGACCGAACGCTACTTCCGGGTCGATCCGATCTGAACCCAGGGCGCAGCCGCCGCGCCCTGCGATCTTTACAACTCCCTTATGCCGCCGCCGGCAGTCCCGTCTCGAAACCTGACGGGCCGCCGCCCCATGCTCCAAGCCTGATCATACGGCTATGGAGACACCACCGTGGAGGACCTCATCTTTCTTGGCCTAGGCGCGGGAGCATTCATGCTCTTCGCGGCCTTCGCCATCGGCCTACGGCGGCTCTGACAATGTTCGTGGACCTGCTCTGGGCCGCCGGCGCGATCGCCGTGGCCGTCTACATGCTCGCGGCGCTGCTGCGCCCCGACCGCTTCTGACGGAATACTGAAATGACTTGGCAAGGATGGGCGGAGATCGCCCTGACGCTGGCCGTGGCCATAGGGCTCGGCTGGCCTCTCGGCGTCTATATGTCCCGAGTTTGGAATGGCGAACGGACCTGGCTCGACCCGGTGTTCAAACCGGTGGAGCGGCTGGTCTACGCCGGCTGCGGCGTCGATGCGACCAAGAGCCAGACCTGGTTCTCCTATGCCGCCGCCCTGCTCGCCTTCAATGCGGTCGGCTTCTTCCTGGTCTACGCGATCATCCGCCTGCAGGGCGTATTGCCCTTGAACCCGCAAGAGTTCGCGGGCGTGTCCGAGCACCTGGCGTTCAACACCGCCGTCAGCTTCGTGACCAACACCAACTGGCAGTCGTATGGCGGCGAAAGCACCATGTCGCACTTCAGCCAGATGGCGGCCCTGACGGTGCAGAACTTCGTCTCCGCGGCCACCGGCGCGGCCATCGCCGCGGCCCTGGCCCGCGCCTTCATCGCCCACCGCGGCGAGGGCGTCGGCAACTTCTGGGCTGACCTCGTGCGCACCACGCTCTACGTGCTGCTGCCCTGCTCCATCGTCCTGGCCCTGGTGCTCGTGGCGCTGGGCGTGCCGCAGACGCTTCAAGCCTCGGCGCTGGCGACCACGGTCGAGGGCGCCGACCAGAAGATGTCGCTGTTCGCGGTCGCCAGCCAACTGGCCATCAAGCAGCTCGGCATCAACGGCGGCGGCATTTTCAACGTCAACTCCGCCCACCCGTTCGAAAACCCCAACCCGCTCACCAACTTCCTCACCGCCGTCTCGATCAACGTGCTCGGCTGGGCGGCCTTCTTCGCCTTTGGCCGCTCGGCCCTGGCCGGCAAGGACATCCGCGCCCTGGTGATGGCCGCGGCCATCCTGCTGTCGGCCGGCGCGACCGGCATCTATCTCGCCGAGACTCAACCCGCCCCCGCGCTGGTCGCCGCCGGCGTCGACGCCAGCCAGAACATGGAGGGCAAGGAGGTCCGCTTCGGCGCCGCCGCCACCGCCGCCTGGGCCGCCCAAACGACGGGAGCCTCGAACGGCTCGGTCAACGGCATGCATGGCAGCTTCATGCCGCTGGGCGGCGGGATCGCGATGTTCCTGATGATGCTGGGCGAGATCCTGCCCGGCGGCATCGGCTCGGGCATCGCCATCATGGTGGTCATGGCCCTGCTGGCGGTGTTCATCGCCGGACTGATGGTCGGCCGGACGCCCGAGTACCTGGGCAAGAAGGTCGAGGCCAAGGAGATCAAGCTCGCCATGCTGGCGGTGCTGGTGGTTCCGCTCTCGATGCTGGGCTTCTCGGCCATCGCCGCGATCCTGCCCGAGGCGCTCAAGGGACTGTTGAACCATGGCCCCCATGGCCTGTCGGAGATCCTCTACGCCTACGTCTCCACCACCGCGAACAACGGCTCGGCCTTCGCTGGCCTGACCGCCAACGCGCCCTGGTGGAACACGACGCTGGGCCTGGCCATGCTGATGGGCCGCTTCGTGCCGATCATCGCGGTCCTGGCCATCGCCGGCTCGCTGGTCGCCAAGCCCAAGCTCGCCCCCTCCGCAGGCACCCTGCCCACCGACAGCGGCCAGTTCGTCGGCCTGCTGGTGGGCGTGATCCTGATCCTGGGCGGCCTGCAATTCTTCCCTGCCCTCGCCCTAGGCCCGATCGTCGAGCACTTCCAAGTGCTGACGACGCTGGCCGCACGCTGATCTTTCGAGGCATCGCACAATGACCGCGTCTTACGTTCCGCAAGGCGAACACCGCCGCAAGGCGTCCACCCTGGCGAGCAGCCTGTCGCCCGCCATGCTCGGCCGCGCCGCCCGCGACGCCGTGGTGAAACTCGACCCGCGCAAGCTGACCGGCAATCCGGTGATCTTCGCGACCTGGATCGTCGCCCTGCTGGCTTCGGCCTCCACGGTCGCCGAGATCATGGCCGGCCACGACTGGGGCTTCGAAATCCAGATCGCGCTCTGGCTTTGGGCCACCGTGCTGTTCGCCAACCTGGCCGAGAGCGTCGCCGAGGGCCGAGGCAAGGCCGCCGCCGACTCCCTGCGCGCCACCCGCGTCACCACCAAGGCCAAGCTGATCGTCGATCCGGTCACCGGGACCATCGTCCCCACCCCGGCCCACAAGCTGGGAGTCGGCGAGATCGTCCTGGTCGAGGCCGGCGACGTGATCCCCGCCGACGGCGAGATCATCGAGGGCGTGGCCTCGGTCAACGAGGCGGCGATCACCGGCGAGAGCGCGCCGGTGATTCGCGAAAGCGGCGGCGACCGTTCGGCCGTCACCGGCGGCACCACCGTCGTCTCCGACTGGCTGAAGATCCGCATCACCTCCGAAGCCGGCAACACCTTCCTCGACCGCATGATCGCCATGGTCGAGGGCGCCGACCGCCGCAAAACGCCGAACGAGATCGCGCTGGCCGTGCTGCTGGCGGGCCTGACCCTGATCTTCCTGATCGCGGTCGCCACCCTGCTCGGCCTCGGCAAATATTCCGGCATCGTCCTGCCGCCGATGGTGCTGGGCGCGCTGTTCATCACCCTTATCCCGACGACCATCGGCGGCCTGCTCTCGGCGGTCGGCATCGCCGGCATGGACCGGCTGCTGAAGGTCAATGTGCTGGCCACCTCGGGTCGCGCGGTTGAGGCCGCCGGCGACGTCGACACTCTGCTGCTCGACAAGACCGGCACCATCACCTTCGGCAATCGCATGGCCACCGAGGTGATCGCCGCCCCGGGCGTGCGCCAGGAAATCGTCATGCGCGCCACCCTGATGGCCTCGCTGGGCGATGAAACTCCCGAGGGCCGCTCCATCGTCGACCTGGCCCGCAGCCAGGGCCTGGAACTGGAAGCGCCCGAGGGCGCGACCCTGATCCCGTTCAGCGCCACCACCCGCCAGTCGGGCCTGGACGCCGATGGTCAGTCCTGGCGCAAGGGCGCGGTCGACGCGGTGATCCGCAGCCTGGACCTCAAGCCCGAGCAGATCCCGGCCGACCTGTCGGCGGCTGTGGACCGTATCGCCCGCTCGGGCGGCACGCCGCTGGCGGTCAGCGAAAACGGCGTCCTGGTCGGGGTCATCCACCTGAAGGACGTGGTGAAGCCCAATGTGAAGGAGCGGTTCGCCGACCTGCGCCGCATGGGTCTGCGCACGGTGATGATCACCGGCGACAACCCGGTCACCGCCGCGGCCATCGCCTCCGAGGCCGGGGTCGACGACTTCCTCGCCGAGGCCACGCCCGAGGACAAGCTGCGCCTGATCCGCGAGGAACAGGCCAAGGGCCGCCTGGTCGCCATGTGCGGCGACGGCGCCAACGACGCCCCGGCCCTGGCCCAATCGGACGTCGGGGTGGCGATGCAGACCGGCGCCCAGGCCGCCCGCGAGGCCGGCAACATGGTCGATCTCGACAGCGACCCGACCAAGGTCATCGAGATCGTCGAGGTCGGTAAGCAGATGCTGATCACCCGCGGCGCGCTCACCACCTTCTCGATCGCCAACGACGTGGCCAAGTACTTCGCCATCATCCCGGCGATGTTCGTGACCGCCCTGCCGGCGCTCGGCGCGCTCAACGTCATGAACCTGCACAGCCCGGAGAGCGCGATCCTCTCGGCGGTGATCTTCAACGCCCTGATCATCGTGGCGCTGATTCCGCTGGCCCTGCGCGGCGTGCGTTACCGGGCGGTCGGCGCGGCCAAGCTGTTGTCGCGCAATCTGTTGATCTACGGTCTGGGCGGTCTCATCGCCCCGTTCATCGGCATCAAGCTGATCGACATGATCGTTTCCGGCCTGGGACTTGCGTGATGATTATGCGTGAAGCCCTCGTCTCGGGCGGCCTTATCGCCCTGCTCTTCGCCTGCGCCCTTCTGAGCGGCGCCTTCTAGGAAGACGCCAATGCCCGCAATCGACACACAAAAAGAACCCTTCAGGACCTCGCTCATGACCCAGTACCGGGTGTTTCCCTTCGCCATCGCCGCCATCGCCTCCATGACGGCGGCCCCGGCGTTCGCTCAGGAACTCGACCTTTCGTTCAACGCCGGAGCCGCCACCGAGTATGTCTGGCGCGGGGTCAGCCAGACCGACGAAAAGCCGCAGCTGGCGGCCGGCGTCGACGCCACGATCGGGAGCCTCGGCTACGCCGGGGCCTGGATCTCCAACGTCGACTTCAACAACGGCACCGACGCGGAACTGGACCTCTACGCCGGCGTCAAACCCAAACTAGGCCCCGTCACCCTCGACCTTGGCATGATCTACTATGCCTACATCGACCAGCCCTCAGGCCCCGATCAGGACTTTCTGGAGTTGAAGGTGGGTGGCTCGCTCCCCGTCGGCCCGGCCACGGTCGGCGCGAACGTCTTCCATTCCAACGACTTCTTCGGCGAGACCGGCAAGTCGACCTATGTCGAGCTGTATGGCTGGGTTCCGGTCGCCGAGAAGGTCACGATCTCAGGCACGCTCGCCCACCAGGACGTCAACTACGACGGCGACTACACGCACTGGAACCTCGGCGCGAGCTACGCCCTCAACGACGTCGTCGGTTTCGACCTGCGCTATCACGACACCAGCGAGCACGGCTTCGGCGACGTCTACGGCAGCCGCGTCGTGCTCGGCGTCAAGGCCGTCTTCTAGGAGATCTGCGCCATGCTTTCCCTCATCCGCCCGGCCGTCGTATCGATGGCCTTCTTCACGCTCCTGCTAGGGGTCGCCTATCCGATGCTGATCACCGGCGTGGCCCAGGCCGCCTTTCCGAGCCAGGCCAACGGCAGCCTCATCGTCATGGGCGGCAAGGTGGTGGGCTCGGAGCTGATTGGACAGAACTTCGCCAAGGCCCAGTACCTGCACCCCCGCCCCTCGGCCGCCGGCGCCGCCGGCTATGACGCTTCGGCCTCGTCGGGCTCCAACCTCGGCCCGCTGAACGAAGACCTCGCCAAGCGGGTCAAGGACAGCGCAGTCGCTATTCGCGCCGAGGACGGCCAGGGCGTGATTCCCGCCGACGCTGTCACCGCCTCCGGCTCGGGCCTCGACCCGCATATCTCGCCGCAATACGCCGCCCTCCAGGCCGACCGCATCGCCAAGGCTCGGGGCGTCGAACCTCGGCTGGTGCGCGAAACCCTCGCCGCCCATGTCGAGGGCCGCGTCTTTGGCGTCCTCGGCCAGCCGCGGGTGAACGTGCTGGAGACCAACCTCGCCCTCGACGCCCGCTATCCGCTGCGTCAACCTCCCGCCTCATGAGCCCGGACGAACCCCGCCGCCCCGATCCGGACGCCCTGCTGGCCGCCACCGCCAGGCCGGGCCGGGGGCGGCTGAAGGTCTTCCTGGGCATGTCGCCCGGGGTGGGAAAGACCTTCGAGATGCTGCGCGCCGCTCGCCGCCGAAAGGCGGAGGGCGGCGACGTCGTTGTCGGGGTGGTCGAAACCCATGGCCGCCGCGAGACCCAATCCCTGCTGCGCGGCCTGGACGTCATGGCCCGGCGGCCGATCGACTACCGCGAACGCACGCTGCTGGAATTCGATCTCGACGGCGCGCTCGAGCGCAAGCCGGCCCTGCTGTTGGTCGACGAATACGCCCATTCCAACGCGCCGGGGTCTCGCCACCCCAAGCGCTGGCAGGACGTCGAGGAGATCCTCGCCGCCGGGATCGACGTCTGGACCACCCTCAACGTCCAGCACCTGGAAAGCCTGCGCGAGGTGGTCTGGAAGATCACCGGCGTGCGCCAGCGCGAGACGGTGCCCGACTCCGCCCTCTCCCGCGCCGATGAGATCGAGCTGATCGACATCACGCCTTCGGAACTCCGCGAGCGGATGGCCGAGGGCAAGGTCTATATCGGCGACACCGCCCGCATCGCCGCCGAGCGGTTCTTCAAGCCCGAAAACCTGACGGCCCTGCGCGAACTCGCCCTGCGCCGCGCGGCCCAGACTGTGGACGATCAACTGCTGGGCGCCATGAAGCGCGCCGGGGTCGAGGGTCCTTGGGCGGCGGGCGAGCGGATCCTGGTCCTGCTCGGCCCCGACGCCTCGGCCGGCGCCCTGGTGCGGACCGGGCGGCGGCTGTCCGACATGATGATGGACGCGCCCTGGTTCGTGGCCCACGTCGAACGCCCCAACGCCCCGCCCGCGCCCGCAACCGGACAGGCCCGCCTCAACGAAGCCCTGAAGCTCGCCGAGCAACTGGGCGGCGTCACGGTGATGCTGACCGGCGACGACCTCGTAAGCAGCGTCCTGGACTATGCGCGGCGCAACAACGTCACCCAGATCGTGGTCGGCAAGTCGGCCCGGCCCCGCCGCACCCCCTTCCGTCGCTCGTTGGTCCATGCCCTGCTGGAAGAGGCGCAGGGCGCGGCCCTGCACGTCGTCACCGAGGGCTCGGAGCCCGACGCTGCGTCGTCGCCCCGCCTCCGCGCGCCGCTGAGTTCCTGGCCCTGGGCCGGACACGCCGGCGCCGTCGGCCTGGTGAGCGTCGCCGCCTTGCTGGCGGGCGCGACGTTCCAGGTGGCCGAGACCGCCAACCTGGCCATGATCTTCATGCTGAGCGTGCTGATCAGCGGACTGGCCTTCGGGCTCTGGCCGGCCCTGACCGCCGCGACGCTCTGCGCCTTCGCCTATAATTTCTTCTTCCTGGAACCGCGTCTGACGGTGCGCATCGGCCATCCCGCCGACGTGCTGACCTTCGCCGTGTTCTTCGCCGTGGCCCTGACCACCGGCTGGCTGACCGGCCGCATCCGCGATCAGGCCCGCGCCGTCTCGCGGCGGGCCTCGGCGGTGTCGTCGCTGCTGGCCGCGAGTCGCAGGCTGTCCTCGGCAGCCAAGCAGGACACCGCGGCCCAGGCCCTGGCCGAACAGCTCGCCGCGGCGACCAGCGGTGCGGCGGTGGTCCTGACCCCTGAACGCGACGACCTGGCGCTGACCGCCGCCTCCCCGCCCCTGGACGCCCTGCCGCCCGGCGACATGGCCGCCGCGCGCTGGGCCTGGGAAAAGGGCGAACCGGCAGGCGCCGGCACCGGCACCCTGCCCAACTCCGCCTGGACCTTCCGCCCGTTGCAGGGGGTCAAGGCCCGCGCCGGCGTCGCCGGGGTCGAGCCCAAGGCCCTGGCCGCCGAGGACAACGAACGTTTCGTCTCGGCCTTGCTCGACCAGGGCGCGGTCGCCCTGGAACGCGCCGAGTTCGCCGCCCAGGCCGCCGACACCGAGGCGCTGCGCCGCACCGACCGCCTACGCGGCGCCCTGCTGAACTCGGTCAGCCACGACCTGCGCACCCCGCTGTCGACGGTGCTGGGCTCCGTCACCACCCTGCTCGACTACGGCAAGTCGCTGGACAGCCGGGTGCAGCGCGACCTGCTGGTCTCCATCCAGGAGGAGGCCGAGCGGCTGAACCGCTATGTCGGCGACCTGCTGGACATGACCCGGCTAGAGGGCGGCGCGCTGGTCACCCGGCGCGACTGGGTCGATATCCGCGACGTGCTGCGCGCGGCGGTGGACCGGGTGAAACGACGGCTGGACAAGCGCACCGTGGCGCGCGACTTCCCTGTCGAGCTGTCGATGGTCAAGGCCGACCCGTCGCTGTTGGAACAGGCCCTGGTGAACATCCTGGAGAACGCCATCGCCTATAGCCCGGACGGATCGTCGATCGAGGTCGCGGCCTATGAGGACCGCGGCAACGTGGTGATCTCCATCGAGGACGAGGGCCGAGGCATTCCGACCCCGGAGCTTGAGCGCGTGTTCGAGAAGTTCCGCCGCATGGAGGAAGCCACCGACCGGGGCAAGGGCGCGGGCCTGGGCCTGGCGATCTCCAAGGGTTTCGTCGAGGCCATGGGAGGACGCATCGCCGCCGCCAGTCCCATCCACGACGGCCAGGGCACGCGCATCCTGATCAGCCTGCCCAAGGAAACCGTCATGCCGGGGCACATGCTGTGAGCGCCAACCGCCCCCGCATCCTGGTCATTGACGACGAGCCGCAGATCCACCGGTTCCTGCAACCGGCGCTGGAGGCGGCCGGCTATGAGCCGATCCGCGCCGACACCGCCGCCGAGGGCCTGAAGGAGATCGCCCGCAAGGCGCCCGACGCCGTGGTGCTGGATCTTGGCCTGCCCGATTTCGACGGCAAGGAGGCGCTGACCCGTGCCCGCGCCTTCTATGACGGCCCGATCATCGTGCTCTCGGCCCGCGACAAGGAAACCGAGAAGATCGACGCCCTCGATCTCGGCGCCGACGACTATGTGGAAAAGCCCTTCGGGGTCGGCGAACTGCTGGCCCGGCTGCGGGTGGCCCTGCGCCACCGCCTGCGCCAGAAGGGGGCCGAGCCGATCGTCACGGTCGGCGACCTGACCATCGACCTGATCAAGCGGCTGGTGACCCGCGGCGGCCAGGCCATCCGCCTGTCGCCCAAGGAATATGACCTGCTGGCCCAACTGGTGGAGGGCGGCGGCAAGGTCGTCACCCATCGCCAATTGCTGACCGCCGTCTGGGGTCCGGCGCACGAAGAAGACGTCCAGTACCTGCGCGTCTTCGTGGCCCAGTTGCGCCAGAAGGTGGAGGTCGATCCCTCCAGCCCGATCCTGATCACCACCGAACCCGGCGTCGGCTATCGCTGGATAGGTTAAGGCCCTTATCGGTCGACCTGCCCCAACTCTGATCGCCATCGCCGGGCTTGTCCCGGTGATCCCTAGACGCGGCCGCCCCGGCAAATCCCCGAGCGCAGTGTTTATGGATGGCCGACACAAGAGGTTGGCCATGACGATCCAAGGGGAAGATGCGGGCGGAAGGCCAAGCTGCCTAGCTCCGAAGCCCTCGGCGCTTGGTCAGCCCTAGGACCCAGTCATAGGGAATGGCCGGGATTTCACGCAGGCGCATCTTCCACCAGGCGGGCCAGCCCATCTGGCGCGGACCAGCCTTCACCGATCCGTCCAGCGTCGGAACACCGAGCGCGGCGAAAATCAGCCGGGTTCGAGGCGTGTGATAGCTGTCGGTGCAGATGATCGCGCCGGGCAAGTCGCGCTGGGCGATCACGTGCGCGGCCGCCACCACCGTTTGCAGGGTGTCGAGACTGCCTTCGTCCAGGATCAGCCTATCGGCCGCCACACCGCCCTCAACCAGCCGCCCGGCCATGATCGAGGCTTCGGAGGGGCCATAGCGCCCCACTCCGCCCGAACAGAAGACCAGGGCGTTCGGGCGAGCCAGAGCCAATCGCCGCCCGCCCTCGATACGCCGCAGGAGCGCGGCGCTCGCGCGGCCGTCCGGTCGGACGGCCGCACCCAGGATAACGATGAGGTGGTGGGACAAATGCGAGGTCGTCCGTGCCGATTGGGTTGCAGGATGACCGCGCGCGCCCGTGGGCGCTAGGCTCTCGCCTCTGCGTTCATCGGGGGCTGATGCTCCTCGATGAGATCGTCCTGTTCGGCCAAACGCACGGCGCTGCGGACATTGAGCCGCGTCAGCACGTCGGCGTCGTCGCCATAGACATCCTTGGCCTTGGCCAATTGGTCGCGCCACACCGTGCGCGCCAAGCTGTCGGTTTCCCCGACATAGAGCACGTCGACCCCCTGAGAGGTCGGCTTGCAGATCACATAGTTCGCCCCGGCAGGCGGCAGAATCCGATCCTCCTCAAGAGCGGTGTAACGATAACGGTTGCCGGATTTCCCAGCGATTTCGATCTGACGGGCCAACGCACGCTCCCGACCTTGAGGTAAGAGAAAAATCATTCCGGGGCCGGACAAGCCACCCCGCGCCCCTGATAGCCGCGCGACTTGGGCGAAAGATAGGCGCGACCGTGCGACTATACATCACCTTGTCGCGAACGGGGGCGCCGCGTTGCGGAATCTCGGAACAACCTGGGCTATATGGCGTTCCTGGTCCAGTGACGGCTCTGCTAGGTTGACCTGCGAGGCGTTTCGACTCACGCAAACGCTCCCTAGCGAGGCTACGACGCGAGCCGATGGAACGACCCGCCGACTTTAGCTTGATGGACGTCGATGACGGCCGAAAGGCCGTGCTGTCCGGCGACTGGACCGCGACCTCGACCGGCGACGCCGCCAAGCGTCTGGCCGCCGCGGTCGAGACCGAGGGCCTGAAGGGCGTGGACATGACGCCCGTCGGACGCCTCGACACGGCCGGCGCCTTCGCCCTGATCCGCGCGCTGCGCGACGTCCTGCCAAGCGACCGCATCCAGGCGCGCCCAGAGACGGTCCGCCTGCTGGAACTGGTCGGCGCGGCGGCCGCGGAAAAGCCCGTCAAGCGGCCCGAGCCGCGCGGCTTCTATCAACTGGCCATCCGGGTCGGCCGCGGCGTGTTCGACCTGGCCGGCGAGTTCTTCGAGACCATGGTCTTCACCGGCCACCTGTTGGTGGTCATGGGCCGGGTCATGATCAATCCGGCGCGCATCCGCTGGGCGGCCTGCGTTTCGCTGGCAGAACGCGCCGGGCTCGACGCCATTCCGATCGTCGCGGTCACCTCGTTCTTCATCGGCGCGGTGGTCGGCCTGCTCGGCGCCAACATGCTGCGGCAGTTCGGGGCCGAGGTGTTCGCCGTCGAACTGATCGGCATCGCGGTGCTGCGCGAGTTCAACATCCTGATCACCGCCATCTTGCTGGCCGGCCGCTCAGCCTCAGCCTTCGCCGCCGAAATCGGCTCGATGAAGATGAATCAGGAGATCGACGCCATGAAGGTGATGGGCGTCGATCCGTTCGAGGCCCTAGTCTTCCCCCGCTTCGCCGCCCTGCTGGCGATCATCCCCCTGCTGACCTTCGTGGCGACCCTGGCGGGCCTATTCGGCGGCCTGCTGGTCACCTGGACGGTGCTCGGCCTGGGTCCGGCCTTCTTCCTGCAACGGATCATCGACAATGTCGGGGTCACGCACTTCATGATCGGCATGTCCAAGGCCCCGGTGATGGCCGCGGTCATCGCCGGCATCGGCTGCCGCCAGGGCATGGAAGTCGGCGGCGATGTGGAATCGCTGGGCCGCCGGGTGACCTCGGCCGTCGTCCACGCCATCTTCGCCATCATCCTGATCGATGCCGCCTTCGCCCTGCTCTACATGAAGTTGGGGATCTAAGTGTCCGAAGACGAAGCAGATGCGCTGCCCATGGACGGTCCGGCCATCGAGGTGACCGGTCTGAAGTCGCAGTTCGGCTCGCATGTCGTGCATGATGGGCTGAACCTGACCGTGCGGCGGGGCGAGGTCCTGGGCGTGGTCGGCGGTTCGGGGACCGGCAAGTCGGTCCTGCTCAACACCATTATCGGCCTGCGCCATCCCGACGCCGGGGCGGTCAAGGTGTTCGGCCAGGACATCCAGCACGCCAGCCGCGGCCGCTGGTCGGAGATCGAGCGCAGTTGGGGCGTCCTTTTCCAGCAAGGCGCCCTGTTCTCGAACCTCACCGTCCGTCAGAACGTGGCCGCGCCGATGCACGAGCACACCAATCTGTCGCGCAAGACCATCGACGAACTCGCCGACCTGAAGATCGCATTGGTCGGCCTGCGGGCTGGGGCCGGCGACCTGAAGCCCGCGGAGCTGTCAGGCGGCATGCGCAAGCGCGCCGGCCTGGCCCGCGCCCTGGCGTTGGACCCCGAACTGCTGTTCCTCGACGAGCCGACCGCCGGCCTCGACCCCATCGGGGCGGCGGCCTTCGACACCCTGATCAAAGACCTCTCCGACAGCCTGAACCTGACGGTGTTCATGATCACCCACGACCTCGACACGCTTTATGCGATCACCGACCGCGTCGCCGTGCTGGCCGACAAGAAGGTGGTCGAGGCCGCGCCGGTACGCGAACTTGAGCGTTCAACTCACCCCTGGATCCAAGAGTACTTCCTAGGCCCGCGCGGACGCGCCGCGGCCAGTGCAGTCAAGAAAGCCGAGACGGCCGCCTGATGGAAAAAGACGCCAACTACGCCCTGGTGGGCTTTTCGACCCTGCTGCTGTTCACCGGGCTGATGATCTTCGTCGTCTGGCTGGCGCGGCTGACCTTCGCCCAGGACTACGACGTCTACGACATCATCTTCCAGGGGCCGGTCCGTGGCCTGAGCCAGGGCGGTGAAGTCCATTTCAACGGCATCAAGGTCGGCGAGGTCACCCGCATCCAGCTCGACCGCGCCAATCCGAACCGGGTGATCGCCCGCGCCCGGGTCACCTCCGACGTGCCGATCCGCGCCGACTCCTACGCCACGCTCGAACCCCAGGGCATCACCGGGGTGAACTACGTGCAGATCACCGCCGGGACGCCGTCCAAGCGCCTGCTGCGCGATACCGTGCCCCAAGGCCAGGTCCCCAAGCTGCGCACCCAACGCAGCGCCCTGTCCGACCTTCTGGAGGGCGGCGGGACGGTGCTGACCCGCACGGTCGAGGCCCTGGACCGGGTCAACCGGCTGCTGTCGGACCAGAACATCAAGACGGTCGGCGCCGCGATCAGCGACGCCCAGGCGGTGACCGCCGAACTGCGTGAGCGCCGCGCCATCATCGCCGACGCCCAGAAATCCCTGCAAAGCATCGACGCCGCCGCCGTCGAGATCGCCGCGCTGAGCAAGTCCAGCCGCGAACTGGTCGACAATGACGGCAAGCGGACCCTGGCCAATCTGGCCGCCGCCTCCGACGAGGCCCAGGCCGCCGCCAAGGACATTCGCACCATGATCGGCCGCCTGGATGGTCCGACCAGCGACTTCGCCACCAACGGCCTGCCGCAACTGACCTCCTCCGTCCAAACCCTGCAGGAGACGGCCGAGTCCCTCGACCGGCTGATCCGCGACGTCGAAGCCAATCCCCGCGGCCTGGTCGGCAAGCCGACCGCCCAGGAAATCAAGGTGAAGCCATGACCGCCCTCGCACGCAGCCTTCGCGTCCTGAGCCTCACGGCGCTCGCCGTCTCGCTCTCGGCCTGCATCTCGCTGTTTCCGAAGTCAGATCCGGCCCAGCTCTACCGTTTCGACGGCGTGACCAAGGCCGCGGACGCCGCGGCGCCGGCGCCCACCGCCCGGTTCGGCGTGGTGCGGGCGGGCGGCAGCTTCGTGCAGGCGGCGTCGAGCGACCGCATCCTGACCGTCGACGGCGGCAAGGTGGCCTATGTCGCCGAGTCCCGTTGGGTTTCGCCCGCCGTGACATTGTTCAACGAGGCGCTCACCCGCGCCTTCGACAGCAGCAATGGCGCGGCGCGGCTGATGTCGCGCGGCGAGGTCGGCAAGGCCGACTACTTCCTGCGGGTCGACGTCACCAAGTTCGAAGCCGACTATGATCACGGGCTCAAGGCCGCGCCTCAGGTCGCCGTCGGCCTGCGCGTGACCCTGGTGCGCGCCGACCGGACCCTGGCCGGCTCGACGCTCATCGAGGCCAAGGTTCGCGCCAGCGACAACCGCGTGTCCTCGATCGTCAGGGCCTTCGATCAGGCGGTGGGCGAAGCCCTGGCCGACCTGATCGGCTGGACCAACCAGACCGGCTCCGCGCCGGTCTAGGAGCTGACCGCAGTCAGTTGACCGGTTCCAGGGCGTACATCTGCGCCTCGCGGGCGATCAGCACGTCGGCCAGGAACCCGTAGGCCTCGCCCCAGGCGCCAAGCACCTCGTCGGTCGCCGCCTCGCCCAGCACGTCGCGGATGGCCGGCAGAAGCGCGGCCGCCACCGAGGGATAGTGTTCAGGCCGCACATGCGTCTGGACGTGCCGCGTCGCCATCTTCTCGATCGCGCCCGACAGCGCCGGCAGATTGTCGACGTTCTGCGCAAAGGCCACGATGGCAGCCGCGAGCCGGCGCGGTTGCTCGCCCGATTCCTGCGCCGCCTGATCGAACAGGGCCTTTATTTCGGCGTCGACAAACAGCCGCTCGTACATGGCCGTGGTGATCGCCACGCCGTGCTGAACCAGTACGGGCGCCGTCGCCTTGACGATGCCGATGGTCGTTGAAGAGAGTTCGCGCATATCCAGATCCCCTTTGTGATCTGGGCCTTAACAGCCGCGCGGACGCACGCTCAACTCCGGGTCACTACGTAGACGGTCTGGCCTGAACCTAGGCGTCGGCCAGTCCGGCGATGCGCTTGGCCGCCGTGACGGTGTTCTTGAGCAGGCAGGCGACGGTCATCAGCCCGACGCCGCCCGGCACCGGGGTGATGTGCCCGGCGACGCTCAAAGCTTCCTTGTAGGCTACGTCTCCGACCAGCTTGGTCTTGCCGGCGGCGGCCTTGACCGGATCGCGGAACGGGACGCGGTTGATGCCGACGTCGATCACGGTCGCGCCGGGCTTGATCCAGTCGGCCTTGATCATCTGCGGGCGGCCGACCGCGGCGACCAAGATGTCGGCCTCGCGGCAAACCGCCGCCAGGTCCTGGGTGCGCGAATGAGCGATAGTGACGGTGCAGTCGGCCTGCAGCAGCAGTTGGGCGATCGGCTTGCCGACCAGCACCGAGCGGCCGACCACCACGGCGCGCTTGCCGGTCAGGTCGCCCAGGGTCTCGCGCAGCAGGATCATGCAGCCCAGCGGCGTGCAGGGCACCAGCGAGGGCAGCCCCTGCGCCAGCCGTCCGGCGTTGACGACATGCAGTCCGTCGACATCCTTGGCCGGGTTGATGGCCTCGATCACCGCCTTCTCGTCCAATCCCTTGGGCAGCGGCAGCTGGACCAGGATGCCGTGGATGGCCGGATCGCCGTTCAGCTGCTCAACCATGGCCAGCAGGTCGTCCTGGCTGACATCGGCCGGCAGCCGGTGGGTGACCGAATGCATCCCGGCGGCGTTGGAGTGCTCGCCCTTGGAGCGCACATAGACCTGGCTGGCCGGATCGTCGCCGACCAGCACCACCGCCAGGCCCGGTTGCAGGCCATGCTGGGCCTTGAGGATCGCGACCTCGGCGGCCACCTCGGCGCGCAGACGTTCGGCCGTGGTCTTGCCGTCGATGATCTGGGCCTGGGACATACGTTCTCCTGGGTCGGAACTGGCGCTGGAACTACCCGTTCAGCCTGCGCCGCGCAATGCGGCCAGGAGCGCGGCCTCGACTAGGACCGCATCCAGGCCGCCACGGCCCAGGCGTGGGAGTCGTGGCGAAGGATCCTGATCGCGGCCTCGGGCTCAAGCCACATGAGGGTATGGTCGTCCTCGACCTTCAGCGCCGGTGCCTCGGCCAGCAGGTCGAGGCTGAAGAAGACGCTGCGATTGTTCCAGGCCAGCCCCTCGGTGTTGATGAAGAATTGGTCGGCGACGCCGAAGGACGACCGCGTCGCCACCTGCAACCCCGCCTCCTCGCCGAACTCGCGCACCACGCCCTGCTCCGGGGTCTCGCCCGGATCGACGCCGCCGCCCGGCAGATCGTGCCATGAGGCCCCATCGGTCTTGACGATGCGCACCAGGGCGATCTTGCCCTCGCGCTCCAGAATGCCGAAGGCCGCGGGGCGATCGGCATAGACCCTGCCACCCTGCCGTTCCCCGAACTGCGGGACCGCGCGCATCGGTCAGTCCTTGCCGTAGAGGCTGTCGTAGGGATCCTTGCCGGCCAGCACGTCCTGCACCCTCAGCACCGGCCATCCGACCGTGGCGTTACCGCTGGCCCGCCAGGCCGAGACCACCATGTCGCGTAGTTCGGAGGCGCCGACCGCCAGCCGGTCCGTAGCGAAGGTGATCCCTCGCCCGTCGCCGGACCGGATCCCGCCGGTCTTCTCCAGCTCATAGAAGGGAATGACCTGCGTGGCGGTGTCCGAGAGATAGTCCACGGTCCGCTTCTCGATCGGGCAGTCGCACGAGCGCAGCGGCGCCACCTTGGCGCTCACCGCCGCCAGCTTGATGTTGTTGAACACGAACTCGCTCTCGAAGGGCCCGTGGACCCGCGCGGTCGTGTAGCCCTGAGGGTTCGGATACTCGCCCCAGCCGTTGTAGTGCACGGTCACATGCAGGGGCTGGGCCCCGTCGCCGACGAAGTGCGAGAGATTGCCGATGGTTTGCAGGATCTGCGCCTCGCGCCGCACCAGATCGCGGTTCAGCCAGGCGCGGCGTTCGCGGTTCTTTTCGCGCGACGCGGCGACCTTCACCGCCTGCCAATAGGCGAAATCCTTGGTCAGCTGCTGGTGCTGGTCAATGATCGAATATGGCAGGTAGCCAGCCTTCCAGCTGTCCAGCCCGGCGGCCTGCAGCCCCTTCTCGTAGTCGGCCCGGGTCGCCGGCAGCGGCAGGAAGGACGGACCGCCCAGCAGCTTTCCGTCCTCGTCCAGATCCAGGAAATGGCCGGCGTCGCGATTGTGGTCGTGGATGCGCCCGGCGCCCTTGGAGCGATCCTGCTCACGCGAGAGCTCTCCGACGTCGCGGACCGCGGCCGGGGTGCGCAGGAAGGCCGGGACCTCGCCGGGCAAGGCGCGCATGGCCGCCTCCCCGACGATCCGGTGCCCCATGGCGCCCCAGGCAAGCGCCTGGGCGGGGGCTAGAGCGACGACGAGGGCGACGATCAGCGGAGCTTTCATGCTCCTCCGTTTAGGCGATCTTGAGCGCGGCCTCCACCCGCTTCACCCAGGTCTGGACCTTGGGATAGCGGCCAAGGTCAAAGCCCCCTTCGTGGGCTAGCCGGGTGTAGGCGACCAGCGCCACGTCGGCGAGGCTGACGGCCTCCCCCACCAGGAATAGCGATACGGCCAAGCCGTCCTCCAGACGCTGCAGCGCGCCATTGCCCCGCTCGACCAGCCGGGGCTCGAGATCGGCCACCGCCTTGCCCGCATAGCGCACGTGGAAGCGCGCCACAGCGACATAGGGCTCATGCGAATATTGCTCCCAGAACATCCATTCCAGCATCCGGGCGCGGTCATAGGCGTCGGTCGGGATCAGGTCCGAACCTTCGGCGAGGTGCAGGATGATGGCGTTGGACTGGGCCAGCGGCCGGCCGTCGTTCAGGACGACCAGCGGCACCTGACCGGCCGGATTCAGCGCCAGGAAATGCGGCGTCCGCGACTCGCCCTTGAGGATATCGGTCTCGATCCAGTCGAAGGGCAGGCCGAGATATTCAGCGACCCACCGCACCTTCAGGCAGTTTCCAGAGATCGAATCCCCATAGACCTGCATGAGCTCGCCCCTTGTTGCGTAAGGGTTTGATAGCCGAAATAGGCCGTTCGGCAAGCGATGGTGTCTATATGTCGCTGTTAGCAATCCTTCACGCAGGGTTGAACCGCCCTCGGACTCCGGGTACCTAGTCCGCCGCTGCCAAGATCAACGACGAAGGAGCTGCCGTCATGCGACGTCGCCTCGCCGCCCTTGCCGCCCTCCCGATTTTCTTGGGGCTGTCCTCGAGCGCACAAGCCGCGCCTCCCCCCGATCCGATCGGGGACCTGATCGTTTCGGCCCTGACCGGAGCCATGCCGGGCACGCCCGAATTCCGCCTGAAGGCCAGCCTGTATCATGCCGGCGCCAAGGGTGTCGGCGTCCTGGATTCGCTCGGCTGCCGCGTCGTCGCGATGCGCACCGTCGCCATCGACTCCAAGCTCATTCCTCGCCGTACGAAGCTGTACATCAAGGAAACCGTCGGCCTTCCGATGCCCGACGGCTCCAGGCATGACGGCTTCTGGTACGCTTCCGACACCGGCGGCGCGATCAAGGGCGAGAAGATCGACCTCTTTACCGGCCATGGCTCATCCTCGATGAAGCCGTTGATGCCGCTGAACCTCGCCAAGCTGACGGTTTCGAAAGTCGGCGAGTTCAAGGGTTGCCCGCCGGCCTAAGCGCCGGGCGCCCGAAGCCCTTCCCCAAGCCCGCCCCAACGTCGCCGCACCCCTGCGGCGGCGCGACATCCTTTGGCTTGAGGACCGTGATGATCGTCTCGAAACCCAACTTCTTCCTGCTCACCGGCGGACCGGGCGTCGGCAAGACCACCCTGATCGAACAATTGCGGGCGCGTGGTGAACGCTGCGTTGAGGAAACCCACCGCCGGGTGATCCGCGACGAGGTCCAGTCGGGAGGGTCTGCCGTCCCCTGGATCGACAGCCAGGCCTATGGCGAACGCACGGCGCGCGAGGACATCGCCATCTTCGACTCCATGATCGATGTGGAGGAGCGGGTCTTCTTCGACCGCGGCGTCCCCGACACCGGCGGGGCGGGCTTCACGCCGCCGCCCTGGTTCGCCGAGGCGCTACACACGCGGCGCTACAACGCCCATGTGTTCGTGCCGCCACCCTGGCGGGAGATCTACGCCCAGGACGCGGAGCGCAAGCAGACCTTCGAAGACTGCCTGGCCACCCATGAGGTCGTTCTGAAGGCCTATCGGGCGCTTGGCTATCAGCCGGTCCTGCTGCCCCTCACGGACGTCGAGACGCGCGCGGAGTTTGTCCTGGCGTATGTCGAGGGGACGTCGGCCTGAACAGATCCCCCCCTCTGGGGGAGATGGCGCGCGCCAGCGCGACGGAGGGGGCTGCTGCGAAGTCCCCCTCAGTCAGCCTAAGGCTGACAGCTCCCCCAGAGGGGGAGCATCGTCTCTTCGTCAGGTCTCGACGAAGGCCTTTTCCAGGACGAAGTCGCCGGGCGAGGCCAGCG
>ERZ1292645.36-Hain-H14-02um-R2-36-length-68103-cov-12_pt1 | contig 68103 bp, 79 predicted proteins | sample MGYA00564401_ERZ1292645 | MGnify/ENA primary metagenome ERZ1292645 (study PRJEB36523, sample SAMEA6512644) | groundwater metagenome | collected 2019-01-09 | study: AquaDiva: Metagenomics assemblies of 32 groundwater samples | reverse complement strand
ACGAATGATGGTCTTTGAAGAGGTGTTTATAAGGAAAACTGCGAAAGTCTAGTATACAGAATTCAATAACGCAAAATAGAAATATTTAAATATATGCTTTTAACGAATTTAGCCACCAAACAAAAAAGGTGATAATATGAAAATATTAAGCTTTAAAAAAGGAATTGTGACTCATCCGATAGGTTTGTTTGTTATTGCTGTGGCTCTGGGGCTAATACTAGCTTATCTCTGGATTAAGTACACAACTATACCAAACCCCTTTTGTATAGGAAAATAAAAGCATAAATGATGCTGAATCACAGCATTTATTCTGTTGTTGGTTGAGCATATTAAAGTTCCATGGCGAATGTTGCTATCATTAAGAAAAATCCTTCTATAATGAAGATAATGTTATAAGCGTTTCTGCTTATCCATTTGAATTCGAACCATGAGTATCCAATTCCAAAGCCATGCAATAAAGGCAAAATCCCAATCGCCAGTAATGCTATTGCAACTCCAAAAGACCACCATCCAACAACATTGCTGTTTGTTATCTCTATAACTGAATTTATTGCGAGGTAAAATCCAGCTCCTGCAACAACCCATGTGAGCAAAGAAACCGGAAGATTGTTTAGGAAAGTAAACTTGCCGAGCAACGGGAATAAGCCAAGAAGAAGGATTATCAAGCCAACTGCTCCAGAAATCCAGTCTCTGGTTTGCATCATTTTATGGCCTCTTTTTAGTATCAATCAAAAAATGGGATTGGCAGATTTTCTCAGGTTTTCGGCGCTCTTGCCGCTAATTCTGCAAAGTATGTTGCCTCAACTGCAGCTTTTTTCTCAATTTCTTCAACTGCATGAATAACTATCCTAAATCCTTGCGCCACTGGGTGGAACTGAGCCAATATTTTTTCCTCTATTTCTAGAACTTTGAGCTTAAATTTGTCAGTTGGTGCCTTTGGAAGATTATCTTGCTCAACATTTTTTTCAATAATTTCCTTAACTAAGTGGACATCATATAACACCCTGAGAATTAAAATCATATCCCTTTTTTTGATGTTATAACTTTGATAAAATGCGTCTTTCAAGGCAAAAGCAACTTTTTTTGTATCTAAATAAAGCTGGCCTTCACCTTCTCTTAATTCTTCCTCTGTTTTGCGTTTATGTAAACTAAAATTATGTATTAATACATCTAGATCCCTAGCAATCTGTATAAGATTTTGAATATCAATTTTTTCTCTTGTAACTCCTTTCTTCATTGGAATTTTAAATAATTTGCTTACATCCCCTTCCTTTATGAACATTTGTTTAATTTTAGACATAAAAGTGTCTTTACCGCCTTTCGCCAAGTTCAGTATCATCTCTACATACTTATAGTCCTCCCTTTCCAGTCTGTCTCCATATTTTTTAGTTCCTTCAAGTATAGCCAAGGTCAACTCCCGTTCCCGATTTAACAATGTTTTGTTCATACCAGTTATCTTACTTAAATCAATCAGTCTTTCCAGAATGTCCTGCATGGCCCTTACTAACTGCTTGTCTACAGTAATTGCATTAAAGATAAATTTATCAGCATATTCAGCGGATTTTTCCAGCCTTTGAAGTGCCCTTCTTAATTCTTTTAATGCGCGCGTTACTCTATGAATCTCAATGTCAGTTCTCGCCTTTTTTATATCTTCCAAACCTCTGTACAAGGCATTAACAGCCCTTGTAGCCTCTATTTTTTCTTTCCAAGAAGTAGCACCAAGTCCTCTTAAAAACGTTGAAAAATACTTTGTCCAAAATCCCATCTCATCTCACCATTTTAATTATCTTTAACTCTTTTTAACTGTCTTATTTAAATCTTTCTTTTTTGTTGAGTTTTTAAGAGTAGTAAAATATAAAATGAATTGGCAAGGCTGAGCGATGTGCCAAAACAAAATAAAAAAACTATTATAAACCAGGGTATCATACCTATAAAGATGCTTACTGAAGAATTAAAAAAAGGGGTATATTTTCCTTATTCTGCTGTAAGGGATGTTCAAAGTGACATGATTTCTGATGTTTACAGCGCCATTAGTGAAAAAAAGCACGCCATTATGCATGCTCCTACTGGCATTGGAAAGACAATCGCGGTATTAGCCCCTGGTTTGTCCTTAGCCCTAAAACAAAACCTAACAATATTCTTCCTTACATCAAGGCAAACCCAGCATAAAATTGTGATTGACACCTTAAAGCAAATCAAACAGAAATTTAACCTTGATTTTGATTGCGCCGACATCATTGGCAAGCAGTGGATGTGCTTGCAAAACGGAGTCGAGTCAATGCCATCGGGTCAATTTCATGAGTACTGCAAATCATTAAGAGAGGAAAGCCAATGTGAATTTTACCTTAATACGAGAAAGCAAAATTTGCAGCCAACCGTTGATGCTAAGCAGTCAATTGAAGAATTAAAGCAGGAAGGGCCTTGCCATGTTCAAGAATATATTAAGAAAGGTAAGCAAAAAAAATTGTGCCCTTATGAGTTAGCAACATTAACAGCAAGCAATGCGCAAGTAGTCATAGCAGATTATTATTACATATTTAATCAGGGAATAAGGCAGAGTTTTTTGCTCAAAATAAAGAAAGAACTTGAAAACATCATTTTAGTTGTAGACGAGGCGCATAACTTGCCAACACGAATAAGGGAGCTTTTGACGCAAAAAACTTCAAGCTTGGCGATTGAGAGCGCGAAAAAAGAGGCAAGAAAATATAATTATGAGGAAACAGCACAAAACCTTGAAATTGTTGAGAATGCCCTTTTTGAAGTTGGCAAAAATATAGAAAACGAAGGCACTGTCAGCAGGAATGAGTTCATTGATGCAATATGTAAATGCAAAGATTATGGAAACATTTTAACAGAGTTATTATTCATTGGCGAAGACATAAGAGACAGGCAAAAAATAAGTTATATATTAAGCGTTGGTAAATTTCTCGAGGCATGGCTTGGAACCGATAATGGGTTTGGCAGAATACTTACAAAAACAGTTGACAGTAAGCTGAAAATAAGCTTAGCTTACAGATGCTTAGACCCTTCGCTGGCTGCAAAGGAGATTATTGAGAAAAGCTATGTAACCATACTTATGTCTGGAACTTTAACGCCAACCGCAATGTATAAAGACCTGCTTGGCTTTGCCGGCGATGTCGTTGAAAAAGAATACGAAAGCCCGTTCCCAAAGAAAAATCGGCTAAATTTGGTAATTCCAAGAACCACCACAAAGTTTGTCGAGAGAAATAACAGGCAGTTTAACGAAATATCGAGGATTTGCTCTGAAATTGTCAATTTAATAAATGGAAATTCAGCTATATTCTTTCCAAGTTATGAGCTGATGTTAAATATCAATGAGCATTTTAAGGAAAATTGCAGCAAACCAATATTTATTGAAAAACAAAAAATGACGAAAAAAGAGAAAGAGGAATTATTGGCCGTTTTCAAAAGCTATAAGGATAAAGGTGCTGTGCTTCTTGGCATATCCACGGGCTCTTTTGGAGAAGGCATAGATTTGCCTGGTGTGCTTAAGTCAGTTATTATTGTTGGACTGCCTTTAAACAAACCAGATGTTGAAGCGAAGTTGTTGATTGAATACTATGACGATAAATTTGGCAAAGGCTTTGAATATGGGTATGTGTCTCCTGCAATCACAAAATGCCTACAGAATGCTGGAAGATGTATAAGGTCAGAGACAGACAAAGGCGCAATTATTTTTCTTGATGAAAGATTCATTTATAGAAATTACTATCAATGCTTTCCAGAGGATTGGGATATGGAGGTTAGTTTGGATTATGAAGAGATTTTGAGGGAGTTTTTTGGGCGAAAATAAGAATTGTTCGCTATTAATTTTTATTACCATTTTCAGGTATTGAAGGATTCACAAAATGACGGCTTTTCAATCCCGTCCGGGAGATTTTTGGTGAAACTTCTCTTACTAAGTCCTGAGGAAATTCTGATTATCTTCTTGGGATAAGTTTTCCTCTCTGAAGCTCGTCATTTACCATACCCACAAGCGTTCTGAGACCTTGTCCATAAACCGTTCTCGGTGAATTAATATATTGAATAAAATCCTTAGCCACACTTATCAAATGCTCGTTAATATACACTTGCATTTCAGTCATTATCCAAGAAAGTGGACTTCATCTTAAAATTTTTAGGTTATTGTAATTAATATACATTTCCCTATACTAGTATCTAAAATAGAAATATTTATATACTTGTAATGCTTTCTGCTAAAAATGGTTATCCTTTTTGACAGGTTTAACCTGCCAGAGGACGTATATGAAGTTGTTTTTGCGACAAAGCAGCAAATCATTGTGGCTAAACTGCTTATAGAGATGATGAAGGATAATGGCGGTGAGATAGGCAAAACAGAGATGTCTTTGTTTGCAACCAAGCTTCATGAAGGTAATCTGATTACAGATCTTATAGAGGAACCCCCCTATAAAGGGAAGAAAGTGAAAGTCAGCTACAATAAAAGGCAGTTTTATGACAGAATTTTAACTCCAATGAAAAGCATGGGTATAATTGATTACGACCTTTACAAGAAAACATACAAGGTAAGCGACAAATTCAACAAAGATTTACAGCATATTGGCTTGATGTGGATAAGGGAATTGCGTAAACCGCCAAAATCTCTAGTAAGATAAGCACGCTAAAATTTCATAATAATCAAATTCAAAAAGTATCAATACATGAAGCGAACCATAATGGTAGAATAAGAAAACCTTATTTTCAATTTGGCCCCCAGCTTAATTCTTTTCAACACACCCCCACGTATAAAGAATAAAGGGGGCCAAATCATTATAAAGAAGAAGTGAAATGATGTATAATGGCCCATGAGAGTTTGATAAGAGAAGGCAGAAAAGCGTTAAGGCAGAATATTGGCCCAGAGGAAGTGAGAATATATTTCTTAAAGAAAGGGATGGATAAAAAAGAGGCAAATAAAGCAATTAAAGAGATTCAGGCGGAAAAACTAATTAAAGATTCCAGGAAAGCGGCAATAGAAAAAAAATTGAGGATAAATGCACAGAATGCTGAAAGCTCTCGAATTCAGAAAAAACCATCTTCTTTCTGGCTGTACATGTTGATTTTGCTGATTATAGTGTTGATAGTATACATGATATCTAGGGAAAAATTAAGTCTGGGAACCTTTATCATAAAAAATTTTAAATAATCATTTTCTAAGCCTTAGGTTATGGTTGATTTCGACAAGCTAAAAGAAGAGCAGCTTAAGTTAGCCAACAACATTGTCACAAAAGATTCGTTTGACAAGATTAGATTAATTGCAGGTGTAGATTGCGCTTTTAGCCATGACAAGATTATTGCAGTAATTGTTATTTGTGATTATAAGACAATGGAGCTGAAAGAAAAGGTATTCGCTGTTGTAAGCGCAAAAGTTCCTTACCTGAAAGGGTTTCTTGCTTACAGAGAAGGTCCTGCAATATCAGAAGCCTATTCAAGGCTTGGAAATAGGCCTGACATGATGCTTTTTGACGGCAATGGAATTTTGCACCCAAGAAGGTGTGGGTTAGCATCGCATTTAGGAGTATCGCTTGAGCAGGCTTCAATTGGAATTGCGAAACAGCTGCTTATTGGAGAAGTCAAGGGAAATATTGTATATGTTGATAAAGAAGCAAGAGCGAAATTGATTGTCACACGGGAACATTCAAGACCAGTTTATGTAAGCCCCGGGCATAAAGTAAGCCTAAAAACAAGCGTAGATATTGTGAAAAACTGCCTAAGGTTTCCGCATAAATTGCCGGAGCCTTTGCATTTGGCTCACAGGTATGCAAATGGGATAAGAGAAAAGATTGGTAAAGGAGAAATAAAAGTAAGTTAAGTGATAATTTTTTAGTGTTTTTTATGCTCAATTTATGTGAGGTGTGTAGTAGATACCAAAAGGTTTAGACTTTTTTCCCGGCTAAATCGTTCTCGGCGTACATTTGGCAAAATCAGGCAAAAGGTTTTTATAGTTGTTTAGATTGAGTATTCATATGCCAATCACTATTACATCAGACGAAAAGGGGAATATACACATCCCAAGAGAATTCGGAATAAAGCCAAGAGAGAGGCTATTAATCGACAAAATGGATGATACAATACTTATTAAAAAAGTTAAGCACGAAGTTAAAAATGTAAAAGAAATAGGAGATGAAATAGTTGGAATTCTAAAAGAAAATCTGAAAGATGTTAAATGGGAAGATATTGAGAAAGGTAGAGAAGATAGAGAAAGAGAATGGTAATTGGTGTGGATACAGGATTTTTTATTGAATTGACTAAAGATAATTCTGAAGCAGTTAATATCTGGAATAAAATTTTAAGTGGAGACGAAGAATTAGCTGTTTCTGTTATTTCGTTAAATGAATTATCAGTTTATTTTTATAGAACAGGCAACATACAAAAGAAAGATAAATTAATTGATTTGATTAAATCAATTCCAAATATAGAATTAGTTCCAGTATCTACTTAAATTGCAGAAGAATCAGCAAAATATAGGCATAGTTTGGGAATTCCAACTGTAGACTCCATAATTTTAACAACTTTTATTCTTCAAGGTTGCAAAGAAATTGTTGCTACAGATAGACATTTTGAGAAGGCTGATGAGCAGAATTTAATTAAAGTAAAGATAATCTGATTTTGCCAAATGTTTGTATAAAATCTTATTTTATGCGAAGCTGGGAAGAGAAACCCCATTTTCGAGTGTAGAATCGTTAGGGCTTAGGCGAATTTTGAATATTTTTTTTTACAATATTTAAAATTTCTCATTAATATATTTGGACACAGCTTTCTGGAATTTTTCGGAATGACTTAACTCGCTCACTAGATATGTTGCTGCAGCAGCAACCCAATAACAAGCTATATCCTGATAATCAAAAACTCCCTCTTCAGGATGGATTACAGGATAATATTCATGAAGTGTTAGTGCAATTGGAACTAATATTGATGATAACGCTCTTGCAACCTTATCCTTACCAGATACCAACAAACCCATTGAAGTCAATACACCAGAGAGGCCAACATCACTTAGATGTCCAGAAAGCCATGTATTTTTTAATGGAGTTCGCTGCAATACTTCACCAACTTGCATTGCAAAGTTATACATGGCAAATTGCATAGAGTTTGTTATTGCTGGAGTTGGATTTAAGCGAATCTCATTTATTTTAGAGAAAGTACCTTCAACTCCTCTTTCAACGATATCAGTTAATCCCATAAACAAAACTCTAAGTTATTGCTTTTATAAATCTTTCGCTTTTCGCCACAATCAAGTAGTAAATCAAGTGCCACAGAAACGGGTGGTTGGCGGGGCGAGTGGTGGCGGTTCGATTGATTTTGTTTAAGTTGCATTATTGGATTATCAACCTACAAAATTCAAATTTATTAAAAAACCTCAACTTTCAATCAAAACATTTCAAATTAAAAAACTTTTATAAACAAAATAAATTAACTAAATTATATTTCATTGCGAACGAAGTGAGCACTCGGGACTTTATGTCCCGCAAAGTGTCAACTGATTTTGCAGTTGGGGCCCATGGTCTAGTGGCTAGGACACAACCTTCACAGGGTTGGGGCAGGAGTTCAATTCTTCTTGGGCCCATTAAATTATTTTTTATTGAATATTCTTCCGTTCATAAATTGAGTAAAGAAAATAGATCATTGCTGGAAGTGCAATCACAAATAAGAACAAGATAAGCGGATTGTTACAGTAGAAAGGAGTGGGACCCATTGCGATGCGAAAACATAAAAAGGGGAGGAAACTATAGACAAAAAATCCCACAACAGCGACTGATAATGTTGTTACAACTTTCCTAATATTTGGTTTTAGGTATTTTATATCCATATTAATTAAAATCAAAATTTAATCAAATCCCCAAAGCAATTTTTGCCTCTTCAGACATCTTCTCAGAATTCCAAGCTGGGCTAAAGGTCAATTCAATGACACATTCACCAACACCGTCAATTGCAGAAACCTGCCTTCTTACATCATCCATGAGCATAGGCCCATAGGGGCACATTGGCGATGTTAAGGTCATCAGAATATTTACCTTGCTTCCTTCAATTTCAATGTTATAGATTAATCCAAGACTCCATATATCATACTGTATTTCAGGATCATAAACCTTCTTTAAGACTTCAATAACCTTCTCTTTCTCAACCATGCTGGTCGAAACCTTTTTATTCTATAAAAATGTTTTCATTTGGTATGAATTTTTTTGAGCTGTCAGATAAAAACAATCTATCCTTAGTTTTTTATTGATTGTACCAGCTCAAAAAATTAATAATAACATTTAAATTAACATCCATAAACTTAAGTATATAGAGTTTAGTCATGATTCATATGGCCCAAAAAATCGAGCTGATAAATTTTTGGAAAGAGAACTTTAGTTTTAGAGATATGGAGCTAAATGCTTTTAAAGAAATAAATAGGGAAGATTTTGTGAATGATGACCTTAAAAATATAGCGTATCAAGACACGCCTTTGCCTCTGCTTCGAGGAAAAACCATTTCACAACCGACCACAGTTATGATTATGACGCATGCGCTAGAGCTAGAGCCTGGTGAAAAGGTATTTGAGATAGGCACTGGCTCAGGCTATCAAGCAGCTATAATAGGAAAGATTGTAGGGCATAAAGGCAAAGTTATTACCACAGAAGTTGTTCCTGAATTGGTTGGCTTTGCAAAACAAAATCTAAGGAAAGCAGGCATAAGGAACGTTTTTGTATACGAAGATGACGGCTCAAACGGCATGCATAATGAGGCGCCTTTTGACAAGGTAGTAATCACAGCAGCATGCAAGGAATTTCCAAAGCCATTGCTTAAGCAGCTCAAGCCTTACGGCATAATAATTGGTCCGGTTGGAAATGAAAACGAGCAGGAAATGGTGAGGGGAATAAAAGACAAAAATGACCACTTGCAACTAGAGTTCCTAGGACCTTTTTTATTTACACCAATGTACGGGAAATATGGCTTTGTGGTTTGAAACATTAAATTAATAAATAGCTTATCAACACTTATTGATGGAAAATGACTGTCTCAATCAGCTTGTTTGAAAATGAATTAAGCAAAGTTAAAGACACTGCTTTGTTATTGGGATTCTTCAAAGGAAACTTGAGTTTGAGTGGCGAATTGCAAGAATTAGATAGCAGCCTTGGCAATGTTATTAGCTCGTTCATGAAAGACAATCATTTTAAAGCGGAAAAAGGGGAATTAAAGAATATTTACATTAGCAAAAACATAAGGAATATTGTTCTGGTCGGTTTAGGAGAAGAAAATAAGTATAATCTGGATGTTCTATCAACAGTCATGGCAGATGCCTCAAAACGGTTAAGGGACAACGACACCGAAAGCTTCAGTATTTTTTTAGATTCTTTTAATCCCAAGAAATTTAAAGACAATGAAATTATTGAGAAAACAGCATTAAGCGTTGCGATTGGTTTGTATAGTTTTACGGAATATAAGACAAAAGACAGGGATAAAGCAAAAAGCATAAAAAAAATAACATTAATAAAAAATATAAAAAACTCCAGCAAGAATTTTGAGAAGGAATTAAATTATGCTTCTATAATTGCAGATGCTGTAAATAAAACCAGGCATTTGGTGAATACTCCCCCAAATGTTGCAACTCCGGAATATATTGCAAATTATGCAGAAGAGCTTGCAAAAAAATCAAGCCTAAAATGTACGGTTTTTGATGAAAAGCAGATTGAAAAACTCAAAATGGGGTGCTTTATTGGTGTTTCGCAGGGCAGTGTAAATAAGCCACGCCTGGTCATTCTTGAATATCATGGCGCTGAAAAAAGTCAAAAGCCAATAGCAATTGTTGGAAAAGGTGTTACATTTGACAGTGGAGGGCTAAACCTTAAGCCCTATCCGTTTATATTGAATATGAAAGATGACAAAGCAGGAGCAATTGCATCCATGCATATTATTGAAGCCTGCTCTAAGTTGATGTTGCCAATTAATGTCGTTGTTATAACGCCTCTTTGCGAGAATATGCCAAGCGGCGCCTCTTTCAGGCCTGATGATGTACTAAAAGCCTACAACGGAATGACAGTTGAAATAAAGAACACGGATGCAGAAGGCAGATTGATACTGGCAGATGCATTGAGCTATGCTGCTGAATTTGAGCCGCAAGCCATAATCGACATTGCTACTCTAACAGGAGCTAGTCTAGTTGCCCTAGGAACCGCAGGAACCCCTTTCTTGAGTACTAGCGAAAAGATTAGAGAAAGGATAAAAGAGGCTTCAATAAAAAGCCTCGAGAAGGTTTGGGAATTCCCGCTTTGGCCTGAATATGAAGAAAATATCAGGAGCGAAGTCGCTGACTTAAAACACATAAGCGAAGATGGCGATGCCGGAGTTATAATGGGAGCAACTTTCCTAAAGAATTTTGTCAATGAAATACCATGGGCCCATATAGATATTGGCACAACAGCCTGGTCAAAGGTTGATAAGGGGATGCTCACTAAAGGAGCAACTGGCGTAACTGTAAGGCTGTTGATGGAAATGCTGAGGGAATGGGAATAGAATAAGCTATTTCTGCCGTAAAATAAAAGTTAAATATAAATATAAGCTCATAGAAGGATATCAAAAAAGATGAACAAATTAATGAAATACCTGTCTTTATTGGTAATTCTACTTTTAGTTCCTAGTAACATTGCTTTTGCGAAGTATTCTGGCTCACCTGAACCTAATTTACATGAGGGAAGATCAATAGAGGATTCCAATGAAGGCGAAGAATACCACAAAGAAGGCAATATCGTCATCTATCCAGTTCAAACTAATTCTAACGAAAAAGAAATGATGAATCGCGTTATGAGGGGCGAGTTGAGCGAAGAAGAAATGCAACGTATTGCAATGGCAAAAATGGGCGATAAATTTTCAGAAGAGGACTTCAAACGAGGCATGATGGAATTAAAGGAAAGAATGGGCAGAAGAGAGACCTTTTCTTATGAGCATGGCGGATATGGGACAACATATTATGCAGGGCCTTCATACGAGGGCTATTCCAAAGAACACATGATATTTGGCATGATTTTCGAATATATAGGGGATGAAATTGATCCGAGGGAGATTAAGAAAAATTGCGTTGAGCCTGAAAAGATTGCTGACGGGGTATTAATTAAGTTAAAGGAAAAAACTGGGGATTTGCAAAACATTTGCACAAAGTTTGAAGAGCAGGAATCAAAGTGTGCAGACCACTCCAAAAAGTCTTGTTCGAATATTGGGACTGCTTTTGTCAGAGAAGATGCAAATGAAATAGAGAAAATAAATGCAGTCGCATACTCATGTCCTGTAAAAGAGGATGCAATCATAGAAGCTTGCAAGAGGAGGAGCAAGTTCCATATGGAACAGCGGCTTCAAAATATGGATGAACAATGCAAAAAAAGATTTGATTTTGAAGGGGATAGGCTAACTAGGGAATGTGAGAAGTTTAAGGAATATCAAGTTTGCGATAAAGTGAAGTATGTAAAACAATGCATGGGTAATTTTGGAGTTAAAAGAGAGGATTTTGAAAAACCAATAACTTGTAGCAAAGAAGAGTGCGGACCAGCACCAGCTATGCCAAATTACCTCTGCCCAGATGGAAATACATGGGCTGGTCATGGAGGATGTGTACGCAAAAGAGATGGAAGCTGTAGTTGGGAAATTATAAGTTGTCCATCAACTATTGACTGCCCAGAGGTTAGAATGCCAACTTGCGGAGCAGGTGTTACTGCTCAAAAACATACTGGAAAAAGTGGTTGCGTATTCTATATTTGCGCTTCAGTTCCAGACTGTCCACAAATTGCAATTAAAATGTGCCCAGAAGGAGCCACTCTTGAAAAAAAGACTGATGAAAGAGGATGTCCTGATTATACAAGTTATCAATGCATAAAAAATGAAATCCAATGTCCAGAGGTATCAAGAGTAACTTGTGCTGAAGGGCAGAGCTTGATAACAAGGTACGATGACAAAAGATGTGTTGTTGGGTACGAGTGCATTAGCGTAACTACTAAATCAACAACACAATCAACTGAAACTACTGCTACTACTAGTGGCACTACAACAGAAACATCTGCTACAACTGGCCAAGGAGCAACAACATCAGCAAGTACAACAATCACAGGACAAGTTGTTTTAAACACTTATGATGACTTCTTAAGGCATTGTGAAAATAATTGGAGAGAGCAAGAAAGAATATGTCAAAATACACCAAGTGTTTGTGACAAAAGCGCTTTTATTGAGAACTGCAAAGAGCACGAAAGAAAAGGATATTCAGATTTTATATCAAGGATAGAAAAAAATTGTGAAATCCAAACAATATCTGAGGTAAAATCTGCTGAGCGAAGATGCAGCAGAACAGACGAAGACAGAAAACGCTGCTTGGAAGATAGCGCAAAACGATGCGAGCATATGAAAGGAATAGCACAACAATGCAGAGATTTAATGACAGAAGAAAAAATAAGAAATTTCATTATTGAAGAAACAAAGAAAAGATGCAAGTTTACTGAAATACTCCAGGACACTAATGATGTGAGAAATGCAGAAAAAGCAGAAATTGTACTTGCAGTCTTAAATACCGCAACCAAAGATGATTTTGAGAAATTAATCCTTTTTGTTGACAATCTTCACGAAGACTTAAAACTGCAAGACACAACAGTCTATAAAGGAACAATCGAGCCTAATAGATTCAGAGACATAAAATTACTGCCATTTGTTGTAAATGCAAAGATAAGTGCTGTTCGGAGTACTGAAAGAGCAAAGGAAGTCAAGGCAAGAATTGTGGCAGGGCAAAAAGCTGAAGAAGCCGCAAGCAAACTTGTTTCATTACGAGACTCTGATGTGCCAAGCGAGTACCTTTACATTATTGAGGACAAAGCAAGCGAAGTCCTCGATGTTTCAGATGATTTGGAGGAGATTGAGAAAAAAGATGAGCAGAAAGGTATGGGTTATAAGATAAAGTTGTTTTTAGGGCTTGCCAAGAGAGCTGAGCAGGAAGAAATCAAGCAATTAGAAGGAAGCAAGGAAAAGTTAAGAGGCTCCATTGAAGCATTGGCAAAGCTGATTGATGAAGTTCCAAACGACGTTGCAAGAGCAATCTTAAAAGAGCAAGTAGAGAGCTTAAAGAACCAACAAGGAGAAATTGAAGTTTTAATTGAAACTAAGGAGAAGAAATCAAAAGGATTCTTTGGAATGTTTGGATAGTTCTTAGATTAGAAAAAAAGAAATAAGTCCAAGGGCACAAGAATTAGAATTAATTGGGCGAACTTTTTCGAAAAATTATAGATAATTACTTAAAGTGTGTATCTAAAAATGATTAATTATGTGGAAGAAATGCTAATAAGAAAGACTTTGAGGAATAAGTACGCCCTAGAAGTTATAGGTTTGGTAATTGGTCTAATAATTGGCGGGATTCAAGGATTTAAAATAACTCCAGATTTTATTGAATTTTTTGCAGAAACATTGATAGGAGGAATTGTCGGGTTAGTATTATTTTCTGTTATACATTTATTCATATATGCGCATCGTAGCTCTTCAACAACTCTACAAATTGAAAAAGAACCCAGATGGCCAAAAATTTTGGTTTGGGTTTTCGGTGGCCTATTTGGTTTAGCTTTAGGAAGTGTTCACTTTCTTGGAGGAGATTATCGTGATTATGCTGCTAGACCGTATTTTGATATCCTCAATTTTTTTACTGACGGTATTTTAGTTCCTCTATCTGGAGCAAGTGGTGAAGAGGTACTAGGTGTTTTGTTAATTGCTCCGTTCGTTGGGCTTCTTGTCGGTTTAATTATTAGTGCCTTGTTACTGCTAACGAAAATCAATAGAAAGGTTTTAGCTACAGTCCTTGCAATATTATTTTTATTGATAGTAAGTGGTGGGTGGATATTGGGTGTTTTAGCAAAAAACGCTTCAGAATCTGAAACACAGTTAATAGAGACAAAAATCGCAAGCAAAGGACAGAATATTATGCAACTTGCACTTGACGGAAGGCTACTTCCAAACTCTTGTGATGATGATATTCACGCATGGCTAGATGCTAATGACAGAAGGTTTTGCCGTCTTATTGCTGGAATAAAGCAGGGAGGGGGTATTGATTGTACCCACGCTGAAGTTATGAGTGAAGAGACTTGTAAACGACTCTTTTCTTTACAAAAAGAAGATAAACTACTCCAATGGACAACTTGTAACGATAACGATTGCCGCATTCTTTTAGGAATATGGTTTCAAGACAAGACTTACTGTAATCAAATCGAAAAAAGACTTGATGAAGAAGTGAATGTACAAAGGAGTGCACAAAGAGATAAAGATACTTGCCTACGCTATATTTTTAGATAAATCAAATTGACTGTCAAAATAGAAGTTTGTTATCTTAGGAGCGTTTTTTAGGATAGGGTGGTTAGTCGGGGGACTGGAAAGTGAGCTGGATTTTTGATTTTGTTTTTATTGCGTTTTTCGTTATTGAATTATATAAAAATTTAATTTTACCTGAATCTTCTGCGATAAGTTCCTCTTCGTTCACCAAAATGCTGGCTAGGTCTTCTTTCACCAGAATCGTGATAGCTTTTTTCTTCTCTTGAATGATAAGGCTTTTTCTGCTCCCCATACCTATGCGTTGGACGGCCTTCATATCCTCGTCTTGGACCGCTTCTTGAATGAAAATCATTTCTCTGGCCTAAACCATGTCCTCTTTGCGATGCAAAAAACGGAACCCTCTGGAATTGTGGCAATTGAATCTGCTGCACAACTATTGACCTGTCATCGAGAACATTTCTAAAATTGTCATAGTCCGGCTCTGAAATCAAAGATATTACCTTGCCCTCGCTTCCTGCTCTTGCAGTCCTGCCAATCCTGTGTATGTACTCCTTTGAAGTCTTGGGGCAGTCATAATTAATTATATGGCTTACGTTCTTTATATCAAGGCCTCTGGCAGCAACATCACTTGCGACAAGTATCCTTGCTTCATTCCTGTGAAACATCTCTATTGATTTTTTTCTCCTGTTTTGTGAGAGGCCGCCGTGCAAACTTAATGATCTTACCCCGTTCATGGACAGATTTCTTCCTACAATATCCACCCTGTTCCTTGTTGCGCAGAAAATAATTGCCAGCTTAGGGGCTTCGTGCTTCAAGATGTGTATCAGGAGCGAAAATTTGTCTCTTGAGGTAATCTGATAGTAATACTGCTCCATCTTTCCCTTGTCAACATAAGACTGCAACTTGACTTTTGCTGGATTTTTCATGTAGTGTTCGACAATAGTGTGAACTTGATGCGAGATTGTTGCGCTGAAGAGCAGCGTCTGTCTTTCCCTTGGAACTTGTGATATTATCTTTTTGACATCCTCAATGAATCCCATCTCAAACATCTTATCAGCTTCGTCCAAAACTAGAATCTTGACTCTACTCAGGTCAATTGTAGCTCTCTGCAGATGGTCAAGGATTCTTCCAGGAGTGCCAACAACAATGTCCGCGTATCTAAGATGCTCAATCTGCGGGTTTATAGAAACTCCGCCATAAACAGATATTGAATTTATTCTCTTGTATTTTGAGAATTTTCTTAGTTCAATAGCTACTTGCTCGCAAAGCTCTCTAGTCGGGACAAGAATTAGAGACTGAATGCCATGATTATGCAAAATCTTTTCGAGTATTGGAAATCCAAATGCAGCTGTCTTGCCTGAGCCTGTCTGCGACTGGCCTATCACATCTCTTCCTTCTTGGATTAAAGGAATGCACTTTTTCTGTATATCGGTCATTTCCTCAAACCCAAGCTCCAAAAAAGCTTTCTTCAGCTCCGGCTGCAGATGAATTCCTGAAATCATTGTGTATTTACCTTCTTCCATTGGATAGAACTAGCTTGTTTTAAATATGTTTGTGTTTTTAGCTGCGGTTTGGGTTTGGATTTGTCATTAATAATGGGATAGAAACTAAGTGTGGCATTTGTTATATTCAACAGTTCTGAAGCTTAAACCAAAAGTATTAAAAAGATCAAATTAAAATGAAATAATATGATTGCATGATTAAACCTCGTGGTTTTTCTGGGCAAATTGCAAGAGCACTGGAAGTCAATAAGTATTTGGAGAAAAGCATTTTATATTTCATTAGTCGGAACTGTTCTATGGTTTTTATATGGGGCAATAAAATCAACCATCGTAATTTTAAGAAATAAAACTGGAATTTATCAATGTGCTATTTTAGTTGATGTACCATGCGAACTTTCAAAATTTATTCTCAAAAGTGATTATTCCATATTGTTTTATATTTCCGTTGTTCTTGTATTTATTCTATTGATGATTAGAACCAATACAATATCTGTTTTGTTTAATTTATACAGAAAGGAGAATAAGAAATCATTTTGGATTACTTTTGTTATAGTAATTGTTATTTTAATCAGTTTGCCGTTCCTTATTCAACATTTGCAAGATATTTGGTAGATTACGTAACCCTTAGAAAACTACTCTTTGCCATTCAATAAAAAATAAATCACCCCAAAAACCCTCTAACAAAACCAGCTCTTGTTATGTTCTCTGTCAGTTGTCTGTAATCCTTTCTTTTGAAATCCTGCATGATTATTGACGTTATTTTCTTGTGCTTTTGGTCAGTTTCGTAATCAATTAATTTGCTTGACGCTTTCACTTTATCAATAATCTCTTTAGGAAAAATTTGTAAGTTAGCTTCATTCAAATGTTTCAATGAATCCTCTAAATCGTTATCAAAATTCCTGTAAATATCCCTGATAAAATCAATCTCTTTGCCGGTTAAAGCGTTTAATCCAAGAATTTCAGGCGGCAAGCCATAAGAATATAATGCAGCACAAAATGTTATTGCCCTTGGCAGCTTAATAGTACTGACATTTCTCGAATAGCCAAACAAGCCGATATGCAGCTTTCTTTTTCTCCTGGAAGGAATATACTGCGCCATGTCGTTGATGTGCTTTGCCAGCAATCTAACCTGTTTTTGATATTCTATTATCAATTTTTCAATAATTGGAATGCATCTTTTCTCATCAACAAAAATGGGTTTTGAGGGTTTTGTATTATTAAGGAAATCAACCGCTTTGTTCACTTCTTGGATATTATAGTCATATTTAAAAGCAGATTGCAGCGTGTATGTGAAAACACTTGGATAGCCTTGAATGCAATTCTTAATATTTGTCGGCTTGAAATTGCCTCTGAAAGGCGCAGAGCCGCATCCAAGTATTGGCAGAATATCCACAGATATCTTTTCCTCCAGCTCTTTTAATTTCTGAAACGAAATCTTAAGCATAAGAATTGTTGCCAAATTGCCATAATTCAAAGCAGGATCGCTTCTTGCCAGCCAAACCCGCTGATAGTCTTTGATTTTTTCTTGAGTCAAGAACCCTTCGACAATTTTGTCAGCATTTAAAATTGGATTTTTTTCTTCAATCAATGGAATTACTCTTAAAAAATCCGGCTGGAAATTTCCAATCCATTCTGCGATTGTAATGTCACCGCTCAGCTTGTGGTGCTGTTTTCCGATTACATGCTTCTTGTAGTATTCAGCTATTCTGACAAGCTCGTTGGAGTTAGTTGTCATTGGCAAAGCAATCTCAAAAATTGGAGCTACATCTTCGCCATAAAATAATCTTGCAGCATCAAAATTTCTTGGAATGCTTTCCAAAGTCTCGAGCAAAATCTTTGCCTCACTTTTCTCAACATTTGGATTTGGAACCCTTAGAGTTAGAAAAACGTCTTTTCCAAGAACGTGCTTGCTGAAATATGGCTCATATTTGCTAAGCAGCTTTTTAACAACAAAATTATCAACTTCCTTGCCTTCACAATCCCATAGCTGCTCTTTGCAGTGTATGTGGGAAAAAGAGTAGAAAACCTCCTTTATCTCGTCTTCGCCGCCAAGCTCTGAAGCGTCCGAAAAAAATGGATTGTGAACATTATCAGGATGCTGAGTGGACATTGTACGAGAAACATTGTAAGCTGGCATGAATTCTAGAATTCAGCAACTATTTAAATAGATTGCGAGGTTGTGAAGTGAATTACATTTACAAAATCAACAAAAAGTTTATATGCATAAAACCGAATTGAACGAGTATATCATTCAATATTTACATAAATACCGAGGGATGGCAATTTAGCTTAATCTTTGTTAGGTTCAATAATTTTTAGTGGCTAAACGGTGAATATGGGAACATTTCGACGGATAACGAAATGAATAAGGGGGTAGTTCTTAACGATGTAAACTAAATGAGATGAGAAAACCTATTACTTTGACGCTTTTTCTTCAATTGCTAGTTTTAGCATACCTCTACCATCATAATTCCAATATGTAATATCTTGCTCAATAAAAAGCCACTTTAAGATTTTAAGTAATAGTTCAACTTCAAGACCTTTTTTAAAAACCATCCTTCTTTTTTGTAAAATTTCGTCAGGTTCTTGGCAATTCCAAACTTCTTCAATTGCTTTCAATAAAATTGGAAAATCATTTGGATTATCTATTTTCTTTATCTCTAAATCCTTAAAAACAGTCTGGTGACTCGGCCTTTTATCAATAACCTCTTCCATCTTTTCTACCCATACTTGAAAATCAATTCCTTTGTTAAGAAAGGTGGGTCTCAAAAGATAAATTTTTCTACCATCTTTTAGAGTTTCAACATAGTATCTATACCTTGTTACATGTTTTTTACCTTCTTTCCAATAACCTCCTTTTTCAGATAGAAATTTATTTACAGTTTGCTTTCGTAATTCATCTCTAAACAACATTATTTATAAAAATAAATTTGATAAATTTTCTTAACATTTTTTTGTTATGACTATTTAATGGGATTATTGTATTTATCTCTATATTGCAATCAGTTTTATTGAAAGCGTCTTCAATACTTTTTGCATTGATTAGTTCAATATTTTTTATAACATTTTCACCATTATAAAAACAGTAGATTACACCATACTTCATTTTAGTTAAAATTAAATAAAAACAATGTTTATATAGTTTATGTAGATTTATGTATAGAAATCAATAGAAATAAAGAATTAAAGATGAACCTATCTATATACCAAAAAGAAGTTTTTGAAAAATACCATAGCAATTCACAAATAGCTAGAGTTCTTACAGAAAGTTGGTTCAAAGAAGAGATGTACTGTCCAGCTTGTTTACACGAAGAATTGATAAAAAATCCTAATAATACGAAAGTTATAGATTTTTTATGTAGTAATTGTGACAATTCTTTTCAATTAAAGAGCCAATCCTCATCATTTCACTCTAGAGTTTTGGATGGAGCATTCAATCCAATGATTGAAACAATAATAGAAAGGACAAATCCGAACTTCTTTTTTATGCACTATTCAAATGAAGATTGGGAAATAAATAATTTATTACTCATTCCAAAATTCTTTTTTTCAGAATCCATTATAGAAAAACGAAAACCCCTTTCTGAATCAGCAAGGCGTTCTGGATGGATTGGATGCAATATATTGCTATCAAAACTGCCTATTTCTGGAAAAATTGGTATAATAGAAGATAAAAAGATAATGCCAAAAAATCAAGTTCAAAGAAATTGGGAAAAATTATATTTCTTAAATAATCAAAAACCAGAAAAAAGGGCATGGACTGCTGATGTATTGTACTGCATTGAAAAGTTAAATAAGAAAGGATTTACTCTAAATGATATTTACAATTGTGAAGGTTATCTATCCAAGCTTCATCCAAATAATCAACACATACAAGCAAAAATTCGACAACAATTACAAATTTTGAGAGATAAAGGAATTCTTGAGTTCAAAAATAAAGGGAATTACACAATAAAATAATTGTTGGAGATTCTTTAGAAGAATTAAAAAAGATTCTTTCTGAATCAGTAGATCTAGTATTTGCTGATCCGCCATATAACATGTCTAAGAAAAAAGGGTTGGGATGGAAATACAGCAACCACATAACTATGCAAGAAGAATGGGATATATTCTCTAAAGATGATTATCTTCAATTTAATCAAAAATGGATAAAAGAATGTTTAAGAACTTTAAAGCACGGTGGCAGTTTATGGATATGTGGTTCTTTTCACAATATTTACCAAGTTGGATTTATCTTACAACACATAGAAGATGTAAAAATCAACAATAGTATAGTATGGTTTAAGCCAAATGCTCAGCCAAACATAACTTGCAGAATGTTTACAGAAAGCACAGAACATTTAATCTGGGCATCTAAAAATGGGAATGGGCAGAAATGGAAATTCAATTATGAAGAAACCAAAAAATTAATTCAAGATCCTCTAAATCCTGAAGGTAAACAAACTAGAAATGTTTGGTGGATTCCATTAACCCCAAGAAAGGAAAAATGGGCAGGATCCCATCCAACTCAGAAACCTTTAGAGTTACTCAGAAGAGTGATCTTATCCTGCACCAATGAAGGAGATACTGTTTTAGATCCATTTTTAGGTTCTGGGACTACTTCTGTGGCATCAAAAATGCTTGGAAGAAATTCCATCGGTATTGAGAAGGACAAAAGATATTATGATATTATAAAAAAAAGGTTAAATGAGCCGCAAAAGAAAATAGAAGAATATGTCGAAGTTGGTCATTTAAATGGCTAATGAGATCGTTAGAGAAATACCTGTAAACCTGTTTGAGATTAATCCTGAAAATCCAAGACTAATTTTTGACCAGGAAAAACTCGATAGACTTCTAGAGTCAGTTAAAGAACGAGGAATTCTTGTTCCGTTAAATGTATTTATCAATGATAATAAAAAGTATACAATAATAGACGGAGAAAGAAGGTATAAAGTAGCATTGCAACTTGGTTTGACAAAATTACCAGTTATAATAAATGAAAGGCCACGATCTGAAGATTATGTACAAGATATGTTCCATATACACAACTTACGTGAACCATGGGAATTAGTTCCAACGGCCATTAAACTCAATCAGGTTATAGAAAATTTTTCAAAAAAACAAGGACACAAACCTACGGAAAGAGAATTAAACAAATTAACTGGGTTAACTATATCGGAGATTAGACGATGTCGTCTTATTCTTACATTTCCTGAAAAAATCCAAGACCTAATGTTACAAGATGAAGCTAAAACTAGCAAAGAAAAAAGCATTATTGGAAAGGATAAACTTCTAACAGAAGATTTTTTTATAGAAATGGCTAAAAATATAATTTCCCCTTTAGAAAAAAATAATCCAAGAGCCTTTAAAGAAATTGGAGGGAGTAAAAAGATATTTGAAGCGGTTATAGAAAAAAGAAAAAGTGGGCTAATAAAAAACATCGTATCATTGAGACCCTTATCAAAGTGTATAAGAGATCGTCCAATAAAAGGTGGTCAAGCCATTAGAAGTTTTGTTCAAAATCAAAATTTATCCTCTGAAGATTTGATATCCAAGGTGGGATTGGTATTCGATTTATATAAATTTGAAAGGAATATGAATGTTTTTTATGGTGCCCTCGATAATATTCCAAAAGATTTAGTTGCAAAAGATAAAGAGAATATAGTTAAAATTTTAAGAAAAATGAAAAATTCTATCGAACAAAAATTGAAAGAGTTAAGGTAATGGTATGGCACTTCTCAAACCAAACGAGCTAGATAGTAAGATTCGTAATAAGCTATTCTCATTCTTAAAGAAAAAATACAAAGTTTATGTACATAAAAATTATAGTGTTTATAATAATTTTGCCCCAGATTACTATTTAAAACAAAAAAATGGTAAGAAAACAATTGTTATATATAGAAATCCTCCAGAATTTCCAAATGTTCAGAGCGAGGATATTAGGACAGCTTTAAAAGAAGGTATAAGTGTTTATATTGCTATATTCAATCATGATTATAATCCATTATTAGACGAGTTAATAAATAAGTGCGATACTATTTATGGTGCAGGGGTACTACAAATATCAAATTCTTTCGATTGTGTAGTTCTACAACCTGCTCTTCTTGATGTACCAAAATCAGATAATATTATTGAAAATAGAATAAAGATTTTTATAAGTTCAAAGTTATGGATTCCCGAGAGAGATATAACTAGAAATGTTTTAAAAAAAGTTAAATATCAGCCAATATGTGTAGAAAGGATTCCTGGAGAAAAAACAATTCAAGAAAATTGTTTCAAATGGATAGAAAAAAGTCAATTTTTTATAGCGATCGTAACACGTCAATATAGGCAGATGGTAGATAAAGAAATAAAACATGCACTTAAAAAGAAAAAAAAAGAAAAATGCTTATTCTATATTAAAAATGATTGTTTTCAAGAGAAAAAACTAAAACTTAAAAATTTAATTAAATTTATTCAGAAAGAAGCAACTTTTCACAAATTTGTTAATGAAACCGAGCTTAGAAAAATGCAACCAAAGCAAATTGCTGAATTGATTGGTAAAAATACAAAATAATTTTTTCTGAACTAAAAACGGAACTCCCATAACAAACGAAACGACTAAAACTAAATGTCCCCCTTAATACTTGTTCTTGATTGCTCACTTTGTTCGCCTGATAGAACTACGAGCCACTAAAAATTACTTTGCGGACGCAGGTTTTCGGAACTTCGTAACCGAAAACGATCTTAACAAAGATTAACCTTTCCATCTTCTCATTACCAAACTATTGCTTACAACACTTACCGAGCTGAAAGCCATTGCTGCCCCTGCTATGATTGGATTTAAAAGGAATCCAAAGAACGGGTATAAAATTCCTGCAGCTATTGGGATTCCTGCTGTATTGTAAAAGAAAGCCCAGAACAAGTTCTGCTTTATTTTTTTTATAGTATATGAACTTAATTTGATAGCCTTGGTTACATCCCTTAAGTCATTTTTTATCAAGACTATTGAGCCAGTTTCGATTGCAACATCAGTACCAGCGCCTATTGCAATGCCAACATCTGCTGCTGCCAATGCAGGCGCGTCATTTATGCCATCTCCGACCATGGCAACAACCCTGCCTTCTTTTTGCAGCTGTTTTATTTCGTTTTCTTTGTCTTGCGGCAGAACTTCTGCCAGAACCCTATCAATTCCCGCCTGAGAAGCTATTTCCTTTGCGACTCTTTCATTGTCGCCTGTAATCATAATCACTTCTTTGCCTATTTTATGAAGCTCTTCAATCGCTTCTTTGGAATTTTCTTTTAAAGTGTCAGTGATTGCAATCAGCCCAATTGCTGATTTATTAACAGACACTATTACTGTTGTTTTTCCCTGTTCCTCAAGCACGCTTATTTTTTGCCCTATTTCATCATCAATTTTTATTTTGTGCTGCTGCAATAATTTTTTATTCCCGACAAGAATGTTATATTTCTTATATCTTGCAATAACTCCTTTGCCGCTTACCGCCTCAAATTCAGATGCCTCGCTAACTGCAATATTTTTGCTTTTTGCAGAATTAATTATAGCCTCTGCTAAAGGGTGCTCTGAGCCCTTTTCGGCAATTGCAGCAAACCTTATAACATCATTTTCAGCATATTTATCGTCTAAAACAACTATGTCCGTTGCCTCAGGTTTGCCTTTTGTCAATGTGCCTGTTTTGTCAAAAACTATTGTTGTCAGCTTATGGGCTGTTTCAAGAGCCTCTGCATTTTTTATCAGAATTCCATTTTCAGCGCCTTTTCCGGTGCCAACCATAATGGCAGTGGGAGTTGCCAAGCCAAGAGCGCAGGGGCATGCAATTATCAGGACAGCCACAAAAACTTCAAATGAGAAAATAAATGGGTTGGTTGGTTGCATAAAATTCGGCGCTATGAAATACCAAAAGGAGAATGCAAGAATGGCAATTAAAATTACGACAGGCACAAAAATACCTGAAACTTTATCTGCAAGCCTTTGGATTGGGGCTTTTGAAGCCTGGGCTTCTTCAACAAGTTTGATGATTTGGGAAAGCGTTGTCTCAGAGCCAACCTTTATCGCTTTAATCTTAAGCAGGCCGTTTTTGTTTAATGTTGAGCCTATTACAATGTCATCTTTGTTCTTTGAAACTGGAACGCTCTCTCCTGTGATCATTGACTCATCTACATAAGAAGAGCCGAAAATTACAATGCCGTCAGTTGCTATTTTTCCACCTGGTTTTGCAATGAAGGCATCGCCAACCTGCAATTCCTCAACTGGAACTTCAAGTTCTTTGTCGTTTCTGATTACAATTGCGGTTTTTGGCTGCAATCCAATTAGCTTCCTTATCGCTTCAGAGGCTTTGCCTTTCGTTAAAGCTTCTAGATATTTGCCCAGCAATATGAAAGATATTATTATTGCAGAAGTATCATAATAAATTCCTCCGGTAAAGGAGTTTGGGAATAATGTTGCTAACATGCTATATACATATGCCGCAGAAGTCCCAAGTGCAATCAAAGTATCCATATTTGCTGATTTGTTCATTAAGCCAATGTAGGTTCCTACATAAAACCGGTAACCCAAGAGAATTTGGATAGGAGTTGCCAGCAACAGCAATGCATAGTTTTGATAAGGGAAAGATACCTTGAACCATTCTGGAAAAGAAAGAATAAAAATAGGGATGCTTAACAAAAATCCAATAATTACTTCAATTTTTAGCTTTTTTATTTCTTTTTCCCTTGCTGCCTTTTCCGTGTCAGCCAACGCGCCAGAAGCTTCAACTGGCTCATAGCCGGCTTTCTTAATCGCATTTTTGATTTCCTCTGGATTCGTCAATTCAGGGTCATATTTTATAAAAGCATTTTCATTGGCATACAGCTCTTTTGAAGTTATTCCCTTCAGCAAATTTAGGGAACCACTGACAGTTCCTACGCAATGAGGGTTGTCCATTCCAATTATTTTTAATTTGATGCTGGCAGCATTTCCAGCTGTGTTATTCTCCTCAATAACTTTATAGCCTGCCTTCCTGACTGCATTTTTCAATGAATCCTCATTTGTTTTTGTCCTGTCAAATTCTACATTAGCTTTTTCAGACGCGAAATTCACGTTTGCTTTCACTACACCTTCTGTCCCGGAAAGTGCCTTTTCAATAGTTTGGGCGCATGTTGCGCAATGCATTCCTAAAATGGAAATTGATGTTTTTTTGACATCGCTTTCATACAAATTCTTTGGCTTTTCATTCAATGAAATTTTTTTAAATGATTTTTTGTCAGGTGTTTTTTTGTTAAACTTATCGCAGCAGCTTTTGCTGCAGAAATAGTATTTTTTTCCACTTCTAGTTAATTTAAACTTCGCTGTTCCCTCAGCAATTTCCATTCCGCATACAGGGTCTTGTGGCATTTTTGTCGTATTAATCCAAATGGTTACTGGCTTTTATTGTCTACGCCTAATGCCTTATGCACCCAGCACCAGCCTATAAAGCTTTCAATTAATGCAATCCAGCCAACAAATGCTACAGCCCAATTAACCAATTCAATATTAAACTTTGGAGCAAAAGGCCCAAGCCACCAAAAAGCAAGAGCAAATCTCAAAATTCTGTCCAGTTTTCCCAAATTATGTTTCATCTTTACCTCGCCATATCTTTTTTATTCTAACTCAGGAATCGATTGAATGCTTTACTATTTCAAAATTGCAGCTATGATATTTCCTGCAATGCTGCTCGCATTTTTCAGCCCAATTTTTGTCTTTGTAATTGAATCTGCACTCTTTACATTGAAAATACAATTTTTTATTATCCTTTACCTTTTTTACCATCTAATCTAAATTCCATTTAAACTCCCTTTTAGTGCTGTCCCTTATTTCAAGCTTAATTGATTTTGTAATACTATTTATCTCTGGAAATTTCAAAATTCCGCTTCTGTGATGTCCGCCAGGCTCAGAGCCTTCCCATTTTAACGGCTTATAAATGTTGCCTAAACCATCATTTAACGTTGAAATTTGAGTTAAATCAAAATCCAAATCAACAGAATGGGTGCTTATCACAATCTGGAATTCTGAAGGGCTAACCGGAGTGACTTGGAATTCCACATTATTTTCGTTGCTGATTAAAGTTTGGAAAGCATTTCGAGTTGGTTCAACGTTTTGACTTTTTAATGTAAAGTAGTATGATGAAGATAGGGATATAACTGATACTGCAAGGAGAGAATAAAAAACTAGCTTAATTTTTTGCTTTTGGACTCCTGCGTACATCAAACTTGCCATATAGGCTATGCCAAGCACATTGGAGAAAATCCCCATCAAAAGGAATGTCGATTGATATTTTGTTAGAAACAAGCCTAAAGCCGAAATTCCAAGAAAAGGGGCAATGTCTGCAACATGGTGGGCACAGCAGGCAACCATAGAAGTTGCCGAGATTCCAGCAGATGCTGCAGCCTCGGCTGATGCTTTCCTGTGCATCTCACCCTTAATGTAGAAAAACATAGCCATCTGTATCCCAAAACCGACAATCAGTGGAATCATCCAGTACCATAGCTTAACAAAATTATCAACTGCAAAAGAAACTCCACCAAGTAATGAAGCTACCGTAAAATAAAATATCAAAAGAACCGTACCTGCCAATAAACCTACTACAGTGTATTTATCATAATTCTTTTCCAACACGAAACACCTTTTCTTAAACCGATATATCTATTTTCGATATATTACACAGTAAGTATATAAACCTTTCTATTTATATCTAAATCCGATATGTCAAAAATAGAAAATTATTTATAGACGGGCAGTTATTGCCATGTCATGACTCGTGTAAAAGTAACAAATATGCTGAAATTCTATACTATATGCCTTTTGACCAGCGGGCCAAAGCATGGCTATGACTTGATTAAGGAGCTGGAGGAAAAATTTGGACGAAGGATAAGTGCGAGCAGTGTGTATCCGTTCCTAGATACCTTGCGAAAAAACAAATTAATCAAATTTAACAGGATTGATAAGAGAGACAAAAAGGTATATCACATGACGGCAGATGGCAAAAATTTTGCAAAGCAAATGTTCGGCAAGTTTGGACATCTCATCAACATTGCGATCGAGCCAAATATATATAAATGCCCTTGCGGATGCAGGATTTACGCTGGCGGCCATATTGAAAGGGTTAAAGGCAAAATAATGAAGTTTTGTTGCCAGCATTGTGCAAAGACTTACAGATAAGGCATTAATCATTCATTATTCTTTGCAGCAATCTACAATCTTTTTTATAATAAGGGAGAATTTGCCCATGATTCCGTCTTCTTTAGCATCCAGTTTCGCTGGATATTTCATTTCCTCAATCTCAAAGGCTTTTAAATTAATCCCAAAAAATAATGAATATAGCTGAAATGCTGAAGTAAAGTAGAGATTTGCCTCTTCCTTGTTTTTATTGCCTAATTCCTTTGTGCCAACTTCGATTAAGCGCATGCTCGCAGCCAGCAGATGCTTGCTGATGCACCACTCTTCTCCTTGCGGATTTGTTACAATCTTTGCAAGAAGGATTTTTCTTAAATTTCTTACGGAATTCAGCATTTCCAGATATTTTTGGTTGTCGGTTTTCATCGCTGTGAAATAGAAGTGCTCCTCAAGACTAATAAGGTTCATTAATGCTATGCTTAAATCCTCATCTCTGGACAAATCAGAATTTCCTTTTTTTACTTCCTCTACTTTTGCCAGCCATTTATTAATTTTGTTTTCCATTTTATTTGAAAATAAAAATTAATCCTGAACTAGCCACAATAAGCAAAAGTAATGTAAGAGCAATTCCTTGGAACGGGAATAAAACCTTGCCATTAAGTTTTTTGAGGTGGATATGCAGAAAATACGAAATAAGCGTAATAAAAAAGCCGACAATGCTGCCAAAAAACAGCTTGTTTACCCAATAAACCTTGTTTAGGAAGGAGCCTGCTGCGCCAAACCATAATATTGGCAAATAAATTGCTTCGCTGCTGACGTACATCAAAGGCATAATTGTCAATATGTAAGATAGCAATACAATTACCGGCAATTGAAATGTAAAATATTGTTTTTTTATTCTTAATCCAATCCACAGGCCTGTTGAAACCCCAAATGCGCCTATGAGCAAGCCAATTGCGCTTTCGTCCAACCCATAATATTTTGCAGAGATAGCCGCTGTGCCAACAGCAGCAGTGCACAATGGGCAATGCGCATGGGTTGCTGGGATAATTACCAGTGACAGCATTAAAATTAATGACACTAGGATTATTTTTTTCATTGATGCTCACCTGCTATGTTTGGCTCATCTGTTATTGGGATTTTTGCTGCAGTCTCGCAGGAAGGGTCCCATGATGCTCATACATCATCTTCTCATCTTCAGTCCAGCCCGTCATGTCCACTTGTGTTTTGGCTTGTTTTGTTTGAGATTGGCTTTCAATTCTCCTGTATTTATTCGAGGCAAGATTTATGTAATTTAATTCAATGCTCTTCTCTCTAAGCACTTTTGCTTTTTGAGACATTTGAGATGGAAAAAACAAAGTTTTCCACTTGCCTAATTCCTCCAGTATTTCATCATTTGAGAGTTCGTTTCCATGATTCTTGATCAAATATTTGGCTAAGCCCCTCATTGCGAAGCTATGGGCGCATCCGCATGCTGGCTCCCCATTTCCAAAAATAATCGCTTCAACTCCGCAGCAATACTCGCAGCTTATTTGGCTCCCAACCTTGATATACCTGTCTAAGTCGTTCCCGCTTAATTTTATTTGCCGGTCGAGGATACCTAGCTTGTTTATAGTTAAATCAGATTTCTGCTGATTATTTGCCGAGATATCATCAAAGCTTAAACCCAATTCGCTGCCGTAAACATTTGGAATGCCTCTTGGTAAAACATCAAATGAGGCAGTTTTCATTTGAATATTGCTTCCAATATTCCCAATTGGATTTGTGCCTGCAATAGCATTTCCAGTTATTGGAGGTTTCTTTAATTGGTTTAGTTGAACTAAATTAAAAACCACCACAAGCAAGGCTGCTATTGCTAATACAGTGAGCAGCATTCCCATGGCTTTGTTTTTTTCAAAATCCATATTTTTCTCCTTTAATTTGGATTTAATACCTATAGCAAGAAAGAGTTATGAAACACCTTTTTAAAGTAATGATGAAACCAGTTTCAAAATATTATTTGATTATTTTAATACTATTATATTAGTCATCCCTCTTCTTTTCCTCTCAAGGACCACTTTTGACTCTAACTTATCCAGCAATCTTGTCACTTTTACCTTGCTAAAACCAGTTTCTTTCATTAAATCGCTCTGGTATGCAGAACCGGATTTATTTCTTATGATGCCATAAATATTTTTCTCTTCATCAGTAAGCTTAGTTATGTCTATTTCCTTGAAATCCTTTACGTCTTTAGCAGCTGGTTTATGGAAAAATGATAAATATACTCCAACCCCCAAAATCAAAAATCCAATCCCAAAAGCAGATACAAGAAGCCAGGAAATATTGCTTTTGTGGGCTGGGCATTGCTGCATGTCTAATTGGTTTTCATGAAATTTCTCGCACAAGAATGCAGACTGCTCATCGGAGTCAATTTTAACAAAAGTCAGTATAAAAACTAATATTATTGAGAATCCAGCTAAAAAATACCCGATAGTCTTATTCTGAAACATTTTGATTCATAGATGCAACTGGCTGCAATTTAAATATATTGCTATAATCGCAGAACTCAAATCTTATAAATAATAGTGGTTAAATGCAACTGAGTTTGGGTTTCAATTTGAATAGTCACCTCGCTATTAAAACCGAAACATTTAAATAACAAGTGTAATAATATTATTACATATGTTACAAAAAGATAACAGGTATAAAATATTAAGATTGTTCTTTGAAGATCCATCACCGAAAGGCATAGGCTTTCAACTTAGGGAAATAAGCAGAAAAGTAGCTATTGCACCTCCATCTGTAAAAAAGTATCTAACGGAAATTGAAAAAGAAGGGCTCATAACCAAAGTAAAGCATAGGATTCACGGATATCCTGTTTACTATGCTAATAGGAACAATGATAACTTTAAATTTCTTAAGAGATTGGATACGTTAATGAAAATAAAGGAATCCGGGTTAGTAGACTATCTATCAGAAAGTTGTATGCCTGACGTCATCATACTTTTTGGCTCGTCTGCAAGTGGAGAAGACTTAAAAGATAGTGATATTGACTTATTTATTGCGTCAAAAGATGAAAAACTTAGCTTGGACAAGTTTGAAAGATATCTTAACAGGAAAATTAATATATTGTTTAGTGACAGTTTTGGCAAAATGAGCAAAGAACTAAAAAATAACATAATTAATGGTATAATATTAAAGGGCTATTTGAAGGTTTTTTAAAATGGAAGAAGACTTAATAAAAATAACGCCGAATAAGGAAAAAGCGCACTCTATTTTTAAAATGGTAGAGATAACTCTTGAAATGATAAAGCAAATAGACAAAAGCAAATTCCCATCAAATATCACAAAAGAATATTATGAAGTAGTAAGGGAGTTGATAAGTATAATTCTGTTGCTGGATGGATACAAAACAATGGGTGAAGGAGCACACAAAAGGCAGATAGAGTATTTGGAGGCAAACTATAAAGACTTTAGTAAACATGAGACTGCTTTCATAGATGATTTGAGAGTGACAAGGAATTAAATAGCATATGACGGCTTCTTTGTTAAAGAAAGTTATATTGAAAGAAAACTGGTAGATATTCAAAGTATTATAAAAAAAATTGAAAGAGATTGTAAAAAATAAGTTGAATTAATTTTTCGCACCAAGAGATTATCGGAACAGCGTTTTACTGTAAACTTAATATTTTTTCAAGAAGAGGAAATTCCCTATAGGCTTGGTTGTAAGTGCCAGAACCAAAATGACCTTGGGCGTGAAGGATAGTAAGTACTCCACCTATCTTATCAAACATATATTTTCCCTCTTCAGCATTACAACCCCAAGGGTCATCATCGGAATTGATGAAAATTATTTGCCCCACGTGATACCTGATTTTAACCCAGTCATATTCCTCTTGTAATAAATTTAGTAGTGGGCTACCTTCGTAACGTCTTGCAATACCTGCAACTAAAACTGCCATGTGGATTTTAACATTAATATTTTGTAAAATGCTCAATGTCAAGGGGCAACCTGCAGAATGGGCAATAATTGTTGTATGTTCGCTAAATCTTCCATTTTGGAGCACAAACGGTAATTGTATGTTTAAATAAGGCGGTTGATTAAGGTCTGGAAGTTGTGGTGCCCATACTACATACTTATTACTTTCAAGAAATCTTTTAATGCTTGGAAACCAATAAGAGTCAGGTGTTTCAAAACTTCCATGAAGCATTATAGCATTTTTCTTTCCTAATGCTTGAAAAAGATGCCACTTGTTTTCTCGGTAGATAGAGGTTATTCCCAAAAAAACTTCCTGGGTAATTGTAAACACATAGTTGATAAAAAATTCTGATGCACTGATAAATTGGCTAAAAATTTGCAAAAATGGTAACAGATATTGGTAAGAGCTCAATTTAAGATGTATCTGCTTGTCTCTTTTAATTTTTAGAATAGACTCGTCAAAGCGATATAAAACATAGTCAATTCCTTTATTATCCTCTTCACTAAGTAGCTTTAAAAGTTTATGAAATCTGGAATAATGAGATTCATAATACAAGAAAGTTCGTAACAGGATTCTTGTGGGCAAGTCATTTTGCGCTAATTGAGCCAGTTTCTTTAGTTCACCTAGTGACTCCAATAACCTTTGGTAAGCATCGCTAAAATCTCTAATGACCGTAAATTTTTCCTCATTCATTTATCTCACTCTAAGATTAGCGACAGTACCTGTTTTCATATTTTTTGTGTTTCTACTTACAACAAAAACCAAAATCATCTTATTCTGTTGTTTTGCTTAATCTAAAAATCATGTACGAGCCTAAAAGGAAAAGTGGAATGCTCAGAAGCTGCCCCATTGTGAAATAATGAAATATTAATCCAATCTGCTCATCCGGTTGCCTGAAGAACTCTACCATAGTCCTAAACAATCCATACAAGGCTACAAAACTCCAGAACATAAAGCCCCTAGGCAATTTCTTGTCCTTGATAAGCCACAAGGCAGCAAAAACTGCAAGATTCTTAATGGATTCATAAATCTGGGAAGGATGTCTGCAGCCACTGGGCAAATTTTGCACAAATTGATTTTTTGAGTAGTCTATGCACCAGCTTAAATCAGTTACTCTTCCATAAAGCTCAGCATTCATGAAATTGCCGAGCCTTCCCAGAGCCAATGCCAGAGCGACAGGAACAACTGCTATGTCTGCCAAATCATAAAATTCTATTTTCTTTCTCCTGCAAAACAAAAAACCAGAGGCTATTGCGCCTATCAAACCCCCATGAAAGCTTAAGCCGCCATGCCAGACTGCAAATATTTCCAGAGGATTTTGAAGATAATAGAGCGGGTTGTAAAAAATAACATAAATAAGTCTTGCGCCCAAAACAATTCCAAAAATCTCATAAACCAATAAATCTGAAGCATCATCTTTTGTTATGCCTAATCCCTTTCTTTTTGCAAGATAAGCAATTAAAAAATAGGCGATTATGAAACCGAAAGCATAAAATAAGCCATAGTACCTAATTTGAAAAGGGCCGAGTTCAAGCAATACCGGATTTAGATTGTGATAAAACATTTTATTGATTAATAGGCTAATGAATCTTTTGCATATCCTCTCTTATCAATTCATAAAATGAAATCCTGTTGATTAAGATTATCCAATATAAGACGAAATCAAAAGCAATAATAGCTATTTGTTTGAAATAAGCATAGGCAATTAGATAATTGCCATAATTTTTGGAAGTAGCCATTCGTAATAAATACCCGCTGCCAAAGAATAAAAGCAGCAAGAGCAAAGCCGACAAAATCATTACAAGAATTGTTTCTCTGTATAACCTTATTCCTGTAAATGCCAGCTTAAAACTATCCTTGACGGATTGTTTTATTGAAGCCCCTTCATAAAATAGCGAATGTGATGCGTTAGTAATGATATAAAGAAGCAATAAGTATGGAATTGCCAAAAAAATAAAAGTGTATGGGGCATATTCCTGCTTTATGCTTTCCAATATAAAGCTAGCCATCAGCAATATTCCAAGGAATATGCCACCTATTATGATGTTTAATATATAAAACTGCCCAAGCCGTCTAAATGTAAATTCTGTTTTATGGAATAGTGATTTTATAAAATCCAGCAGGCAATATTTAAAGAAAGAGTAGGAAAATAGGATTAGCAAATAATAAGCCAAGACAAATATAAGCATTATAATGACCCAAGCCCGCGTACTTGGCTGCCCAGGAATTGTCCCTAAATAACTTCCTAAAGTCTTGAAACCAAAAAGAGAAAGGATAAACATTGCATCAAACAAAATCATCAAGCCAGTTTTACCGGGGTTTGATTTTGCAAGCTTAAGGCTTTTAATGAACAACCATTCTTTATTTGGATCCGCTTTGTGAACTATATTTTTTGGCTTCATCCGGGAAAACAAAGCAGAGTAGTATATAAAGGTTTTATTTTTTGTATTTTGTGGTTTTTATTAGCTGGTCTTTTTTCTTGAGCTCTGCCATTCGTTTTTCTGCAATTTTAAGCAATTCTTTTGTCACTTTTTTAGGAATATCAATCCTGTAATTTTCCATTAATTCAGTAAAAAAATCGTAAAGTAGTAGTGGAAAAGCTGCGATACCAATCTTAATTTGCATAGAAGTTTCATTTAAGATAATGCCCCAATTGACATTAAATTTTTTAATTAGTTCAGCAGCATCATCCCTGTCTTTTTCTCTTTCAGTGCATGATTTCATCATCAAAATATCTTCGGGACTTGCTGTTTTTACCAAGAAATTTCCAAATTCGTGGATTTCTTTTATTCTTTTAAGAGTTTCTAAATGGATTTTAAACCCTATAACTTCGTTCAAAAAAAGATCAAACCTCGTATCCATTCCGTCCATAATAGTTGGCTTGACTTCCGCATCTTCCCTGAATATATTTCTTATATTCCTTCTTTCATCGAATCCTGCATTAACAAGAACTTTTTTAACATCCTCTAAATCTTCTTTTTTTAAAAAAACCAAGTCAACATCTTTTGTTGTTATTTTAGCTCCGTAAAACATCATTGCAGAGCCACCTATTGCCACACATTCCACTTTATTTTTTAACTGGCTGCCAATTATCTTAAAAAGTCCTATTTGTTCTTCAAGGTTTATCATTCTTTATAAGCCTTTAAGTCTGCTTTGTTGAAAGGCAAGTGCACTTTCCATTCTTTTTCTATGTGTTTTAAGTCTTTTGTTTTTATATGTTTCACTATCTCTTTATCTTTTACTTGGCTGTTCAGCAGAGCCTTTCTTGTTCTTTCATCCATGTGTTTGACTCTTATGATGCTTCTTGCAGTATCATATAATGCGCCTACTTTTCTGCCGACTAACTCTTGCGTTGCAAGTTGGCTCAGCCTTTGCCAATTTGTTACCCTGTTAAACAATGCTAATGATGACAGTATTGTCCTTAAGTCGCCTGTTTTAACCGATTTAACAATCATCTCTTCTGCAGTTGGCTTATGGTCATAAATTCTTTCAGCATATGGCGGATAAATTTTTATCTTGGAATGCTGGTTCAAATATTCATAAAGTCCATTGTATCCAAGCTTTTTCACAATTAATGGAGCTATCTTGTACATTCTTATCTTTCTTTTTCCATACTTTGTTTCTACAAAGCCCTCTTTTCTTAGATTCCAAATGCGGTTAATGGCGGTTCTTCTATTTATGTTGAGGACCCTTGATACGCTATTAACCGTTTGCAATCCTTCAAGTTTCTTGGCAAGTTCAATTGAATCCATCTTACATCACTTAATTCAGTAAATTTTAATGATGTGAAAGAACTAATATTTAAAGTTTTCTATACTTAATCTCAAAAATAGGCAAAAACAAATTGCTGATAGAGATTATAACATGAAAATTTTCCAAACGTAATGATTTTAATCTATTCAGCGAAAGCAATCAGCTATTCCATCTTTTAAATTGTCTATGGTTATGGACTCATTTCTAAAATACTCTTGAAGTTTAGCAAAAATTCTTGTGTATAACTGCTGTAGATGTTTGTCACCAACTCTATCAGGATGAAATATTTTTGCTAATAGCCTGTAACTGAGAATGCTAATCCCATATTCTCTTTGCGTTTGTAATCTTTCTCGCTTTTCCTTATTCGCACTTGCCATCTCCAAAAATCTTTGCCTTATTGAAGGATGAGCATTCAAAGTTTCTAAAATAGGTTGCAAAATATCATGAATTAGAAGAAAAAAATTCTCGCTACCTCCAACACAACCACTACTTGAAATTTCCCTTAGAAAATGCGCAAATTCATTAATACTTACGCTGTGGTTTCTGACATAGCGGCTTTTTATTTCTTCCCATTGTTGTTGTTTTTGCCTTAGTTCTGCAGAAGGTTGTACTGGTTCTGCCCCATCTGTTGCCTCTCTGTCTTCAGCCCCAGCTCCTGGCTGTGCTCTTCCTCTTGTACCCCCTTCACCAGCTCTTGACTTAGCTCTTTCGCTTGCTATTCTATGTTTCTCTTCGGCAATTTTTGTAAGTTCTAGAAGAATACGTAAACGAGGTTTAAAAGATTCAAAATGTTCTATAACCGAATCGTTTTGCAAGAAATAATCCAACTCAGTCCAGTTGAAATCGATTAACAATTGAGCATACACCGATAATTCATTTCCTTGATCTACATTCAAAATATTTTGCCCTTCTCCCTGAACTAGATGTTTATTTACTTCATCAAATGGCAATGGTTCGCTCCTTAACATTGTAAACAAACTATCAAAAAAAGAGACTATGCTCCGAGATTCTGCACTTTCTTCACCACCAACTCCTGCACCTCTTGTTTTTCTGATCAATTGTTCAGCTAATCTTCCCAATAGCGCAATTTGCTTTTCAATCTTTTCGGTTAGAGCTTTAATAATCAAATTTTCTATTTTATGATAGTAACTTAATTTTCTTGTATCTTCTATCTCTTTCTTATATTTGCCCTTCACAAGCTCCCCTATATATTTTATCTCCAATAATGCTTCTATTTCTTTGGCTAAAATTTCTTCATGCTTTAATGCGTCAAAGCAAATAAAAATCAGATGAATTATACCGATTTTTCTTAGATCGTTTATTGTTGCACGGTCGATTCTTCTTATCTCATCTACAACTATTGATGTATACATTAAATTATTATATTCCTCTTCATGCTGGCTTGTATTCTTATGTTGTTTGCAAAGCTTAAATATTATTAAGAAATCTCGCTCTATTTCTCTTAATTCCACAAGATACTTATTTAAAGTTCTTTCTAATTTAACAAATCTTTCAAAAAGGTCGTGTTCACTTCTAATATCGTCAATAGCCGGATCTGTATAGAGATTAGGTGGCGATTTGCTGAACTCCTCAAAAATAGCCTGTTCTACATCTCCGGCCTCGAGTATTGCCTTTTTTTCCTTGTTGGTGGCATTTATTTCATCTATTGCTCTTTTTTTTTCCGCTTTTAACTTATCTATGTGGCCAATAATCTCCTCAACTTTCATTGGCTCCTTTTTTTTCCTTTTTTTCAATCTTCTACGCACAAAAAATCCGCCGGCAATTAATATTAAAATGCCAATGGCAATCAAAATTTTAACCCATGGCAAGCCTTCTGTTGTCCTGGAAATCCATGAAGGAGCAGGTGCTGAAGAGGGCGTAGTTGGTTGTGTTATTTCAGGAGAAGGGGCTGTAGGAAATCCTTCAGGAGAAATTCCCCCAGGAGTCGAAGATGGTGTTGCTTTAGGGGAGGGAGTTGTTACAGAAGGTTTTGGTTCAGCTGGTGTTGGCGGAGTGACTTGCTTAGCTTCGATATCAATGGGGGATTTGACTGATATAGGGGCAAACAAGTCTTGGGCGTAAGAAGATACATCTGGAGGGCTTTTAACTTCAGGAAACTGAATGCCTTTAAATGTTTCTGTGATTGAGCTCAAGAACCCAGTGGCGGGAGCTTTCACATCTGGAAGCGTAAGACTATCAAAAAGGATTTTGAATATGATTATGGTCAGCACAGTCAATACCAAAGCCAATGTGAAGCGCCAAAATTTGTTTTTGATTCCTATCATCCTAATAACCACCACCAAAACCAAAATATCAGGAAGTAAAATACCCAATGGATGAAAGGTAAGAATATAGTAACAGAAAAACCAGCTGCAACAAGCAGGAATGCTGTCATTGAACCGAGAGAAATAGCCATAATGCGTTCTGGCCTGTGCACTTCCTTGAATGAGTATCTGACTCCAATCATATAAATTATTATGAAAATCAATGCAAAGAAGAAAAAGTCTATGGTCTTTGAATAGGCCACATACTCCTCATTTTCAAAGAAATCGTTTATCTGGATTAAACCACCTAGGAAGGCATCTGTCAAAGGTTTGGCATGCGCAATACCAGAAAGCAAAGCGAATACTAAAATTGTTGCAAATATTATTTTTATATTTGTTGTTTTCATGTTTATCCAAAATCTTCGGGAGCTAAACTTTCAAACAGCCCTTCAATCAAAAAAATCGCTATAAATGTAAAAAACAACGCTAAGACAAAGCGCAGGAATTTGCTTTCCACACCTTTAAACATAAGCCAAAACAAAAGAAAGATTAAGAGGTAGAGCAGAAGCGGGACATAAGGTATAAGAGATAGTAATGAGTAATCTTTCGACACCATCAAGAAAGCGCTCATTATTCCGAGCACAACTGCAATAGCCTTCTCAGGCTTATTAGCTTCTTTGAAAGCATACCTGACGCCTATAAGATAAATTGATATAAACAGCAATGCAAAGAAGAAAAAGTCAATAGTTTTTGCATATGCCCCATATTGCTCTTTTTCAAAGAAATCATTGATTTGCATCAAGCCATTAGCGAAAGTATCCGAAAAAGCATCCGAATGGGCCGCTGTTGAAAGCAATGATATTAGTGTAACTATCAAAATTCCCGCTTTAGTTAATTTTTTGTTTATCAGTTTCATCTTGAGATATTTAAATATAAAAGGAACAATTTAAGTTTTCTGATGAAGAGTGTTTTCTATCTGGTACATACAGCGAAAGATATTGGTTATGGAAAAAAAACGAAAACCTTTTATAATCAAGATTGTTAGCCCTTATTGTGATGGGTGCTACGCTGATTGTGAGAAAGCATATGCTAGGCTCGCTGTAGGTGTATATTACGTTGCTGTGCAACGTCCCTTGATTATTACTTTTTTTCATAGCAAACTTTCAACCTCCTTTTTAGTTACGATTTTATTTGGAGCTAACTTTCCAGTAAAGGTTTGATATGCAATTCTATGGGCATTTGAATTCTTGCCAATTCTGGAAAATATAATTAAATTTTTGTCAAAATCAAAATATTCTTTCCTTATGAATCCTAGAAGATGTTTCTTAATGTCTGCTTCCCTTCTTTCATATTCTACATCTATAACTATCAATTGTATCCTATGAAGGTGATTTCTTATACAGTAAAAAATCAAAATGGCAAATAATCTGTAATGGATATCTACGTGCTTGTTTCTGTATTCTGTTAAAATTTCCACTTTTATTTTTTTCTTCAGCAAAACTGAGTATTGCTCATCGTTCCTAAAAGCTACAACTGAATCTATATCAGTTTGTTCTATTTTTCCACTTTGGTCAACTTCAATTTTCAACTTAAAACCTCGAAATGCAGTTTTTTATTATTTCAACCAGCTTTTCCTCTCCGAACAAAACAGCGCCATTTTTCAGAATCTGAATAGCTTGAGAATCCTTTTTTCTCAACAAATCAATAATTTCATCTTCTGATTTAAGGATGACATCAATATTTGGGGTTATTGCATCAGGAAATGCCCCATTGTCAGTTATCAGAAGCAAACTTTTTTTATCAAGAATGGCAGCTTTGGCTTGTTTTAAATTCCCAATATTTGCTGTTTCAGTTTTTTCTTCAGAGTAAAGCAGGACAATTTTAGCCAAATGCTCAGCTATTCTGTTTTCAAAATTGATTGAATAAAACAGGCCGGTTCCAAGTTTTTGTCCGGCAACGATGTTCTGTTTTTCCAGCTTTTTAAGAATGTTGAAAACTCCCGCCGGGCTAAAGCTAAGCCTATGCGCAATATTCCTAATAGTAAGCTTTTCAGTGAAATTCCTGACTAAAAAATTCAATACGCTAAATTCGTTGTCCGATAAAGAGAGCATTGTTTGTTTTTTATAAATAATTATTTATTATTTAAATATAATTAATTATTTTTTATAATTTATTAATTGTTTTTTACTAATAATTACTTTTTTTTTATATATTATTATATATTTATTAAGAACTAATATTCATTATTTTTAAATGTTTTGGTTTTTGAGAAAGGAAAAGTTTTATGCCTTAATGAGTCCATTAATTAATGGATATGATAAAGAAAATATCCAAAGGGTACCGCATAACGATTCCCGCAGAAATAAGGAAGCAATTTGATTTAACCATAGGCACACCCATAGATATAGAAGTTAAAAAAGAAGAAATAATAATAAAACCATTTAATGCCAAAAAAGAAATGGAGAGGCTTTTCGAAGAAGCAGATAAACTGCCTATGCATAATTTGAGTCCAGAAGATTTAGAAAAAATGGAAGAGGAAATATATGAATAAATTTATTGACTCAAATGATATAATATTTACGTTCACTAACAGCAGTCAAAAGCACAGATGCAGAAAAATTTTAATTGAAGAAAATATTACTATGACAAGCATTTTGATAAGCTTGAAATAAAAAGGGTTGAGCCGTAGAGATGCTCTACTTTTTGTTTAAGGTCTTTTTTGTTTCAGATTAACTTCTTGGCTTGAAGGGATTTCTCGGCAAGTCGTGTCCCCAGTATTTTGTACCACTAAATTTACCTCCCTCAGTTACAAGCCCTATATTAGGTCCGATATCATAGCCGCCTATGGCATCACCTATCGCCTCCAACACTTCCATAACTCCTGCTTTATTTGGGTCGCCGGTGCCGCCCCAATACTTGGTTTCTTCAATAACACGGTGCAAAATGTATAACGCCGCTCCTCTGGTAGTTATTGTTGGCTTTTCAGACTGATGGCTTAATATATTCTCCTGCAAGTCGTAATAGTACTTTCTACCAATATGCTTATCTTTGTCTTCTGCTCTCGGGTCAAAAGCAGGATTAAGATGGCTTGGCCTTATTGTCATTTCAACATATTCCGGATCTGAAGGTGGCCTTAAAGATGTCTCTGTTGTTTTCCCGGAAAGCTTATTTAATATCATCCTAACCTTAGCGTGTCTTCCGTGGTCAATATCTCTTTTTGTCTGTGGATGCACATTGTACTTCTCAGCCAAAGATTTTGGTTTTCTTGGGTCAATAGATTTTAATTCAGTCATTATTCTTTCCATTACTGTAATTGCATTCTTGTGATACCTTCCGTCTCTCAAATCATCCCTGTACGCATCATAACTGACATAAACCCAATATGCTATATCTAACAAATCACAATCTTCTATGAAATGTGAAGGTACTGTTCGTACTTCACTTCGAGGGCGTCCTTCATAAATGTCAATGAGCACTTTTCCTTTTTCCAATGGTTTTCCCTCAAACAGAGTTTCACCATCACCAACTTCAAGAGGATATCCATTCTTGTCAAGCCCAGGCGCAACTTCTTCAGGTCTTTTAAAGTTTGCAGGAAGTGTGTTAATGTTATCATTTGTTGGATTTTCAGCATCATCCAAGAGACGCCCATCACTGTCCAAAGGCTTGATGACTTTGTAGGTGTGTGCATAATGCACCTTTTGATATCCCAATCGTTTTTTCATCACATTCTGTCTTAGCTTTCTTAGTTCTGCATGCCTGCCTAATACGCCGCCTTCACCCTTGCTTCCTCCAAGTGCCTTTCTATGCTCTTCTTCAAAATTCACCATCTTTTGTTGCAAATACTTTTTCAAGTCCATTATTTTGCTGTGGATAATTTTTATGTTATCCCCAACACGTTGATTATTAGGCAACGCTGCCTTAACGTCTGCACATATCTTTTCAATATCCCTATCTAATTGATTCCAGTATTCACTATTCCGGGCCCCAAAGTAAGCAACTTGGTATCTTAAATTTTTATGGACTATCCACTTTTCAGGGGGAAGATTAAATCTCACATTAATGATTCCACCCCCACTTGCTGTTAAGTCAATAGGAAGTTCAACGGGAGGTTGTTCTGTAGGGCTAGAGAAAGTTCCAGAATCGGACAATTTATACTCCTGTAATAGCGATTTTTCATTAATAAAAGGCCCTATGCTTGAGCCTATTTCATGCTTGTCAGACACAAATTCAGAATATAATTCTCTAAGTCTATTTCTATAAAATTGCGCACTCGGTTCTTGTCCTTTACCCTCAAGGCCGTCCCAACTCAGTTCCGCTTCCACCATCTCCTTATTCAATTTTTGTATTGTGTCAAATTCTATCTCCTTCTTCAATTTTTGGTAAATGCCAATATTTTTAATATCTTCTTCAGGACCAAAATGTACCGGAAAACCTATAAACCTTAAACCTCTCCAAAGGTTGGTTCTCCAATTAAGAAATCTTCTGGGTAAAGGTTTTTGCTCAGCCATAGCGCTCACTCATAAATTTGCTGGTTCTTTCGGTTACATACCCAACATCTTCTAAAAGTATTCTTTGTTTAGACCAATTCACTAAAGTTAGATAGGCATTAATCATTCTTTGAACTCCTTTCCTTATTAGCGTTAAATCATAGTTGCTCAAAGCATTATCCTTTTGCTTGATTTGTTCTATAAAGTCGCCGAATTGATTGTGGAACTCACCAAGCCGAGCAAAATCAAAGTCTAGCATAAGCAGATATGAAAACTTTGCTGGGTCTAAAATGTTTACAGCTTCCAATACTTTCTCTTTGTGCTCTGAAAATTTCACAATGCTTCCTCCTTGAGTAGCCAATTGTTCAGCTTCAGCTTCTATATCAAACATCTCTTCCAATTTTTCAAAATGCTCAGCAATGTCCATATACATCACGTCAACCCTGTCATAAGTATATATAAATCTTTTTTTTCTGTTTTTCCAGAGCCTATCGACGTCTCTTTTGAGCGCGTCAATGCCCTTTTGGACTGCTGATACTAGATTGATTTCACCGCTTTCAGCCATAATTGCCCGGTTAATTTGCAGGATAAGCCTTGCAATTGCATCTCTTAATAGTCCACTTCTCTTTTCAAATACGGCAGCGAGATATTTTCCTGCATCACCAATCACAGCATTCTTTCTTCTCATTAACTCCTCTAAGCGGCCTCTCCATCCGTTTAATATGGTTATCCACTTAAGTGGTTGCTGTCCTATTCTTTCTTTATTTTTCAGTAAGTAGCTTGCAAAGGGATTATCAGCATATTCTGTTCTGAAAGTGGCAGCATACTCCTCTATATGTTTACAAAATTCCTCAGTAGCCTCAGCCCTCATCCATTTAGACTTGCCAAATTTGTCAGTTTGTATATCCCTCTGCAGCATTGAAATCAATCGTGAGATAAATCCTATTTGCTCAGCAACCTTGTGTGTGAATCGAGCTACGTAATAAAGCATTTGAACCTCTCTGCTGCCAAACACGGCTTTTCTTAAGATCTGGTCTTTGTTGAATGTATCAAGTCCCTTGAGCAGTTTCCCATCTGGTGTTTTTACATCTTCTTCAAAATAAGAACGCGTTCTGTCAGTGAAAAAAAGAACATCAAAATGCACATGCTGGCTCCAATCATTGACATCTCTTAAGGCATAATTTAAAGACTCAATTTCACCCATATACCTTTTTATTAAAGTTAGCCTATTGCGAATGTTCGCTTTTAATTTCTCATCTTCCAACAATTCAACAATATGCAACAGCGAAGCAATATCTTTCTCCAATTTTCCTAAGTCATTAATATCACCAGAAATTTTTTGAAGCACGCCAATTCCCCTCTCTCTTGCCAACCCGTGTTTTCTTATTAACTGCATCAGCTCTTTGTCTATCAATCGCGCAAATTCTGGGTTATTTGTCTTGAATTCTTCCAGTCTTCGCTCCAGAATCTCATCTAAAGCCCCTAAACTTAATGTTCCGCTTCTAACTTGTGCCATCAACTTTTGTAAGTGGAAAATGAACATGTAATCAAATGCCTTTTTCTCCAATTCTTCTTTATTGCCAATAATAGAATTTGCATTATCCACAACAAGCCTTAGATTTTCAATTGTGTTCAGCGCTTCTTCCAAAAATCTTGAAACTTCATTGTCAAATAATCTTTGAGGCGTATCAATTCCAGGTTTGTCTAAGTCAGTTCTTGTCATTAGGTTATCTGAAGTTGGATTATTTGGCAACTGTTTCACCTGCTGTTTGCTCTAAAAATTCCGATTGCATCCTAAAATAATCATTTAAATATTTTCTTATTTGCTCAGCTTCCTTTGAATGCTGTTTGGCAACCGTGCTAATGAAGTTCCACAATCCTTCCAACGATACTGTTGGATAAGGATTTGCAGGGTTAAATCTTGGACTGTCTACACTCTCATCATAATAATGTTTTCTGCCCCAATATACAAATTTATCAGGCTGTTTTAACGCTTCTCTATCAAATGCAGTTTGATTTTCCTTCAATAAGCTGCTAAAGCGTGCATTTTCAAAATCGAGCCTACCTTTTTTTTCCATTATAGCCGCATAGTCCTCTGTTGTTCTACTATACGGGTGATAGACTCCTTTTTGCATATCCTGAACATTGAAATCCCAGTCACTTTCAGAAAAAGTAAGTATTTGGGAAAATTTACCTCTGGTATCTAAATGGAAAAGTGTAAGATCTTCTTTTTTAAATCTCCTTACCCTAAATTTGCCATTTACCTCAGGGTTTTTTCTTTCAGTCTGAATGGCATTAATATCACTTACAGCATAACCAAATAAATTCACTTCTACAAGACATTCTGCTGTGCCTTCTTCATACTCAGCAGGACTTCCATTTTTAATAGCCCTTGCAGTTTCCCATTTTATATCCCTTGTTACCTTATTGTCATCTGTTTCAACTTCGTATATCTTAGGAATAGCTCCTTTTTTTGCAAAGCCATAGCCTCTAACGTATTGACCATACATATTATACATATCTTGGAAATAAAGTCTGGTAGCTTTGATATAATTTAATACCTTAATTCTTGATATGGTTGCCTTATATCGGTCATAAGCATCATCGAGTTGTGTTACGTTAACATCAACAATTGAACCCATTTTGTTTTCCACATATTTGTCTGATTTTATAATTTCGGGTGTTTCACCAGCTAAATTCAACTCCAATATTTCCTTTAGCTCTTTCATGAGCTTGTAAATAACTATGTCCTTTCTTGCAATTCCCCAAGTATTTGCATGTTTTTTTGTTGTTTCATTCTTTCCAAGTACCCAGTCAACTATTCTTCCATTGCTCACTACAGGCTCTACTTTGCCACCCTCCACATCCCTTATCATGCTCTTGCGTAGTTCTTCCTCATCTAATTCAACAGATTGCATTGGTCCTTCTTTCTTCAAAACTTTTTCTATAGTGTCTGCAAATGCCAAACGCTTTGTCTTGTATATTTCATGCCTCAATAAGTAATTCATCAAAACATAGAGTTCAATCCTAAGCTCTTTCAGCAGAGGGTGCAGTTCATCAGGTGGGCCTCTTAGCCTGTAACCAAGCCAATTGGAAAGCAATGACCCAATCACCCTCTGTTTCTTAAGCCGCTTTAGTATCTTAAATCCAACTCTTATTCTCCCTTCCCTTATCCATCTAGCTCTTTTTTCACCATTTGCCCACGCCATAAATATAAAGAAGAGTATCATTAAAACAGCTAATGCACCCAAAGAAATTTTTAGATTTCCATATGTAAGTTTTGGATAGAAATAGCTATTACCAAAAATCAAGTACCAAACATAATCTGCTATACCTGCGAATATAAAGGCCACTACCCATCTCACAAGCCACGACATATTGCGCATAAAGTCTATGACTGTCATTTAGGTGTACCTCCTGTTGTGCCTGTAGTTCCGCCAGGTGATCCTTTCCACCACCTACTGAATGCTTTCCAGCCGATTGTTCCAAAAATAAATGAAACTATAAGCGAACCATATTGGCGCCAATCATCTCCCCTCCATGGATAAGGGAAAGCATTTTGCCAAAACCAAGTTATGACTCCTCTTCCTGGAAATACAATGTAGGATATCCACAAAACAAGTCCTACGGCAACAAAGTAGTTGTACCATTTGCCTCCAAGCTGCTTTCCTAAAACTATAATTGAAAGGAGTTCTCCCAACTTGATTATTGTATCAGTTGTGGTGCCACTTTTGGCAATATCAGCAGCAATGATTAGCGCCATTGCATACGAAAGCTTGTTGTACCCTTCTCCCATCTTGAGGAAACCAACAAAGAACCACGATAGTAATACTGCAGAACCTATAAAAACGTACAACCTGTTGTCTTCTGGACTTAAGATGCCTTTTTCGCCTAAAAGGTAATTATAAAATTGTTGCAAAGTTTGTGTATTCCATACATAACTTTCCAGCCTTAATGAAATTATTGCAGCAATAAAAGTTATCAACAATAATGCCCCAACCTTTCCCTGTTTTGATTCAAGAGGTACTCCAAGCAATCCCAAACTGAAATAAACAACTCCCGAAATTAATATTGTGTTGACTATGACGACTGGGTTAAACATACCAGCAAAAGCTCCGACTTCCCAAATAAAGCCGCTAGAGCCAATAAATACCCACGCTATAATAAACGATAATCCAAAAGTTGCAATCCACAATATTGCTTTTTCTTTGTCTGACTTTTCCGGCATTAGTATGTATTGCAGCAAAAATAAAATAACCCATATTATTGCCGTATTTATTGCTAAAACAACCCATGGATTTCTTGGCGACACTTCCTGAGCAAAAACTGAGGGAATTCCAATTACCAAGATTAATGCGCTAATCCAAAGCATTTTGCCTATTTTCATAATTCTTTTGCTACCTCTTCCAAAATTTTATCGTCAGGAGCATCATCAAACTCATAACCATGAGAAGTTAACTTAACCCAAAGGCGGAGCACATTGTCAGCAAAGTAGAACATGTTGTTTTTCTTGTAAATGATGTCAACTTCCATCAATCTTTCAATAATGCTTTTTGCCACAGGAGCACTTCTGTAAATTTTCCTTGCAATATCGCTCAGGCGAAGCTCTTCGTTTGCGATAACTTTCAAAATCGATTTAAGCAGTGTTTGTCCTCTTGCCCTGCTGTAATAGTAATTCAAAGACTCTTTGCAGTAATTGTGAAGTGAACTGTTTTTTTGAAGAAGCTCAATCAAGAATGCCTTTTTAGCTTCCTTAATTTCATTGCATTTCTTAGAAATTAATGAAGCAACAAATGGATGGCCATTGCTTAATGCAAAGATTTCTTCGCCTAAATTTATATCTCTTTTGCCGACAATGCTTTCCACAAGCTCAATTGTTTCATTCTTGTCAAGATTTTTTATTTCATAGCACTCAAATTTTCTTAATATGGACAAAGACTCCTTGATAGCGGAGCTTGTTGCTATGTAGCTTATGCTTTCGGAATCAAAATCAATAAGTGAGATAATGTCCCTAATTTGAGAGAAATTGTTTAAGTCAAGCAGATTTTCAAAATTGTCAAGCGCAATCAGGAATTTTTTGCTGTTTTCCTTTCCTAGGATTCCAGCAAAATCAAAGGCGCTCTGAGCAAGAAGCTTTTGGTCGGGCTTTATTTTAAGCAATTCATTGTGAACTGATTTTATCACAGAAAAAGCGTTTTTGCTTTTTAGCTCCTGCTCACATTCCAGCAAATTTTCAATCAATAAAAACTTTTTATATTCATATAGCGGCTTTCTTAAGAAATGAAATATAATATTGCCGATAAACTCGATTGAGAAATTTTCAGGATTAAGGCTTATTTTTTCCAAATCAATGTAAACTGGAACAAGATCCTTGACATGCTTAAGATGCACCTTGACAATTGATGTTTTGCCTGATTTTCTGGAGCCGAGCAATGCAATGTTCTTCTTGATTCCGTTCCGGAAGGAATTTGTATTTTCATCTAATAGCTTTAAGTAATAGCTTCTTCCGATAACCGAATCATCTGTCAATTTATTCTCGATTTATTCTAAGTCCAAAATTCTCTCAACAAATTTCTATTCCATTTGGTATATATACTATTAATATAAAAATGTTGCTATTTTAAAAAGTTATACTAAATGGTATATTTTTTTAAGATTTATAATCCAATCTGTAAAGAACTGATATATAAAACTTGTCTTTTTAATTATTATATTAATTGGTATATATATTTTTTGGTATAAAAATTACAACTTTTTTATTTTTTGAACAAAAACTATCTAAAATTTTTGAGTCAAAACATTTATATACATAGATATCCACGTATCTACATAATGAGTGATATTTACTTTCAAGGTAAGCAAATTATCATCAAAGTCCATGCAATAAAAAGAGCAAGGGAAAGAGAAATTGCATTTCCGGACCAAGTTTATGATGTTTTGCAAACAGGCAAAGTAAAAAGATTTGGGAAACATGGAATTAAGTTTGTCAAAAGGAGCAAAGACGGCTCAATAATCTGTGTCGGAGAGGATTTAGGTTATTGTATAATTATTAAAACGATAGAGCGAGGTAACTAACATGAAATGTCCAACATGCCAAAAAGGAAAGATGGAAAAGAAGAAAGAGATTATGGAACAGGATGGGATAGAGTTTGAGGCTTACAAATGTTCAGAATGCGGAGAAGAGATAATGAATATGGAGCAATTGAAAGTTTTAGCAGGCAAATACAGAAAATTAAGGCACGCAAAAGATATAACTTTCGCGAAATGGGGGAACAGCATTGCAGTCAGAATTCCACGCGACATTGCAGACGAATACAATATTTTTGCTGGAAAGCATGGAACATTAACTAAAGTTAAAGAAGGAATTAAAATAATTCCAACGTAATAAAAACTACTTCTTGTCCTTTTGACTGGGTTAAAATTAGGCAGCCCTTTACCCTTTATGCTATTTTTACATAAATGGTGTAACTATTCTAAAGTAATAACAATTAAGAAAGATTTAAATAGGGAAATGAAATACTGTGAACGATTAAAAACTTGAATAAACAAACAATATCACTAAAATGGCCGAAACACTAGAACAAAAAGTTGGAGCGCCTCCAACCGCAAAAAACCCAGTAGAAAACCCAGAAGAAAAAAAGCCAAAGTTTTTTGAAAATATGCGAAAAGAGTTTTCAGAATTACCTAAATGGATTGGAAATTCTGCGCTCAGCGCAACTATGCTTGGAACATCATATGCATTAGGCGGCTTAGACGCTTTGGCGCTTGTAGGCTCTTATCCAATAAGCGGAATGGTAAAAAAAAGCATTAAGAAAAAGCCATTTGACTCATCTGAATTAAGAGACCAAACCGGAAAAGGTCTTGTAGGCGGATTACTCACATTTGGCGCGATAAAATCAATACAAAATTTATCTGATTCTTATGGATTGGATGGTTTGGCGAATGGCTTTAATGCTGCTGTGCCAATAGCTTTTGGCTTAACATTAGCTGCTATGCCAGCGATAAATTTTGGATACGAATTTTTTAAGTATATAATTGACAACAAAAAGATTAAAGGAGTAATCAAGCATTATAAGGACAATTTTTTAGGCGATACAAAAAAATATATGCTTCGCTTATTGCCGGTTGCCGGAATGGTTGCAGCGTCAGTAGCAATACCCGCTTATTCTTATTTATTATTTCCCGCTGTTGCAGCCTACAACGTTCTCAATAGAGCCACATATAATCTATCTGCTTATGTTTCATCTGCATACAAAACAGTGAAGGACATAACAGTAACAACATTTAAATTATGTGACGGGTTTATGAATTCATTTTATAGAATGGGGCAGTCAATTAGTAAATTCATGGAAGGCAGACCAAAAGCACCGGAGAAACAACCAGCCTAGATTGAGAATTGGAATATCTCCATTTAAACGTATAGGTGAGTTATGACTATCTTACTATTTGATGTTGGGAATGTAATTGTAAAAGCAGATCATGAGATAACTTATAGAAAGCTTCAGGATTATGGAGTTCCAGGAGATATTTCTCGATTATTCTTCAAAAATGCAGAATATTATGACTTTGGAAGAGGTAAAATAGACGGCATGGGGTTTTATAGAGCCGTAATTGAAAAGTATCTTGGAATTCCGTTAGAATACCAACAGGTTAAAGATGCTCACGACAGTCATCTTCATGAAATTGACAGAGCTGTTGTCTCCATTTTGGAGAGAATACCTAAAAGTCAGTTGGCATTTGCTACAAACACAAATGACTGGCAAACAGAAAAGGAGAGAAGATTGATAGATTTAACATTGTATTCTGATAAAATTTTCAGATCAAATGAGACTCATATGTTAAAAACCGATAATGCTTGTTTTCCACATATCGTAAGTCAATTGCATGTTGAAAGTGGGCAAATAATTTTGGTTGATGATAATCTGGAGAATATATTGAAAGCTCGAGAACACGGTCTGAAAACTATACAATTTTCAAATGCTGGGCAATTGTTAAGAGAATTAGAAAGAAGAGGAATTATTTCTTGACTATTGCATATGATTTTCTGTGTCTTTCCTGCTTATTTGCCCAATGCATTTATAATCTCCCTGCAGAATGCTGGCAAATCACTTGGCATTCTTGATGTTATAATGTTATTGTCAACAACAACTTCTTTGTCAAAATATTTTGCGCCTGCATTTATCACATCATCTTTAATTGCGCTTACGCAAGTTAATTTTTTTCCTTTTAGTATTCCGGCACTTACAAGTACCCATGGACCATGGCATATCGCTGCAATCACCTTATTATTTTTGTGCATTTCCCTCACAAAATCCAGAACTTCCTTGTACCTCCTTAATCTGTCAGGCGCATAGCCGCCAGGAATAACAACAGCATCAAAATCTTTTGCTTTATAATCCTTAATATTGCCATCAACTTCAATTGGATAGCCATTTTTGCCTTTGTAAGTTTCTTCTCCTGTTCCTGCGACAATTACTTTTGCGCCTTCCTCAGCCAACCTCAATTTTGGGTACCATAATTCCAAATCTTCATAATATGATTCTGCAAAAATCATTATTTTTTTGTTGTTTATCATCATTAATTTCCCTAATGTGTCCAATCCAATACAGCCCCTTTACCGCCTGTTAGCCATCTGTAGCATTCAAGAGCAGCCTTTGCCCCCTCGCCTGCCGCAATTACGGTCTGCTTGAACGGAACAGGAGTTACATCGCCTGCAGCAAATATTCCAGGGCATGAAGTGTTGCACCTTTCGTCTACAACTATCTCCTTTTTCTCATTGACTTTCACAAGATGCTGGACAAATGATGTATCCACCACATACCCGATCTCAATAAAAATACCATCAACATTCATTGTCTTTCTTTCTTTGGAGTTGATGTTCTCAACTTCAATTCCATCAACATTTTTGTCACCAATTACTTTTATTGGTATTGAATTCAATACAAGCTCAATAACATTGGCGGTTTTCAGCTTTTGCATTGTAACTTCGTCAGCTCTAAAAGAGTCCCTCCTATGTATCAAATAAACTTTTTTTGCTATTGTCGCAAGCTCTAAAGCGCCTTCAACAGCTGAATTGCCTCCGCCTATTACCGCTACATTCCTGTTTTTGTATAAAGGCGCATCGCATGTTACGCAAGTGCTAACCCCCCTTCCCATAAATTTTTCCTCTCCTTCAATGCCCATGCTCTTCGGGACTTTTCCATAGGCAAGAATCAATGCCTTGCTTTCGTAAGCCTCGCCGTTTACCAGGCCAATCCTAAAATGATTCTCAATTTTATCAACCTTGTTTGATTTTCCCATCACCAATTCTGCTCCAAAGCCGAGAGCCTCATCTTGAAATTTTCGCATTAACTCTATGCCACTCATTGGCCCTGTCCCGGGATAATTCTCAATATGGCTTGTCAAATTTGTTTGCCCTCCTATGTCTATGCTCAATATCAAAGTCCTAAGTTTCTTTCTGCAGGTGTAAATTGCAGCAGTCAATCCTGCAGCGCCTGCTCCGACAATAATCACATCATACATGGATTTTAGGAATTTTGCTGGTTTTAAAAATGTTTTTGAATAAGTTTATAAATTAAAAGATTAAAGATAATAAAAATGCAAAAAAAAGGGCAAGTGACTTTGTTTTTAATCTTAGGATTATCTTTAATTGCAGTATTTGGTGCAGTCTATTATTTTGGAGGCTATAAAACTGCCACAACTGCAAAAACTCAAGCTCAAGCTGCAGGAAGCTCAGACGCCAAAGACATTGTTAAGTCATACGCAGAAAATTGCTTGAAAAAGGTAACAGAAGAGGTATTGTTTAATAAGATTGGAGTGCAGGGTGGGTATATAAATCCAAGTGAGATTAGTCCTGCTCCAACATTTTTTGATGGGTATAATGTGCCTGTTTATTTGGAAGTCAGATGCAATATGCAATGTAGGGACAAAACTATACCACAATGTGGTCCTTGTCCTCCGCCTTCTACTGAACAATGTTGTGAAGATGTTCGAGTATGTGATTATTGCTGGTGTGATTGCCCTTACACCAGAATTATTGATAGAAGTTTAACCCTAGGTTCAATTAACAACAAATTAAAGAGGTACGTTGAAGACGAGTTTGAGAACTGTTTTGATAGAAATGTCTTTAAAAATGTCGGTATAGAGGTTATACAGTCTGGAACAAGCATAACCGCTGATGTAAGTTTAGATGCAGAAGATGTTTCTGTAAATTTATATTATCCTTTAACAATTAGAAAAGATGGAACTGAGTCAAAGTTGGATTCATTTGTAGTTACTCTGCCAATTAGGCTAGAAAAATTATATAAAGGTGCAAAAGATTTTGTAGATCAAGTAATACGTAAACTTCCAGATTCCTCGCCCAAACCTTGTTATCCCATATGCACAGTCCAATACGACATAAGACAAGATTGTCAGAGTGGTGTGATATACAACAAAAACCGCCTAACAAACGTTTATGCAAAAACTGCTGACTCAAACACAAAAGTTATCCAATTCTTTGATTTCAGCACTTATTTAGAAAAATACTTCAAATCTTTCATTTTCCAATTTGCTGTTAGGCTTAATGGTGTGAATATCGAAGGTGCTTGTACTGGATGAAGAAATAGATTGAATTAACTCAATTTTTTTCAAATTCCTAATCATCTCTTCTTTTTTTAGTTTGAATTTTCTTGGGTTTTTGTTAGTGGTGGGAATGGGTTTGGTTGTTTAATCAAATCGAAAACGATAATTATTTATATTTTGTAAGTTAAGGATTTCTGCGACATATAAAAACCATAAATTAATATAAAGATGAAAGAAGAAGTAAAGAGATGGTGAGCAAAAGCAAAAGACGACTTAGATAAAGCTGTAATCTTATTCAATAATGGGAAAATGATGGTACTGCATTTTTTTGTCAACAATCTGTTGAGAAGGGGTTAAAAGCATTAGCTCTTAAAGAAAAGAGTTTTATAAACAAAATTCATGACCTTGTTGAATTAGGAAAAGATGTCAACTTGCCACAACATTTGATTGTTTACTGCAGTGAATTAACTTTATCCTATATCTATTCAAGGTACCCTGACGTTGAGGATAAAGACATAAAATCTGTGTCAGATAATTTCTTAAAATATACCAAAGAAATACTAAAATGGATAGAAAAGAAGCTATAGCTAAGCTGAAAAGTTTTAAAAAATTGGTAAGTAAGGATTTAACAATTAGTGATATGTATTTTTTTGGTTCCATAGCAACTGGTAAACCGCATAAATACAGTGATATAGATTTAGTCATAGTGAGTCCTAAATTTAGAGAGTTAAATTTTTTTAAAAGAGGCGCACTTATGTATAATTATTGGAATTTAAGATACCCAGTTGACTTCCTTTGCTACACTCCAGAAGAATTTAACAAATTGAAGAAACAAATAACAATTGTAAAGGAAGCTGTTGAGAATGGAATAGAAATTCGATAGCTTTATATACAACTTCTTTCAGTTACAAAAGCGAGAATGAAAAGAGGTAAATTAGCTTATTTTCTTGGGTTTTTGTTAGTAATGGGTATGTCTTTGGTGGTGAGTGGGGTTGGGTATGCTCAACCAGCCTGTGAGCAAGTGGCTGGACAAATCCGAGATTCTGACTCCGATGGTGCGTGTGATCGCACTACTGATGGGGGCACACCTGATAAATGTATTGCGGCTGCTGGTTCTCCTGATTTTGGAAGCCATAATGTTGATTCAAACGGATGCACGTGCAGACAAAAAGTTTCATCAGCTTGCTCGTCAACATATTCAGGGGCTGCATGTTGCTCTGCCAATCAATGCTGTGGTAGATTCGGTGCAGCTAGTTATTCATGTTTGGATGATTGTGTGGGTAATGTTGCTTCAACAGGCGCCGGTGCTCCAAGTGGCACTGGTTCTTCTACTGGCACAACTGCAACTGGCTGCAGCCCAGGCTCTGGTCCAACATCACAAGATCCAGTTTTAAGAATAAATGCAAATAGATACACACCGGTCGACAGAGGGCGTTTAATAGCCGAACAGGACATAGCAATAGGTGGTGGTCCGTCTGGAACTCCAATATACAGCAATAATGCTAATAGCCCTGTTGAGTTGCCAGCTGGAACAAATCCTGTTTTGATTGTTAGAAGATTAAGGATTGCGCCTGAAAATGGAGCTGCACAGCCAATAAGGATTTATCTCAGCAAGAAACCGTGTCAGGCAGGTGGATATTGGTATGATGTTATATGGGGAACTGTTATAGGTAATATAAGGTTTGGTGAAGAAGATTTTAGATTTAATCTTGGCTCATCATTAGAACAAGGAGTTATACATTCTGTTTATGTTGTGATTGGCAACGAAGGCAGCAATGACTTGTCATCATCAACAGAGCTTTTCTTTAGAGTTGGACCTGCGAATACCGTAATTGTAAGTCCGCCCTCAGGCTCTTCTCCAACCCCGACAACTTGCACTCCAAGAATAGAAGCTTTTGATTATAATTTTGTAGTTGGCAAAGTAGGAAGACTTAAGGTAATATCCAATAAACGAGGAAAGATAATAATCTTAGCAAAAGGAGTGTCATCCCCTTCTAATGATTATAGAATAATGAAAGAATGCGGTTCAATTAACGATCCAAAGACTGAATGTGAATATAAATTTTTAGAGGATTCTAGTCATCAAGATGGACAAGTAATAACATCTATGTGGAGTGGATCTTTAATTAATTATTACGCTGAGTTGCAAACACCTTCTGGTGAATGTGTTCAATCCACACCAGAACGAGCATGCAGATGGCCAGATGTCAATGCTAAGATTATGCAGATAAAACAAGCAGGTGCGTTAGGTTACTGCACTGATGAAACTCATATTTATAATGGAGGAGCTGATCCTTTAGGAAGTCTTTGTACCTCAAGTCCACCTAACACATGTAATCCTGGTTATTGTGGCAGAGATAGTGGTAATCCAGTATGTATTTACCCAACAAATTGTGTAAGCAATCCTGATAATTCAATGAAAGCATTAAGGACATTTTTGCCATTGTGTGATAGTGTGACGGGAACGGCTGGACCTAGTGCTCCTGGTGGAACTGGTGCATGGGATTTGTGCGCAACTCTCACAGGAGGTATTCCAACAGCCATGCAGCCATTGCAAGGACCGTATACACCAGCCTCAAGTTTGAATATGCCATTGCGTCCATATCTGAGAATTAATGGGCTTCCTGGCAGTGGTGATGCTAATAGCGAAAGCAGTCCTATAGTTATCACAAAAGGCGAGCAAGTTACTGTAACTGTTGCAAGCTATAATGGCAATTTACCTGTTAATCTACCAATTAGAATATATATAGAGCAGAAGTCACAGGATGGGAGTTGGAGTGTAATAAGTCCAGGTAGTTTAGGATACACTCAACCAGGATGCTGGTATTCCAATACTATTCCAGGTTCTGCTACGGCTGGTTGGCCCGCTGGCACATATAGAACATATTTGGTTGTTGGCGAAGATGTAAATCAACGCTCTTCTTCATCTTATGTGTATTTTAAGATTCAAACTCCTCCAGGAACTTCGGCATGTACACCTGTTCTTGGAGGCAACCAATATGCTGTGGATTTAAGCAGGTCAAAATATACAGGATGCAATGTCCAAGCAATTCAAGATTTATCTAACACTATTACATGCGATCAATTAGCACCGACATGGTCTCATAATAATCCAACTGGTACCATGACGTTTTGGTGGCCAATAATTCCAGGCGCTACCTCATATAACATAAGGCTTGAGGAATTTGACGCCACAACAAATACAGCTACAGGAGCAAGAATAAGGGATTCTGGAACTGCTCCTCCAATTGCAAGTAACTGTGGTGGTGATCCTCATTATTATTGTGTTAATGGTATTACTGCTGCTACACCAGGAATAATAGTAATTGGTGGACAGCTAAGCATTGATAATATTAGACTTGACAGAAATAAAAAATATGCTTTTTGGGTTGACCCTGTAAGTGTCCCAGGATGCGGCACTAATTATGTTCAGGGAAGTGTGACTTTTAGAACTACAAACCTTGTCGTTCCTCGACCTATTAATCCAAGCACTGCCACATCAACATGCCCAGCTGCAAGCATTTCAGCTGAATTAACATAAATCATAAAACACATTATTAAATTACAACTAAAAAACATTAAAATGTTACAAGAACAAATGAAAAAAGGTGTTAAGTTTTTTCCTGTATTTTTGTTAGTGATGGGAATGGGTTTGGTTGTCTTGGATGTTTATGCAACAGATCCGGAACCTACACCAATTCCACAAGTTGTTAGTTGCAGTCAATTTCAGTCAGCTAATTCTTTTTATGCTAGTTGGACGTGCACTCTATCCTTTTCTACCAATTGTGATGGTGGTGTGATTAATAATGATATTCATTACTGGCGGCGGGATAATGGTGAGGGTGGTTGCTTGATTCTTACAAGACCAGGCGGTCCAGCACCCCCTCCTGTTTCTTCACAGCGACTAATGCGAATTAGCTGGACAGCAATACAAAATGCGATCTCTTATAATCTGCGAGTGGAAGATATGACCGATAATACATATAATACAGTACGTACAAATCGTCAGGAAGATTTCCCCGCTTCTGATACTTGCGATCCAAGTCCCCATTATGTTTGTGAAAACAATGTAAATACATTGTTCTTGGCTGGTATTCGGGTTGTCCCAGGACATACTTATAGGTATTGGTTTGATACAAATCCTGCAATTGCTGGATGTGCTCCGACTGGAATAATTAGTGTGCCATCAAGTCCTGCTTCAGGTGCTCCAAGTGGTGGCGCTCCAACCCAACCGACAGGCGCTGCGCCTTGCCCAATAACTATATCTCCACCACAGGTTTCTGGCGGTGCTTTTGATGGAGGCCGTACCTTTGTTACTATATCTTGGAACAATGTTAATAACGCCAACAGCTACAAGTTATACGCAACACCATCTGGTTCTGAGGATCAACCAGCAGACCAACCACAAGGTTTCTCTGCATGCACCGACATACCGGGATTTGTTATTTGCAAGTCCGTAAATACCAATTCAATACCTTATTTCCCAATTTTCCCTGGAAGACCTTACAAATTCATGGTACAAGCTTCAGTTCCCAATTGCGGTGCAGTAAATTCCCCAGAAACAGACTATCGTTATGGTCAAGGAGTTACTTTTACTGCCAACCCTACTAGTCCGGAACAACGTTGTGGTAGAGTTGGCGTTTTTGACCCTCAACTAATAGGTACAATTAGTGGAAGTGGCGATTCCTCCGCAGAATTGAGATGGCAATATTTTCCTCCTGCTGGCGTAAGCCCTGTTCCTACTCCAACATCATATAATGTAAGATTAGATGATAGATCAGGCGAAAGGTCTGGTCTTAATAATTGCCCAGATAATCCTCCTTACTACTTATGCGTAAATGGTGTGAGAGTCAATGCATTGCGAGATGTGCTCATTAGAGCTGGAAGAAATTATCTTCTCTGGGTTGAGCCTGTTATTCCTGGATGCACAGACCAACCTGGTGGCTACATAAAAGGAGAAAGAACAATATATCTGCCTGTACCTCCACCGTCGGAAGGGGGGGGTAATCGATAAAATAACAAACCAAATCCCCATCAAAAAAACTTTAAAATCAAAAACTTTAACAATTTATTAAAAAAATCAATGTCAAAATAAAATATTCAAATAACAGAAAAATAAACACAAAAAATCAATGTCAAAATAAATTAATGTGGCAAAAATATTTACAGGAAAATCAAAACATTTAAATATTTAACATTGTTTAACTATGTTTAACAATGAAGATTGCCATAGACTCGTGCAGCGTTATATTGCTGGCTAAAGCGACTGTTTTAGAGGCAGTGGCTAGCAACTATGACTTGTTAATATCAGATAATGTTTATAAAGAAATTTTGCAGGGTAAAGATAAGAAATTCATTGATGCTTTAGTGACAGAAAAACTTGTAAAAGACGGCAAGTTAAAAATAAGTAAAGTTAAGGAAGCTAAAATAATCAAAAAATTAATTAGAGATTTTAGCTTAGGAATTGGAGAAGCAGAGACCTTAGCATTTGTGTTAGGTAGCCAGTGTGAAGCCATAAGTACTGATAACAAACAAGGCAGAAAAGTGGCAAAGATATATAACTTAAATTTGATAGGAAGTATCGATTTAATAATCAGCCTATTTAAGTTGAAGATTATAGATAATTACAAAGCGATTAGCGCTTTGAAGATGTTAAAAGAATTTGGATGGTTTCAGGATTATTTAATTGACAGTGCTTTAGAGGAAGTTAAAAATGTATAAGACAAAATTTTTGGGTTTGAGGATGGAAAAGGAAATTTATGATATTATAGATAAAGTTACTCACGAAGAAAAGTTAGATAAAACATCAGCCATAAAAATATTAATTCAGGAAGGATGGAAAGAATTGAGATTAAAAAAAGCTTTGAACGAGTATCAAAATGGATTGGTGTCTGTAGATAGAGCATCAAAAATAGCAGGGCTAACAATAAGCGAGATGATGAAAGAAATTGCTTCGCATGGCATAAAATCAGATGAGACTTTAGAGGAATATAGAAAAGGCATAAAAATATTACAAAAATTGGAGGCAAGATAAGTGTAAGGTGCTATGAAGAATCAGTTGTGATTTTGTGATGGGAACTAACAAAAGCACAAATTAAAAAAATTCAACAATTTTTTAAAAAATCAATATCAAAATAAAATTATGTGTTAAAACAGAAAAATAAATCAAAAAATCAATGGAAAAATTTTTAATCGCAAAGATTGAAAATTTTTATAGTTAATTATTTAAATCAAAATGTATCAAGAATTATTGGTAATAACAATGAAAGAGGAAATTAAGAGATGGATGGAATTTGCAAAAGATGATTTGAAGAAGGCGCATGATAATTTTAATATTGAAAATTATAATCTAAGTTCTTTTTTATGCCAGCAAGCAGTTGAAAAGGCTTTAAAAGCCATGTTAATTAAAAAAATGAATAAGTATCCAAAAATACATGATTTAGTAATGTTGGGAAATTTGGCTGGTTTGGATAAAAACTTATTAAAATATTGCGAAAAATTGACTTTTGTGTACACTGAAACAAGGTACCCAGATACAAGTTATCGAAAATACTCAAAAGAAGAGTCAGAAGAGGATATTAAAAATACTGAAGAAATCTTGAAATGGATAGGAAAAAAACTATTATAAAAAAACTTGAAAGGTTTAAAGGTCAAATACAAAACAATATTGATGTAGATAAAATTATATTCTTCGGTTCTAGAGTTCATGGAAAACCGTATAAGGATAGCGATATAGATTTAATAATAGTCTCAAAAGATTTTAGAGAAAAAAAATTCAGATATAGGCCAATAGGATTTTATGATTATTGGGACTTAGATTACCCAGTTGACTTCCTTTGCTACACTCCAGAGGAATTCAACAAATTCAAAAAACAAGTAACAATAGTCAAGGAAGCAGTAGAGAATGGAATTGAGATTTAGTGTCTAAAAATTCACATAAAACAAAAAACTTTAATTTTCAACAATTTTTGAATGAATAATCCAAAGACAATAAAAAAACAAAAAATGAAACACCATAAGCCGTATTTGACAAGAATCCTGATTTTGCCTGCACTAATTTTATTGCTCTCAGCGCTTTTGGTAAATGCCCAAGTATCAGCCAAAATCTACGCTATTACGCTTAATTACAAAAGTTCAGTGCTATTGGAAAGACTATCTTTGGTAGACATTCGCGAAGCTCAGGGAACTCCGCAGGATTTTAGCGCGATAACAAAAGGCTACAGATTGGACATCCTTTCAGCCGATAACAAATTATTAAAGAGCATAAGGTTTAATATACCTATTCCGGAATTACAGGAAGGTGACCTAAATTTGGACTTTACAATGGGTTTGCCTTATCACAACAATGCTAAACAAATAAACATTTATGATGCGGGCAATAACAAAGTACTGGAAATTCCATTGCAGTCTTCAAGTCCAACAAGCGCAAAGCCGCTGCAGGAATTATCCCAAATTGATAAGAAACAAAACATAGTATGGCTTGTTGTTGCTTTGCCGCTGTTTGCTGTGATTTTATTTTTGGCCTACATCGAGCTGAATCGCAAAAAAAGCCATGCAGAGCTAATGCAGCATCTGAGCAAGCAAAATGCGCTTGCACTGAGAAATTATATTATGGCAAATTCAAGAAAAGGTTATGGCAAGGATCAATTAAGAAATGTTCTGCTTAAAAACAATTATACTAAAGACGAAATTAACGAGGCTTTTAAGGGGCTGAAGTGAAGCTTAAAAATTTGCAATTTAGCAACGAAATACTCCATTAGGGATTAAACAGCGGAGCATAATTGATTTTTCCTCCTATTCCCTATTTCATTTCGTTGTTCAACAGCATATCTACGGCAATAGCATATGCCGATGCGAAATAGCCAAAATTTGAATAGTTGTCAGAAAAAAATAATAAAGTTTTTTCAGCAACTTTTTTATATTCCTCTTCTTTAAGCAAAAAATACAGCTTTAAAAATACAATTGCACAGAATGTATTTTCCAAGAAGCTTTTTTCTTGATGTTTTAGCTTGCCTAAGTCATCTTTGTCTAGTACCTTGTCAAAAAAACCATACTTTTTGCTATCATAAAAACTTTTTAAAATAAATCCTGAAATTTTTTTTGATGCCTCCAGATACCCTTGTTCATGGGTAATAGAATATGCGTCAATCAAGCAGTTTAAAAAATAAATATTGTCGCTTAACAATCCCTTAACATTTGGTTTTCCATCAAAAAAATGACACAAGCCGTATTTCGGGTCATAGCAATTTTTTAGAATAAAATTAATTGTTTTAACCGCAAAATTAATCATTTCTTTGTCGTTGAGTATTATTCCAGATTTTAAATAGGAAGAAGTCATCATTGCGTTCAAATCAGTATAGATTGTTTTGTCGACGTAAGGAGGCTGCATATTCTTCCTTTCCTCTGGTCTTAAGCGGTAAAATTCCTCATCAGCGTCCTGTGAGCCATAGAAACCGGCGTTGTTCTGGTCCGACAAAGATTTGCTTATGTAAATTGTTATTTCTTCTGTTACTTTCCTGTATCTTTCGTCTTTAGTTATGCTAAAGGCATCGGCATAATTTCTCAGCGCACCGGCATTGGTGTCAAGCATTTTTTCATAGTGTGGCATTTTCCAGTCTTGAGTTACAGAGTACCTAAAAAAACCAAAGTCAGTTTTATCATAAATTCCTTCATACATTCCATCCAGGGTTTTTAATGCCACCTCAAGATATTTTTTATTATGTGTTTTTTTGTATTGAAGAAAAAGTAAATCCAGAACGTCTGGAAAGGGGAATTTTGGCTGAGCCCCAAAACCGCCATAAAACCTGTCAAAATTGTCTTCTACCGCTAACAAAACTTCATTTACAATATCCGGCCTTATACCGGATTTTGAAAATATCTTTTCTTTTTGTATTTTTGCAGGTTGCTCGATAACATTTTTGTTGATTTCACCTTTACTCTTTTTCCAGGCTTCCTTAACTTTTTCCAACATAAGTTTGAGTCTTGCAGGCGGAACATATGTGTCGCCTGCTATTATGTCGCCTTTGGGACTAAGAAAAACTGTTGACGGAAATCCGCCCATGTTGTACCTTTCCCTAATGTCGGGCCTTTTGTCAATGTATACCTTAATCGGTATAAAACCGTTCTTAATAATGTTTGCGATCTCATCATCCGAATATGAAATCGAGTCCATAACGTGGCACCAGTGGCACCAAATAGCAGTTAAATCCAGCAGAATAGGTTTGTCCTCTTTATTTGCCTTTTCAAATGATTCTTTGTTCCAGTCGAGCCAATTTATTTTTGTTTTCAATTTTTGAAAAAATAAGCTAAACTTACAAACCCAATAACTGGTATACAAGTCCCAACCAAAAAGTTTAATATCTTCGGAAACTTTAAAATTTAGTGTTCCAAATATAATGGATGCTATTGTTCCGGAAAGTGCAACATATAATTGATGCAAAGTCTCGCCATTATTGAATTGTTATTTTCGACATATATAAAATTATCTTAATTTACCTACTTCTTGTTACACCGATTTTAGGGCAGTAACTATTTATAGCACAACGACTGCAAAATGGAGAAATAGGCAGGCATACATTCTGCCCAAAAGTCACAAAAATGTCATTAAAATCTTTCCAATATCCCTTAGGCAATATTTTCCTAAGTTCCCCTTCAGTCTGCAGTGGCGTTTTGGTGCTAATCCAGCCTAACCTATTGGGAATGCGGTGGCAGTGCGTATCTATGGCCAAATAACCCAACTTGAAAAATCCATAACACATGGTTATCGACATGCACTTCCTTCCAATTCCCGGCAATTTCAAAAGCTCATCTTCTTTATCTGGCACTTTCCCATTATACTTTTCAACCAAAATTTTACAGGTTTTTTTTATATATTTCGCTTTCGTTGGATAAAAGCCCACTGGAAAGATTGCCCTTTCAATTTGTTTTTTAGTTAGTTTTACCATATCATAAGGATTGTCTGCAAGCTCAAATAATCTTTTTGAGGCTGGCCCAGTTGTCGTGTCTTTAGTTCTTAAGCTTAGAATGCAGGAAATGAGCACGAGAAAAGGGTCTTTCGTTTTTTCTCCGATTTCTGTTGCAACGGGGTTTTCAAATGGTTTTATCTCTTCTTTTAAGAGCTTCATGATTTTGTCGATGTTTTTAATTGATGATTTGGGCATTGTGAGAGCAATAATAACTTTGTAAATTATTATAGTTTTTTAGTTCTGTACTTTCCTAACTCTAGTACGGTAATGGAATTGATTATTCCTTTTAAATCAACTTCTTCTAGAAATTCGTCGAAAATTTTGTTTATTTTGTCTACTGTAAAATAATAAGGCAACCTAGTTAGAACCAATCCGAAACCTTTGTTTTCTATAAACTTTTCAGCAAATCCTAAATCTCTGGTAACAATGATATGCTTATTTTTATTAGCGTATTCAAAGATTTCATCATCTGTAGCAGAACCTAGTATATCTCTGACATGAACAGCATCATGTCCATGTTTATTAAAGGTGTCTATCAAAGAATGCGGTGAATCGGCATCTACTAGAAATTTCATATCTTCATCTTTAATGGCCTTACTTCTTCTCCCATCACAAATCTTGCGGCATATTCAATAGCAGCTATGATATCTTCTTTTTTAACACCATACTCCTTTTCAATTTCCTCATATTTCATTCCACCAACCAAGCTGCCTAAAATTACATCTACTGGTACTCGAGTTCCTTTAATCACAGGCTTTCCGTGCATTATCTTTGGATCAATTACTATTCTTTCCATTTTTATCAGCTGATATAATTAATTGATTAATTTATAAATTTATCGTTGCAGTCGGATTTTCAAATTTTTGGACTTCTTCTTTTAACAAATTTATTATTCCCTTGATGTTCTTGATTTTATTTTCAGCCATTTTTGGTCATTTAAGGATTCTTATTATACGCCGGTTTTTCTACCATATACTGCCTGATTACCGAATAATATTTAAATTTTCACTTCAAAATCCTTCCGTTTTTTCTGCTCCACAACAGCAAATCCATTTCGTCTATGTCAATTCCCATCTGCCCTGAGAAATCTATAAACTTTTTTTCAATTTCTAAATATTCTTTATTGTTTTTCGGCTTTTCATTTGTCTTTAAAACTCCAAACTCGTGCAAAGAATTTATTATATGCTTATCCAATATTGCGTAGCCTTTAAACCCGATGTTTCTCAAAAAATGCGATGACTCTTTCATGCCCAGCCCCTTGATGTCCTTGTTCAGGGCAAAAAAGTTCCTGAGGTCATCTTTATTTTTAAATGAGCTTATTTTATCTTTAAGCCTAAAATTCAATGTATTTTTTAGGTAAGCTCTAGTGTGGGCGATATGCGCAGGCCTTACATTGTTAAATCTATAGACACCTTCCAGCCTTCTTGACATTTCTTCAGCAGTCCCGCTTATCAAAATATTTCTGACAGCGTCAACTGCTTTTCCGCTCATCTCAGCGCTTGTATTTGCCGTAAAAATACAAAAAGCAAGCTCTTCAAAAATTCTGTAGTCGTCTTTTGTTTCAACGGGTAGCAAAATCAAATTTCCATCTCTATAAAACCAAGAATATGCTTCGTTGAAGAATTGTTCAAATTGTCTCAGCCTTTCCCTTATTTTTTGTTTTTTGTTTGCATAGTCAATTCTAAGCAGCTCTGTTTTATCCATAGTATGTGAATTCCTTGGAGTTATTTAAAGTTTATTGGAATCAGGGTTTGATATTAGGCTGTCGATGTAGCCTTCATAAACCACGTCGCGCAGAAATCTATCTGCTTCCTGCTCTTTCAAACCATACCCAAGAAGTCTTTTTTTGATGCAGTATTCATGACTGGATATTGCTGAGTAAACTATCTCTTTAAGCCTTGAGTAATCATTCTTTGATGTATCTCCTCGTTGATTCTTGCCGGATGCATATACAGCACTCAACACAGCAGCTGCCACAGCCAGTGTTGGTGATACAAGGGTTGCAGCTATTGTGCCGAAAATCAGATCGGCATTACTCCCGGACCTCGTGATAAAGTCATCCAAAGTCTTTTTGTTTTCATCGTATCTTGTTTTTGCATTTAATCACCTCATTACAAATATTATTATTCATATATAAATATTTTATTGATATTAATATTCCTATCAGAATAAATTAATGAATCTTTCTTATTTTTAGTCTTGGATTGAAATATGCAATTAAAACAAAAACTATCAAAAGAGACGAATAATTAATAACCATAAACCAAGGCGTTGCCCAGCTAATTCCATCAAATTTGTAGTCCAGCAGAGGCCACAAAAATGGGGTTGGAAAAAATCTGAATGAATGAGTCGGTATGTCTATCAATACATGAATGCCCCATGCAGTCAAAGGCCAGAACCATTTTTTTGTTGCTAAATAGATCAATACAAAAGCAGTAATAAAAACTACTAAACTATGAGTCATGTTGTATGCGGCAAAAAGCCACTTTGGCAATGAGCTTATTGCTGGAGGACCTCTGTTTAAACCGCCATTTAATAAATTAATAATAAACACAATGCCAAAAGACAATATGTCAGGCAAAACGCCAAATAAGGATGCAAGCCAAACGTATTTCTTCTTATGGAAAATTGCATAGCTCCATAAACCATGAGCGAAGATATCCATTTTTGATAAGTTTTTGAAGACTTGTTATATAAACTTAAAGATTAGGATTTATCGGTTTTAAAAATTAATTGACAACAAACTCAACACCTGTGCTGTATATTTTTTTATTTGAATCCCTAACTTCTGGCACTAATTCAATATAAAGACTGTATTTTCCTACTTGGCATATACTGTATATATTTTTAATCTTCCACGCATTCACTTGATTTGGTTTTGCATTTGCATCTGATATAAGTACCTTAGCCCAATGAGCCTTGCTATTAGTTACGGCCTTGGATAAATCACTTAAATATTGTCCTTTCGACATATTAAATCAAATTTGTTTATTTCTATTTAATACTTTTTCTTTAGGGAATTTTGTAGAATTCCCGTCAAGCTCTTTTCCCGCTACGAAGTTCGGGAAAATTGCGACCGCAAAGTAATTTTTAGTGACTCGTGGTTCAATATAGCGAACAAAGTGAGCAATCAAGAACTTACATCAAGGGGGACATTTCATTTTAGTCGTTTCATTCGTTAGGGGTGGGGGCGTTATTTAGAATGGAAAGATTTATAAACAAGTGGAAATATATATTTCCAAGTGGAAAGAAAATTAACCATATTGAAACCTTTTTTTGAAGATCCAAATCGAAAGTTTAGTATTAGGGAGCTTTCTAGAATTTTAAAAATAAATCATACAACTGTTAGGCAACATCTTAATAAGCTGGTTAAAGAAGGGTTCCTATCCTCAAAAAAAGAAGGGTTGTATTCTTTTTATCAATTGATTTTATTAAAAAAAACACTAAATTTAAAGTTATATTATAATTTAGAAAAAATTAGAAATTCCAATCTTATTGAGGACATAGAGAAGGCATACAATTTACCAGTCATTGTACTGTTTGGGAGCTATGCTTCAGCTAGAGATGACACTAGTAGCGATATAGATATTTGCCTAATCTCTAATGTTGATAAAGAGTTTCAAATTGAAAAATATGAAAAAATATTAAATAGAAAAATAAGCTTGCATAAGTTTAGCAAAGATTCATGGTATAAAGCAAAAAAATCAAACCCTAATCTGGTAAATAGTATCTGCAATGGAATCATCTTATCTGGCGAATTGGTGATTTTATGAATTTTGAAAATAGCTTAGTTAACGGAAAAGCGAAAAAAGTCATGCCAAATAAGATAAGGGCTTCAAGCCTCTTTAAATCATCAATTCAGGCAATTGAAACTGCCAGAATCATACAATTAAATCAAAATACTTTAAAATCAATATTAAGGGAACTTTATGAAGGACTGAGAGAATATTGTGAGGCAATCGGATATTTAAAAGGATATAAATTTCTGGACCACGAATCAATTGGTTATTTTTTAAGGGACGTCCTCAAAGAACAATCAGTGTCTATCAAATTCGATAGATACAGAAGGTTAAGGAACGGAATAAACTACTATGGCGAAGATATTGATATTGAAACAGTGAAAGAAGCAATTGTAGAAATTCCTGAGCTCATTAAAGAATTAGAAAAATTTTCTGAAGACTAATCATTTATACTTTTATCTCCATTTTAGCATTTCATTATAAAATGCCTCTGCTTGTTTTCTGTCAAGTTCGTCAGGATCGCCGATACATCTTCTTCATAATATTTTCTTTGTTGAGGTATTCTGTCCGTCGCCCCACCACCTCGTTCGTTTTAGTTTAGTAGTTTAGAAATGTCCACTATCCGCCGTTTAGCCACTAAAAATTATTGAATTTAACAACTAATTCTTGTATTCTCCGTATTCTTCATCATATAATAAAAGATTATTGTTCCAATTAAAACAATAACTGAACTTGAAACAAAAACAAATGTTAAGCTTGTTGCGAGCATTATCAACCCAGCAATTATAGGTCCTATGCCCCCTCCAATGCCAAATGCTGTGTTGAACAAGCCCATTACAGAGCCCATGCCTAATTTCTTACCAAGTTGTGCTGTTATTACGCTTATAGCAGGTATTGAAATTCCAGAGCCCAAACCCATAAGTATATTGAACAACAGCAAAGTGAAAAAATTTTTTGAAAATGGTATTAATGCCAGCGCAACAAACATCATTATGCTTCCTGCAGTTATCATTGCCACTTTATCCCTTTTGTCAGCCATAATCCCAAAGTACCTTTGAAATGCGGAGGCGAAGAGCAGATTAGCTGTCACAATAAACCCTATTTGGAACACAGTCACGTTTATCCTTTTAGCAAGCAGCGGCAGGAAGCTCATTAAAGCTGCTACACCATAAGCATTTACTGTTCTAAACAAAAGCATAGCCTGCATAGTTTTATCTTTAATGATTGCTTTAAACGACGAGGGTTTCACATTTTTATGCGCATTTATTTCTGGAAGCATGAAAATTAGCAATAAAAGAGAAAGAAAGCTTATTGCGCCCATTGCATAAAATGCAGCATTCATGTACCACAAACTGTGTAAAGCTCCTCCTATAATTGGACCAAAAGCCATGCCCATAAAGAAAGCTATTGTAAAAGTGCCAAGGTATTTGCCTTCTTGATTTTTTGGTGCAATGTCCCCGATATAAGCCATTGCGATTGGCAATACCATCGCTGACGCCAATCCATGCAAGAATCTAATTGTGATTAATGATGTTGTTGTTTCAGCAGCTGCATAAAAGAATGATATAATAGTGTAACCAGCCAATCCAACAAGCAAAAGGTTTTTTCTTCCTTTATGGTCAGAAAGCTTTCCAATAAAAGGAGTAAAGACGGCCCTTGACAATGTAAAAGAGCCAAAAATAAGGCCAATCATCAAGCCATTTGCGCCCAAGCCTTCAGCATAAATCGCCATAAAGGGCTCAATTATGCCAGTGCCGAGCATCGTGGCGAATACTGCAATAAACAAGACTGTGAAGATGCGTTTTTCCATAAGTTTAGAATTTTCGTGTTGTTTTTAAGGGTTGTTAATCATTTACTAAAACAGACTCTACCACATTGGATTCAAACACGGGTTTTGTTTGTCAAAACCCTATTCGCAAAGGAAATTTCAGAACTTCGTAACTGAAATTTCCTCTGCACTCAGTTTTCATCCATGTTGTTGAAATTTCTTTACTATAACGCTGGGCTTTTTCCATAGATTTATAAAATAAAATGTATTCTTTATCCTATGCCAGTTGAATTACCCCTACAACCAAGTCAAGTATCAGTAGATGATTTAGTAGAGATTTACAAAGCATTTTGTACATCATTTGATATACAATTAACTCCAAGACATAAAAGATTTATGAGGGCAAGAGGTATTGAAGATTTGCATGAAGGTCATTTAGATTATGGACCTTATATGGGTGCAAAATTTATTGGGCAAAAAATAGGTAATTCAACGCAGTTTTATGGATATAGTATTCCAGAAGATTCGGATTGGCAAGCAAAAGATAGAAGATTTCAGGAATTGGTTCTGAAACTATTTAGTGAAAAGCCCAGATAATATTCCATCAATTCTTGAATTAAGGGGTTATATTCCATAAATCTGAACTACGCTTTTTCGTAAAATAATTTGAGCGCCTATCCACCAGTCAATAGACATGGTGGCATTACGG